>Ga0213876_10001663_pt1 | contig 13567 bp, 11 predicted proteins | sample BarmaccomBMRX_R9_FD_160113 | JGI IMG/M metagenome (GOLD analysis project Ga0213876, IMG submission 160113) | Root-associated microbial communities from Barbacenia macrantha in rupestrian grasslands, the National Park of Serra do Cipo, Brazil - RX_R9 | ecosystem: Host-associated > Plants > Roots...
CACGTTGATGGCCGAGGACATCCCGAGAAACAACCCTTCGTGCCGCAAGAGGTGGTAAACCATTTCGATCCCGAGGGCGTCCGGGATCCGGTAGGCACGATCGACCTCGATTCCTTCAAGATTTTTTGTTACCCGGCTCTGGCCGATCCCTTCAGCAACCGAATCACCATCATTGATTTCGGTGTGGCGATGGGTAAACCAGGACCACATCGCCGCCCCGTAAGGGTCGGCGCAGATGACTTTGATCCGGGGATCGCACTCCTTCAGAAAAATGCCGGTCCCGGCCAGCGTTCCGCCGGTGCCGATCGAGGCCACGAAGGCAGTCACCCGGCGATCGGTCTGTTCCCAGATTTCCGGCCCGGTCGTTTGGTAATGGGCGCGGCGATTGGCCAGGTTATCAAACTGGTTGGCCCAAAAGCCATTCCCGGTTTCCGCCGCCACCCGCTCCGATACGCGGATGTAATTGTTCGGATTGCTGTAAGGCGCATCCGGGACGGTTCGGACTTCGGCGCCCATGGCACGCAGGCCCTCGATTTTCTCCTGCGACACCGTTTCGGGCACCACGATGATACAATGGTAACCGCGCGCGTTTCCCACCAGCGCCAAGCCGATCCCCGTGTTGCCGGCGGTCCCCTCGACGATCGTGCCACCGGGGGCCAGCGCTCCCGACTTTTCGGCTTCGAGCACAATCCCAAGCGCAGCCCGATCCTTTACAGATCCCCCGGGATTCATAAACTCTGCTTTACCGTAGATTTCAGACCCGGTGGCTTCGGAAAGGGCATTGAGGCGGATCAAGGGTGTGCGACCGATCGCCTCAGAGAAACCGGCTGTCCGGAATCCGAGGGCAGAAACGCTCAACTCTGGCTGCATCCGTGAAGGGTACATCATTCCTGCGGTTGTGACAGACCGACCTGCACGGCGGCCCGGTGCCGGCGCCGCGGCACGTCCGGCCCGGCCTCCGGCTGGTTTAACTTCGTGAAATTCTGAAGTTCAATGCACATCCCCTGCCATACCCTTCTGCGTACAGTTAGGGGCTGCACTGGGACTGATTCTTGCTATGCCTCGCCTTTCTGAAGCTGATATCATCGATCGCCTGCGTCACGTCAGGTTCCCGGGTTACAGCCGGGATATCGTCAGCTTTGGACTGGTGCGGGAAGTGAAAGTTGCCGGCGGCGACGTTCTGGTCCGCCTGAACGTCGCGACCAACAATCCTGCCGTCCCGCAGCAGCTGAAAACCGACGTTGAACAGGCCGTCCGGGGCATGGTAGGGGTAAGTTCGGCGAAGGTCGTCATCGATATCAGTACCCCCCCGGAAACGGGCGGGGCGACGCCTGGAACGACGGCCATTCCGGGTGTAAGATACGTGGTCGCCGTTGCCAGCGGCAAAGGTGGCGTGGGCAAATCGACGGTGGCCGCCAACCTGGCGGCGGCCTTGCAGCAGAGCGGAGTCAAAACCGGCTTGTGCGACTGCGACATCTACGGGCCGTCCATCTCGCTGATGTTCGGCGCCACCCACGAGCAGCCGATGGCCACGGCGGAGGAGGTCATCATTCCGCTGGAACGCTACGGGATTAAACTGATGTCCATGGGTTCGCTTCTGGAAGATGATTCACCGGCGATCCTTCGGGGGCCGATGGTGACCCGGGCAACGCAGCAGTTCCTTCGCCAGGTAGACTGGTCAGGGCTCGATTACCTGGTTCTGGACCTGCCCCCGGGCACCGGCGACATCCAACTCACGGTCGTCCAGACCGTAGCTCTCAACGGCGCAATCATCGTCACCACCCCTCAGGAAGTGGCTTTGATCGACGCCCGGAAGGCTAGCGCGATGTTTGCCAAAGTGAATGTCCCGGTGCTGGGGATCGTCGAAAACATGAGTTTTTTCCTGAGTCCCAACGATGGAACCGCTTACCACATTTTTGGTGAAGGAGGGGGCGCCCGGGAGGCCAAACGGCTGCGTGTTCCTCTGCTGGGCCAGATCCCGCTTGACATTGAAACGCGTGAAGCCGGTGATCGGGGCATGCCTATCGTTTTTGAGAATTCCAAGAACCCGGTGGCGCAGGCATTTATGCGCATGGCCGCACAGCTGCGACAACAAATTGAGGAGCTTCCGCACACCCGGTAACCCCTTGGTTGTCTATGGCCAGGTTACTAATAATGTCGTTGACTTCGCGCTCCGGGCTCTCCCAAAATAGAGAATCATCCATGGAACCCCCACGGGAAGATGCAACTGAACTGGTAAGAAATTCTGTCTTGTACAAAGAATTCCTGGCCGAGCGTGAGGAAATCCTGCGTCACAAATGGATTGAAAGCGAAAAAGCCGGTTACGACATCGGCTTTGAGCGTGCGCTGCTGGATTGGATCGTGAAGTACCGATCGGCCTGGCGTGAGAAACGCCAGCGCCAGATGAAAGGCTCCTGAGATCCTCCCGGCTGAGTTAAGTCTTTGGCCGGCGCGTCTCGTTTGAATTCGTCCGGTAAGATCCTGCAAGCAGGTTAGGCATGGTTCATACGCTCACGATCCTGGACGCCGGTGAAATTGCTCGCGCGTTGCGCCGGATGGCCGGTGAGATCCTGGAGCACAATCCCGATCCGGCTGCTTTTGCCCTCGTCGGTATCCCTTTGCGCGGGCCTGAACTCGCCCGCCGTCTTGCCGATTTGATGATGCAAATCGAAGGGCGCCGCCCGCACGTCGGGGCGGTCGATGTGTCGATGCACCGCGATGACCTGAAGCTGCGCCGGTCGTTGCGAAGCGTTCATCCGACCGAATTGCCGTTCCAGGTCGAAGACCTTACCCTCATCCTGGTGGATGACGTTTTGTTCACCGGCCGGACTTGCCGCGCGGCGATGGATGCGATCTCATCTTTCGGGCGCCCCGCCCGCATCCAGCTTGCCGCCCTGCTGGACCGCGGTCACCGGGAGCTGCCGATCCAGCCCGATTACGTCGGGAAAAGTATACGGACCGCACGCCACGAACTGATCAAGGTCCGGCTGGAAAGTATCGACCACGAGCCTGATTCGGTTCACCTTCAGAAGCCCGCACCGTGAACACTCCGGATTTGGCCCAGGCCGTTGATTGGCGGCGGAAAGATCTCCTGAATATCCGCGAGCTCGAACGGTTTGAAGTCGAAACCATCCTCGACACCGCCTCCGCCTTCAAAACCGTGGGGGTGCGGGACATCAAAAAGGTTCCGGCCCTGCGTGGGAAGACGTTGATCAACTTTTTCGTCGAGCCGAGCACGCGGACCCGCATTTCGTTCGAACTGGCGGCGCTACGCCTCAGCGCTGACGTGATTAACATGTCGGCGGCCATGTCGAGCCTGCAAAAGGGTGAAACCCTCAAGGACACAGCCAGAAACCTGCAAGCCCTGCAGGCGGACATCATTGTCCTGCGGCACGCCTCGGCCGGCGCCCCCAAGTTTCTGGCGGAACGTCTCGAAGCGAGCATCATTAACGCCGGAGACGGCGCGCACGAACACCCCACCCAGGCGCTGCTGGATGTCTTTACCATCCGGGAACATTTTCAGCGGGTGGCCGGCCTGAACGTGGTGATTGTGGGCGACATCCTTTTCAGCCGGGTTGCACGCTCAAACCTGTGGGCCCTTAAAAAACTCGGCGCCAACGTCATCCTGGTCGGGCCGAACACCCTGGTTCCGCGCAATTTCGAAGAAGTGGGCGTATCGGTGGCACGTTCCCTCGACGAGGTTCTACCGTCGGCCGACGTCGTTAACCTGTTACGCATCCAGCATGAACGGCAGCGGAAAGAGTATTTCCCCAGCTTGAACGAATACGTCCGCTTTTTCGGGTTGACGAAAGAACGGGCCGCCCGCCTGCGGCCGGGTTGCCTGGTGATGCACCCGGGGCCGATCAACCGCGGCGTTGAGATCGACAGCGAGGTCGCGGACGGGCCGCAGAGCGTCATCCTCGAGCAGGTCACCAATGGATTGGCGGTGCGTATGGCCGTGCTCTATCTGTGCAGCACCGCTGCGCGGCAGGCTGCACATGAGTAACCTGATTATTCGCCAGGGCCGGATCATCGACCCGAGTTCCCGCCGCGATGAGATCGCGGACTTGTTTGTGGCCGCCGGCAAGCTCAGTGCCGATCCGCCTCCGGACCCGGTCGAACTTATCGACGCGTCAGGTTTGGTGGTGGCGCCGGGCCTGATCGACATCCATGTTCATCTGCGAGAGCCGGGCCAATCGCATAAGGAGACGATCGAGACCGGCACGGAGGCGGCTGCCGCGGGCGGTTTCACCTCCATCGTTTGCATGCCGAATACCAGTCCGCCGCTTGATAATCCGAGCGGTGTCGCCTGGGTGCTTGACCGGGCGAAACGGGTCGGAACGGTCAACGTTTACGCTACCGGGGCGATCACCAAAGGATTGGCCGGTGAAGAAATGGCCCCGATCGGGTCCATGGTGCAGGCCGGGGTGGTGGCCATCACCGATGATGGCCGCTGCGTGCAAAATCATGAACTCATGCGGCGTGCCGTCGAGTACGCCAGGATGTTTGATCTGGCCGTCTTCGATCATTGCCAGGACTATTCGCTCGTGGGCAACGGGGTGATGCACGAAGGACGATGGAGTACGATCCTGGGGCTGCCCGGCTGGCCGCGCGCCGGTGAGGAACTCATCGTGATGCGCAACCTTCTGCTGGCTGAGCTCTGCGAGACGCGCATCCACTGCCAACACGTCAGCTCCGGGGGAAGCGTGCGGCTGCTGCGGGAGGCACACCGGCGGGGCGTGCCAATCTCAGGCGAACTTTGCCCGCATCACATTGCCCTGACCGACGATTCGATTCGTCATTTCGATACCAATTACAAGATGAACCCGCCGCTGCGTACGCAAAAGGACATCGACAGTCTTTTGGAAGCCGTGGCCGACGGCACCATTTTGGTGTTGGCCAGCGATCACGCCCCGCACGCCGCGTTCGAAAAGGAAGTGGAGTTTGACCAGGCGCCGTTCGGCATTCTGGGCCTTGAGAGCGAACTGGGTTTGTTTCTGACCTTGTTGATCCACCGGCACCGCGTGATTGACCTGCCGAAGCTGATCGAGATGTACACTGCCCACCCTGCGAAGCTTCTTCGCCTCGCCAAGGGCACGCTCCAACCCGGCGCGGACGCGGATGTCACCCTGATCGACCCGGACCTGGAATGGACGTACCGCGTAAAGGAGAGCCGCTCGAAATCCCGAAACTCACCGTTTGAGGGCTGGCAGCTCAAAGGGCGCGCCGTGCGCACGATCGTCGGCGGAAAAACCGTCTGGCGACACGAAAAGTGATACCGTTCAGACAGTTATCTCGGTAGAGTGCCGGCCCAGGGGGGCGTCGGCTCCGAAGAATGCGCCGTACCCGGTTGAATCGGCCGTCCGGCGGGAATGCCAGGGGGGCGTCCCCTCCTGCGCCCCCGTTTCAGCACCCAGACTTATTCCGAGTCGTCTGGCGGCGGCACCGGCTGAACCGGCTGGCTGTATCGATCCGGCGGCACGGAACGGTAAGGGTAATTGTAGGAATCCGGCGAACCCCGTCCCTGTTCGTAGGCCTCACCGGTAGCCTCAAGCGAAATGGTGTCCTGGCCGGTAAACTTCTTCTGGAACCACCCACCGATCCGCCGGGCAGCCCGCTCGGTCTTGTTCACCACCGTCTCGCCGAAATGCACCACCGTTTCGCCGTATCGATGCGCTTTGCCGGTCAAACTTTCGTCCTGCTGAGAGTAGGTGCCGGGGTTGTAGTACGAGTACGAAGAGTCCGGAGGCGGCGCTTCCGAATACGTATTTTGCTGGGCGTAATAACGGCCGCGCCCATCCGGGTAACTCCGGCTGGAATCGTCGTCGTAGCCGCGAACTCCGGACGTCGTCGCGGCGTATGCTCCCTGGCCGGCCTGCGAACCAGGCCCGGGCGGAGTCGGCATCGCGGCGTAAGCCTGGTCCGTCTCATGGGTTCGCAAGGCGGGTGACACGGGTTTTCTGGGCACCGACGCGACGCTGCTGACGGGAACCCAGTCTCTGGCGGCAAGCACGTTCCCGTTGTCAGCGGCGATCTTTACCGTCCCGACGAGACGCTGCTGTTCGTCCAGCAGGGCAACGGTCCACACCGGCTTGCCCGAGACCGGGTCGGAAGTCAGCGTATAGTCGAGCGCGTCGAAGCCGACGTGGTGGCGCCGCGCTTCCGTTTCCGCGACGGTGAATGCACCGTCCGAGTCCGTGTTCAGGTTACTGAGATCGATCGGCTTGCCGCCGGGACGTTTCACGGGAGCGCGCTCGGCGTTGATACGATTGGCGACGACGTCAAATTCGCGCAAGCCACCGCGTGCCCCCGGGTCCTCGACCAAGACCGTCCAGTTGATCGGCTGGGGGTGTCCGGAGCGACCCGAAATCGCCACGACATGGTCGAGGGACTTTTCACCCTGCTTTACGCCGATCGCCCGCAGCGCCTTGTACGCGGTATCCTCGGCTCTTGCAATCGCACCGACGCCCAGTAAGACCGACGAAATCAGAACCAAACGCCTCATCACAATCTACCCTTTTAAGGCGAGTCCGGCCCATTGGCCAGAAAAAGGTTCGGCGTTCGGCGTTCGGCGTTTGGAGTTCGGGGCGGCAGCGTACCGGGCGTGGTGCGGTCCCTTTTTAATCTGCATAATCTGCGTAATCCGTGGATGATTTCTCTCTTCTGCGTCCTTCTGCGGATCCGCCGCTCGCAGCCCTGCCGCCTGGCACGATGTGAGCGTGGGCGACGGATAATCGTCCTTCCCGCCGTGTTCGCCGTGTCTCGCCGTGGCGCCGTGTGATTCCTCTCCGCTGCGGCCACCGTGTGCCCGAACCCCGAACTCCTCTCTCTGCGGCCTCGACCCGGGCCGGAGAATTGTTTAGAGTCCTTTCTGAATCTGATGGAGGATCGCAGCGGCACAACGCTCACCGACAAGGACCTGGAACGCTCAGTCACGCTCTACAAGGGGTTACTCGAGGTCAGCCGGCTGATCAGTTCAATCACCGATATGGACGAACTGCTGGCCGCGATCCTGGACGTTGCCCGGCGCGTGATGGCGGCTGAAGCCAGTTCGTTGTTCCTGGTCGACGAAAAGACGGGCGATCTCGAGCTGACGATCGCCCGCGGCAAGCGCCCTGCTGCCGCCGCGTCGCTGCCGATTAAGGTTCCGCGCGGCAAAGGCATTGCCGGCTGGGTCCGGCAACGGCGTCAGAGCTTGCTGGTGGAACACGCTTATGATGATCCGCGGTTCTATCCGGAAATGGACCGGTCGACCGGGTTTATCACCCGCTCGCTGATTGCGGTGCCGCTCTTCCAGGATGCGCAGGACATCGGCGTGCTGGAAGTGCTTAATCCCTTGGGGAAACCGGCCTTCGACGACCTCGATCTCGAGGGTTTCCAAGCCTATGGCGATCTGGTGGCGACCTCGATCCAAAAGTTGCGTCTGATCAAGCGCGAAGGTGAACGGCGGCAATGGGAAAAAGACCTGGTACTTGCCACGGAGATTCAGCACTCGTTTCTGCCCGATGTGCTTCCGTCCACTGAACTGCTGTCGCTCGCAGCCCATTACCGGCCCGCTAAAGACATCGCCGGCGATTTCTATGACGTCTTTGAACGTGACCCAGGCGAATTTTACTTTGTGGTCGGCGACGTTTCGGGTAAAGGCGTTTCGGCTGCGCTGATGATGGCCCAGGCGCTCAGCATGCTCCGCCTGATCGTGCATTCGGGCATGTCACCGGGCGCTGCGCTTGCTCGCTGGAACGGCCGGATCTGCCGCCGGACGGTTCGCGGCATGTTTATTACCGCCATCCTGGGCCGAATCCGTCCCGAGCAAGGCCTGCTTGATTTCGCCGCGGCCGGGCACGTCGGTCCTTTGCTGCGGCAGGCGAACCTGGAAATTCGGGCCCCGGCCATCGCGGCAGCGCCTCCGCTCGGAATCGTTTCGGATCTTGAGTTTCCCGTAAACCAAATCAAGTTGTTGCCTGGAGACCAGGCCATTTTCTATACTGATGGCCTCGTGGAATCTTTTAATGCCGCACGGGAGCCGTTCTCCTTGGATCGGGTCAGGGCCTTGCTGGCGAGACCCTACGGCCGAGGAGGTGCGGAGATCCTCGATGCGCTAATGACGGAAGAAGCGATTCACCGCGGTAAAGTGCCACCGCACGATGACCTCACGATTTTAGCCATTGGTTTGAAATGAAGAAGAAGATCGAGTTTGCGAGCCACCCGGCCAATCTCTGGCTAGTCCGGCATTGCGTACGACAGTTTCTTCAGGATCATTCATTTACGAGCAGGGAAATCGATCTGATGGTTTTGGGCGTGGATGAGGCATGCACGAACATCATTCGCCACGCTTACCATCTGGCGGAAGATCAGCTGATTTGTCTCTCCCTGGAATCCTACCAGCAAGGAGTCCGGTTCCGCCTGCGTGATTACGGCGAAGGCTTTGACGGTACGCGGTACACCAGCCGGTCTCTGGACAGCCCGCGTCCCGGCGGCCTCGGCATGCACCTGATCCGGCATGCGTTCGACCACGTTCACTATCTGATGAAGCGAAAGGGCACCCTGCTGGTCCTGACCAAATTCCAAGGCAAGACCTCCGCCGTCGCCGCATCGACCGCGCTGGCGGGTTAAATGCCGTGAACGGCTTTTTTCGTGCAATCTTATGAGGCAAAAACTGCCGGGCGCGCCACAAATCACGGGGGACTTTCCGCCATTTGTGGCATTTTTCCGCTTGTGGCATTTGTGGCATTAAATGCGTGAGACCAAGCCCAGGGTCCTGATTGCTGATGACCAAAGCGATATCCTGAACGCTCTGGCGTTCATCTGCTCTGAGGAAGGGTATGAAACGATAACCGCCGATTCGCCGCAGGCGGTATTGGCCCTGGTGCGCTCAGGTGAGTTCGACCTGTTGTTGATGGACATGAACTTCGACGTCCGCGAAACGACCGGTGAGGGCGGGCTCGAACTCCTCCGGCAGGTTTTACAGCTCGACTCGCTCCTCAGCGTCGTGGTGATGACCGCCTACGGTTCGATCCCGCTCGCCGTTAAGGCGCTTCACCTCGGGGCCAAGGACTTTCTGCAGAAGCCGTGGGAAAACGAGCGCTTGCTGTCCATTCTGCGGACCCAGCTGCAGCTGCGCCGGGCCTTGCGCCGGCACGCCCGTCTGGAGGCGGAAAACCAGATTTTACGCCAGGCACAAACCATCCGGCCCGCGAGTTTCATTGCGCATTCGCCGGCCATGGAACGCATTGAGCGCGTCATCCGGCAGGTCGCACCCTCCGACGCCAACCTCCTCATCACCGGGGAGAACGGCACCGGCAAAGGGGTCGTGGCGCGCGCCATCCACCAGCTTTCGCCGCGGGCGCAAGGGGCATTTATCAGCGTCAACATGGGTGGACTGCCCGATTCCCTTTTCGAGAGCGAAATGTTCGGCCACGTAAAAGGCGCGTTTACCGATGCCCGCAGCGAACGGGTCGGCCGGTTCGAACTGGCGGACAACGGGACGATTTTCCTTGATGAAATCGCCAACCTGACCGCGCCGCAGCAGGCCAAAATCCTCCGCGTCCTGGAGACCGGCGAATTTGAGAAGGTCGGATCATCCAAAACCCTGCGGGTGAATGCCCGGGTCGTGAGTGCAACCAATGCCGACCTGCGGGCTGAGATTGGCGCCGGCCGGTTCCGCGAGGATTTATTTTTCCGGCTTAACACGATCGAGATTCACCTGCCGCCGTTACGTGACCGGATTGAAGACATCCCGGCCCTGGCCAATTACTTTCTTGACGAACTCGCGCACCGTTACCGTAAAGAGATCACGGGTTTAAGCCCGGCCGCCCTCGAACGGCTCAAGCGGCATTCCTGGCCGGGCAACGTCCGCGAATTACGGCACGCGCTTGAGCGTGCGGTGCTCCTCACGGGTGATGGGGAGATCAAAGCCGAAGACTTCGGGCTCCAGGGGCCGGGCCCCCGAGCCGCGTCCCTGGACGACATGGATCTGGAGTCGGTCGAAGCGCACCTGATTCGTAAAGCCCTTGATCGATGCGAAGGCAACGCCCTGCAGGCAGCCGAAATTCTAGGGCTCAGCCGCAGTGCTTTCTACCGGCGCCTGCAAAAGCACGGGATCAACCCAAAACCAAAGTAAGATGGGTTTGGAACATGATTGAAAGGTGCTCGGAATCGGGTAGGCTGCCATGCCGTGTCTGCTGGCGAACAAACATCGGCGGGAAACCCGATCGAGCAAGACCCTCGGCTGGTTGAATTCGTGGCTGCTTTCCGTGAATCGAAACATTATCTCCTGAATTCGGTAGCCATTTGGATGGCGCAGGCCGAACTGGGCAGCCGGAACCCTGATTTTCACGAAAAACTGGCTCAGTCGATCCTTGAACGCTCCGAAAAGCTGGTCGCGTTGACGCGGGAGACCGAGGCCAAGCTGAAGGCCTTTGTGCCTTACGGATGCGACGTAAGCCCGTCCCGGCATTAGCCGGTGTTCAACGGAATCCACTTTCCGCAGCCTACCGGTTGTGCTTTTGTGAGCATTTACCGGTTTTCGCCCGATGGCAGCTGAGAACATTCGTATCCAGGGTGCCCGCCAGCACAACCTGAAAGGGGTCAACGTCGAACTCCCCCGGGAACGGCTCGTGGTGGTCACGGGCCTGAGCGGCTCGGGCAAATCTTCGCTCGCCTTTGATACCTTGTACGCCGAAGGGCAACGGCGGTACGTGGAAAGCTTGTCGGCCTACGCCCGCCAGTTTCTCGACAAGATGGAGAAACCGGAGGTGGATTTTATCGAGGGGCTGTCCCCGGCCATCGCCATTGAGCAACGAGGCTCGGTTGCCAACCCGCGCTCGACTATTGCGACCACCACGGAGATCTTCGACTACCTGCGGGTTCTTTACGCCGCCATCGGCCAGCCGCACGACCCCATTACAGGCGAGAAGGTCTTCAAGCAGACGCCCCAGCAGATCGTCGACCAGATCATGGCTTTCCCGGAAGACACACGGGTCCTGGTCATCGCCCCGGTGGTACGAAACGAAGCGGGCGAGTTTCGCGACGTGTTGGAAAAGATCAAACGGGAGGGTTTCGTACGCGTCCGGATCGACGGGGAGATCCTGGAACTGGCCCGGCCGGAGCCGATCCGGCTCAGCCGCAACGTGCAGCATACGATCGAGGTGGTCGTGGACCGGCTGGTAATGCGGGAAGGGGTCCGCCCGCGTTTGGCTGATTCGGTCGATACCGCTCTACGCTGGGGCAACAATCGCGTGATCGCAGCCCGCCAGCGGCCCGGCGAAACCGGCTGGGAAGATATCCCCTACTCGACGGGTTATTGTAACCCGAAGACCGACTTCATCCTGCCGGAGCTCACCCCCAAGCATTTCTCGTTCAACAGCCTGGCCGGCGCGTGCCCGGCGTGCCAGGGGTTGGGCAGCGAAACCTTTTTCGATCCGGACCTCGTGGTTCCAGACCTGAAAAAGTCCCTGGCCGCAGGCGCGATCGCACCCTGGCGCAAGGCGCCCAAGAGCCTCCAGGCCTTTCGCCAAACCCTTCTTAAAGCCCTCCTCCGGGAGTTCGGGGGCGACCTGGAAACACCCTTCGAGGAACTGCCCAAGGACCTGCGCGGGGCTGTCCTTCACGGGACCGGCAACCGCGCAATTTCTTTCGAGTTCGGGGGTAAGGAGGTGAATCAACCTTTTGAGGGTGTGCTCGAGCAACTCGACCGGCTGTTGGCCGAGACGGACAGCGAGGCGACCAGAACCCGTCTCAAGGCGTTTCAAAACCGGCGTACCTGCCGCGTCTGCCACGGGGCGCGGCTGCGGCCTGAGGTCCTCGCCGTGACGCTGGCGGACGAGCATGGCTCCGAACAAACTATCCATACGTTCTGCTCCCTGACGATCGGCAAAGCCCAGCGTTTTCTCGAGGAGATCGCCCTTTCCAAGCAACATCGGCTGATCGCCGCGGAGGTACTCCGCGAGATCTGGAACCGGTTGACGTTCCTGGTCGAAGTGGGACTCGGCTACCTGACCCTTAACCGCGAGAGCGGCACCCTCTCCGGGGGCGAGGCGCAACGAATCCGGCTCGGCACCCAGATCGGCTCCGGGCTCGCCGGCGTCCTTTACGTGCTGGACGAACCCAGTATCGGGCTGCACCAGCGCGATAACGACCGCTTGATCGCGACGTTGAAACGGCTGCGCGACCTCGGGAATACCGTCGTGGTGGTCGAACACGACGAGGATACCATCCGGGCCGCCGATTACGTGGTCGACCTCGGCCCGGGTGCCGGTCCCCGGGGCGGCCAGATCGTTGCGGCCGGATCGGTGGCCGAAATCGAAGCCAATTCCGATTCACTCACCGGCCAATACCTTGCGCGCCGGCTCACCATTCCCGTACCGCGGACGCGCGTGCTCCCGAAAGGGCTGCTCTATAATCAAGGCCAGCCGCCTGCACCCGGTGCGGACGGATGGCTTACCGTCGTCGGGGCCAGGGAAAACAATCTCCAGGACCTCACCGTTTCCTTTCCGCTCGGTTGCCTCGTGTGCGTTACCGGGGTGTCGGGCAGCGGTAAGTCAACCCTCATCGACGACATTCTCCGGCGCGCGTTGTTCCGGTATTTTTACAAAGCGAAAGACCGCCCCGGCGAACACAAGACAATCATCGGCCTCGACCAGATTGATAAAGCGATCATTATCGACCAGAGCCCCATCGGGCGTACCCCCCGCTCGAATGCCGCAACCTATTCGGGGGCGTTCGGTCCCATCCGCGACTTGTTCAGCCAGCTTCCCGCCTCGCGCGTGCGCGGGTACGACAGCGGCCGTTTCAGCTTTAACCTGAAGGGGGGCCGTTGCGAGAACTGCCAGGGTGACGGCGTGATCAAAATCGAGATGCATTTCCTGGCCGATGTTTACGTCCAATGTGAAATCTGCCACGGCGCGCGTTACAACCGGGAAACCCTGGAAGTCACTTACCGTGGCAAAAACGTTGCCGACGTGCTGGCCATGTCGGTGGACGAAGCGGCCCGGTTCTTTCGAAATGTCCCGTCCGTGTATGACCGGTTAGCGCCGCTGGTTGATGTGGGTCTGGGTTATCTGACGCTGGGCCAGTCTGGCACGGAGCTGTCGGGTGGCGAGGCGCAAAGGGTCAAACTGGCGGCAGAACTGGCCAAGAAAGCGACCGGTCGCACCCTGTACATTCTGGACGAGCCTACGACCGGGTTGCACTTTGCCGACATTCACCAGCTGCTCGGGGTACTGATGAAGCTGCGGGACCAGGGCAACACGCTGGTGGTCATCGAGCATAACCTCGAAGTGATCAAGTGCGCAGACTGGATTATTGATCTGGGACCGGAAGGCGGTACCCAAGGCGGACGGCTGGTCGGGCAAGGGACCCCGGAGCAGCTGGCAGAGATCGGCGAGAGCTACACCGGTCAATACCTCCGCAGGATGCTGGTTGAGGCGGCAGGCCGGGTCAGATGAGGCCAACCGTGAGCTGCTTCGCGGCTGAAGCGCCCGGCGGGGCGGGTAACGGGTAACGGGTAACGGGTAACGGGTAACGGGTAACGGGTAACGGGGGTCGGGTAACGGGGGTCGGGGGTCGG
>Ga0213876_10001664_pt1 | contig 13566 bp, 9 predicted proteins | sample BarmaccomBMRX_R9_FD_160113 | JGI IMG/M metagenome (GOLD analysis project Ga0213876, IMG submission 160113) | Root-associated microbial communities from Barbacenia macrantha in rupestrian grasslands, the National Park of Serra do Cipo, Brazil - RX_R9 | ecosystem: Host-associated > Plants > Roots...
TGGAATCGATGCTGCGCGAGATCCTCACCCGTCTGCCGGACTTCAAGCTGACCGACGGCGCCCAGCGCTATCCTTCCATCGGCGTCGTCAACGGCTGGATCAACATGCCGGCCACCTTCACGCCCGGCGCCCGGCGCTTTCCAGGCGAGCCCCTGCCTTAGTTCGAACCCCGCCCGGAGATCACAATGCAGGCTGCATCTCGACGGCCGCCGCGCATCGAGAGGCGTCCGAGGAGGCCTCTCAGGTTCGATCCCCGCCGCACCCTCCGTCGGTCCTCAGAAAATTAGCGTTGGACTGACAAACCCAGCCGTACAAAAGCCCGGCGTTCCCCGGCTCTAACCTCCCTTGGCGTCAGTTGGGAGAATGTTCATTTCTGGATCGGCCGACAACTCATCGTCAGGCGCCCTATCTGGATTGACGTGACCGCTTGGTCCGGTACCGCGAGAGAAGTCTTCAGGCGCTTGCCCCGGGTATCGCTCGGCTTGGTCGTCGTAGTGAGTTCCAGCCATGTGGGCAGGAGGGTTATCGTCTGCTCTGCTAAGCATTCGATTATTTAGGTCCATCTCGGCACTCCGAACCCTGCCAGGGAGGGCCCCCAACTCACCATCGCTGTCTACTTGACTGGCTCGGCCAACGGTCTCATCGACCAACCTCGAAAGCCTTTCCAACTCAAAGGAGCGGAATTGACACTGAGCGTTGACGCGAGGGCCGGAAATGGTCACGATGTAGCGGCCTGTTCTAGGGCCTACTCGCTTCCCCGCGACATAATTTATACTGACCTCGTGGGCCGCAATGATGCTTCCACGAGTGTTGGGAATAGAATTAACCACTTCCGGAGTGATTCTTTTATCTCTGATAAATTTCCCAATAGCAGCCAAAACAGCCTGCAATTCTGCGGACAGATCTTCAATATGAGCCTGAACCATGCGAAAAGAAAATTCTCTATGCGGCCGGAGGTCAACACTGCCGCAGCAAGCATCGGGATCACAACGCAGTGATCGGAGTTGACCGATTGAGCCCCCAACGGGGAGACACCGCCCGAAAACGCCAGGAGCAAACCGGATTACGACACAGAGTTAGGCTAACTGGCCTGCCCCCTGGGGGTGCTCCGGGTTGAATGTTAGTTCAGCGGCATGATTGACGCCATTGTTTGGTTGGGCGGGCGCGCGCTGATCGAGGTAGCTGGCGCGCTCGCCCACGGCAAGAAGGCGCCGCTACGAGGGACGATCGCCTCGGGCGCCGGCGGCCGGTAAGCCAGAGAGCTATGCGGGCGGACGGCGTTGAAGTGACGCCGCCAGTCTTCGATCACCGCCTGGACCTCGGCGAGGCTGAAGAACAGCTCGCCGTTGAGCAGTGTGAAATCGCGAGCAATGTTGCCCCCTTGAGGGGTGGTTTTCGCGCCGAAGACATTCAAAGCGAAAAGGGGGAGGCGTTTACAAGGCGGCCCTCACCGATCTGGGCGCCCAACAGCGCCAGGAGGTGGGTCGGTGGAAGAACAACAGAGCTGAGAACAGCCACCTCCCCTTCCGACGACGAGAGCGGGCGATGAACCGTTTCCGCCGGACGAAGACCCTGCAGAAATTCGCCTCGGTTCACGCCTCCTTCCACAATCACTTCAGCCAGAAACGGCACCTCGTCAGTCGCCAATCTACAAATGGAGACGCTTGGAAGCTCTTTCCGAGTGGCGGTCAGTCACGGCATAACTGCAGCCTGCTTTGGGCTCGGTGCGTCATCGCGGAGAAAAAGTCAGGGTTGGACTGACAGCACCACCATGAATGATTGAAGGAGCTCACGCCCGCCTGGGCTCAGGCGGCTTTCGACGGCGTCCAGGACAGATGAAGCTCCCTGACCGCATTCACCATGCCGGTAAGGATCACCGGCTTCGTCCCCGGCGTGATCCGGAAGTCCGGAATGCGCGGAAGCCACTCCTCCAGGAACACCTTGATCTCTCGCCTGGCCAGGACCGCGCCGGGGCACGTGTGCGGTCCGGAGCCGAACGTCAGGTGGCGCGGATTCTCGCGGTCGAAGTCGACCTCGAGCGGATCCTTGTTGATCGTCTCGTCCAGCGCGAAGAGCACGTTCGGCTGCTGGACGAAGTCGCCTTTCCGGAAGGGCGCGCCGTGGAAATCGAAGTCCGACTGCACGAGGCGCGCGGTGTTCGAAAGACCAAATCTTCGGATCAGCTCCTCGACAGCTTTGGGGATGATGCTGGGTTCATTCAGCAGGCGTTTGCGATGTTCGGGGTGGCTTGCCAGGAAATGGGCGACGAACCCCAGCATCGAGGCGACCGTATCCAGGCCGCCGAACAGCAACAGCAGGCAGGTGCCATAGGCCTCGTCCTCGCCGATGGGGGCGCCGTTGACCTCGGCGTTGACCACGGTGCTGATGAGGTCGTCGCCGGGCTTGCTCTTCCGCGCCGTGATGTAGCTCTTGAGATAGGCGCTCATGTCCCGCTCCGCGCGGGCCCGCTGCTCGCGGGTGCGCCCATGCACCTGCGCCTCGGCGATCTCCAGCAACCGTTCGCGGTCCTGCTGCGGAAGGTCCACCATGCTGAGGAAGATGACGATCGGCAGGACCTTGGCGAACTCGCCGATGAACTCGCATTCCCCGCGCGGCTCGAGCCTGGCCGCCAGATCGCGCGCTATCACCCGGGCTTTTTCTTCCAGGGCCGCCACCGCGCGCGGGAGGAACGCGGGCATGATCACCCTTCGGTAGGGCGCATGGTCTGGCGGGTCCATGTGGATCATCGAGGGGAACATGCTCGGCGCTGGCGGCAGCACCGTCTGGCGCATCGAGAAGCGCTCGTGATCGAGTTGTACGGTCGCGATGTCTTCGGCGCGGGTCACCATCCAGTGCCCGCCGTTGCGGGGCGTCCAGAACACCGGCGGCATTTCGAGCTGCAGCCGCCGCCAGGCGGTCTGGGCGTCTTCCTCGCCATGGATGATCTCGAAGAAATCCACGTCCCGGACCAGTTCCTCCGGAACGTGCGCCGGCTTTGGAGCGCGTTCGGATGACTTAGGCTGCATCTCGGTCACCGGTCAAAATCGAAAGGCACGTCCTTTCCTAGGGCCCGCCAACTGGCTTTTCAATTCACGAAACCTACTCGCCAGGACGACCGACAAGAAACATACAGAACGTCTATTATAACAAGCGCGTCCGCTACGGATCGCGGCGGCCAAGGCGGCTATCGATAGCTGGGCGGCCCATCGGGCTTTGCAGCTTAGGTCGGGGCGGCAAACTGCGCCGCCCCGACAACCCATGGGTCAGGTTCGATCCGCCATGGCGCCGAGCGGGCAACCGCCGGTCAGACGACCGCCCGCAAGCCCGAACGCCGCGGCGCGACCTCGTCGAAGATGGCCGAAGCCTCGCTGGTCTCCAGCGGCGGCCCCACCTGGCGAACGCCGAGGGCCTGGCGCGCCTCGTCGAGGGGAAGGTGGAAGGCGTCCTCCATCCGGACAAAGAGCAGGCAGTCCGACGCCTGTCCGATGCGCATTCCCTTTTCCATCGCCGCGATCACCGTGGGCCAGGTCTCGGGATAGTGCAGCAAGGCGCGGCTCAGGAACCGCAATCCGCCGAGCAGGGTCTTGACCTGCAGTTCGCCGCAGAGCTCCGGACTCAGAAAGCGGGAGTGGTTCGACAACTGCGCCCAATAGACGACGATCTCGCCCATCGAGGTGAATTGCGCCCCGCAAAGGACGTGGAGCCAGTCGTGGCACTGCAAACCACGGGTCCACCAGTAGCCGTAGTGGGTCTTGGGCTGCCTCGCCGGAGCGCCGAGCTCGTAGTCGAAACCCGGCTGAGTCATTTGCCGGTAGAACATTCCGCCGAACGTTTCCGGCCCCAGCCCCTTCAGGTCCTCGAGGGTGAAATTCGACAAGAACCGCTCGGACAACCAGCGGTCGAGCTGCGGATTGATCCGCCTTTCCGCCTCGAACAGCGCCTCGATGTGCTCCTTGTCGCGCAGGGGCGCCAAAATGGCCGTGAGGTCCACGTTGTCGGACGGCGTCGGACGATCCGGACCGTTGCGCCGAAGGTAATGGGTGGCGATCCAGTCGCGCAGCGCGGCGCTGTTCAGGTACTTCGAGGAGCTCCGCAGCACGCTACTCTCGGTCTCGACGTCGTACATACCGCGGCCGAGGTAGGGTGTAGGCTTGGCTTCCACGACTGACTCCCTCATGAACTCGGTTCGACCCCTCGGGCCGGTCGGGGTTAGCTCGGCATCCAAAAACCAGCCCCCGCTGGCCAGACTACCGGATTATCGTGCTCCGCGATATGGGGCGCCGCCTTCCCCTGCCCGGCGAGCACGGTCGTTGAGCATCGCCGACAGTTCTGGCTTCGCCGCCTTGCCGCGCGGCCCTAATCTGTTCCATGTCACGGGGACCAGGAGGAGCGAGACGGATGGAATTCGACTGGACCGCCGACGACAAGGCCTATCGCTCTGAAATGCAAGCTTTTCTCCGCCAGGCGCTGCCCAAGGGCTGGCGCGGCTACGACCAGAGCGATCGACCCCGGTATAAGGCCGCCGCCAAGAAATTCGCCGCCGGCATGGCCGAGCACGGCTGGCTGACCCAGAACTGGCCCAGGGCGTATGGCGGGGCCGAATGTTCCGCCTGGCGGCAGGCGATCCTGGGCGAGGAGTTGACGCCGATCGGCGAGCCGCGCGGCTCGCAGTACATGAACGTCAACTGGATCGGTCCGGCGATCATGCGCTTCGGAACCGAGGAACAGAAGCTGTACCACCTGAAGCGGATCGCCGCCGGCGACGTCTTCTGGTGCCAAGGCTTCTCCGAACCGAACGCCGGCAGCGACCTGGCGGCTTTGCGCACCCGCGCGGTGTTGGAGGGCGACGAATACGTCGTCAACGGCTCGAAGATCTGGACGTCGCACGTCGGCATCGCGGACTTCTGCATGCTCCTGACCCGCACCGGCCCGCCGGAAGCGCGCGCCCGCGGCATCACCGTCCTGATGGTCCCGATGGGCCACCCCGGCATGGAGATCCGCAACATCGCCAGCCTGGCTGGGGACGAGGCCCACTACGAGCTCTTCTTCGACGACATGCGCATCCCGCTCGCCTGGCGCCTGGGTGAGCAGGACCAGGGCTGGGAGGTGGTGAGATGGGCTCTGGCCTATGAGCGCGTGGGCTCGACCCAGTACCAACGCGCGGCGCTGCAACTGGCCGAAACCGCCGAGAAGGCCATCGCCAACGGCAGCTTCGAGGATCCCGAGATCAAGAGCCGGTTCGGCGAGCTCTGGGCGATGACGCAGGCGGCCCGAATGCTCACCCTGAGAGTCTACGACATGCGCGAGAAGGGCAGTCCGCCGACGGCCGACGGCAACATCTCCCGTCTCATCAGCACCGATTGTCTCAAGGAGGTGGCCGCCCTCTCACGCGAGGTGATGGGCGAGGCGGCGCTCGAGAACGGGGTGGCCATCGAGCCGATCCACAACATCTCCCTGGCCGTGGCCGCCGGTTCGGCTGAGATCCAGTTGGACCGGATCGCCATGGATTTCCTTGGCCTGCCGCGGGTGAAGTGAGGCAAACACCATGGACTTCGCCCCCAATTCCGAACAGCAGCAGATCCTCGCGGCCCTGGACGGCCTGCTCGAGCGCCACGCCGGCAAGGATCGGGCGCTGGCGCTCACCCAGGCCGGCGCTTATGACCACGCGCTTGACCAGCGTCTCTTGGAGGGCGGCTTCCACGAAATCGCCCTCCAGCCGGATTGCGGTCCGCTCGATGCGGCGTTGGCCGGGTTCGCGGTCGCGCGCGCGGTCGGCGTCACGTCCTATGCCGCCATGGCCATCGTCGCCCCTCATATCCTGGGCGAGGCGGTCACCGGCCCGGTGGCGATCGCGCTCGCACCGGCCGACGGTCCGGTGCGGCTGGGGGCCGCGGCCCGCACTCTGCTCGCCATCGATGGCGACGAGGCCGTCGCGCTCGAAACGACCGAGTCCGACTGGACTGCCCTCGATGGCAATCGCGCCGGGTTTCCCGTCGCCCGGTTGCGCGAAGGTGCGCTCAAGGCCGGCCGCAAGCTTGGCCCCGGCTCCGGCGCCCGGTTGCGCGACTGGTGGCGGCTTGAGATCGCGGTCCAGGCGGCCGGACTGATCTCTGGCGCCCTGAGCGTCACCTGCGACTACCTGCGCGAGCGCCATCAGTTCGGCCGTCCGATCGGCAGCTTTCAGGCCGTCCAGCATCGCCTGGCGCGGATCGCCGTTCTCGCCGAGGGCGCGCGGTGGCTGGCGATGGAGGCGGCGTACGGGCATGCGCGCCCGGACCTGGCGGCCAGCGCGGCGGCGTACGCCACCGGCGCAGCCGACCTCGTCTTCCGCGAATGCCACCAGCTGCACGGCGCGATCGGCTTCACGCGCGAATATCCCCTGCACCTTTGGACCCTGCGGCTCATTCAGCTGCCGCAGGAGCTGGGTGGTCCGCGGGCGCACCGGCGCGACGCCGCCGACCTAGTCTTCAAGCACCCTGAAACCCTGGCGCTATCCGTCGCGCCGGCGGTCTGACGCCCGCTCAGTTCGGGACGAAAGGTCGAAAATGCCATCCATTGCGTTTGGTCAGCCGCCTGAGCCCCTGCAGCCCCCGTTCGTTCCGACGGCGCCCAACATGCTGCGCTGGATCGCCGATCAGTACGGCGACCTAGAGGCCCAGGTTCGCGGCCAGCAGCGCCTGACATTCCGGCAGCTCGAGCGACAGTCGGCGACATTGGCGCGCGGTCTATTGGCCGAGGGAATCGGCAAGGGCGCCCGCGTCGCCCTGCTGATGCCCAATGGTCCTTCGTTCACGGTCGCCTTCATGGCGGCCGCCCGCATCGGGGCGCTGGTCGCGCCGCTAAGCACGCTGTTCAAGCCGCGAGAACTGGGGTGGGCTCTTCGGCATGGCGACTTCCAGCTGCTGATGACCACGACGAACTATCTCGGCCACGACTACCTGGGCCGTCTCGAGGAAACTCTGCCCTCGCTCGCCGGACAGACTGCCCGTCGGCTCTGGCTCAAGGAAGCGCCCTACCTGCGGTCGATTTTGACATGGGGCGAAGGCGACGCACCCTGGGGGGTGCCGGGCGTCGAGGCCCTGACGGCGAGCGCTGAGAATTGCCCGGCCGCGAGCGAGGAGTTGCTTGCCGCCGTGGAGGCGAACGTCGCGCCGGCTGACCTGCTGTCCATGATCCTGACCTCGGGCAGCACGGCCGAACCCAAGGCGGTGGTCCATTCGCACGGGGCGATGCTGCGCGTCGGCTGGCAGAAATCGCATCGGTTCTGGGCCGTTGGCGACCCTGGAGACCGGCTGATCGGGCCCCGCCCGCAGTTTTGGGTCGCGGGCCTTGCGGCGACGCTGCTGCAGACTCTCCTGAAGGGCTGCTGCCTGCTGGATCCCGACGACCTGAGCGCCGCCGGGGTGCTGAACCTCATCGAAAAGGAAGGCGCGACCGGCGCCTGCGGCAACCTGCCTTGGCTCAAGCAGTTCGCCGCCGATCCGGCGCTGAAGGATGCCGGCTACGAAGTCTTCATCACCGCCCTTGAAACGGCCGCCTTCGCAAGACGCACTGCGGACGGCGTCCGGTTCCTCAACCCCACTCGCGCGAGCCGGGCCCCATCGCCGGCGCAAGCGCCCCTAGAACGGCTGCCGCACACCTATGGCATGACCGAGACCATCGCCGGACATACCAGCATCCCGGCTGGCGAGCTCCTAGACGAGGAACGATCGGGCTATTGTGGAAGACCGATGCCCGGCGTTCGGCTGCGGCTCTGCGATCCCGCCACTGGCGAGGTGGTCGAGCACGGCGAAATCGGGGAAATCCAGGTCGCCGGCTACTCCATGATGGACGGACTCTACAAGCGCGAACGTCCGGAGGTCTTTACCCCCGACGGGTGGTATCGCACCGGCGATCTCGGGGTCATGGACGCCGAGGGATACGTAAGGTTTCAGACCCGCATGGGCGAAATGCTCAAGATCAAGGGCGCCAACGTGTCTCCGGCCGAAGTCGAGGCCTGCCTCAACGTCCTGCCGGGGATCGTCCGGTCGGCCGTCGTCGGACTGCCGACGCCGAACGACGACCCTCTTCTGGTGGCCGTCGTCGAACTGCGTCCCGGCCAGGCTTTCGACGAAGGCGCGATCCGGGAGGCGCTGCGGCGCCAGCTGTCCTCCTTCAAGGTTCCAAGACGCATATTCGAATTGTCGAACGATGATTTTCAGTTCACCGCCTCCGGCAAGGTCATAAAGCGGGGGCTGGACGCCGTCGTCGCCAAGCTGATCAAGGCGGAACGAGCGCCATGACGAGCGCGCCGGAGCGATGACTGCATGAAAGTCGGTTTCGCGCTACGCGGCTTCAAATATCGCGGCTACGCCCTGTCCGCCGCCAACGCACATCGTCTCAAGACCGTAGCGTCCCTTCCGGCGCTGCAACTCATGGAGAAGGCTCGTCATGATGCGCACGCCGGTGGCGCCGATCGGATGGCCAAGCGATATGCCTGAACCATTGACGTTCAGCCGCGAACGGTCGTCCCAGCCCCAATCTTTCAACACCGCCAGCACCTGGCAGGCGAAGGCTTCGTTGATCTCCACTAGGTCGAGATCGTCGAAAGACAGCCCGGTTCGTTGGAACAGGCGCCGCGTGGCTGGCGCGGGGCCGATGCCCATCGTCGCCGGATGGCAGCCGGCGGCGGCCCAGCCGACCAGATAGCCCATCGGCGTGAGCCCCAGTTCGGTCAGCCTTTCCTCCGCCACCACGAGACAGGCGGCCGCTGCGTCGTTCTGCTGACTGGAATTGCCGGCCGTCACGACCCCTTCCTTCATCAGCGGGGCGAGGCGCGCCAGGCTATCCGGCGTGGTGTCGCTGCGCACCCCTTCGTCCCTGGCGACCACCACCGGCTCGCCGCGCCTCTGCGGAACCTCGACGCTTACGACCTCGTCGGCGAAGCGGCCCTCGGCCCAGGCGCGCGCCGCGCGCTGATGGCTCTCCGCGGCGAAGGCGTCGGAGGATTCCCGGGTTATCTGGTATTCCCGCGCCAGGTTCTCGGCGGTCTCGATCATGCCGCTGATGACGCCGAAACGCTCGACGGGCTGCGAGCGCTCGCGGCCGCGATCGAGACGATCATAGAGCGGGGTCGAACCTGAACGGGCGCCCCCCCGCATGGCGGTGGTGTAGTATTCGATGTTGCTCATGCTTTCGACGCCGCCGGCCACGACCACATCCGCAGCCCCGGTCTGCACCATCATGGCGGCCGTGACGACGGACTGCAGTCCGCCGCCGCAGCGCCGATCGAGCTGCATGCCCGGGACCTCGATCGGCAACCCCGCGGCAAGCGCCGCCCAGCGGCCGATACAGGGCGCCTCCGAATTGGCGTAGCTCTGTGCGAACACCACGTCCTCGATCCGGGTGGGATCGATTCCCGCGCGATCCACGAGGGCTTGCAGGATCTTCGCCGCCAGGATCTCCGCGGGCAGCGGCTGAAGGGCGCCCAGGAACTTGCCGACCGGCGTGCGGACAGGGCTGACGATGGCGGCGCGACGCATGGGGACCTCGGAGGTGGCGAAGCTTGCGGGTGCGACGGACTCAGTAGCTGCGCGGCATTCCGAGCACGTTCTGGCCCAGATAGGCCAGGATCAGATTGGTGGACACCGGCGCAACCTGATAGAGCCGCGTCTCACGGAACTTCCGCTCGATATCGAACTCTTCCGCGAACGCAAAACCGCCGTGCGCCTGGACACAGGCTTCGGCGGCGGCCCAGGCCGCCTCGGAGGCCAGCATCTTGCCGATGTTGGCCTCCTCGCCGATCGGCAGCCCTTGGTCGAACCGTTCGCCGGCCTGCTTCACCATCAACTCGGCGGCGCGGAATTGGGCGTAGGCCCGCGCGATCGGAAACTGCAGCGACTGATTTTCGCCCAGGAACCGACCGAATACTTTGCGCTCTGAGACGTACCTGGAAGCCTTGTCGATGAACCACTCCGCGTCCCCCAGGCACTCGGCGGCGATCAGGCTGCGCTCGGCGTTCATGCCGTCGAGGATATATTTGAACCCCTGGCCCTCCTGACCGATGAGGTTGTCGGCCGGCAGGCGCACGCCGTCGAAGAACACCTCCGTCGTGGCGTGGTTCATCATCGTGCGGATCGGCCGGATGGTCAGCCTCCCCGCGGCGCGGGCGGCGTTCATGTCCAGCATGAAGACCGACAGCCCCTCCCCTTTCCTGGCCACCTGGTCCTTCGGCGTCGTCCGGGCGAGCAGGATCATGAAGTCGGAGTGCTCGGCGCGGCTCGTCCAGATCTTCTGGCCATTGACCACATACTCGCCGCCCTCGCGCACCGCGGTCGTGGACAGCGCCAAGGTTTCCGATCCGGAGCCCGGTTCGGTGACGCCGAAAGCCTGGAGACGGATGTCCCCGGCAGCGATCCGGGGCAGCCACTCCCGCTTCTGTTCTAGGCTGCCGTGCTTGAGCAAAGTGCCCATGGTGTACATCTGGGCGTGCGCCGCAGCGGCGTTGCAGCCGTTCTTGTGAATCTCCTGCAGAATGGCGCACGCCATGCGCAGTCCGAGACCGCTGCCGCCGTATTCCTCGGGAATCAGCGCGCCCAAAAAGCCTTCCTGGGTCAGCGCGCGCACGAATTCGGTGGGGTAGGCCCGCTCGCGGTCTAGCTTACGCCAGTATTCGCCAGGGTAGCGTAAGCAGAGCGCGCGCACCGCGTCACGGATGGGAGCCAGTTCGGCTTCGTCAGTCATTCAGGACCATCTCGAGCATCGAGGCCTGCATATAAGGAAAGCCCCACTTAGCCAACGCCTAGGGCCGCGCCGACGGCCTGGGTCCATCGGCCCCAACCTGCAGTCCGGCGCCATCGCATGGGAGACCGCCCGCCGCGGTCGCCCCGGGCCGGTCGCAGATTGTCGAGAAAATACTGTAGATTTCCTCAATCTTATCTGCGCCCTTCACCGACTATGCTTCCACGCGGAACCACGCTAAACTCGTGACGCTTGAACTTCGAGATCGTGGAGGAGCGCATGGAATCGATGACCGACACGCTGACGCCCCTGCGGCCGCTGGCGAAGATGGCGGACGTGGTTCGGATCGAGAACGTTTGGGACGAGCCGGACGCCCTCATCGAAAGCGTCAAGCAGCGCACGCCCTTCAACCTGATCTATGGCGCCGCGGCCTACGACAAGCTGGGTGGGGCCGACCCCTGGTTCCGCGATTACTGGGTGAGCGAGAAGCATTCCGACGCGTCGGAGCTCGTCCACCACCTCCACAACCCCAAGCTGATCCAGGCCGCCAAACGGGCCTTCAAGGCGACGATCGTCCGGCCCCAGTCTCTGTGTTGGAACCTGCACGCGCCGATGGTCGCGGGACGGCCGCACTTCGATCAGGCGCCCTATCGGGGGATCGACCGCGAAAGCCTGCCGACCTGGCTCCTCTTCGTCATCCATCACTCGCAGCTCTTCCTGCCCTGGGTCGTGCCGTCGACGACAGGGCTCAGCTTCTTCTACCGCGGCCGTTACGGCGCTTTCGAATATTGGCCGGACGGCCCCGACATGCCCTCGGTGCGCGAGGCGCCGCCGTTCTGGAACGTCGGCGTGGTGACGGACAACGAGTTCATGTTCCATCGCCCGCACGCCGTCGGAGAGCCCGAAAGGCGGTTCAAGACCGGCGAGGTCGGCAACGACGCCAAGCTGCACCACCTGCCCGGCGGCGGCTGGAAGATCGTCGACGGCGAACGTGAACACCGCAGGTTGCATGAAGACGAGATCCGCTTCTCGATGGTCTGGAAGGCCATGGTGTTCAAGGACGAAGCCGCCGAGGCGGTCTTCGACAACCACACCGACGACCTAAGCCTCGACATCGTCTGGGACGTGCTGGGAGACGACCTCAAGGCGCGCGGCGTCTCGCGGGGCCTGCCGGCGGAGCCCATGGAGGACCGCCAATTCCGCACGCTGTTGCTGCGCGAATATCCGAACCCCGGCCAGCACTACTTCCCCGAGGCCAAGTGGCGGTGAGCCGCCGTGAGTGAGAGACTAAGTCGGCCGACCCGGGAAGGGCGCCCCGCCTGCCCTCAACCGAGCAGAGAGTCGAAAAGGGGATCCGAGGGGCAAAGGCGCGGACCGGGCGGGAACGTCACCGGCACGGCCTTGTAACCATAGATGATCGCCACGTCGGGCGCGAACTCGAGCTTGTCCTCCACCAGCCGGTAGTCGGGCAGCCGTCGAAGGATCTCCTCGAGCATCACCCGGATTTCCATCCGCGCCGTGTGCGACCCCATGCAGCGGTGCGGCCCGACGCTGAAGGTGAGGTGCCGCTTCTCCGCCCGATCGAAGATCACCTCGTTGGGCCGCTCGAACATCTTGGGATCGCGGTTGGCCGCGGCCCAACAGAGCAAGGCGTGCTCGCCCTTCTTGAGCTGGACCCCTTCGAGCTCGATATCGCGGGCCACGACACGCCTTGTCCCCAGCACCGGCGCGTTGAAGCGAAGGAACTCCTCGATGGCGTCGGGGAGGATGGCCGGATTGTCGATGATCTGCTGGCGGTGGCCCTGGTTTCGGCCGAGGAACACGGCGGCGCTGCCAATCAGCGCCTGGGTGGTGTCGACACCCCCCAAGAGCAGCAGCCAGAGCATGCCCTCCACCTCCCACTCCTCGATCGGACGCCCTTCGACGAGGGCGCCGCGGGTGGCGCCGATGACGCCCTCAGCGGCCGGATCGGCCCGCAGCCGAGTGATGTCCGCCCGCAGCTCGGCCTGCATGGCGTGGATCTCCGCGTTCAGATTGGCGAGGTCGCCATCCCGCCAGAGGTGGCGATGGATGCAATCGGAGTAGAGCCGCCACTTCTCCTCAGGCAGGCCGCTGACCCACATGGTGAGCATGGCCGTCACGGGTTGGGCCAAATCCTTGACGATGTCGCCCGAACCTTTCTCGATGAAGCGGTCGATCAGCTTGGTGGCCAGTTCGCGGACTCGCGGCTCCAGATCGTTCGCGGCCTTGGGCGAAACGAACCCCTCCATTATCCGCCGGTATTCGAACGACAAAGGCGGGTCGACGGCGGTGGGAAGGTCGACCGGTTCAATTCTCGCCTTGGCGGCCTCGAACCGCTCCGGGGGCGCGAGATTGGACATCACCTCCGCGAACCTAGCGCTCGCCATGATTGCGTCGTAGCCCCCGATCACCGCCACGTCGATCGGCCCGAGCGAGAAGGCCTCCATGTGCGATTTGAACACCGGGCACTTCTCGGGGATGTACGAAATCAGTTCGTTGTGGTGGGCGGCGAACTCAGGAGAATGCACCCGAAAGCGCTTCACGTACTCGGCGGGATCGAAAGCCCGATCGTCGCTCATGTTTCCTCCTCCTTTTTTGAGGCCCCCCGCGCGTGGCCGGAAGCCGGGGCCCCTCTCCTCTTAGGTCACTTCCGTCAGCTTCAACAAGCGAACTCCACGAGGCTCGAGCGCGACCCTGGCGGGAGGGCCTGTCAGGGTCTGACGCACTGCTGGGTTTCGCCCCCCAGAACCGCGTGCCCTCGCCGCTGGACCATGTTAGCCTCCCGCCAGCGTCCGCGGTTTCAATGTGAGGTTGAGATGTCCGGTC
>Ga0213876_10001665_pt1 | contig 13559 bp, 10 predicted proteins | sample BarmaccomBMRX_R9_FD_160113 | JGI IMG/M metagenome (GOLD analysis project Ga0213876, IMG submission 160113) | Root-associated microbial communities from Barbacenia macrantha in rupestrian grasslands, the National Park of Serra do Cipo, Brazil - RX_R9 | ecosystem: Host-associated > Plants > Roots...
TGAGAAGTTCTGGGACGACGTGAACTACAGCGTCGATCCCGATGATCCGACGGCCAAGGGATTCAACTTCGACCGGCTGAACCGGACTCTGGTGGTGCCGATCAGGCGCACGCCGGTGACCCCGCCGGCGGGCGACAAGGGCCCGCTGACGCTGGATGCGCTGCAGCGGATGCAGAAGGACAAGACGGGGCTGGGCGAGGCGGAAGCCGCGGCGCGCACCGGCGGGCGGCCGTTCTATCAGCCGCTCGGCGTGCATCTGCGCGGTTCGATCGCCGGCTGGCAGCGCATCAGCAAGTTCCTGAACAGCAAGATGAACGACGATGCGCCCATGCTGGGGCCGTTGTCGGAGCTGCTGGTCGACCTCGAGAAGATGGTCAAGCTGGTGGCCGGCTCGCTGGTCGATCCGCCGGCCGGCGCCAGCGCGGCGGCGGCTGAGGGCGATGCCGCGGCGGCGGCCGACGGCGCGCCGGGCGGCGCCCAGGCCAATTTCGCGCGGCCCGGTACCTTCGCCACCCGCGAGCAGGCGCTCGACATGCTCGCGGCGGTGGCAAAATACTTCCGCGAATACGAGCCGCAATCGCCGGTTTCCTACGCGCTCGATGCGACCATCGACCGGGCGCGCATGTCCTTGCCCGACCTGCTGGCAGAGCTCTTGCCTGACGCCGACGCGCGCCGCAAGATGCTCCAGATCGCGGGCATCCGGCCGCCGGAACCACCGCCGGCCGCGGACGCGAAAGCCGCCAAGAAATGACGGGTACAGTCGCGTCGCCTCTTCTCGCGTCGCGGCTTGGATATGTGCTAGGGTTCCACGGGACACGGGAGAGGTGCGATCATGGCTGAATCAGTCCAGAAAAAGCTTGATCGGGTACGCAAGCCGCGCGTGCACATCAAGTACGAGGTCGAGACCGAAGGCGCGATGGTGGTCAAGGAACTGCCGTTCGTCGTCGGCGTAACGGGTGACTTCTCGGGCGATCCGACGGCGAAGCTGCCGGAGCTGCGCGACCGCAAGTTCGTCCAGATCGATCGCGACAACTTCAACAAGATCATGTCGACGATGTCGCCGGGCGCCAACATGCGCGTCGCCAACAAGCTGCAGGACGATGGCTCGGAGATGGCCGTCAACCTGAAGTTCAACTCGATGGACGATTTCGAGCCGAACCGGATCGTCGGTCAGGTCGAGCCGCTGAAGCGCCTCAAGGAGACGCGCGACAAGCTGCGTGACCTGCTCGCCAAGGCCGACCGTTCGGAGAACCTCGAGCAGATGCTCGAGAAGATCCTGGCCGATGAAGAGGCAGTGAAGAAGCTGCACTCCGAAATCGAAGCCCGTAACAAGAAGGAGGGCTGAGCATGGCCGCTGAAACCTCGACCCAGGCACAAGCCGGTACGACGACGGCCGAAGGCGAAGGCTTTTCGCTGCTCGACCAGGCGATCGGCGCCACCAAGCAGACCGACGCCAATGAGGCCCAGGACCTGCTGAAGGCCCTTACCGAGCAGGCGATGGCCGGCACGGTGAAGTTCAGCCGCAACCTGGCGCAGACCATCACCAAGGCCATCGAGATGATCGATGGCAAGATCTCCAAGCAGCTCGCCGAGATCATGCATCACGAGAAGTTCCTCAAGATCGAGGGCTCGTGGCGCGGTCTCAACTATCTCGTGATGAACAGCGAGACCGGCGAGAACATGAAGATCCGTGTTCTCAACATCACCAAGCGGCAGCTGCTGAACGACTTCGCCAAGGCGACCGAGTTCGACCAGAGCATGCTGTTCAAGAAGATCTACGAGAACGAGTTCGGCACGCCGGGCGGCGAGCCGTACGGCTGCATGGTCGGCGACTACGAGTTCTCCAACCATCCCGACGACATCGAGCTGCTGCGTGGCCTCTCGGGCGTCGCCGCGGCCTCGTTCGCGCCGTTCATCTCCTCGGCTGGCGCCAAGATGTTCGACGTGGGCGATTTCCGCGACCTCAAGGAAGTCCGCGACCTGAAGAAGGGCTTCGAGGGCGGCAAGTACATCGGCTGGCGCGGCCTGCGCGAGAGTGAAGACTCGCGCTTCCTGTGCCTCACCATGCCGCGCGCGCTCGCTCGCGTGCCGTACGGCAAGGACACCAAGCCGATCGAGGAGTTCGACTACGAAGAGGGCGAGCCCGGCAAGGCGCTGGCGCACGACCACTATTGCTGGATGAACTCCGCCTTCGTCTACGCCCAGCGCCTTACCAACGCCTTCTCGCAGTACGGCTGGTGCACGGCCATCCGTGGCGCCGAGGGCGGCGGCAAGGTCGAGGGTCTGCCGAGCCACGTGTTCGAGAGCGACGACGGTGACTTCGACCAGAAGTGCCCGACCGAGTTCGCGATCACCGACCGGCGCGAGAAGGAGCTGTCGGACATGGGCTTCATGCCGCTGTCGCACTACAAGAACACGGACTACGCGGTGTTCTTCGGCGCGCAGACGGTGCACAAGCCGCAGAAGTACGACCGCCCCGAGGCGACGGAGAACGCCGCGATCTCGGCGCGCCTGCCGTACATCATGGCCTCGTCGCGCTTCGCCCACTACCTGAAGATCATGGGCCGCGACAAGGTCGGCTCCTTCATGGAGCGCGGCGACGTCGAGAAGTGGCTGAACCGCTGGATCAGCAACTACGTCAACTCCAACCCGGATGCCGGCCAGGAGACCAAGGCCAAGTACCCGCTGCGCGAAGCCCGCGTGACGGTGGTCGAGGTTCCGGGTTCGCCGGGCTCCTACTCGGCCGTGGCGCATCTGCGTCCGTGGCTGCAGATGGAAGAGCTGACCGCGTCGCTGCGAATGGTGGCGCGCATCCCGGCCGCGGCCAAGTGACGGAGGGGGCGTGGCCGCGCCCGACGAGGTTCCGCCCTCAGCGGATACCGGACCCTCCGGTATTTCGCTGGCGGAACTCGGCCTCGATCTCCCGACGCCGGCTGCCAATGTAGCCGACGTCGCGGCAAGCCAGTCGCACGAGCAGGCGCCTCCGCCGCCGGCCGAAGAGCCGGTGCCGGAGGCGTCCGTCGTTCCGGGCTTCACCCAGGCCGAGCTCGACGAGCGCAACGCCTGGACGCGTCGCGCGGTCGACCGCCTGATCGCGGCCATCGACCGCATGCTGTCGGCGCAGGTCAACGAGATCCTGCATCACCCCAAGGTCCAGCGCCTCGAGGCGTCGTGGCGCGGCGTGATGTGGTTGATCCGCACCGCCGACGGCTCCAAGTGGATCCGCATCCGGCTTCTCAACATGACCTGGGCGGAGCTCACGCGCGACATCGACCGTGCGCTCGAGTTCGACCAGAGCCAGATCTTCGACAAGATCTACACCCAGGAATTCGACACGCCCGGCGGCATTCCGTACGGGATGCTGATCGCCGACTACGAGCCGTCGAAGCACCCGCGCGACATCGCCACCCTGCGCGGCTTGTGCAGCGCCGTGGGCGCCGCGCACACGACCACGGTGCTCGGCTGCTCGCCGGCGCTGTTCGGCGTCGATGGCTTTCGCGAGCTGGTGTCGACCGTCGATCTCGGCGCGCTGTTCCAGCGCACGGAATTCACGGCGTGGCGCGGCTTCTGCTCCTCGACCGAGGATGCGCGCTATCTCGGCTTCGCCCTGCCGCGCGTGCTGATGCGCAAGCCCTATCGCAACGACGGCTATCGCACCGACGGCTTCATGTTCAACGAGACCACGCATCTGCGCAGTGGTCGCGGCTGGCTGTGGGGCTCGGCGGCGTATGCGTTCGGCGCCGTGGTGGTGCGATCGTTCGCGACCTATGGCTGGTTCGCCGACATCCGCGGCGCCGGCCGCGATCTCAACGGTGGCGGCCTGGTCGATGACATGCCGACGCCATGGTTCACCACCGACCGACCGGGCGTGGGCATCCGCGTGCCGGTCGAGATCCAGCTCACCGAGCGGCAGGAGAAGGAATTCTCCGATGTCGGCTTCATCCCGCTGGTGCCGGCGCGGCTGACGCCCTTCGCCGCCTTCCATTCCAACCAGTCGGCCTGGCAGCCGCCGCGCTACGACAAGGCGGCGGCGCGCATGAACGCCAAGCTGTCCTCGATGCTGCAGCAGATCCTCTGCGTGTCGCGCTTTGCCCACTTCATCAAGGTGATGGCGCGCGACGAGGTCGGCAGCTTCCGCACCGCCGACGAGGTGCGCGACAAGCTGGTGAAGTGGCTGCAGACCTACACGCAGAGCAACGACGAGGCCTCGCTCGAGGTCAAGGCCAAGTACCCGTTGCGCGACGCCGACATCGAGGTCACGGAACTGGTAGGAAAGCCTGGTAGCTTCGCCGTGGTGGCGCGGCTGCAGCCGCAATTCCAGCTCGACGAGATCGGCGCGAATTTCAATCTCGTCAGCACGGTGCGCTCGCAGAACGCGGCGTGACCGGCTGACTGTTCGATATTGAGGGGGACCGCATGGCGACCGACGCAAGAACGCTTTTCCGCGACGGCAATCTCGACGGCGCGATCGAGGCCGCAACGAACGTCGTGCGCGACAATCCCAACGATGCCGAGGCGCGTGCGCTGCTTGCCGACTTCCAGTGCTTCGCCGGCGCCTACGACAAGGCCGATCGGCAGCTCGACATCATCGGCACGCAGAACACCAAGCTGGCTGTCGCCGTGGCGCAGACGCGCCAGGTGATCCGCGGCGCCATCGCGCGCCAGGAGGTTTTCGAGAAGGGCCGTGCGCCCGACGTCGTGACCGAACCCGACGGCTTCGTCGCCGCCAGCCTGCAGGCACTGCTGGCGCTGCGCGAGGGTGACGGCAAGAAGGCCCAGGCGATCCTCGCCGAGGCCGAGGAGCAGCGGGTCAAGGTCATCGGCAAGCGCGACGGCGACAAGCCGTTTGACGATTTCCGCGACGCCGACGATCTCAGCGCCGGCATCCTCGAGGTGATCTCGATCACCGGGAAGTACTTCTGGGTGCCGATGCACAAGGTCGTGTCGATCCGCTTCGAGGAGACGGCGCGGCCGCGCGATCTGCTGTGGCGGCCGGCCGCGGTCGAGGTGCGTGACGGCCCCGAGGGCGTCGTCTACATTCCCGCGACCTATCCGACGACCCCGACTGGTCCGGAGGCCACGGCGTTGCGGCTGGGCCGCGCCACCGACTGGCAGGGCGCCGAAGGCGAAGTGGTGCGCGGCGTCGGCCTGCGCCTGTTCGTCGTCGGTGAGGATGGCGTCGGCATCGACGAGCTGTCGGAGGTCGACTTCGAGACCGCGAGTGCCTAACGAGGACCCAGTACCGTGTCCATGAACGACAAGGACACCCCGCGTGCGCTTCTATCGTTGCTGGATCGGCTGATCGACGAGGATCCCGAGAATCAGCTCGAGTTGCCACCGACGCCGACCGAGGCGCTCGACAAGCTGCGCGAGGGCGTGCGTCGCGACGTCGAGGCGCTGCTCAACACGCGCGAGCGCTGCCGCGGCTGGCCCGACGTGTTCGGCGAGATCGACGAATCGGTGGTCGGCTACGGGATCCCCGATTTCTCGATCACCTCGATCGCCGGCGGCAACTGGCGCTCGATCGTCTGCCGGCAGATCGAGGCGGCGATCCGGCGCTTCGAGCCACGGCTGTCGATGGTGCGCGTGACCCTGCCGGAACGAGGTGATCGCCTCGATCGCTCGGCGCGTTTCCGAATCGATGCCTTGCTGTCGGCCGATCCGGCGCCCGAGCCGGTGAGCTTCGACACCTCGCTCGAGCCGACGACGCGTCGGGTCGACGTCATCACCGGACGTTGAGCGCGCCGTGGACGACGTTCTCCCCCTCTACAATCGCGAGCTCGAGTTCATCCGCCGCCAGGCCGGGAACTTCGCCGACGCGCATCCCAAGGTCGCCGGCCGGCTGCGCATCGGCCCGGAGATGGCCGACGATCCGCATGTCGAGCGGCTGATCGAGGCGGTGGCGCTGCTCAATGCGCGCGTGCGGCTGAAGCTCGAGGACGAATTTCCCGAGCTCACCGAGGCGGTCCTCAACGCGCTCTACCCGCATTACCTCGCGCCGGTGCCGCCGATGGGCATCGCGCGGCTGGAAGCGTCGACGGCGCTCTCCGAGCCCTACGAGATCGCGCGCGGCACCGAGCTGGATACCGGCGCAATCGACGGCGAGCGCTGCCGCCTGCGCACGACCCAGGCGGTGACCCTGTGGCCATTCGACGTCACCCAGGTCGGCCTGCAGGGCCGGCCGTTCCGCGCGCCGGTCAACCCGCGCGCCCAGGGCGCGCTCTCGGTGCTGCACATCCGGCTGTCGACCTCCAGCGAGGCCGCGACGTTCGGCGACCTGCAGCCGGATCCGATCCGCTTCTATCTCGGCGGTGCCGGCGCGCGCGCCTTGCCGCTCTACGAGCTCCTGCGCAACCGTCTGCTGGGCATCGCGGTCTGCGAGCAGCCGGACGAGCCGAACGCGACCTTCCTGCCGCCGTCGGCGCTCACGCCGGTCGGCTTCGGGCGCGAGGACGCGATCCTGCCGTATCCGTCGCGCTCCTTCGTCGGCTACCGGCTGCTCACCGAGTACTTCGCGCTACCGCAGAAGTTCCTGTTCTTCGAGGTCAACGGCGTGTCGGGGCGCATGCTCGCCGGCGCCGGCCGCGAGATCAGCATCTACCTCTATCTCGCCGACACCGATGCCGAGCTCGAGCGCGGCGTGACCACGGGCGACATCGTGACCGGCTGCGTGCCCGTGGTGAACCTGTTCCCGCTGCGCGCCGAGCCCATCCGGCTCGACGGTACCGCCTTCGAGCACCGCATCGTGCCCGATGCGCGTCGTCCCGACGCGCTCGAGGTCTACATGGTCGAGAAGGTGACGGCGAGCGACGTCGACGGCAACGAGTACCCCTTCGACCCGTTCTTCGGCCTGCGCCACGATGCCGAGGGCGACGTGCGCTTCTGGCACGTCTCGCGACGCCAGGCCGTCAGCGCGCGCGACAAGGGCAACGAGCTCTTCATCTCGCTGCTCGACCGCGAGGCCGACGCCGGCGCGCCGGCCAACTGGACACTGTCGGTCGACACGCTGTGCTTCAACCGCGATCTGCTGGCGCGCATCCCCTCGGTCGGCGGCCAGGTGCCGCTCGATCTGGTGTCGCCGACGCCGGCGGTGCGGCGGGCGTATATGGCCAGCGTCTTCAGCCCGACGCGGCGGCCGCCGCTGGGCAATGGCCGCATGTGGCGCCTGTTGTCACACCTGTCGCTCAACCATCTGTCGATGGCCGGCGGCGATGACGGCGGCGAGGCACTGCGCGAGATCCTGCGGCTCTACGACTGGGGGCAGGGGCTCGAGACGCGCCGGCTGATCGACGGCGTGCGCTCCGTCAGCAGCAAGCGCGGCCTCGCGCGTATCGTGCTGGGTCGATCGACGGCGATCACCCAGGGTCTCGACGTCGACGTCGTGCTCGATCCGCAGAACTATCCGCCGGGCGGTGCCTATTTGCTGGCCTGCGTGCTCGAGCACTTCTTCGGCCTCTACGTGGCCGTCAACACCTTCACCCGGCTGACCGCGCGTCTGTCGGGCCGCACCGGAGTCCTCGCTTCATGGCCTCCCCGGACGGGCGAGAAGACCCTCCTCTGATCGAACGCCTGCGGGAGGAGCCCGAGGCGTTCGACGCGCTGGCAGCGATCCTCACGCTGGAGCGTCACGCTGCGCGCCAGGGCGTGCGCGCCGGCGGCGGCGGCGAGCCTGTCGGCGGTGGCGCACTGCCCGAGGACGAAGTCCTGCATTTCGTCAGCGAGACGGCGCTGGGCTTCCCGGTCGCCGAGCTCACCCAGGTGCGCGAGACCCGCGGCGGTCCGCCCCAGGTCGAGATCACCTTCATGGGCATGCACGGCCCGTCAGGTGTGCTGCCGCCGGCCTACAGCGACAAGGTGCTCGAGCGGGCGCGCGAGAAGGATACCTCGCTCGCCGATTTCCTCGACATGTTCACCCACCGCTCGGCCAGCTTCTTCATCCGTGCCTGGAAGAAGTATCGGCTGACGGCGCAGGTCAATTCGACGGTCGACGATCTGGGTTCGACGGCGCTGCCGTCGGAACTCGGCATCGCCGGCTTCGTCGATGCGATCCTCGGCTTCAGCACCAACGGCCTGAAAGGCAGGCTGGCACCGCGTCACACGGCGCTGCGCTTCTACGCCGGCGCCTATGCCGGCAATCCGCGCTCGGCCGTGGTGCTGGAGGCGATCCTCAGCGACTATTTCGGCGAGAAGATCACCGTCGATACCTTCGTGCCGCACTGGGAGCGCCTGCCGCCCAGCGAGCAGACGCAAATGGTGCCCACCAGCTTCTGCCGGCTGGGCGACGAGGCGGTGATCGGCGCGCGGGTGATGCGGCCGGAAGCCAAGTTCCGCATCAAGCTCGGGCCGCTCGACTACAAGACGTTGCGCTCGTTCCTGCCCGACCGCACGCGGCTGCGCGAGCTGGTGCATCTGGCCCGCCTGTTCGTCGGCGAGGCGATGTTCTTCGACATCCAGCTGGTCCTGCGCCGTGACGACGTGCCGCCGATGCAGCTGGGCGATTGGGGCGGCGGCGATGGGGCGCGGCTGGGCTGGAACACGTGGCTGACGACGACGGCGCCGGCGACCAATCCCGAAGACACGATCCTGTCCTGCGATTCGATTACGTGAAGCGGCAGGGCCTCTAGCCGATCAGCACGGTGGGGAAGCCGGTGACGATGGTGCCGCCATGGGCCGTCAGGTCACCGAGCCGCGCTGCTGGCAGGCCGACGACGATAACCGTGAACGAACCCAAGGCGATAATGTCAGGCGGCCCGACGCAGATGCACATATCGGTGACGCGTGCCTGGATCATGCCGCCGGTGATCACCGTGATCGCGCATGGCGGGATGATCGGCCCGCCGACATGCGGGACGAGGACGGTGACCATCGGACAGACATGCATGTCCGTGACGCGAGCGGCTGGCATACCCATGTGAGTATTTAATCACTTTTTGGGTTGGCGGTAAAGATTGATCGACGCGGTCAGCGCGATCCACCCTTCTTGCTGTTCTCGCGCTCATAGGCCTCGGCGAAGATCTGGCCGATGCGGCCGGCCAGCGTGTTGCCGATGTCCTGCTTCACCTCGCCATAGGCCTTGGCGAAGAGCTCCCAGTAGACGGTTTCCTTGCGGCGGCCGAAGACGCCGCCGCCCTCGTTGCCGGCGGCAGCGGCGATCGCCTCTGGCGACAGCCGCGCCAGCACGGCGTCGAGCACGGCGCGGAAGGCGGCAAGCAGCGCGAGTTGATGCGCCTCGAGATCCTTGCCGGCATCCCATACCGCGGCTTGGCCGGACTGGAACCCGGGCCGCACCGAGCCCAGCATCACCAGCAGCATCTCCGATTCGTCGGCGGAGAACTTCAGCGGATTGTTCTCGCGCGCGGCGACGACGGTCTGGCTGATGCGGAACTCGCCTTTCAGCAGGCGGCGCGCTTCGAGCAGCCGCGCCAGGGTCGAGACAATGGCGCGCGTCGACGCGCCCAATGTCCTGAGCGCCGTGGCTGCGTCGGTGCTGGGCGGCAGGTTCTCGATGCCCGCGCCGTCGAGGAAGGCGCGCAGCAGATCATCGCCGCCCAGCGCAGGCGCTGCGGCTGCCGGTTGCTGCGCCGGAGGTGCCGCGCGGCGCTGCTGAGGCGGCGGTGAGGCAGAAGGCGGCGGTGCAGCGGGAGCCGGTTTGGGCGGTGGCGACGCAGCCGGAGCAGCCGGCCCCGACGCAGGCTGGAAGTTTACCTTCGATACCGAAATGCGCCCCGATGGCTGCCGGTTCGACGGTCCGTCGAATGGATCGTCGGCCGGGATCGGCGGCGGCGGCAAGGCGTGGCCCGCATCGGGCGCGGGCTGCTCGGCGTTCGTGTCGCCGAACAGGCTGTCGCCCAGGGGTGGCGGGGCAGGCGCGTCGACCCAGTCGTCGCTCGCCGGCGCAGCCGGCGCCGGCGGTGCTGCCCGTGCTGCGGGCGCACGCTGTTGCGGCGGCGGCGCGGGCGGCGGTGGGGCAGGACGCGGCGTCGATGCCTGCGGGCGCGGCCGATTGGCCGGCTGTTGCGGCGCCGGTTGCGGCTGCACGCCGAAGGCGCGGTCGATTCCCGGATCGGGTGCGACGGGTTGCGACGAGCCCGTCTTGGGCGCGAGGCCAGCCAGCGCGGCTTCGATCGGATCGAGGTCGGCCGGCGGTCCGCTCAGGCCGCGCGGCGTCGAGGTATCCCAATCGGTGGGCAAAGCTTGCTGCGGGCCGGGACCGGTCGGGTTCGGCATCGCCACCGGCGTCAGCGCGAAGGGCGATTGCGGCATCGGTGCGTGCCGGTCGTCCGGTGCCAGCGGCTGCTGATCGAACGGGTCGGGCAGCGCCGCCAGCGGATCCGGCTCGTTGGTGAAGGCGGAGCGTTGCGGCGGCGGCTGGGGCGGCGCCAGCGGATCGGCATTGCCTGATGGTCCGCCCCAATTGTCCTGGCTCGGACCGCCGAAGGGCGTGCCACCCTGTTGCGGCGCGTCGAACGGCGAGCCTTGCGGCGCCGGGCCGCCGAGCCCGGATTGCTCGGGCGCGTTGAACGGATTGCCCATCTGGCCGCCGGGGGACAGCGGCTGGCGATTGTCGCCGAGCTCGCCGAACAGATCGTTGCTCGCGGGCAATTCCGGCGGGCGTTCCTCGGCGAGCGGATCAAGCGGCGAGGGGCCGCGTGGCGCGGCGCGTGGTGCGTTGAAATCCTGGCGCGCAAGGTCGCCGAGATCGAACGAGTCGTTGCCGATCGTCGGCGGTCCGCTCGACGCGGCGAAATCGCCCTGGCCGCCATCCATCTCGACGGCGATCTCGTAGCCGCCAATACGAATCGAGTCGCCGGCGCTGAGCGGCCAGGCGTTGCCGTTGCCGACGTTCTGCCCGTTGACGAAGGTACCGTTGGCCGACTTGTCGACGATCTGCCAACCGCCCTGCGCGCCTTCGATCACCGCGTGCTCGCGTGACACGCCCGCCGAGGCGTCGGGCAGGATCCAGGAATTCCCGTCGCGCCGACCGATCGTCGCGCGGCCGCCAGCCAGCGTAAGCGCCGATGGCGCACGCTCCGTCGGCGGCGACGATACGACGCGAAGTGTCAGGGACGAGGCCATTCGTCGGCTCTCCGGCAGAGGCAGGTGTTGGCTGCCATATATAGCAGCGCGCCTCAGCCTCCGTCACATCAAGCTGACGCGCCGCGCAATCGCGCCGATGCAGGACGCCTTATTTGGGCCGTCCGTTGCCGCCCTGGGCGATGTCGATGCCTTGGCTGAGAAATGCCTTGTGTCGGTTTTCCATGTCCTCGGGCGATTTCGGATTGGTCACCGAGGCGATGATCACCGCGCCCCAGATCGCGCGCCCCAAGGCGTTGGGTGGCGGCGGCACCACCGGCAGATTGGCCGGCGCGATCGAGCCGCCGCTCCAGAACGAGGCCATCGCCGCCCAGGAGGCGGGCGTCTGGAAGCCGGTGGCCATCGCCCGGTCATACGCGGCGCGGCGGTTGTCCTCGTCGGGCTTGAAGACCCAGGCTTCGGCCGCCGTCAGCGCATCCGAATCCACCGGCTGGACGGGATACCCGGCCTCGACATAGGCGCGTGCCGCCAGGCAGGCCCACCACACGCCCTCGCGCGGCCGCAGCGAGTAGGCGAGGAAGCGCACGGCGTCCTGCAACAGGCCGGCGTCTACCAACGACGCGACAAATCCCTCCGGGCCCGTCGCCGCAGGCACCAGCGCCTGCGCCTCCGCGCCAAGCTCCCCCAGCTGGGCGACCGCGGGAACTTCCGCGCTGCCCAGTTTCGTGAACGGCTGCTGTGATCCGGACATCCCGCCTCCTACTCCCCTGTGCCCGCCGCCCGGCTCAGTTGATCAAAGTAATACCACCCTTGAGTATCAGGATCCCATCGCCATTGACCTGTGTCATGGGCGATTTGACCGTGACCATGGCCTGCCCCTCGACCTTGATCATGATGCCCTTGATGGTGACGCCTGTCTGATCGAGCTTGACCGAAGACATGCCGACCTTGAGCTCGATGCTCTGCATCGCCTCGACGTCCTGCTTGCCCAGGCTGATGCCGAGCTTGTCGTTGCCCATGGCAATCGTCGTCGTGCGATTGCCCATGCTGATGTCTTCCTTGAGATTACCCATGCTCAGCTTGTAGGTGTCGTTACCCTTGCTGATCGTCGTCTTGCGATTGCCCTCCTCGATCGTCTCCGTCTGGTCGTTTTTGACCTTCAGGGTCTGGTCGTGCTTGACGTAACGCGTCTGGTCGTTGTCGATCGTGATGTTCTCGTCATGCTCGACCTCGACCACGTGGTCCTTCTGGGCGTGCATGTAGATGATTTCCCCCGCCTTCTTGTCCTCGAAGCGGAAGATGTTGGTGTCGGCCTTGGCGCCGCCCTTGGAACTGCGGGTCTCGATGCCGCTCTGCGTCTTGTTGTCCGGCAGCGTCCACGGCGGCATGTTGTCGCCGTTGTAGACGCAGCCGGTGATCAACGGCCGATCGGGATCGCCATCGAGGAACTCGACCACGACCTCCATGCCGATGCGCGGCGTGAACACCGTACCCCATTGCGGACCGGCCCAGGACTGCGCGCAGCGGATCCAGCACGAGCTCTTCTCGTTCTTCTCGCCAAGTCGGTCCCAGTGGAACTGCACGTGGATGCGGCCGTACTTGTCGACGTCGATCTCCTCACCCGACGGGCCGACAACGAGCGCGGTCTGCGGGCCGGCGATGATCGGCCGGGGTGTGGTGCGCGCCGGACGCAACACGGTGTCCTTCGGCGCGACGACGAAGCTGTTGCCGTAAGTGTAGGAGCCGCCGGCACCGGCGGCATGGCCGGCGCCGGACGCGGCATGGCGCACGCGGGCGACGACCCACTGCTTGCCGTCCTCCGACTTGAAGCGATGGCCATTCAGCGTGAAGTAACCGCCGGCCTCGAAGAAGCGCACGGCGCCGTGTCCCTCGGCCAGCTTGAAGTTTGCCTCGAGCGCCTCGATACGACGCTTGGCGATGCGATCGCCCTTGCCGTCGGAATCACCCTTGTCGATGTAGTTGCCGGGGTAGTCGTAGACTTCGTACGCGCCCGACTTGCCGGTCTTCTTGACGCTGTTGGTCGAGGTCAGCAGGTCTTTCTTCGGCGCCTTGAAGTCGTAGTCCTCGTTCGCCCACTTGGTCGGCAGAAAGCGGTATTCCTGGTCGAAGGCGTTGATCACGTTGTCGGCGGTGCCCTCGGCATCCATCTCGACCTTCGCCATGTCGATGCCGAAGTAGAGACTGTTATTCTCGCCGACATGCAGCTCGTTGGAGCCGTCCTTGTGGCGAATGAACCACGGCCAGCCTTCCTCCTGGCACAACCGCTCGATGAAGGCCCAGTCGCTCTCGAGGTACTGCACGCAGTATTCCCAGGTTCGGCCGGTCGGAAGCTTCGTCGCCGCCTTGGCGCCGGACTTCGACAGCACCTCCTCGATGATCGCCTTTGTCGTCTTCTCCTGGAATATGCGACAATCGACGCGATGGGTGAGGAACCAATACTCGGGCACCAGCTCGAGGTGATAGACGAAGTAGATCGTGCCGTCGCCCCAGTGATCGATGGCCCC
>Ga0213876_10001666_pt1 | contig 13549 bp, 13 predicted proteins | sample BarmaccomBMRX_R9_FD_160113 | JGI IMG/M metagenome (GOLD analysis project Ga0213876, IMG submission 160113) | Root-associated microbial communities from Barbacenia macrantha in rupestrian grasslands, the National Park of Serra do Cipo, Brazil - RX_R9 | ecosystem: Host-associated > Plants > Roots...
CAACGGCGGGGCCGTCTTAATCACACTCGAGGAGACGGAACCGATTTTACCCCGGTCGCCAGAAGCTCTTCTTGTGCTTGGCCTGACCCCAAGAGAAGCTGAGGTACTTTTCTGGATCGCCGAAGGTAAGACCAGCCCGGAGATCGCTCTGATTCTTGATGCGGCGCCCTCCACGATCAAGAAGCACGTAAATCATATATTGGAGAAGCTCGCGGTTGAAAACCGCTTATCTGCTGCCTTGCTCGCCAACGAAGTGTTACGATCCAGTGAGCTAACCGCGAACTGACGCGAATAGACCCAAATATTTCCTGGCTCACTCGCGTTCATTCGCGTCGATGCGCGGTTGTCTGGTCGATTGATCCTCTCTGGTTTCGGAGATGGAGCAAGTTAGCGAACTACCGACGGCCGTCGTCTGTGACCAAAGTATCAATTTGAACCCCGCCTTGGTGAAAAGCATTGCGGAACCCTTCAGTGCTTCTTGGCTTAGCTCGGACTCGCTCCAACCCGCGCCGGTCAATACCGAAATTGCCTTATCCATCGATAAGTCCGGGGGGAGTTGATCATTGAAAATCAGAAGTGCCGAGTGAGCTCCGTCGGCAAAATTCTCTTTCTTGAATCCGACCTGATCTCCGATCGCCGGGAGCTCCGGAAAGATGTCTAGAATCGATACCAAAGTCGGATCGGATTCCTCCTGGAATGAGAACTTTATCATGGTGCCGTGACTGGGCAGATTGAAGATCATCAGAGTGCGCCCTAGATCGCCATCTTTCACATGAACCGTGTTAAACGGTAATCCGACCGTATCGCTTTCGAGGCGATAGGTTAGATGATAGGTGTCAGAGGTAGATTTAAGTTGCTCAATAATCGTATCCCGATCCAAAGAGGTAACGATGACGCCTTCCAAGACCGGACGTCCATCGGCTAGTCCTTTTTGATAGACCCCTTCTTCACGCCATGAACGCACCAGATCGCACAGCGGATCTGCCGGCAGCTCCGGTTCACTGATTGCGCGCGCCTTCCAACCAGATCCACTGACCAGAGAACTAATTAGAATTGCTGTTGCTAGGCGTCGGTGTTGGCCAAGCCATCCCTGCCGCCTGGTCGCGCAGCTTTTGAGCTTCTTGTTCGGCATGCAAATATTCGGTCCAAAAGATGTTCTTCCAGAACTCACCTGTCGCCGCTTGGTAACGTCTTAGATATTCCTGCGCTTCTTGCTCTTTTTGCGCGGCCTCTTCTAACAACTCCTTCCTGGTCTCTTCGACCTTATCATGAGCGTTTTTACCAGTCTTGGAATTCTGTTCGGCCTTTTCCTGGTCATAATCATGGTTCTGAGCTGCCGACGTCCAACTGGTGTAGACGATCGCGGAAGCTACGCTGGAGAAATAGCGTCTTCCATTTTCCATGTGTGTCACACTCTTCGCCAGGTCAAAAGGCGCGTCTTGGAAGTAGTCGGGCGTAGAAACAGAAACGGTGCCTCTCCGAACCAAACTAAAATCCAAAGAAGGAAGCCCCAAGATACTAAATGCATAGAGCATGTCTGATGCAGCCACTTTGGCGTCACCACCAACGTATTTCGCGATATCGGAAGGGCTACCGGCAAATTCTGTCTCCAGACTCACCGACACCGGTCTATCCCCGAAAACCGTTTGTTGGAGCAGCGGTTTAACCAAGCTTTCCGGAGTGTTGTTATGAAGGAAATCGAACGTTTGACTTCGAGCCACAAACCAGGCTCCTCCCTGAACACTAATGTTATCCCTCGACCAGTTGATCATCTGGTAAATCTCAATGCAAACAATGATCAAGGTAGTCATAACGAATACGAATTCGACCAACGCCTGTCCGCAACAGGATCTAGTTCGGCGATGCACATCGGACTGACGGAATCTTGACCTATTCATTCTCACCGAAAGTTTCCATCTCGGTCTCGTTCATTTCCGCGACATCGCCCGTGAGTCTTTCGATCGCATCTGCTTTAAGCTTGTCCTTTATGTAATCTAGCAATTTGTCGAGGCCATACGTAACCGCCTTCTTTCCTGCCCATACCGCCATTCCCTCGCCCGTAGACTCGGCAGTCAGCGGTCCGACCTCGTCAAGGCGTGCGCCCCAGAACGGACCTGGGATCATTAAACAAAGCAACCCTCTCCAGAAGTTCGTGTCTTCCATCGAGGCTCGGTCCATCGGATTACCGCCCAGAGGGATGAAATAGGGGGCGCTGGCTGAAGTAGCGCAAAGCTGACTGTACCTGTTTCCAAACGTCGGAATCGGTAACGGCATTTTCCCTTCCTCATTACTAAAAGCGACAACTACCGGCTTTTCCTCCAGCGGAAAGGACGTAGGTACACCATCTTTCGTTTCCGGCATCGTGAACAGCCAAGCGGTCCAAACTGCCGGGGATTCTAGCAAAAGCTCGGGATGCGACCCAGTTACTCCGGGTAATTCGATTCCGATGATGTTATTGTTAGAGGGAGGCCACGCGAACGCATCTGCACCCGCGGCGCTAGCGTTCGTTTCTGTGGCCGCTTCAACCAACGTTACTCCTCCCGCTACCGAAGCCAGGCCACCTTGAACTTGCTGAATCTTTTCGATCCATTCGATTCGCTTGATAATGTCCTCGATTGCAGCCTCGGTTGTCGCCGGATCAAAAACCTTCGGAATATCAGTGAGGATCTGCCCCACATTATACGCGATGGCATCGTTGCCCGCAGCAATGCTTTCCAGCATCATCCCTTGAACCCGGGCGGCGCCGAGTGCCGCGCTATCGGCCGCCTCTTGCAGAGCGATACGTTGTCTGCAATACCACGCCACATCATAAGTAATACAGAAGAAGACCGTGATCAGCAGCAGCACGAGCGGCACAAAGACCAAAGTTTGGCCGCTCATCGCTGCGCTCTTTCGTCTTAGTCGGCTGCCAGTAGGCTCAATCGATGCATCCATCGGAATTCCTTATTTGTCATAACTAACCTTATTAATAACCGGCTTCTTTATTCATCACGGCACCAGCTGTTAACGTGATCGAGTTAGGGTCCGGATGACGGACGTAGCTGACTTTCAAAATCTGATACTGAAATTCATACATGGAGTACGGCGTACCCACCGCCGTCCTCCCATCCCAGAAAACCTGCGTGTCGGTCGGGTTGACAACTCGCAACACTCCATTGGGAAATGCCCTCTCCGACAAACCGCAGTCGCAATCATTTGCAGCAACGATTTGGGGATCCATAAAAGGCTTGTAATAATCGATAACCTCCTGTTTAGAGGGTGGCTTCACTCCCGGAATTGTCCAACCTGAAAAAACGTTGTCGTAGTCGTTATGCCCCAGATGATTATGATCGTTAACGACGAAGGGGTAGTAATAGTCCATGTGCGGATTGATTCGTCCGTAGTAATTATATTCCTGAGCGGTAGACCCTTTGTATTTGCTAGACAGAATCTCAACTTGGTAGTTTGGCCCTAGACCTAAACTCGCCGCCGTGGGCGGCTCCGTGCCGTCAATCGTCCTGACGTCGCTACGCCATTCGATAGTCTCTCGTGTCTGCGCGAAGAGCTGTTGCACTAAGGGCATACCCAATAACGGGAATTGCATCGACAATTTCACGCTGAATGGGTCGCCAAAGTCCGGCGCGTTTTCACCTTCCGGAAAAGTAAATGTCACTTGGTCCTTGGACACAATGCCGTCCAAATACATCATCGCAACTTCTTTGGCCGTCTCTGTATTCTCGTCTTGACTTACTGCATATTTACGTGCGGCACTGTAGGTCGCTAATTGCAGATAGGAATCGGCACGCCAAATCAATAAATACTGAATCGCCAACAGTAAGAGGATTAACATCGGAATGATGACGATTACGAATTCCACCAGCGTTTGACCCGACTCACCTGACCGATTCCGCTTCATCCGTTTTTTGGTTAAATGATTCGTTCTTATTCTTGGGAATATTTATCTTCTACCGCGTGTTCGACTACGGGCCCTAGATTTTTTCCCACGGCGTACGAGATGACGGGCGGCGCCAATCTACCGATTAAGTAGCTGGTAACCAGAGCGAGCGCCGCCAACACCAGCACAAACTCTGTGAAGGTCTGGCCGGATTCTCGTCTCTGTCTAAGGAACAGTTGGCGACGGTTTCTGTAATTCTTGCAAGATTCGTTTTTCCGCATCTTCGGGTTTCATTTTCTTTAGATCCTCCCTCAAATCGCTGGTCGCCGGTAGATTCCCGACGCGAGGTATTTGTCCCGGTTCATAAATCGTCGGATAGTCGCCGCCGCTGGGCTCCGGAGGATTCGTCTCAGCACTAGCGGATCCAAGTAGATCGGCTGCTCCCACGTTTTTTTCCGGTGCCGTCAAAACATCCTTATCGTTTCGCAGCAGTAGAACCATTCTCCCTTGGGTCTCGGCATAACTCAGCAACATTGCTTCCTCCGGTGACGCGCGGAAGGTAACAGTCGATGCGTTGCTCGTCCCCGACCCGCTTTTCTTTCCGTAAACTCCTTCGCTACTGGCAGTCAGCCGCGTGCCAACCGCGATAACCGTCATGTTCTGAGCGACCATATGCATCACTCCTCCCGACCCACCGGAGCGAACTTGGCATACAATATCCACTCTGTTCCCCGGCTCGATCATACCATCTAATGAACCCGTCTGATCGACCCGGACTGTCACTGCCCGCTGATCAACATTTAGCCGATCGCTTAACGTTTGATCCGGCGCCAATTGGATCTCCGGCCATTGGATTGCTTCTCCCTGTTTTAGATCTACCGCCGGTCGCTGGCCCAGTAGGAAAGATTGATCCTGAGCCCGGACCGTGCGGGCTTGCAAATAGGCTTCCGGAATCGCAAGAATAGTTAGTTGTTCCGACTTAATGGCTGTACCAGCAGGAATATCGGTTTTCGCGACTACAATCGGAACGACTTTACCGCCGGTCCGCTGGAAAATGGTGGCGGCAACATACGACCTGACTAATAAGGCCGCTACCAAACCCAGGATGACCGAGATAAGAAGTAACCGGGTGTTTTTGTTTTTTAAGAGCTTTGCCATCATAGGTGGATTAAAGGTTAGCCGCTTGGACTCGCAAAATCGCCCAACGATAGGTTGGATCCCTGGGGTCTTGTATCAATCGCACTAACCGGCTTAAGATTTGCGCATACTCCTGAGATCGCCCGGCAGCGCCGGCGATAAGAGCGTTGTCCCGCAAACGTTTCACTTCTGCTGTTAGTGTCTGCCTCGCCTGCCGCAGTGTGTTGTCGACCTCTTGCCGTAGGTCCGGAGTGGCATCTAAGATGGCTAGCTCATTTTTCAGGTAACCGAGATCCGTAATGACATGATGTAAGTAATCGTCATTAGACTGATATTCGCGGAGATAAAATTGGGAGTGATTCAAAATCAGCCTTGCTTGAATCTCGGCTTGGTCGCGGTTGGTAGAGAGCTGGATCGGCGGTTCGACCTTGGACAGATGGGGCGGATCCATTACGATCCGTTCGGCTACAGTAGGTTGTCGCTGCCATAGCAGGACACCCGCGATGATTAATGCCAGGAGCAGCAGTTCAAGCCGAGGAAGTGGGCGTTTGACCTCTTTCGTAGGTTTCGAATCGGTCTCGGCAACTAACCGATACTCTAGATCACCGCTTCTGATCGCCTCTCCCCCCTCGAGGAAGCTCGCCATAGTCGGCACGTGGTTTACTTCTACTTCCCGGGCGTTGAGCGATCGGAGCAGCCAGAGGTCGCCCACTCTTTCGATAGTGAAATGGTCCTCTACCGTGATTTTACCAGGCTCGAACCTGATTTTATCGGAGTCACTCTTACCAAGCGGCTCCAGTTCCGGCATTAGTTCCGTGGATGTCACCTGGTTGCTGGGCGGTGTTTTATCACCTGATGGTAAATTGGACTTTTTCATTGGCCGGTCATGAATTGTATTAACATGGGACCGAATAGCACGAGGCCGACACACGGCATGATGAAAAGGATCAACGGGGCGAGCAGTTTAATTGAAGCGGTCTGACCGTGGGTTTCCGCCCGCTGCAACCGTTGTTCCCGGAGATCAGTTGCTTGCATGGCCAGGGTGTCGCTGATCGAGGCTCCGAGCCTGTCGCCTTGAACAAAGGCTGACACGGCTTGACTGACCGCCGGAATGTCGACCTTGCGCGCCATATATTCCAAGGCTTCTGATCGTGTCCGGCCAAGGATCATCTGAGCGCGCACCTCATCCAGCAGACGCTTCAGTGGACTAGGTCTCGAGCCGCGTGAATAGTGGAAAATCGCTTGCCCAAGGTCGAGACCAGCCCCGATCATTAAGGAGAGCAGATCGAGCGCGTCCGGCAGTTCGCCCATGATCTGTAGATTCTGTTTTTTGATCCGCTCATTTAACCAGAGAGTCGGCAGATAGAACCCAAGCAAGGCAATCGCCGAGCAGATAGGAAAATGTGATAACCCAAACTGAAGAGTAAGAATTAGGAACAAGAACGAACCGGCCAGAACTTTGAACATCACAAACTCTTTCGGGGTAAGCCCTCCAGGTTGGCCGGCTCTAATGAGCCGCATCCGCAACCTCGCCACCAATTTCTCGGATGCCGATCGCATCGGCGCAACCCGGTCACTCAACTCTACCGCACCCGCCAGGAAAGGTTGTAACCAATAAAGGATGTTCTTCGCGTCGCCCGCTTGGACGGGACGCCGATTGCCTAACGTCAAACCGCTCCCGGCTGAGAAGGCTAGAGCCGCCACCCCAAGAGCTGTGCACGCAAACGCAATACATATAAGAACCGGTTCGTCCATGCTGGGCGTCTCTTTAGACTGGGACCTTGATGATTCGCTGTACGACGACGAAGCCGATGATTTGCAGCACCAAGATCGTCACGATGATGCAATTTCCGTAAAAGGTGCCCACCATTGTGTGAAGGTAGGCCGGGTTCAGTATTGAAAACCCGATGCCAAGGACGATGGGGGTAACACCGATGACTAATCCCTGTGCTTTACCTTGCGCGGTGAGGGTTTTAACCTTGCGTTCCAATTTCGCCCGCCCCGATATACTGCTTGCGACTTGGGCAAGCGCAGCCGGCAGGTTGGCCCCAGTCAGAATCGAGATCTGCATCGCTTTCACCAGGATGATCGACTCCGGTAAAGGCACCCTGCTGGCAAAGGATGTCAGTGCATCTTCGATCGGCATGCCTAGTCGAATCTGTCGCGAAACGGCAAGAAACTCCCCGGCAATAGGCTCTTTGAGGCTGCTCGCCGCTAGATCAAGCGACTGAACCAGGGTCTGCCCCGCCTTCATCCCGTTCGCGACCAGGATCAGAGCGGGCGCGAATTGTTCGTCCAACTTTTTCAGGCGAGCGCGCGCCCTCCGGAAGTAAAGCACCCGTGGTATCAGGTATCCGAATGCTGCCCCAAAAGCGAAGCCCAGGATGCCCCCGTTGATAACCAGCCCGACGAGCCCGCTGAAAAGCCCAACCAGCAGGAACAAGGTTTGTGGAGTCTTCCGGCTAACGATCCAAACTCTGGCCGCCGCCAATGTCGTACGGCGGCCACGTCCTTCGCCTTGCATCGCAAGAAGGGTTCGGCCTCGCTGTAGGAAGGTCTCCACGCTAACCTGAACGAAGACTGTCACTGCAACGATTAGTAACAATGAACCAATTAACAGGTTCATACCGTATCCTCCCTCGCATCGGCGGTATTGAAGGTGCCAACATCAAAAGCCACGCCGACCTTGTTGGACTCCGTCACGAAGCCAGGCACGACACCGCACGCGCGAAATCCACCCAACACCGCGCCTTCGCGGCTGATCCCGGTTTGATGAAACACAAACAGGTCCCGCATCGCTACGTCGCCTTCCTTCATCCCCAACACTTCGGCAACGCGGATCACACGCCGGATCCCGTCTCGCATTCGCGCCTGCTGGACGATAATGTTCACGGCCGAAGCGATTTGTCTGCGAATCGCTTGTACCGGCAGGTCGAACCCGGCCATCAAGACCATCGTCTCCAGGCGCAGTACCGCGTCTTGCGGACTGTTAGCGTGCAACGTAGTAAGCGATCCGTCGTGACCGGTGTTCATGGCCTGAAGCATGTCCAGTGCTTCACCCGACCGGCATTCCCCCACCACGATTCGATCGGGTCGCATCCGGAGCGCGTTCTTAACCAGGTCCCTGATCGGCACGGCGCCTTTCCCTTCCACATTCGGCTGGCGCGCCTCGAGTGAACCTAAATTCCCGTGAGTTAATTGTAACTCAGCGGAATCCTCGATAGTCAGGACTCTCTCGTCTTTGGGAATAAAATTTGATAACACATTTAACAACGTCGTTTTACCTGACCCGGTACCGCCGCTGATAACAATGTTCCGACGCACCTCCACCGCGAATTTCAAAAAGCTCACCATCTCAGGACTGAGGCTGCCTAGCTTAACCAAGTCCTCCCCCTGAAGTTTGACCTTCGAAAATTTTCGAATGGTCAGCATCGGTCCATGAATCGATAAAGGAGAGATAATCGCGTTTACCCGAGATCCATCTCTTAAACGCGCATCCACCATCGGACTACTCTCATCGATACGCCGGCCAATCGGCGCCACGATTCGGGTAATGATATTCAGGATCTCTTGATCGTCGCCGAAACGGACCTCGGTCTTCATCAATCGCCCCTTTCGCTCGACGAAGACGGCATCTTTACGGTTGATCATGATCTCGGTGACAGACTCGTCGGCAAGCAAAGGTTCGAGCACACCGAGGCCCAACGCATCATTCAATACTTCCCGTTTCAGCCTCTCAACATCAAGCCTTGGCGGGAGATAATGCTGGCGAAGAATATCTTCTATCGCGATTTGAACGCGCCCGCGCAGATTTTCATCGCTGATCTTTGTGACATCGATTCGCTGGATATTCAGCCGGCTCACCACCTCCTGGTGAATCTGACTCTTTATTGCCCGGTACCTCTCCGTGGAGGGGGCGTCGTCCGTGACCACTGCCACCTGGTAATCCCCGACTTCCACCACGTCGTCCAACCGCAGCACTGTCGACTGCACTTTGTCACCGTTAACTACCAACGGTAGTCGAGAATCCAGGTTGAATATCAACAGGTCACCATTCTTCTGCTCAACACGGAAATGATGAAGCCCGACATTACTTCCTTCCAAAACCACATCGGCATCGGAAGCACGGCCAAAAACAACGGCTGATTTTTCGGTCGGTAACGCCCGAATCGGTACCCCATCTTTTCTAATCTCTAAGACGTATTCCATGCAAATTTGCTCAAATACGGGTACCGCTTCCTCACAAATTCCCGGCATGATCACGGCATGCCGCCCGTTGTCGGGCTCGAAGATCGCATAGCGAATCCGGACAGTAGTAAGCTGACTCAGTCTTTGGGGATATCGTTTTTTATGTTTGCCAAATCGTTGTTCGCGGACGTGAACACATCACTCAGGTTAGTCCCGAAGAGCTTCACGCCTGCGAAAACTAAAAGGGCGATCAACCCTATAATGAGAATGTATTCGGTCATGCCCTGACCGGCTCGGTTGAAAGCCTTTATTAATCGTCGCGGGATTGGATCCATTACCTGGTTTGTATTGTGGTGTTGCTGTTCTTGTTCGTTACCTAGTTTTCTCATAATCGTTCTTCTTTTTTGCCATCACGAGTGAGCGCCTATGCAATCCGGTCGTATTTGGTTCCGGCTATAATTTTTGGCTAATTACCGGTGATCCCCGACTTAGACTTCAGTTCCTTGACTTCGGCCTGTAAAGCCCTAATCTCCGAGCTGATCGTAGAGACATGCTGCACCTCCTGCTTTGCAACCAAGGTGTGATTGCCTTGGCTGACGCCGACGTGGATTGCCAGCATCACGCCGAGCAAAACGATCAGGACCAGATTGATAATGTCTGGACGAGTGTAACTTGACGAGTTTTCCATTGGATTTTTGTGGTTAGCTTTCGCTGTTTTTTTTAGAGACTAACAATTGGGTTTAACCGATCTCTTGTGCTTTGTATATACTCCCAAGGGCGTATCGACCTCGCTCCTAACCACGGTCGTCTTTGCACCCATATAGAATAAAATACTTGGCGACTCTCAAACCGGCTTAGGAACGAGCGAGCGTCGTCGTAGAGGCCTTTAAAAGCCAATGGCTTAAACTTATAAATCCGCGAGCAATCCAGGCTCGGCCGGACGATAGGGCTATCCCTGAGTCACGGGCGCGGCTCAAATATGAGACGATCGTTTGGCCTAATCCCTCTCGATGCGGTCGTACCTGAAGCCATTTCCAGGACCGCAACAGACCGCCAGATGATCGGCGAGAGACGCCATGGCTGCAGATGCTGGCAGATATGCAAGACGCAGCCACTCTGATCCAAAAAGATAGCATCGATTGGGAACTTCATAAACAACATGTGGATACTGTTGCAGGGACAGAGTAAAATACCTTTCCCTGGCTCGAGACCGTTTCGTCCAAGCAAACCTCGCGCTCTGAACAAAAAGCCGGGATTGAACTCGCACTTGCTCAGGATAAGGCGCCGCGAGCAAGACACCTCATAAGAACCGGGCCTGCGTGGCAAATCAGAATGCTTCTTCCAGACTCTTGAAACGTATCTCACGGACGTTATGCGTTCCCTGTCTAACTTCCCGCCAAAATCAGCGCTGGTCGTCCGCTCGCTTGCTGACAAATCGCGTAGTGCTCATTTACCAGACTGACGCTTCCATGCGGTGATTGAGCTCCAGCCTGATATCGGCCTTTGTCCGTGACGAGCACGTAGTCAACATAGCCTTGAAACTTCTCGTGGAACACATCGTAAGCTCCGGCGTTTTCCGGGGCTGCTCCTTGCACGGCCGACGGCGCCGCGAATTTCACTTCGTCAACTACCAGACTACCATAAACTCTGATGATGCTTCGATACAGCTTCTCACTTGTTAAAGGCGCAGTTCCCCGAATTACCACCCTTGATCCCTCCGGTGCAACGGTAATGCCGGATACAGACGCGAGATTCGTCCGGATTTCTGCCGCCGCCGTTCGAACTCCTGCCGAGGAGATGGCTTGCAGGACCTGGACTGAAAAGTGACACAGGGTCCCGTCTTCGAAGAGAATCACCAAAACGCAGTGCCCCGGCTGTTCTCCCTTTATTTGCAGCACCCGTGGGCTGGGCAAGTAAGCCTCCAGTACACCGGCAACTCCCAGATCGATTCTCGTGCTTCTCGCAGGCATGGTGAAACTGACCGTTTCCCCTTGCCGGAGCTGATATAGGCCGGTCGGAAGCGGCGCGTCAGCGAGCGCCACTGTGATTGCGCCCAACAGCGCGCACACCACAATCAGTAACCGAAACATCGGACGCGCCGGTAAAATCCAGCGGAAGAGGCCTGAGGAATTATCCATGATTCTACGAGATGTAACAAAATCGGACCCAAGGTAATTAGACTCCGGTCGGCCGTATATACTCCCAAAGGGGTACTCTAAGTTGCAGCCACGAGATCGAGCTCAGTGGCTTCCGGGAGGCGATCAATCATCGACTTGGGCTTTGCGGGCAAAGCCTAAAACATCCCTCAGAATACTCCAACGTGGGCCGGTGTTCTCACGCGGCAAGCGCTTGATCCAATAATCGACCTCCCGGTCTTCTGTGCCATCCGCATGCCGTAGTTGGAGCCAATAGTCGATGAAATGGAGAAATTGGTCCGCTTTCGGCGGGAGGAGATAAGCAAAAAGGTAAGGATCACCAACATCCGAAGGTTCAACCGCTGCGATTCGCGGATACGCTGCAGCTACCGCTTCCGCCTGTGTCAGTGTCCAAAGCGCTGCGTCAATTCGGGAAAAATCGGGCAACGTATTGTAGTTCGGTACCGTGACGACCTGCGCATTGGGAAACGTCCGTTTTACGCGCTCCGCGAATACTGGATCATCAATGATACCGATGCGTAAAACGATCCGGCTATTGATCTGACGCCGGCTACGAAAGTCGCTCACTCGCTCACGTGGGAGAAAAAAAGCGAGCGGACTCTTGAAGTAAGGATCAGAAATCCGCACTTTAATCAGCCGGTCATCGGTCACATAGATACCAGCCATTGCGATATCGAACTTTTCTGCCAGCACATCGTCCACCAGCGATTGCCAGCTAAAAGGGATAAACCGCAGATGCACATTAAGATCCGCTGCCAGCCGGTAAGCAAAGGAAACATCATAACCGACAAGCTGGCCGGCCGCGTTGCGATAACAAAACGGAATAATGCCGTCGTTATAACCTACTCGCAGCTCCCCAGTGTGTTGAATCCTAGCCATAATCGGTTCTGAGTCAGACCAAGGAGCCGGTCTATTCTCTCCAAAAGCCACTTTCACTTTAGCGGTCAAACTTGGGTCCAGGGACAAATCCAGATAGGGGTCCCGCCTGATATTTTCAACGTAAGCGGAAGCTGAGCGTCCGGCCCAGGCTAAAGCACTAAACACCAGGACGGCAGCGACGACGACAGCTGATAGCCGTGCGGGTTTCGCCCGGATCTTTCCATAGTAGGCGAGGACAACGGTAAAGTTCAGAAACGCAAATCCAGCGACTGACACCAGCACTTGCGCGTAACGCGTTAGCGCCATCAAGCCGACGTATAAAGCGGCGGTACTGTCCGGCAGACCGAGCCAGCTGGAGAGAAACTTTACCGCATCAATTGAAGACGTAGGTGAGCCGACACAAGAAATCAAAGTTACCGGCGGTAACAACCATTGCGCAGTGGCGTGCAGTGCGACTCCGTTCAACGCAGCGGCAAACACGAGAAATAAATAAACGAAATAATTACCGAGTTGGCCAAAGGGATAGGCTACTGAGCTACTGGTTCGAATAATCTCGCTTCGACCTGGATCATCGATTCCGCATCGGTCAGCTAACTTTAGCGTCGCGGCCGTGACAAACGGTAGCGCCGCCACCGACAAGGTGGTTACTAATGCTATTACGAAAGCGGAACGGATTTCTCCCAACACTTCACGCGATTTCAAAGGGGTCAGCGCCGCCAAGGCCGCCGGCAATATCCAGAACGACAGTCCCAAAGCGCCTGCAAAAAAGAGCCCTAGAAAAACCGCCATGGATTCCAGCTGTTGGATCCGCAGACTACCCGCTTCCGCCGCAAAAAGGGCGAACACCGCCACCGGGGCAAATTGGACGACTCCTTTCCAAAACGCCAGACTGGTAGCGCGAATGCTCTCTAACACAGACAAAAGCGCCTCTTTCTCTTTCACGGTTTGCATGGCAATGCCGAAGAAAAGACAGAAGAGGATCACTGCCGGGACGTAATTCCTACTTAGAGCGGCAAAGGGATCACTAGGGATCAGCCGATCAACTAAGTCAGGACCTACAGAGGACGTGTCCGGAGTAAAGCCGATGGGCTTAGCCTCCGGAATACCGGCAGCCAAGACGATAAGCACTCCGAACGTTACTACCCAGATGGCTACATAAAAAACCCAGGCTGAGCGGAATAGCCGCCAGGCGGCGGATGGAGTGATTCGACCTAACCCATGTAAGAGCGAGCAAACTAAATAGGGATAGACATGTCTATCCCTATTTAGTTTGCTCGCTCTTACATGGGTTAGGTCGAATCACTCCATCCGCCGC
>Ga0213876_10001667_pt1 | contig 13548 bp, 10 predicted proteins | sample BarmaccomBMRX_R9_FD_160113 | JGI IMG/M metagenome (GOLD analysis project Ga0213876, IMG submission 160113) | Root-associated microbial communities from Barbacenia macrantha in rupestrian grasslands, the National Park of Serra do Cipo, Brazil - RX_R9 | ecosystem: Host-associated > Plants > Roots...
ACGGCTGGGGCTCGCGAGGCGCAATGGCGGCGCGGCTTCCCGCGATGCTATGTTGCCTCGAATCAAGAAAGGAACTGGCTTTGGACAGCGAGGTCAATCGGGCGGCCATTTTGCGCGCGGGCGGTGTCGATAGCGGATATGCCTGGCTGCGGCTTGCGACGGCGGTCATTCTCTCGACCGTCGGCAATGTCGGACTTTGGTCCTATGTGGTGGCGCTCCCGGCCGTGCAAGCCGAATTTGGCGTGACACGCGGCGCGGCCACGCTGCCTTACACGCTCACGATGCTCGGTTTCGCCTTTGGCAGCGTCTTGATGGGCCGCCTTCTCGATCGCTTCGGCGTGATGCCGCCCCTCATCATCGGGGCCGTGTCGCTCGGCCTGGGCTACCTCGCCTGTGCCTATGCGCCGAGCCTCGAGCTCCTGGCGCTTGCCCACGGCATCATCGGCTTCCTCGGCTGCTCCTCGCTCTTCGCACCGCTGATGACGGATGTGTCGCATTGGTTCGCGCGCCGGCGCGGCTTTGCCGTCGCGATCGCGGCTTCCGGAAATTATCTCTCCGGCGCCGTGTGGCCGCCGATCGAGCAGCATCTCATCTCGAGTATCGGCTGGCGCGACACCTACCTGTTCATTGGTATCATCTGCGTCGTGACCATGCTGCCCTTGGCCTTCGTCTTTTGGCGGCGCGCGCCCTTGCACGAGACGGCCCCGTCGGCTGGGGAGGCGAGAAGCATGCAGCGCCCGCTCGGCATGTCACCGAATGCACTCCAGGCGCTCCTCGGTATCGCGGGCCTTGCCTGTTGCGTCGCCATGTCGATGCCACAGGTTCACCTCGTCGCCTATTGCGCCGATCTCGGCTATGGCCCCGCCGTCGGCGCCACTATGCTTTCGATGATGCTGGGCCTCGGTATCATCAGCCGAATCGGCTCGGGGCTGATCGCGGACCGGATCGGGGCCTTGCCGACACTTCTCATCGGCTCGGCGGCGCAAGGGGCCTCCCTGATCCTTTATATCGGCTTCAGCGGACTCACTTCGCTCTACGCCATCTCGGCGCTTTTCGGTCTCGTGCAAGGTGGCATCGTGCCTTGCTACGCGCTCATCGTGCGCGACTATTTTCCGCAGAAGGAGGCCGGCACGCGCGTCTCGATCGCCATCATGGCGACCGTTATCGGCATGGCGCTCGGCGGCTGGATGAACGGACTCATCTTCGACCTCACCAACTCCTACCAGGCAGCATTCGCCAATGGCGTCGCCTGGAACGTGCTCAACGCGGCGATTGCGCTCTGGCTGCTGTTGCGGAGCGGGCGCTGGCGCGCGCCCGGCCCGATGCTCGGCGCGCCGGCCTGAGGGGGCGGCTCTCGCATTCGGCGCCACCGTTCACCCGGTTGCCGTGCGCATCCCAAGATGCTAGCGCCCCTCGCATGCGTCCCCTCAAGATCGCTCCCTCGATCCTCTCGGCCGATTTCGCCAAGCTCGGCGAGGAGGTGCGCTCGATCGAAGCGGCGGGTGCCGACTACGTCCATGTCGATGTCATGGACGGCCATTTCGTGCCGAACATCACGATCGGCCCCGGCATCGTCTCCGCCGTAAGGCCACATGCGAAGAGACCCCTCGACACGCACCTGATGATCGCCCCGGCGGACCCGTATATCGAAGCCTTCGCCAAGGCGGGCGCGGACATGATCATGATCCATGTCGAGGCCGGGCCGCATCCGCACCGGTCGCTGCAGGCGATCCGGGCGGCGGGAAAACGCGCCGGCATCGTGCTCAATCCGGGAACACCGGAGGACGCCGTCGCCTACCTCCTGGATCTCGTCGATCAGATCCTGGTGATGACGGTCAATCCGGGGTTCGGGGGACAAGCGTTCATTCCAGAGGTCGTCGAGAAGATCGCGCGCGTCCGCGCCATGGCGAGCGATCGCGACATCGACATCGAGGTCGATGGCGGGGTCACGCCGCAAACGGCGGGCGCAGTCGCGGCGGCGGGCGCCAATGTGCTCGTGGCGGGTGCGGCCGTGTTCAAGGACGGCCCGCATGCATATGGCGAGAACATCGCCGCCATCCGCCAAGCGGCGGCCGCCGCGCGCGGCGAGATCGCCTAAAGATCGAGGTCCGCGATGATCCCGCGTTACACCCGCCCCGCGATGGCCGCGATCTGGGAGCCGCAGACGCGTTTTCGCATCCTGTTCGAGATCGAGGCGCATGCGGCGAGCGCGATGGCAAAGCTTGGCGTCATTCCGCGCAAAGCCGCCGAGGCGATCTGGAAGAAGGGAAAGGACGCGGTCTTCGATGTCGGGCGCATCGATGAGATCGAGCGCGAGGTGAAGCACGACACCATTGCCTTCCTCACGCACCTCAACGAAATCGTCGGCCCGGAAGCCCGTTTCCTGCACCAGGGGATGACCTCTTCCGACGTGCTCGACACCTGCTTCGCGGTGCAGCTCAAGCGCGCCTGCGACATTCTTCTGGCCGATCTCGACGCCTTGCTTTCGGCGCTCAAGCGGCGCGCCTTCGAGCATAAGCTCACGCCGACCATCGGACGCTCGCACGGCATCCACGCCGAACCCTTGACGTTCGGCCTGAAGCTTGCGGCGGCTTACGCGGAATTCTGCCGCGCGAGGGCACGCCTCCTCGCCGCCAAAGCCGAGATCTCGACCTGCGCGATCTCGGGGCCCGTCGGCACCTTCGCGAGTGTCGATCCGAGGGTCGAGGCTTATGTCGCCGAGGAGATGGGACTTAGCGTCGAACCCGTCTCGACCCAGATCATCCCGCGCGATCGGCACGCCATGTTCTTCGCCACGCTTGCGGTGATCGCCTCCTCGATGGAACGCCTCGCGACCGAAATCCGTCATTTGCAACGAAGCGAGGTTTATGAGGCGGAGGAGTTCTTCTCGGAAGGTCAGAAGGGCTCTTCGGCCATGCCGCACAAACGCAACCCCGTGCTGTCGGAAAACATCACCGGGCTTGCGCGGCTCGTGCGCGGATATGCGCTTCCCGCGATGGAGAACGTGGCCTTGTGGCATGAGCGCGACATCTCGCACTCCTCCGTCGAACGCGTCATCGCGCCCGATGCGACCATCGCGCTTGATTTCGCCTTGGCGCGCCTCGCCGGGCTCATCGAAAAGCTTCTCGTCTATCCGGCGACGATGAAGAAGAATCTCGACCGGCTCGGCGGTCTCGTGAACTCGCAACGCATCATGCTGGCGCTCACGCAAAGGGGGGCATCGCGCGAGGACGCCTATCGGCTCGTGCAGCGAAATGCGATGCCCGTCTGGCGCGGCGAAGGCGATTTCCACACGCTTCTCACCGCGGACGCGGAGGTGCGCCGCTACCTTTCCCAAAAGGAGATCGCCGCCGAATTCGACCTCACCTACCATCTCAAGCATGTCGAGACGATCTTTGCGCGGGTTTTTGGGACAAGGCTCTCAAACGGGCGTCCGAAAAACCTAAAAAGGCAAAAGACTTCGACGACCCGCGAGGCGAAGCGCATCATGGCCAAGGCCCGACGTTGAAAACGCCGCTCGCGATCTCGATATTCTTGATGATCGCGCCGGGAACAGCGCTGGCGCAACAACAGGTCCCCTCACCTGGCCGCGGCATTGAGGGCCACGCGGCGGTCGAGAGGGTGGTCGGCAACACTATGACTGGAACCGCCGATGGCGTTCCCTATTTCGCTTTTTACGACACGAGTGGAACGGTGAAGATGAAGCGCGGCGGGGACGTCGCTTCCGGGCAATGGGCGAGCGATGGGGAGACCCTGTGCGAGGAATTCCCGGACGATGATGACGAGACCTGCTATACGATCAAGCTCGATCCTGATGGCCTGAAAGGAACGATGACCGACGCCGACGGGACCGCTTACGCGATCGAAATCCTGCCCGGCAATCCGCAAAAGCTCTGACCGAGGCTTGCCTTGAACCACGACTCATACCCCGACGCCTATATCAAGGGCATATTGACGACGACCAAGACGCTGGCGCTCGTCGGCGCGAGCGCGAACCCGGCGCGACCGAGCTACATCGTCCTCAAATATCTTTCCGAGCGCGGCTACAAAGTGATCCCCGTCAACCCGGGACTCGCCGGACAGAAGATCCTCGGCCAGGAAGTCGTCGCGAGCTTGAAGGACATTCGCGAACCTCTCGATATGGTCGAAATCTTCAGGAACTCGAAAGCCGCAGGCCCGATCGTCGACGAAGCGCTCACGCTGGAGCCGAAGCCCAAGGTCATCTGGATGCAGCTTTCGGTGCGCAACGACGAAGCAGCCGCGCGCGCCGAAGCGGCAGGTATCAAGGTCGTCATGAACCGCTGCCCGAAGATCGAGTTCGGCCGCCTCTCCGGCGAGATCGGCTGGCAAGGCATCAACTCACGCATCATCTCGTCGAAGAAGCCCGTGATGGCGGCGAGAGGCTTCCAGAAACGTGTGATCGGGGTGTAGGCGGGAGGCGCTCCTGGTGCTGCAGATGGCCTATGGTTCGCCCCCTGGGAGAGCACCATGTTGAGCGCACTTAAAAAATTCGGCAATTCCGCCGGCGTGATCATTCCAAAACCGCTGTTATCAAAGATCGGAGCCAAAGCCGGCGACAGCGTCGAGCTGAAAGTCGAAGCGGGTCGGCTCGTTATCGAACGTGCTCCCCGGCGACCGCGAGCCGGCTGGGCCGAGGACGCCAAACGCATCGCCGACGCTTATGATGACGAATTGGTTTGGCCCGAATTTGCCAATGAAGGTGACGACCGCCTCGAATGGTAAAGCGCGGAGACATCCGGCTCGCAGCTCTCGATCCCACCGTCGGCGCCGAAATCAAGAAGACCCGGCCATGCGTCGTCATCTCGCCGCGTGAAGTTCATGATCATTTGCGCACTGTCATCGTTGCGCCCATGACGTCGGGAAGTCGCGAAGCCGGATTTAGGGTGCCGGTCAAAATTTCGCGGCGTGGCTGGGCTCGTATTGCTCGAGCAAAGCCGGGCTCTCGACAAGCGACGACTCGTGAAGAGGCTTGGTGCAATTCCTGATGCGGTTCTCGCGCAAATCTTGAAAACGCTGCGCGACCTCTACGAAGAATAACCGATCACCGCCATGCGCGCGCTCGGCGCGCGCATCCACACCTTTCCCGGCGGTAACGCCGAGGGTTTGTATTATTGTTTAGTTCGTATTCGGTCGTACATTCCGACCGAGATCGACCAGGAGCCCTGCCGGTATCGTGTCGAGAAGGGGGAGGATGGGAAGGCCCGCCGCATTCAGCTCTTTGGCTACCCAGTGATTGCACACATTGAAGATGTTGAAGGCGCCGCGCGCTCGGTAAAATAGGCTCGGCCCGTAGAGGCCGGGCCCGAGCTCGACCGGGCGACCATTCTCCAAGGCCATGCTGTCGCCGAGGCGCCAGACCAAACGGTCAAAGCCTCTCTTGGTCAGAGTGATCGGCAAGATGCGCGCCCCTTGGAGCGTTTCGGACGGCGATCGCGCCAATCCGACCACATGGAGAACCGACGGATTGTCCGGACGCAGGAGAGCTCTCGCAGCTTCGCGGATTTCGAGCTCTGAAATCGTCGGCACGAGGCGATAAAAACCTTCATCGCCCCACCCGATCTCCACGAAGCCATACGCTTTGAAACGCTCGGCAACGCCGACAACCTCGCCACGCGAGAGGTCTTCGGCCGCCCGAGCAAGTTCCGGGACGGGTAGGACGAGACCGGAATGGTAGGCAGAGGCGACCACATACACGGTGGTCGCAGGCTCGCCTGGCTTTGGCGGGAAGAGATCAGGACTACCCGGCTGGCCGGTCGCCATCGCGGTGACTGCAATGAGGACGAGCATCAAAAGCGCCGCCGCTGCAAGTCGGCGCAAGCGCCTCGCCAAGTTCATGCCCGCGCCTCAAGCCAAGCGCTTCAGTGCTTCTTCGAGTTTGGCCATGCGGGCGAGCGCAGCTTCGCGCCGCTCGCGCTGCTCGTCGACAACCTCCTCGGGTGCGCGTTTCACGAAATCGGCATTGGCGAGCTTCGCGTCGATCTTGGCGACATCCGCGCTCAAGCGGTCGCGCTCCTTGGAAAGGCGCGAGCGCTCGGCCGCGATATCGATGACGCCGGCAAGCGGCAGCGCCGCCGTCTCTCCGCGCACCAGGATTTGCGCCGATTGCGCGGGCGGCTCGCTTGCGCTCTCGACGCTCGAGAGCCTCGCGAGTCGCTTGAGGACCGCGTCCCAATGCTCGAGCCTCGTTTTGGTCTCGGTGGACGGCGAAACGAGAGCGAGCGGAATTTGTGCGCCGGCCGGCACGTTCATCTCCGCGCGCACAGAGCGGATCTCGGTGACGAGATCGATGAGCCAGCCGATCTCGGCCTCCGCCCGCGGCGCGTCGAGTCCCTGGAGCTCGGGCCATGAGGCGAGCGCCAGGACCCTCTCGTCGCGATTCGCATCGTCCGACGCTTTTGGGTGGAAGCTCGCCCACAGCTCCTCGGTGATGAAAGGCATGAACGGGTGCAGAAGCTTTACCGCCCCTTCGAGCACGAAGGCGATGGTCGCCTGGGTCTCCTCCTTGCCCGCCTCGCCCTCGCCTTGAAGAACGGGCTTGGCGAGCTCGAGATACCAATCGCAGAAGCTGTTCCAGATGAAGCGGTAGATCGCGCCCGCGGCCTCGTTGAATTTGTAAGCCTCGATGCCGGCGCTCACTTCGCGAGCGGCACGTGCAAGCTCGCCCAGCGCCCATCGGTTGAGCGTTCCCGAAACCGCGGCCGGGTCGAACGCCTCGCGTGTCGCACAACCGTTCATCTGCGCAAAGCGCGCCGCGTTCCAAAGCTTCGTTGCGAAATTGCGATAGCCTTCGACGCGCTGCATCGACATTTTCACGTCGCGCCCTTGCGCCGCCAAGGCCGCTAGTGTGAAGCGCAGGGCGTCCGCGCCGAATTTGTCGATGACGACGAGCGGGTCGATGACGTTGCCTTTCGACTTCGACATCTTGGCACCCTTTTCGTCGCGCACGAGCGCGTGGATGTAGACGTCGCGGAAGGGCACCTCCTCCATGAAGTTCAAGCCCATCATCATCATCCGGGCCACCCAGAAAAAGATGATGTCGAAGCCGGTGACGAGTGCGTCTGTCGGATAATAGCGGGCGAGCTCTGGCGTTTGCTCCGGCCAGCCGAGCGTCGAGAAGGGCCAGAGCGCGGAGGAGAACCAAGTGTCGAGCACGTCCTCGTCGCGCCTGAGATAGCTCGCTCGGCGTTCGGGATCGAGCACGAGAGCGCGAGCCTGTTCCTGCGAAAGCTCTTCCTTCACCACCGCATTTGCAAGGGCTGAGGCGAGCGCCTCGTCTTGCGTCTCGGCGACGTAGACGGTCCCGTCCGGCGCGTACCACGCCGGGATCTGATGGCCCCACCAAAGCTGGCGCGACACGCACCAAGGCTCGATGTTTTCCATCCATTGGAAGAAGGTCTTCTCCCAATTCCGAGGCACGATGCGCGTCTTGCCTTCGCGCACCGCCGCCATCGCCTTCTCGGCGAGCGGCTTCACGTCCACAAACCATTGGTCGGTGAGATAGGGCTCGACCGGCACGTTCGAGCGGTCACCATGAGGTACCGCGTGCGTATGCGGCTCCGCCAGGCGCAAAAGCCCGCGCTCCTCCATCATGGCGACAACGCGCTTTCGCGTCTCGAAACGGTCGAGCCCGTTGAGCGCGAAGACGGCAATGAGATCGGTCGAGGGCGCAACGCCCTCATCGAATGCGCTTTGCGGCTCGAGCTTCATCGTCGCGTCCGGCGCGAAGACGTTGATGAACGCAAGCGAGTGGCGCTTGCCGACCTCGAAATCGTTGAAATCATGCGCCGGCGTGATCTTCACCGCGCCCGTGCCTTTTTCCGGGTCGGAATAGGTATCGCCGACAACCGGAATGAGCCGGCCGACGAGCGGCAGCTTCACGCGTCGGCCAATATATTTCTTGTAGCGCTCATCGTCCGGATGCACCGCGACGCCCGTGTCGCCGAGCATTGTCTCCGGACGTGTGGTCGCGACCGTGATGACCTCGCCTGTCTCTACGCCCTCATCGGAGACGACCGGGTAATCGAAGTGCCAGAGCGTGCCTTTCACCTCGACCTGCTCGACTTCGAGGTCGGAGATCGCCGTCTGGAAACGCGGATCCCAGTTGACCAGGCGCTTGTCCTTGTAGACGAGGCCCTGCTTGTGGAGATCGACGAAGACCTTGATGACGGCCTTGGACAAGCCGGCATCCATCGTGAACCGCTCGCGCGACCAATCGCAGGAAGCGCCGAGGCGCTTGAGCTGATTGGTGATGATGCTGCCCGAAGTCTCCTTCCAGGCCCAGACCCGCTTGAGGAATTCCTCGCGCCCGAGCGTGCGGCGATCGGGTTGTTGCGTCTCCATCAACTCACGCTCGACGACCATTTGGGTGGCGATGCCGGCGTGATCCGTGCCCGGTTGCCAAAGCACGTCGCGCCCGCGCATGCGCTCGAACCGGCACAGAATGTCTTGGAGGGTGTTGTTGAGCGCGTGCCCCATATGCAAGGAGCCCGTGACGTTCGGCGGCGGAATGACGATCGAGTACGGAGACGCGCTTGCCCGCTCGGGACGGCCCGCCTTGAAGGCGCCGGCCTTGTCCCATGAGGCGGCGACACGCTGCTCCACGGCCGCGGGATCGAAAGTCTTGTCCATCGTTCCTCGATTGAGCGGACGGAAAATGTCGCCTGCTTGAAGCGCAGCGGTGGGGTCGAAGTCAACGCCGGGATCAACCGGCGCTCGTCGCGGCCAAACTCGATCGGCGATCCTTATTTTGCGCCTTGCGATCAGCCTTCCTTTTTTGCCGTTCTTTGCCCCTTGCCTTCGCCCTTGGCTTTGGCCTCAGGCCGCCTCGCCGCCGGGCGCGCCTGCTGCGGCTTTGCGGCGGGCCCATCTTTGGGAGCGGAAGGAGAGACCTTCCGGGCCGCCTTCATCGGCTTTGCCTGGGGAGGAGACCCGGCGAGCGCAGGCCGGGACTTCGCCTCGATCGCCTCGCGGCGATGGAGTTCTTGATTGACCCGCCGCAAGGCTTTCGCAAACACCTGCTTTTGGCGGGCGAGCGGTGGCGCGGCACTCCCTTGCGCCGTTTCGCGTGAAGTGCGCCTCACTCGAGCACGTCGGTTCTCCACGAGGCGGGCGCGCAGCTTTTCGCGGCGTTCGCCAAGTTCGTTCTTCGCCGATCGCAAGGCCTCGAGCGTCAGCTCGGAAATGGCAGGATGATGCGTCGCCTTTACCGCCTCGAACTCCTCGGCACTCAGAAGCTTCTTCTCGCTCGCGACCGGAATGCTCATGATGCGACCTCCTGCTCTTTTGCGTCACCCCGCTCGTTCCCGCCCGGGCGGAATCTGGTCCCTAGGCGCGGAAGGCTAACGCGGCCGGCCCGCGCGCCGCTCAGCCTTTGACCGCCGCTGCGACCTCGGCCGCAAAATCGCTCTCGCTCTTCTCGATCCCCTCGCCGAGCGCATAGCGCACGAAGCCGGCGATCCTGAGAGGCTGCTTTATCTGGTTGCCGAATTCTTGCACCGCCTGGCCAACTGTCTTCGACGGGTCGCGTACATAGGCCTGATCGATGAGGCAGACTTCCTTGTAGAAAGTCTTGAGGCCACTATCGACGATCTTCTCGATGACGTGGGCGGGCTTGCCTTGATGTTTCTCCGCGAGGATCGCGCGCTCGCGCGCCACCGTATCCTTGTCGAGAGAAGTGGAATCCAAAGCGAAAGGGTTTGCGGCCGCGACATGCATGGCGATCTCGCGGCCGAAGGTCGCAAGATCCGCATGCTTGCCCGGCGATTCGAGCGCGACGAGCACCGCGATTTTGCCGACCCCTTCGGCGACGAGGTTGTGGATATAGGTTCCGATGATGCCATTCGAGACCGCGAGACGCTTGGCGCGACGCAAGGTCATGTTCTCGCCGATGGTCGCGATCGCCTGCGAAACGGCATCGGCAACCGTGCCGCCACCTGGATAATTGGCCGCCTTCAGCGCCTCGATGTTATCGCCCTTCTCGAGTGCGATATGGGCGATGTCGCGAACCAGTTTCTGGAAGCCCTCGTTGCGCGCGACGAAATCCGTTTCCGAATTGACCTCGACGACGACGCCATGATCGCCGCGATGCGCGAGCGCGACGAGACCCTCGGCAGCCACGCGTCCCGACTTCTTCGCGGCCTTGGCGAGCCCCTTCTTGCGAAGCCAATCGATCGCCGGCTCGATCGCGCCCTTCGTTTCGTTCAGCGCCGCCTTGCAATCCATCATGCCCGCGCCGGTCTTTTCGCGAAGCTCCTTGACCATGGAGGCGGAAATCATTGCCATCGCAGTTCAGCCCTTCTCTTCATCCAATGACGATGGCGCCGCCCCTGCAAGCGACGCTCCAAAAATTCCGGCGGCATCCGTCTCGAAGTCGAGGATCGCCATCCCGGCATCGGCCCGGCAGCCTCGCCTCATTCAAGGCCGCGCGAGCGCCCTTTTCGAGTCGGGCCGCAAGCCTCGCGAAGCAAAATTACTCAGCCTCGCTCAAGCTCTTCGCCTGCTCGATCCAATGCTCGCGCTCGATGCGGCCCGAAAGCTTGAGCTCGTGGTCGAGCGTGGTCGCGTCTTCCGCGGACATGGCGGCGATCTGCCAGAAATGGAAGATGCCGGCATCGTTCATCTTCTTCTCGATCTCGGGGCCAAGGCCATGCAGATGCTTGAGATCATCGGGCGCGCCGCGCGGGCCGACAAGGCGCTCGAACACCTTTTCCTGGACTTCGCCCTCGGTCGGCTTCTCCGGCAGGACCTCGCCGACCGGCGCTTCGGCCTCGCCTGCGTCGATGCCGAGCTCGCCCTGGTGGCGAGAGATGCCGTCGATCGCGGCGCGTGCCGCAAGATCGCAATAAAGCGAGATGGCGCGGCCCGCATCGTCGTTCGCCGGGATCGGGAAGGTGATGAAATCGGGATCGCAATTCGTGTCGACGATGGCGACGACGGGGATGCCGAGCTTCTTGGCCTCCTCGATCGCGAGCTGCTCCTTGTTGGTGTCGATCACGAAGATGAGGTCGGGCGTGCCGCCCATGTCCTTGATGCCACCGAGCGTGCGATCGAGCTTGTCGCGCTCACGCGAGAGCATCAGGCGCTCCTTCTTCGTGAGGCCTTGCGCGCCGGACGCCAAGGTCTCATCGACCTCGCGCAGCCGCTTGATCGAGTTCGAGATCGTCTTCCAATTGGTGAGCATGCCGCCGAGCCAGCGGGCATTGACGAAATACTGCGCCGAGCGCCGTGCGGCCTCGGCGATCTGATCGGCCGCCTGCCGCTTCGTGCCGACGAAGAGCACGCGACCGCCGCGTGCGACCGTATCGCTGATGGCCTGCAAGCCGCGATGCATGAGCGGCACCGTCTGGCCGAGATCGATGATGTGCACACCGTTGCGGATGCCGAAGATGAAGCTTTCCATCTTCGGGTTCCAGCGATGCGATTGATGGCCGAAATGGGCGCCAGCTTCCAAAAGCTGACGCATGCTGAAGTCGGGTAGCGCCATGATGTCTCAAGCTCCGGTTGAACCTCCGCGGTCAAAGGCCAAACTTTGGCCACCGGATCGAGCCCTTGAGGGCTCTTGACCGACCGCGTGCGGGATGAAGGCGCCGATATAAGGGGGAGCGCGGCTTCGTGCAACCTCGATGTTCGGGGTAGCACCAGGCGCTGTTTCCGGTCGAGAGGGGAAATTCCTCGATTGCGGCGCAAGGCCTGGCATATGTGAAAAAAGTCTTTGGGCTAATAGCTGGCAAGATATTGTGCAAGCTGCGAGTTCTGATAAATTCTTGACCGTGGTCTGAGCCGGCGGTTTACTCTGCCGGGTTGCCGCCGGGCGTCTTCGCCCTTTCTCTCGTTTGATTTTGCACGCGATTCGCCACGCTTCGCCCAATGCTTTCGGGTCGAGGCGATAAGCGAGCCAAATAATGGCGAGCAAAACAAGGGATGCGGCAAACGGGAATGGGTTTCCTGGATATTCAGGTTGGGCGGGGGCAGGCGAGCGAATTTTCGCGCGCGGCAGATGTATTGCGCGGCGTTGGATCCGCGCCCAAAATCGGCACATGGCGGCTTCTCATCCCCGCCGTGATCTGGTTTGCGCTCTGCCTCATGATCATCCCCCTCCCGGCCTTCGCCCAATTCGTCTGCGGTGGCAGCACGAATGGTGGGGAACCTCAAGGCGCCCAGGGCGCAACTGCGGGAGCCGGCGGCGCGGGCGTCAATGCCGCCAACTTGGCATGCGGCATCAACGCAAGTGCTAGCGGGGCCAACAATACCAACGAGAACGTCACCGCAATCGGTAACAACGCGCAGGCGGGAAATACTATTGGAAACGGAACGGGAACCGATTCAACGGCAGTAGGGTCTCAGGCAACCGCAAATGCTGGAGCGGCGACCGTGCTTGGCGCCCTGTCAACTGCGCGGAGCTCAAACAGCACGGTAATCGGGGCTGGGAGTTCGGGCGGCGACGTCGGAGGCCTCAGCACTGGCGTAACCGTTGTCGGAGCAGGAGCAAGCGCAGGTACGGGCACCAATCAGGCAAATGCGACGGCAATTGGATTCCAGTCTCAAGCGAGCGCACAGGGGGCGACGGCGCTTGGCGAAGCCAGCATTGCGACTGGGCTGAATTCAGTGTCGATCGGCATAGATGCCAACAATAACATCGACCCTACACTGAAAGGCGGGGGCGACGAGAGTGTCGCGATCGGGCATGGCGCCGCGGCTGGCATCCCTCCTGCCCTAATCAATAATGTCCTGGTAACGAATACCCAAACGACGGCCATCGGTTCCGGTGCCGACGCGGGTACCACTAAGGGTGTGACGTCGACCGGGGCGACTGCGATCGGGTCTCAGGCGCAAGCTCAAAATGTGCAGACAACCGCGCTCGGTGTCAGCTCCTTAGCTTTCGGTGCGAACTCAACGGCGCTCGGAGGTTCCAGCCAAGCGCTTTCCAATAATACCACGGCCGTCGGCCAGGGCGCGATCGCCTCTGGGACGAACAGCATCGCGATCGGTACGAATGCCGGTGCGGGCGACAATGTCTTCACCCTAGCTAATGGCGCATTTGCGAACGCCAACAATACCGCAATCGGAACAAATGCACTTGCCGGCGTTGCCGCGGCCGGGCAAACGAACAACACTGCGATCGGCTTCAACGCGGCGGCGAACGGTGTCATGACGACGGCGGTAGGAACGAACAGCTTCGCCGCCGGCAGCAATAGCGCAGCATTCGGCGCCGGAAGCTCGGCGGGGGGACCTTCGGGGAAGAACGACCCTAACACGAATTTACCAATTCCCTTCAACACCTCGAACACGACCGCGATCGGTGTCGGCGCTCAGGCCGGTTCGACCGCCGACGGACAAAACAATGCGACCGCGCTCGGCCAGGCCGCTCAAGCGAACGCCCTGAACGCCACGGCACTTGGCCAAGGAGCGGTCGCGAATTTCGCCGGCGCCACCGCGATCGGACAAGGTGCCATCGCGAACGCGATCAACTCCGTCGCGATAGGCCAAGGCTCGATCGCGTCTCAGCCGAACACGGTCTCGGTCGGCGCG
>Ga0213876_10001668_pt1 | contig 13546 bp, 10 predicted proteins | sample BarmaccomBMRX_R9_FD_160113 | JGI IMG/M metagenome (GOLD analysis project Ga0213876, IMG submission 160113) | Root-associated microbial communities from Barbacenia macrantha in rupestrian grasslands, the National Park of Serra do Cipo, Brazil - RX_R9 | ecosystem: Host-associated > Plants > Roots...
ATAAAAAGATGCTGTTTCAAGGATTCTTTATGCCTGCGGGCCTGGGCGCGCCGGCCACGCGGGCCTGTCCCTCTGAGCAAGGGTCTGTCCCCGTTGAAGGGTCTGTCCCCACTGAATAGGGAGGGGCGAGCGCCGGCCGGGGCGTACCGTAACCCGGCTGAAGCAGGGCCGACCAATACGGGCGGGGCCACCCTTCCTGGCCCGGCGCCGACCTACGAGGGGACCAGCGTAGGGCTGCCGCCGCCATTAAACCCTCCCTTACCTTAGCGCCATCGGGACTGCCATCGGGGACTGTCCCCCCCTTTCGTACGTTGATTCGCAATGGCAGGCGAGTAGGCGCGGCGGCGCTGTTGGTGCTGATCACGCTGGGGGACGGTCATTATGCCGGTCCATGGTTTTAGCTGTGGGGCGCTTCCTGGCATTGCACCCACCAAAAACCGAGGGGTCAGTTGCATTTAGTCGCTGTTTAACTGTTCCCCCCTTGAAAAGGAACCACAGTTCCGGCTCGACGGTTGATTATGCCATCGGGCGGCTCACCGATCTTTGGCCTGAGCCGGGCTTTTTCCAGGCCCTCAGGTTGACGCTGCAAACGGGCCGACCGATCGGTGACCCCAATGGCAGGCCGACTCAGGAAAGCAGTACGCGAACGTTCCGGACGCGGCGACGTAACTGCGGGCACGATTCGTGGCGCCAGGGTGCCAACCGGCCGGAGCCAGACTCGTGCGAATGCACCGGAGCGCCCGTTGCCACGAGGAAATCGATTTAGGGAGGTCATGCCACGGACCTTGGGACTGGGCGTGCCGGCGTTACTCGTGCTTATTTTTGCTACTGCAGTTACCGTCATGATCATCCGTGAGCAGCGGAGGCCGCCGGAATTTGCGGGCGTCTTTGATGCTCAGCCTCTGCAGGGCCTGGGTGTGGCCCAGCAGCACGACGGAACAATCGCAGAATCGCGAGACGACGGGGCTGCCGGCTTGGGCCAAACCCCGTCCGCACGGGAGTTGGCTCCTCCAGCACCGGTTGCTCCGCCAAATGGAGCGAATCGCAGCATTTTGGACTTGTTGCCGTCCATGCCGAGCGGCGGCGGATCCGAGGCCAATGCAAAGAGCCTGCGAGATCTGGAAGAAGCGATCCAGGTGCAAGATAACCAGCTGAAGATCAAACCAGCAGCTGCTCAAACCACCTATTCAGCCGGGGCGACGTACCTCGTGTTTCTCCGGGCGCTCCAGTCTCTTTTGCCTTCCTCCACCCTGAGCGGTTCGCTCGCGGAGGCCTTGACGGTAAAAGGACAGCCGGATGGCGCCGGAGTCTGGGGAAGATGGAACGCGAACGGACCCGGGACTGCCTGTCTATTTGATGAATTGGGACTCGGCCGGAACTTCACGTCGCTCGATGACGCGCAACCAGGCGATTTCATGAAGGTCTTTTTCGCCGATGCAGTCGGCCGTCGCGAGCACTCGTTGTCCACGATTTATCTTGGCCGCGAGCAGCAGAACGGCGTGGAGACGGTTCGCGTCTGGTCGAGTATCAAGCCAGTCGGATATGGAGAAGCGGTAATCCCGCGCGCTCGGATCAGCTTCGCAATCTTCTCGCGGCTTGAAAATCCTGCGAACATCGCGCAAGCGCCCACGCTTACCTCTAGAAACAAGTACCTGGCCAGCCTCCTAACTACCGATTCGTCCAAAGAGGAGACGATGACCCAAGCAGGCGTACGTTGACATGTCCGGCCGAGCCGAACGGGTCAGTCGAGCGAAGCGCGTTTGCTTTATCGATTGATCCCGATGTCTGAATGCCGGACGCGACTCTCGATATTCTGGTCAGCCGGTACCAACTCGCTCGAGCGGTTCGTAATGCGCCCGAGGACTATCTAACCCGAGTTAATTAATTTACAGGCCAGAACGGACGTTCAGCGCCTGTGATGGCTTTTGGAACGCGCAGGTAGATCGAGCGCTCTATTTTAAGGTAGAACCAGTTGAGGCCCGATCGCGGCTACAGTACAGTTATATGCTGCCCCCGGGCTCGCTGTATGCCAAGCATTCCTACGTGCCTCAGTTAGGAATCCAGTAAGATCGACGCGACGAGATCCGGCAGGAAAACTACACTTCGTACGGTCAGATGAATTCTCCGGCTGATTATGAAACCTCCCGGGGGAATGCGGCTCCCAGGCTCGGGTAAGCCGGGTACCGTTGGCGAGCGGTCGATAACAGGCGCCTCGGAGCGCGATAGGCGGCGCCGGCGGGCTCTCAAGAGGCTGGGAAGGTAGATTTTATATGCCAGACCGTGGCAAGGCGAGGACGCCCGTGGGTAATGCGCCGCCATCGACATAATCGACGCGGTCCCAGGGCGCCGGCACCTCGGCCAAGGCTTGGCGGGCGCTCGCGGAAAGCTCGGCCCCGTGAGCCTCTTTCAGCGGTTGAAACCCCCTTGCCGCCTGGGCGTTCTCGTTCAGATGCCCGAGGCTGTCCAGCCCGACGATGGCTGTGGTCACTCCTTCCAGGCTGAGGGTATAGCGCAGAAGTTCCCTGGCCGGGAGCTTCGCCTCGCGGGCGTACCGAATCGCCTTCATCGCGACCACGCCCATTTTGCGCGCCCGGGCCAACGGCAGCAGTTCATCTTCGAATCGGCCTTGATCCGGCCGCGTGCACGGGAAGGTGGACAGAACCGTGTCAGGATCAAAACGCTTAATGCATTCCATCAGTATTCCGGCGCTCGCATGCCCGGTGATTCCAAAGGCGCCGATGAGCTTTTGTTCTTTGGCCTCGCGGGCGGCGCGCACCGCACCGGACTCGAGGACAGCGAGGCTCGCAAGCTCGCGAGGCCGCAGATCGTGCAGTTGGTAGAGGTCAAGATGGTCGGTCCCCAGCACCTGGAGACTGTGTTCCAAGTCGCGTCTAAAGCCGTCGTAGTCCCGCGCGTCAGTTTTGCTGGCCAGGAAAACGCGATTTCGATGGCGCGCGAGCACGGGCGCAATCATGGCTTCACTCGGACCGTAGCTACGTGCGGTGTCCCAGTAGGTGACTCCCTGGGCGAGAGCGGATTCGAGCAAGGCGTGGCCCGCATCGAGCCTGCTTGCAAAACCCTCCATGAAGGCGCTACCCAACCCTAAACCCAGGATGGAAACGTTCGCCCCGGTGCGGCCGAGTTGCCGGCGGTCGACCGGACGAGGTTCCGTCGCGGCGGCAGTTGAAGCCGTGCGTCCACCGGGGATGGCGAACAGCGTCCCGGCGAGCGCGCCGCACAGGATGCCGCGAATGAAGTCCCGGCGAGAACTTCGGGCGTTCATCCGTCAAAATCGGTTCGGATCGCGCCTGGGTCAAGGGGCTGAGCCGGTTGCTGATCCCTTGCGGTTAGGCTATGGGCGCCACATAGTGGCCTGTTTACATCTGAAGGTTGTTCACGAATCGTTTCCCATGCGAAAGCAAATTACAAAATCTGTACTGGCGGCAGGATTAATTATGTTTGGGCTGGCTAGTTCGTTCACCGCCTGCCAGAGCGGAAGTACTGCTCGCTCAGCGGCGGAGATCACTGATCCAAACGTCGCCTTTTCTCGAGCTGGTGTACAAGGAAAGGCACCTGGCGGCGGTTCGTCTCGCTGAAACTTCCCAGGCGTTTCTCCACTGAGCGATCCGTCCACGCGTTTACGTGACGGACCTTCTTTCGGCTCCCCGGCAGCCTCAACCGTAAGCATGGGCGCGGATCGACCGTCCCTTCGCCTGCGCGTGCCGCCGTTCATCAACCGGCGCCTCCGCTTGATTTCAAAGTTAATCATTTCAACTCCCGCTCGGCTGCCGCCTTACGGGTTAGCGGGCCCGGGATGGAGGTTATCAATCCAGTAGACTTCCTCCGGGGGCTCCGCTGGGGTGACCTCCAGGTTGACGACCACGGGTTCCTGCCCGCTGCGGACCACCACGCAGCTCAATGGTTCATCACGGCTGGCGTTGATTTCCTGGTGCGGCACAAAGGGCGGCACGTAAATAAAATCGCCGGGGCCGGCTTCAGCACTGAACTCCAGCCGTTCACCCCAGCGCATGCGCGCCCGCCCGCTCACGACGTAAATAACGCTCTCGAGTTCGCCATGATGATGAGCGCCCGTTTTGGCGTTGGCATGGATGTTGACCGTCCCCGCCCAGAGCTTGCTTGCACCGGTGCGGGCCTGAGTGATCGCCGCGGCTCGTTCCATGCCCGGCGTCTGCGGGGTGTTGGAATCCAGTTGGCCTGCACGGACGATTTTGACGCCATGTTCGCGCCAGTTGATGGGTGGAGAGGCTTCAGACATAGAAAGCAGGGTCGAATCCTTTCGCCCGCCGGGCGAGCTCTGAAATTCAACGTTTCCCGGAGAGGCTGCACGAGCTCCCCTGAAGGCATTTAAGGCTGAGAATGGGCGCCCTGCAACTCGTGACTTTGCCTGCACTTGCCGTTACGAACAATGAAATGGAAACAATGGGGCTTAAGTGTGCCCCAGTTTCCTGCCGCGACGTTAGAACCCAACCTGGTCGCCACCCTTCAACTGCAAGATTTCCCGTGCGTCTGCGGGAGTAGCAATCTCCAGGTTCAACCCTTCCAGGATCTGACGGACACGGCGAACCTGGGCGGCATTGCTTTCCGCGAGTTCGCCCGGACCGATCCAGAGGCTGTCTTCCAGGCCGACGCGTACATTGGCCCCCATCGCGGCTGCCATGGCTGCAACCGGCATTTGATTGCGGCCGGCGCCTAGCACCGACCAACGGTACTGGTTGCCAAAGAGCCGGTCGGCGGTGCGTTTCATGTGCAGGACGTCCTCAGGATGGGAGCCGATACCGCCCAGCAAGCCGAAGACCGATTGCACCCACAGCGGCGGCTGAAGCAGCCCTCGGTCCAGGAAATGAGCGAGATTATAGAGATGCGAAATGTCGTAGCACTCGCATTCGAAGCGGGTCCCATTTTCCGCGCATGTGCGCAGGACGTATTCGATGTCCTGAAAGGAATTACGAAACACCAGGTCACGGCTGTTTTCCAGGTGCGCGCGTTCCCAGGCGAAACGGAAATCCTTGAAGCGCGCCAGCATCGGATACAGGCCGAAATTCATCGACCCCATGTTGAGTGAGGCCAGTTCGGGCCTGTACGCTGCGGCCGGTCGAACCCGCTCCTGGACCGTCATGTAGGGCGCACCGCCCGTAGTCAGATTGATAATGCAATCGCAGCACTGCCTGATCAGCTTCAGAAACGGAATGAAGGCTTCCGGCCGCTGGTCTGGTTGACCGGTTTCGGGATTACGGGCATGCAAATGAACGATCGCAGCCCCGGCTTCGACGGCGCCCACGGCAGCATCGGCAATCTCGTCAGCGGTTACGGGCAAGTAGGGCGACATCGACGGCGTATGGATGGCGCCGGTCACTGCGCAGGTGATGATGACTTTCTTGGCCTCGGCCATGGGATCAGTCCTTTCTTAATCGATTTCGGCGATTGAATCGGTCCACGCCCGGAGGCGCCCGCCGCGTTAACCTTTCAATGTTCGTGCCTTTTGCAAGTGCCTCGCGAGTTGGCCCGCCAACTCTGCACGGCACTTTTGGATTCAAGCCTGGCCCGAACGCGTTGCCATCCAATCCGGCCTCAAATGGCCGCACGTTTAAAAACCAGTGCGAAAGAGCCGCCATCCGCCGTGCTGGCGCGAATACCAAAGAGAAAGCAAGGAACCAAAGGATGGGAATCAAAGAAGCATTGGGTTTCGGGTCAGGCAAGAAGGTGCGTTACGCGATTGTGGGCGTGGGCGACATCGCTCAGGAAGACATGATGCCCGGCGTGGATCATACGGGCAACTCCGTCATTACCGCGCTGGTCACCTCCGATCCGAAAAAAGCGCAGGAATTAGGCCACAAGTACAAGGTTGAGGCGACTTTCGCCTACGAGGAATTCGCACGGGCGCTGGCGTCCGACACTTTTGACGCGATCTACCTGGCCACGCCGAATTGGCGGCATGCGGAGTTCATCATGCCCGCCCTGCGTGCGGGTATCCACGTGCTGAGCGAAAAGCCCCTGGAGGTTTCGACGGCCAAATGCAGGGAGATTCTTGACGTTGCCAAGGGTGCGCCGGCCAAGCTGATGGTTGCCTATCGGCTGCATTTTGAGCCCGGTACCTTGTCGACCATTGAAGTGGTTCGCTCCGGAGAACTGGGCGAAGTCCACAGCTTTACCTCGACCTTTGCACAACCGCTCGACCCGTCGAATCACCGCGCTCATTCCGGTGACCTGGCCGGTCCGGTGCTCGATATGGGCCCGTATCCGGTGAACGCCGCACGCTACATCTTCGGCGATGAACCGACGGAAGTGGTCTCGGCCGTGGGCACCCGGCATCCGGAAACCGGCTTCGACCAGAACTTTGACGACACCGTTGCAGTGACGCTCCGGTTCCCCGGCCATCGCCTGGCGCAGTTCAGCCTCAGCTATTACGGTGGGCCCGTGAACAGCTTTGTGGCGATCGGGCCTAAGGGTAGCGTGATGCTTGACCCGGCGTACATGTTCGGACAGCCCATGGAGCAAACGGTCACCATAGGCCAGGACAAGCGTACGAAAAGCTTCAAGAGCACGGACCATTTCGGCGGCGAGCTGAAGTACTTCTCCGATTGCATTCTCAACGGCACCGATCCTGAGCCGGACGGCGAAGAGGGGTATGCCGACGTCCGGGTCCTCGAGGGTGTGCTGGAAGCCTTGAAATCGGGCGGCGCGGTCCAGTTGCCGCCGTTTACCCGCACCAGGCGCATCGATACAAAGGCACAGAAGATAGAACTCCGAGCGGTCTCCACCCCGGATCTGGTCCACGCCTCCAACCCGGGCAAAGGGGTGGAAAAGTTGCCCAAGAATTAGGGCGGAACCGTGCCGTTCGCTCAACCGTCGGTATCCTTATTCCGGATTCAGGATCGGTTTTCGAACCCTTGGCAGGTTCAGCATCCCTGGCTTTTGGCTGGGCCTGCGCGGGTTTCCGGCGAGTTGTCGTTCCGTTAAACGCGCAAGCCGGACAAAGGGCAGGCCGATCAGCAGGTAGATCGCGGCGACCAGGAGGCCCGTTCCGAAATAGTCGAAGGTCTGGCTGGCGATCCGGTTATAGGCGCCCGTCAGCTCGATCAGCGTGACCATGGAGACCAGCGAGGAGTCCTTCAGCAGGGAAATAAAATCGTTGGTGATGGGCGGCAGAACGAACCGGAGCGCCTGAGGAAGAACCACGAACCGTAAACCTTGTAAGTGGGTCATGCCGAGGGCGCGCGCGGCTTGCATTTGACCTTTGGGAACGGCGAAAATGCCCGCACGGTAATTCTCGGCTTCGTAAGCAGCGTAGTTAAACCCGAGGCCGAGAACGCCGGCAGTGAAGGGTGAGAGTTTAAGGCCGATATTCGGCAGGCCATAAAAAATGATGAGGAGCTGGATCAACAGGGGCGTCCCTCTGATAAGTTCGATGTAACCTATGGCCAGCCACTGAAACGGCCATGGCCCATAGAGCCGCAGAATGGCGAGCATAAGGCCGGCTGCGATCGCGACCGCCATCCCGGCAACGGAGATCTCGAGGGTAAGGACAGCCGCTTGAACGAGCAGCGGCCAGGAGTCCAGGTAATGCGAGAGCCGAGTCCAGAGGGAGGCTGGTCCGCCGTGCGTGCGCACGAAAGCCTGGTACTCAAGATCAGGCACAGAGGCGGTTTCAGGCTGTCCGAAAGCGGTGGCCGCCGCCGGTGTCCAAAGCCCCCATCGGGACAGAATGTTGCGCAGTTCTCCGCTGGCGATCAATTCAGCCAACGCTTGGTTAAGGTCGCGCTGAAGCTGGTCGTTGCCTTTGCGGATGGCAATCCCATAAAGAATCCGGCCGAAAGGGGGGCCGCTGAGTTGAAGAGCCGGATCGGGTGCTGCGTAGTACTTTGCAATCGGAAAATCGAGCAGGACCCCAAAGATACGGCCGTTCGCGACATCTTGGTAAGCATTAACCTCCTGATCATAGACCTTGGTCACGACGCCCGGCGTGCTCTCGAGCATACGGAGCGCAGCCGTCTGATCCAGGGTACCAACTTGCTTTCCGCGTAGTTGATCGAGGGAGGTGATGGGTGCCACGCCGTGCCGCCCAGCAAATTGCTCGTACGTAACATAATAGGGGTTGGTGAACAGTACTTCCTCAGCTTTATCCGGGGTAACCTCGATACCGCAGATCACGCAGTCATAAAGGCCGCGACCAAGGCCGGGGATCAGCCCGGCCCAGTCGTTTTGCACAAACTCCGCATTGCGTCCGAGGCGGTGGGCGATGGCTTCTATGATCTCGTATTCGAATCCGGCCAGTTTATTATCGGGACCGTAAAATGTGTAAGGAGCGTTGCTGTTAGGGTCGGCGGCCCAGCGCAGGGCCGGAGCCGGTTCGCAGCGGAGGACACCTCCGGTCAAAATCAACGCAAACAAGATCGGCCAGACTCGTGTTCTCCTTCGGAGCACTCGACGCATTTGGGGTTCCGCTTTCACAAATTTGCCTTTGGTATTCGTCTGATTTGCCATGCCCGCAGATCGGCAGGGTCGAATATTGTAAGTGCCCGGTAAACAGATTCTCCAGCCGGAGGATATTGCCAGCAGGCGCCGGGCTTTGGGGCAACAATTTCCTGCTTGAATTAGCAACTGCGGCCTGCCCATTCCCGGCGCGGCAACGTTGCTGAGGCACGCAGACCTCAACATGCCGCGCGGTTACGTGACCGTCTACGAAGAGGAAACGGCCGCGCCGTCAGGCCCACCCCGCCCGGCATCGCGCGTACCGCCCACCGCACGAAAACCACGAACCGACCGCGGCCGCGTGGACGGACCTCGGGCGGCACTTCCTGCGCCAAGTGCCGGCAGCCGTCGGTTCAGCAGCAGGAATCGAGCGAAGAGGCGAAATATACGTATGAGCGAATCTACGAATCCGCTCCCTCCATCGTCGAATCGAGTCACCCAGGTTCCTGAGGGCTTCCAGGCCTACTGCAGGGACGAGTTGATCGGTACCTACTCCACGGAACAACGCGCTTGGGATGAGATCCAGCGACTCCTTGCGCGAGGTCCGCAACAGGACAGTTCGCCCGAGCAGCCGCAAGCCAACCAACGACCGTTAACGGGTGACGGGCCGGTGGCACCCCCGGGCGGAACGGTTTAACGGCAGCGCTCCACCTGTCGGGAAGCGCCTGCCGCGAGGGCCTGGGGGCTTTCCTTTTGGGCCTCGAAGATGGGCCGGCGGCCGGGGCGCCAGCCATGGTGCTTAGCGCTCCTCGCCCTCCGTACCTCCGCTCGGGCCGCGTCGATAGATCACCAATGACTTATACTCCTCGTGAAAGATCAAACGTTGGGTGGCGATGTACTCTTTCAACGTTCTTGTCGTCAGGTTAAAGCCGTTCGATCCCTTGTAAAAAAACACAAGCCCGCCCTCGCTCAGCTTCCGCAAGAACATGCCTAACAACGAACGGTCGTTCAGGTGCGCGTACCGCTGCTTTTTCTCATCGTAAAATTCGTGTAAATGAAACAATGTGACCAGGTCGAACATCGGCAATAATGCCTCGCTGAGCGTGTAGATATCGGTGAACAGCACTTTATAGTGTCGAGCCGCCGCCGGATTCGCTACAATGAAGTCAACGTAGCGGCTGTGCTCCTCCGGAGAGGCAGTTACTGCGAGGACCTCATTCGGCCCCTCTGCCTCAAGATTGGCTCTGCCCAGGAGATGATGAGCCCCGGAGCCGAAATGAAAGATGGCGCGTTTAGAAATCTGGCGAGTTCTCAGGTAGCTGACGAAGTCAACGTCACACGGACACACGAAGGGCAGCAACGGCCACGAGCGGTTCCAATAGTTGAGTTTTATCCCGTCGACTCCCGCCACCGTGGCCTTTTTGCGCTTGGTCCGGTATACGCAGACTCCCAAGCCGATGAGCGTTCCGGCCATTGTCCCGACCGTGGTAAGCCTAAGCGGCTGACGGCAGGGAGCGAAAACCTTTCCCAGGCCGGACATTGATCGGACGATGCCGCGGGCGGTTTTGTCGATGCCTGCGCCCTGCGGCGGCCGTGCCAGGCTTTCGCGATCAAGCAGTCGCGTGCTGTTCTTGAACAACATCAAAAGAGCCTTTCGTGACAAGCCGGTACGGGTGAACCTTTCGAGCATGGGATTTCTCTCGGGAATCGATCGGGCCAACGGCGGAACGCTTCAAGGTGTAGCCGTAAATTTTTGTGAGGGTCCGGAGGTGGAGGCGGGTTGATCCAAGGTATCTCCCGCCTGTCTGCGGGCGATCCTTTCATCCAGATGCGTTCGACCCGGGGCCAAACCCCGACTCTCACCGAATGGTGCCCGTTCCGGCGACAAACCGATGGGCGGACTGCAAGCCCTCGTTTTTGCTATCTCGGGCTTGCGCAACGAGCGCCCATGCGCGGCGAAGGTCATCCGTCCGCATCGACCGGCACGACTCCTGATCGGCTGCGGGCGTGCAGTTCCAAACCGGGCGCAATTCTTCTTTTCCTGCCCAAACCTCTGGCTTATAGCTCGTTAGGCTATGAGGCTTCCTCTCTTCCCTTGAAGAAAGTGCCTTCCGGTCAAGACCCTTACCTCACCCCGAACACGGTAGCGTTGGCGCTTTATGAGCAGCGAAACCAGTTTTCCAGAAAAAATCAGCGGAATCGGCCATCTGCGCGAGCCTTTCCGAACCGCGTTCAGAAGTGAGCTTGGTCCGGGCGAACTGATCAAGGCTTTGATCTACAGCCCTCCGTTCTCAACGGCCTCCTTTAAAGCCGCCGCCTCCGTGATGGTGGTTACCGCCGACCGATGGGTGATCGCCTGGGAAGAGAACCGGCAGATTTGGATGGAAGCCGCGGACTTTTCGGACACCCTGTTTATCGAATTGACCATCATCCTCTTGTACGGGCAGCTCAAAGTCGATTTTCTGAAGGAGGGGACGCCTTCGTCGGTGACCGTTTATTTCAACACCGTCAGAGAAAAGTACTACCAGGAGGCTGTGGAATTGCTGCTTGGCGGGATTGCCACCGAATCCAGAGGAAAAAGCCAGGCCGGAGAGGTGAAAAAGAACGAGCGGGTCGTCAGCGATTGGCCCATTAAATTTCGTAACGTGGCATTGAGGTACTCGCCCATCGCACGGCAACTAATGTCCGGCTTGTATTGGGATGCGCTTTATGGGGGCGGCAACCGCGAACTCTCCCCGGCTTCCGCGCTCGTGCGGACGGAAAAAGAGTTGCTTCTGATTGCAGAGGAAAAATTGCCCGGCCGGTTTCACTTTCGCCGTGATCAGAAATTTGGCGAAATCATCACTTATTTCCCGCTGGCGCATTTGGCCAACTATCGCATCCTCGAACGCCGGCGGGTGGATACCCTTACTCTGCTCGTCCACGCCGGCTACGGCGGAGAAACGCTTGAGATTACATTTCCAACAGAAAAGCGTGGGCGGATGGTTGAATTGATGCGATCGATCATGCTTGAGTGGCCGTTGTCCGCCGGGGATGACGCGGGCGCGTGACGCTGTAGCGTTTACCAAGCCTCCATTGAGGCGGAGACTAACGCACGCTGCGGGTTGGTCGCCGGAGGATGCTCCGTACTTGGTTGAATCGGCCTTCGGCCCAACGGGCCATCAAACCGTCCCCCCGGCCTGTTGGGCCTAGAACGTTTATATGGTCCAGTAGGTTTAAATCTGGCAGGGCACCTGGGAAGGAAGGCAAAAATTTTACCTCCACGGCCCTCGAAATAATATTACACCGGTTTCCAAGCCGGTTGAAACGGGGCACCATGCGTTTTGCTTGGGACGGACGTGGGACCCGGGTTACTATGCGTGCACATGCCGACGGCATCATTTTCTGGCGAATTTCGCACCGAGTTGCGTCGCTTGCTGGCTTGGCGCCGGGACGTACGGCATTTCCGACCGGAGCCGTTACCTGCAGGGACCTTGGAGCGGCTTCTCGAGCTCGCCTGCCTGGCGCCCTCCGTGGGCTTGAGCCAGCCCTGGCGATTTGTGCTGGTGGAAGATGCCGGCCGGCGTCAACGGGTGTTGGACAGTTTTCTGATCTGCAACCGAGAGGCCCTTAAAGCGTGTCCCACTGACCGGGCCGGCCGGTACGCCCGCCTTAAGCTGGCAGGTCTGCAGGAAGCGCCGCACCAGGTGGCGGTGTTTTGTGATGAGGCGACTGATCAGGGGGGTGGTTTGGGCCGGCGCACGATGCCTGAGATGCTTCGTTACTCGGCCGTACTGGCCGTCCACACTTTATGGCTGGCGGCCCGTGCGGAAGGGATCGGGATTGGTTGGGTATCGATCCTGGACCCCGCCTGCGTGCATGAGGCCCTGCAAGTACCTGCCCCGTGGTCATTGGTGGCATACCTCTGCGTGGGATACGCTGTTGCCGAAGACGATGTGCCGGAACTCGAGCGGGCCGGTTGGGAGCGCCGCTGCCCCCTGAAACAGTTCATCCTGCAACGCTGATCGGCCATCGCAATTACCCGATCCGGCCGGCGATCCCTCCATGGTACCTCCTCCGATACGGTTCTTTGTGGCAGCCGCTACTCCTTCGGCCGGTACCGCTACCGGGCGTGAGATGAGCCGTTCGAACCGGTGGCGTTTTGGCCGACGGCTACAGGGCCATAATCGCGTGGGCGAAGGCTTTAAGGGCCTGTTGCAGGCGCAAGGACAGCCCCGCTTGCGCCACGATGGCCGGCGCATTGACGTCGGCACCCGACAACGGTAGCGTGATGCAGGCTGGCTCAACCAACCGGGCGCCCATGACGCTCAACGTTTCCCGAAGCTGGGCCGGCGCATGGTGCGCGTGCGCCGACGCGCTGATCAAGGCAACAGGCTTGCCGGGAAACTCCACACTGGCCACCAACCAGTCCAGGGCGTTTTTCAGGGTGCCGGGAACGCCGTGCGCGTATTCGGGCGAGCAAATCAGCAGACCGTCGCTCCCGCCGATCTGATCGCGAAGCGCTCGAACCGATGGTGGGGGCTCGGCATGATCCAGGTCAGGATTGAAGTGGGGCAAACCACCCAAGCCTTCGTAGAGCACGAGTTCCATGTTTGCGGGTGCGAGCTGCTGGGCGGCGTTCAATACGGCCGTGTTGGAGGAGGCAGCCCTCAAACTGCCCGAGATAGCCAGGATGCGCATTCATTAGCTTACACCCGGGCGTGGGGTCCGTTGATGCATCCGATCGCCTCCCGGATGGTTGGTGGCAGGTCTGGTACCGGCATTCCCGACGGTAACGTTCGCCGGGCATCATCGTGGAGGCCGCCGTGCGATGGTTTGTTTGGCGGTGAGGATCCGGCATGAGGCGGCGACCTGGAGCGGACTACCGGGATCCGGAGCCACTGCATTTCGTTGACTGACATCAGCGCCAGCTTAGGCATGGCTCCGGTATCTGTTCTGGACCGGCCTTCTACCCTGACCCTCCTTCCTTGCCCTGAATCCTTGATTCGCCTACGTGGGCTGGCCGCGGGTGCGCAATTTGTCGAGCATCACCGCCAGGATGATCACCGCCCCTTTGATCACCAACTGCCAGTAGAACGACACGTTCATCAACGTCAGCCCGTTGTTGAGCACCGCG
>Ga0213876_10001669_pt1 | contig 13545 bp, 9 predicted proteins | sample BarmaccomBMRX_R9_FD_160113 | JGI IMG/M metagenome (GOLD analysis project Ga0213876, IMG submission 160113) | Root-associated microbial communities from Barbacenia macrantha in rupestrian grasslands, the National Park of Serra do Cipo, Brazil - RX_R9 | ecosystem: Host-associated > Plants > Roots...
AGCGCGTCTCAAACACTTGAAGAGCTTGTACCCGGAAGTCGAGGGCATCACCAGTTTCGATCACCTGCTCAATGGGATCGGGCTCGATGCGGTCGTCATCGCCACGCCGGTGAAGCACCATTTCGCGCTGGCCAAAGCCGCCTTGCTGGCCGGCAAACACACCCTCATCGAGAAACCCATGGCGGCCTCGGCCGCCGAATGCGAGGAGTTGATCGAAATCGCGGATCGTAACGGGCTCGTGTTGATGGTCGGCCATACCTTCCTTTACTCCGCGCCCGTCCGTAAGATCGTCGAACTGGTTCGCTCCGGCGAAATCGGAGACATCCGCTACATCAACTCGCGCCGGCTCAACCTCGGGCTGTTTCAGAAAGACATCAACGTCGCCTGGGACCTGGCCCCCCATGATCTCTCGATCATCCTGCACATCCTCGGCGAGGGCCCCCAGGTGGTCAACTGCCAGGGCAACGCCCACGTCACCCCCGGCATCGAGGACGTGACCAACATCTCCCTGCAGTTCCGCCACCAGCGCTTCGCCACCATCCAGAGCAGCTGGCTGGTGCCGCGCAAGATTCGCGAGATGACCATCGTCGGCAGCCGGCGCATGATCGTCTACGACGACGTTGAGACGCTCGAAAAGATCCGCGTCTACGACGTGCGGGTGGAACGGCCGCCGCACAACGACACCTTTGCCGATTTCCATTACTCCTACCATTACGGGGACAGCTTTATTCCCCACCTCAAGCAGGAGGAGCCCTTGAAAACGCAGTGCCAGCACTTTCTGGATTCCATCGCCGGCGGGACCAAGCCGTTGACCGATGGTCAAAACGGATTGGAGCTCGTGCGCATCCTGGAGGCGGCGACGACGTCACTCAAGCGTCACGGCGCCCCGGTGACTTTCGCGCGGCCGCACGAGGCGCCCTTGGCGCTGAATGGAACGCCGGCCCGGGAGGCTGCTTATGCTGAACCGCGGGCCGTATGCGCCGTATGAGCAGGGTATGAGCAGTAACAGTAACCCGCTACCGAATTACCAGCGCATTGCGCCGGATGTCAAACTAGGTCATAACGTACGGATTCACGCGTTCGTCAATCTGTACGGCTGTGAGATCGGCGACGAAACCCGGATCGGTACCTTCGTTGAAATACAGAAAGGGGCGAAAATCGGCAGTCGATGCAAGATTTCCAGCCACACCTTCATCTGTGAGGGCGTCACGGTCGAATCGGAAGTCTTTATCGGTCACGGGGTTACCTTTATCAACGATCGGCTCCCGCGGGCGACCACGGCCGGCGGGCAGTTGCAGACGGAAGCGGACTGGGCTTGCCAGCAAACCGTGGTGAAGCGGGGCGCCTCGATCGGTTCGGGAACGACGTTGCTCGGCGGCATCACCATCGGAGAAAACGCGATGGTCGGCGCAGGAAGCGTCGTCACCAAAGATGTGCCGCCGAATACCACCGTCGCCGGCAATCCGGCGCGCGTTTTAAGGACGTTTAACGCTAAAGATTCGGGCGAACGCGTCGTATCCTGATGATTGAGCCTTCCGCACGGATTTGCGTGGGGCGCGGTTTGATGCAAGCTGAAACGCGCGCCCAAAGCCAAATGTTGCCAACGAAAACTGAAAGCCTCAAATCCGGTAGAGCGATCGCCATGCACGCGCCAGCTGATCAATGCGGGAATAACATCGGTTCTGCAGACGTGGGTTGGTACTGCCTCAGGTCTCAGCCTAAGCACGAGCATATCGCGGCGGCGCACCTGCGGCGGTTGGAAGGAGTGGAAGTGTTCTGTCCGCGAATCAGGTTCCAGCGTCAAACCCGACAGGGTCTCGCTTGGGTCACCGAGGCGATGTTTCCCGGCTACCTGTTCGCCCGCTTCAACTTTTTCGAGATGCATCGCCAGGTCCGGTACGCTCACGGGGTGAGCGCGATCGTCCGGTTCGGCGATCGTTACGCGAGGGTCGAAGACGAGATTCTGGCGCCGTTGCGCAACCACGTCGACGGCGCAGAAGTCACCCAGCTTAATTATGAGCTTTGCCAAGGTGATCAGGTCGAGGTCGTCGGGGGCGTCTTTACGGGGTTACAGGCGGTGGTCACGCAGGTTCTGCCGGCAAAGCAAAGGGTAAAAGTGTTGATGGATTTTCTCGGCCGCACCATGGAGGCCGAAGTCGAGCGCTCTAGCGTTCTGCCCCAGGTGGCGCACCCACTCGCGGTGTAAGCTGGCGGCGGGTTTAGAATTCAAAGGCTGGGGGATTGCTTCCCCCGGCCTTTGATTTCTGTGTCCTTCGCCCGGTTCCGGCTGACGGAATCGTGGATCGGGATTTATACAGCCCAGGGCGGTACAACCGCCCTGCAGGTGTAACGGAATGATGAAAGAATGGGCCCAGCATCGGGGCAGGAGGACTGCCTCCCGGAAAACCGGGAAGCAGGCAAGGGCGGCAGCTTGTCGTCGTAGATCAAAAAGCCAGAATACACCATTAACGCAGTATGCAGATTAAAGTACCGTTTCTTGACCTTAAAGCGCAACATGCACCCTTGCTGGATGAGATCGAAGCGGCGATCCGGCAGGTCATCGAGGCAGGGGCCTTCGCCGGTGGCCCGTTCGTCGCTGAATTTGAGGAAGATTTTGCGGCTTACTGCGATTCGTCCCATGCGCTCGGCGTCGGCAGCGGTACCGACGCACTTTGGCTGAGTCTGCTCGCGTTAGGCATCGGTGCCGGCGACGAGGTGATCACGGTCTCCAGCACGTTTATGGCCACCGCCGAAGCCATCACCTATTGCGGCGCCAAGCCCGTGTTCGTGGATATTGATGAGCGCACTTACACGATGGATCCGGCGGGCCTGGAACAGGCGATTACGCCGAGAACCAAGGCCATCATTCCCGTCCACCTTTTTGGTCAGACGGCCGATATGGACCCGATCGTGGCAATTGCACGCAAGCACGGCTTGTTTGTCATCGAGGATGCCTGCCAGGCGCACGGAGCCGAATACAAAGGACGCAGAGCCGGCACGCTCGGCGATGCCGCTTGTTTTAGCTTTTACCCGGGCAAGAACCTTGGCGCGTTTGGCGAAGCCGGTGCCGTGGTGACGAACAATCCTGAGCTCCAGGAGAAGATCCGGATTCTTAGAGACCACGGCCAGGTGCGCAAGTATCACCATACCATGATCGGCTGGAACGGCCGCATGGACGGTATTCAGGCAGCAGTCCTGCGCATCAAACTGCGCCACCTGGAAAGAGGAAATCAGCTCCGCCGGACCCACGCGGCGCACTATGGCGCGGCGTTGGCAGAGGTTGAAGAGGTTATCACTCCCTTCCAGGCCGCTGACGTCCAGCACGTTTACCACGTCTACGCGACTCGTGTTCCGGACCGGGATGAAGTCATTCGGTTCCTGACCGCGAAGGGCATCGGCAGCGGGGTTCACTACCCGGTACCGGTTCATTTGCAGGAAGCCTATCGAAGTCTGGGATACCGGCCCGGCGCGCTGCCGGTTACGGAACGTTGCGCCGCCGAGTTCCTCTCGCTGCCGATGTTTCCTGAATTAACGCACGCGCAAGTGGAAACCGTCGTGCAAGGTCTTAGGGAAGCGCTTGGCGCGGGCGTGGCGGCCTGAATGGTCCGCAAGGGGAGCGGGCGCTTGCGAATGGCGCTGGCCAATCGCTTAGCATAAGGTAATATCCCCAACGCGACGCTGAAGGACCCCGGCGCGACCATCCGGCGCCCCTTGGGACCCTCGCGGGCGCCGGCATTAGATCGGATCGGCGAGAATTGTAAGGCAACCTTCGATCCTCATCACGTCTCGATTATAAAGGAATAGTTTTTGACCATGTCAGAGTTCGAACAGGAAACGCAGTCTTCCGGGATGAAGGTGAACGATGTTCTCTTTATCCTCTTTAAGCACAAGTGGAAGATACTGATATGTGCGATGCTGGGCGTGGGCGCTGCGGCGGGTATTTATTTTCTTAGCCCTCCGCTTTACGAGTCCGAGGCTAAGTTGCTGGTGCGGTACGTCGTGGACCGAAGCGCGGTCGATCCCATCGACTCTCCGGTCAAGACGCCCGGCGCAGGCGGTTCCCTCATCAATTCTGAGGTGGAGATTCTGACCAGTTGGGATCTGGCGGTCCAGGTTGCTGAGGCGGTTGGCATCGACCGATTAGTGCCATCCCCACTTGGCATCTGGGCTGACAAAGCCAAGGCAGCCCACAACCTCCAATTAGGGCTGACGGTGAGCGCGGTCAAAGACACCAACATCATTCTCGTCACTTACGCAAACCGCGATCCGGAACTGGCCCAACGGGTCCTGCAGGAATTGGTAAGCCGCTATTTCGACAAGCACCTGGAAGTCCACCGCTCAGCGGGCGCATTCGATTTTGTGACGCGAGAAACCGATCAGCTGCGCACGCGGTTGACCCAAACCGAGGACGAGTTGAAACGGTTAAAGGCCAAAGCCGGCGTTGTCTCGCTTCCGGAAAGCACGACGACTCTCACCGCTGAACTGGCGAAGAACCAGGACGAACTAAACGCTGCCGAGGCAGAACTCGCGGGACAACAGGCGCGCGTCAAGGAGATCGAAAAATGGGCCGCCGGGACTGACGCAAACGAGTCGCAAAACGCGGCGCGCCAGCCGAGCAACGACGCGGTTCAAGATTACCAATCCTTGATCGGCCGCGTGACGCGTCTGCAGGAGATGGAGATGCAACTGCTTTCGAAATTCACTCCGGAAAACCGGATCGTGAAAGTCACCCAGGCGCAGATTGCTGACCTCGAAGCTCAACGCCGGACCCTGGAACAGAAGTACCCGGGCCTCGCGGCCGTGGTCGTCACTGCAGGGACTGCTCAGAGTTCTCGTCCCGACCTGATCTCGGAGAAAGCTCGCCTCGCGGCGATCGAGGCGAGGGCGGAGTCGCTCAGGTCGCGCATAGGCGCCCTCCAGAACCAGGCCAGGGTGCTGTCGGAACTGGGACCGCAGATCGCAGACCTCCAGCGGCGCAGGGATGTCGAAGAAACCAATTACAAATACTTTGAGGCCAGCCTCGAAAAAGCCCGCATCGACGAGACGTTGGACCCTTCCCGAATGCCCAACATCAGCGTCGTCCAGAAACCGTCCGCGGCACTCAAAGCCACCCGGAACGTGAAAAAAGTCGTGCTCGGCCTGGCCGGCGGAGGCATCGGCTTCGGGGTCGCGCTTGCCGTGCTGCTCGAAATGGTGTTGGACCAGACGGTCAAGCGACCGCTTGAACTCGAAACGCGGTTGCGTATTCCGGTGTTGCTCTCGATCCCGTATTTCGGCCGTAATGATCGACTCCGTCTGCGCGCGAATAATTCGGATGACGATCCAATTCTGGGCACCGAAGGTGATGAAGACCTTCACCTGGACCCTTGGGAAGGCAGCCATTTCATCCAGCCGTTTTGCAATGCCCTCCGGGACCGGCTGGTCTTCGATTTTGAACTGAGCAGGATGCTCCACAAGCCGAAGCTCGTCGCGGTGACGAGTTGCACGGACGGCGCGGGTGCGTCCACAATCGCGGTAGGTCTTGCCACGGTTCTGTCCGAAACATGCGACGGTAAGGTGTTGCTCGTGGACAAGCAGTTTGACCCGCGAAGGTTTTACGACCTGATCGCGGAATTCAAAGCCAGCGACTTCGAGTACATCATTTTTGACATGCCATCCCTCAGCAATGGAGCCGCCACGTTCGCCATGGCCGGTTTGATGGATAAAGTCTTGCTCGTCGTCGAGGCGGAGAAAAGTAACCGCGATACCGTAAAGCGTGCCTACGCGAAACTCGCCGCCGCCGAAGCGAAGGTTCTGACGGTGCTCAACAAGAGCCGCTCATACGGCCCGAAGTGGTTAGAGAGTGAAGTCTGATTGAGAGGTGCCGGGAACGTATGAATTCTGACGATTCTACGCTCCGGAGTTCGGCAGCTCGGAAATTAATGAACACTTCATGTCAGTTTCTAAAACCTTCCTGGCTGTGTCGCTTCAAGGTACGGTGTCCACTCCGGACATGCCTGACCAGCCGCGCTCGCGGCGTTTCGTGAGACCGAGCGATTCAAGCCTGGCAAGACTCCCTTTGCGTGATCACCATTGACTCCGACCGGCCCATGGCGTCTGCAGCCACCCGCCTGCGCGGCAAGCGCGCGGCGGTTATCGTATTCTCCTATTATCCCTCGGACCCTCGCGTCATGCGAAGTGCCCGGGCCATGTGCCGGGCCGGGATGGACGTGGACCTGCTGTGCCTTCAGCACGTCTCCGGCGAACCGCGCCGGGAGCGGATCGATGGCGTCGAGGTGTTTCGGGTTGCGTTGAAGAAGCGCCGGGCGGGCAAGTTGGCCTACGCCTTCCAGTACCTGGCCTTCCTTGCTCGGAGCTTCCTGTGGTTATCGCGGCGCCAGTTGACCCGCCGTTACGACGTGGTTCACGTGCACAATATGCCCGACTTCCTCGTGTTCTGCGCCGGCGTCGCGAAAGCACTCGGCACCCGGGTGATGCTCGATCTGCACGACCCCACACCGGAGGTGTTCATGAGCGTGTACGGCCTGGCCCGTGATCACTGGTTGGTACGGTTGCTGCGCTTCGTCGAAAAACTCAGCATCCGGTTCGCGGACGCCGTGCTGACGCCGAACATAACTTTCCGTAACCTCTTCGTCGCTCGGAGCTGCCCTCCCGACAAGATCGAGATCGTGATGAATTCCCCCCTCGAGGAGGTATTTCCGCTCAGGGAACCCGCGGATAAAGTCCCATCGGTGCGAAACACGCGGGCCGAATTCGTGGTCATGTATCATGGAACCATCGTCGAACGACACGGGCTCCACACCGCCGTTGATGCGATCGCCCAGCTTAAAGGGCATATTCCGGGCCTGCGGTTTCATATTTATGGAGAAGAGACGGCTTACCTGCGCGAGCAGGTCCTTCCCCTCGTGGCCAGGAGGGGGCTGCAGGACCGCGTTCACTACTTTGGCCAGCAGGACCAGAAAACGGTTGCACAAGCAGTAGCTGGTTGCGATTTGGGCGTCGTGCCTAACCTGCGTACCGTTTTCACTGAGATTAATCTGCCGACGCGCATCTTTGAGTACTTGGCGTTGGGAAAACCCGTGATCGTTCCGGAAACTCAGGGCATCCGGGATTACTTCAACGCCGACAACGTGCTCTTCTTCGAGGCGGGCAAGGTGGAGAGCCTTGCGGCTCGTATCCAATGGGCTTTCGAGCACCCCGAGGAAGTCCAAACTATCACTCGAAAAGGTCAAGAAATCTATGGTCGTCACCTCTGGCATCGGGAGGAGTCGCGACTGTTGAACCTCGTCTTAAAATTGGCAGGTAACGCCTGAAATCTTTATTTAGCTCGCCGAGAGGTCAGCTTCAAGTTCGACATCAAAGCTTATGTGTGGGATCTGCGGGAAACTTTATTTCGATCCGAGTCGCCAAGTGAATCCGTGGAAGGTAGATCGCATGATGGATGCGATCGCGCATCGCGGCCCCGACGGACGCGGCAAGTACGTGGCTGGTCCCGTTGGGCTTGGGCATACACGGCTTGCGATCATCGACCTGGGTACGGGCGATCAGCCCATGACCAACGAAGACAAGACCGTCTGGCTGGTCTATAACGGCGAAGTTTACAACTTTCACGAACTAAGGGAAGAATTGATCGGCAAAGGCCATACTTTCCGATCGAATTCGGACACCGAGGTCATCGTGCACCTTTATGAAGAATATGGGCCTGAGTGCGCGAGCCGTCTTCGGGGAATGTTCGCCTTCGCGTTGTGGGACAATGCCGCCAAGACCCTGTTCCTGGCGAGGGACCGAGTGGGCATTAAGCCTTTGTATTACATCAACACCGGCAACGCGCTGCTTTTCGCGTCCGAGATCAAGGCGCTGCTCCGCGACCCGGACGTGCCACGAGAGGTCGACTTACAAAGTATCCATCGGTTCTTGACCTTCCTCCACAATCCAGGTGACCAGACGCTTCTTAAAGGCGTTCGGAAACTGGAGCCGGGCCATTACCTGATCGCCAAGGACGGACGCGTCAACTGTTGCCGGTACTGGGACCTGCAATTCAGGCCGGCTACGGGCAACCGGAGTTTGCGTCAGACGTGCGATGACTTGCGCGAGCTGATGAAATCAACGGTCCGGCAGCATTTGATCAGCGATGTGCCTCTGGGTGTATTACTTAGTGGCGGGGTCGATTCGACCGTTGTCCTGGCTTGCGCGGCAGAGGCAACCAGCAAACCGGTCAGCACCTTTACGATTGGTTTTGAGGGCGAGGAATTTGATGATGAGCGGCCGTTTGCCCGCTTGGCAGCAGCCCGATACGGCGCCGACCATCACGAACTCACCGTCTCAGCTCAGGAATTTTCCGGGTTCCTACCGGCGTATGTGCGCCATATGGAAGAACCGGTATGCGAAGCTCCGGCGATTGCCTTGCATTACGTTGCGAAACTGGCCCGCCAGCACGTAACCGTGGTGCTTTCAGGCGAGGGCGGAGATGAAGCCTTCGCGGGTTACCAGACGTATCGCAACCTGCTGTTGCTCGAGCGGCTCAAAGGCGTTGCCGGGCCGTTCCAGGGTCTGCTGGGCCCCAGTCTGGACTGGTTGGGCGCGTTAGGTGCCTTCGGTAAGGTCAGGAAGTATGCACCGATTTGCGAGCTGCCGCTGGAGCGTTACTACTACAGCCGCGTAGGAACGCCCTTCAGTTACTTTAACCGGCATCGCGCTGAGCTTTGCACTCCGGATTTTTATGGCAGCGCTGATGATGCAGGTAGCGCGCGGATCATCGAAGATCTGTTCGCGCGAGTAGATCGTCAGGCCACACCGCAGGCGGTGCTGAACCGCATGCTGTACGTGGATACAAACACGTGGCTGCCGAACGACTTGCTCATCAAAGCGGATAAAATCACGATGGCAAACTCGCTGGAGTTACGCGTGCCCTTGCTCGATCACGTCGTCCTCGAATTCGCGGCCGGCCTGCCGACGCATTTCAAGGTCAAAGGTTGGACCACGAAGCGCATCCTGAAGCAGGCCTTTAAGGATGATATTCCTCGCGAGGTGGTGACGCGGCGCAAGGCCGGCTTCCCGGTGCCTCTGCGGCGTTGGCTCAGGAATGATCTCGGCGATCTTGTTCGCGAGGTGCTGCTGGGTGAAACGTCGGTCCGGCGGGGGTATTTCGACAGGCGAGTCGTCGAGCAGTTGCTGGAAAGGAACTCTCGCGACGGTGGATTGATGAAAGAGGTGTTTTCCCTTTTGACGCTCGAATTGTGGCACCGCGAATTCATGGATGTGCAGCCGGCCTCACAGGCTGCCGAGAGCACGGCACGCATAATTCCCTATCCGCATCCAACGGCCGGTGCCGTAACCCCGCAAGGGGCCGACGGCGCGACGGCGGCCTTGGCATAACCGGACCCGAACATGTCGACCATCGTGGTGAATTGGATTTCCGCGAATCGTGTGGCCGTTTATGGGAACGACTGCCCTTCCTGAGTGAACGCACGAGAGCCAAACCTGATATAAGATGACTGGAAAAAAAACCTACATCGTTGTGAGTCCGGTTCGGAACGAGGCCAAGCATCTGCCGCTTACGATCGATTCGATGCTGGCCCAAACCATCAGACCTGTCCTTTGGGTTATCGTTAATGACGGTTCCAAGGACGAAACGGGCCAAATCGCAGAGGCGGCGGCAAAGTCGAATCCCTGGATCAAGGTCGTCAGCCGCCCTGATCGCGGCTTTCGAAAAGCCGGAGGCGGCGTGGTTGAAGCATTCTATGCAGGATATCGCCTGATTGAGGATCAGGCCTGGGACTACCTGGTTAAGCTGGACGGCGATCTTTCATTCAGCCCTGATTATTTCGAGAAATGCTTTGCGCGCTTCGAAGAGCATGCGCGTCTGGGAATTGCCGGCGGAACGATCTGTCGCGTGACGGATGGGGGTACCGAGCCGGAGGCCAAAGCGGATCCGAAATTCCACGTCCGGGGAGCAACCAAGATCTACCGGTCAGCGTGCTGGGACGGAATCGGTGGCCTCATTCCGGCCCCCGGGTGGGATACGCTGGACGAAATCAAAGCGAACATGCTCGGCTGGGAAACGCGCACCCTGCCCGACCTCCACGTAATTCACCATCGGCCAACCGGAGCCGCCTACGGAACCTGGAATGATCGGGTGAAGGCGGGTTTGGCCAACTATATCTCGGGTTATCACCCGCTGTTCATGTTGCTGAAATGTGCAAAGCGTACCGCCGAGCGGCCATACCTTATCGGCGGCCTCGGGCTTTTGTACGGTTTTGTAAAGGGCTATTTGCGACGGATCGGTCAGGTCGAAGACAAAGCTTTGATCCGGTACCTTCGTCAGCAGCAGATGAATCGCCTGCTGGGCCGCAAAAGTCTCTGGGGTTAAGCTGATTCCGGTGCGAACCCGGCAATGATCCGCTGTCCGGCATGAATTTCTTCGGCATCGTCTTTGCGCTGGTGAACTCGGCCTTGCTGCTGAGCCTGCCGAGGCGATGGGCGGCGCTGCCGCTGTTGCTCGGATCCGCCTATATAACTCGAGACCAGCAACTCGTGATCGGGCCGGTGCATCTTCCGATGATGCGCATCCTGATTGCGGCGGGCCTTATACGAGTCGCCATGAACGGCGAACGCATCAGCGGTGGGATAAACTCGTTGGATCGGATCGCCAGGCTCTGGGCAATCTGGAACGCATGCAGCATCGTCTTCCACAAGGCAGAGTTTCTCGTCTTCCGGCTCGGGATTTTCTACGACATCGTGGGGTTTTATTACTTGTTCCGTGTGTTTATTCGAGGACTCGAAGATGTCCGCGCCCTCTTCAAAATGCTTTGCGTTCTTCTGGTTCCGCTTGCCGTGACGATGTTGGTCGAGAAATTAACCGGGAATAATCTACTTGGTTTGATCGGGTTTGGTCCGGCAGACGTGGAGATCACCAATGGGCATTATCGTGCGCAAGGCCCGTTTAGCCATCCTATCCTTGCAGGGACAATCGGGGGCGTCTCCCTGCCACTCGCTCTCTGCTTCTGGAGAGAGAACCGCGCCGTGGCAATCACCGGAATAGTCGCCGCTCTCGCGATCGTCTTCGCCAGCGGTTCCAGCGGGCCGATTATCACGACCTTAGCCGGAGTGGCAGCCCTGACGTTTTGGGTGCTTCGCCGTCAGGTGCGGACGATCCGCTGGCTGGCGGTCATCGGGGTGATGTTTCTCAGCCTGGTAATGAATGACCCGGTGTATTATCTGGTGGCGCGGATTGATATCACCGGAGGCAGTACAGGGTACTTCCGCGCGAAATTGATCGAATCTGCGATCGCGCATTTGTCTGAATGGTGGTTCGCCGGGACGGATTATACGCGCCATTGGATGGCCTCGGGTATCGAGGCCAGCGCGGTGCACACCGATATGACCAACTATTACATTCAGATTGGAGTCTGGGGCGGGCTCGCCTTGATCGTTCTGTTTGTGTGGATGTTAGTGGTCGCTTTTCGCAGGATCGGCCAGGCACTCCGAGCCAGTCGAGGCGCGCCCTCCGGCAGAAGGTTTCTGATCTGGGGGCTTGGTTCCAGCTTGTTCGCCCACACGGTGACCTTCTTCTCCATTTCCTATTTTGACCAGACGATCGCGTTTCTGTGCTTCTTACTGGCCTGCATCGCCAGTCTTCCGGTGTTGCAAAAAGCCCCTGCCCAGATTCAGGGACAGGGCCCGTTGTGGAGGAGCGCCGAGCAGATCGCCGCTCGGAGTTAGCCTCCCCCGGGACGCCGCCGACTTTCTTATCTCGACTATATGTCTGATCGATATTCTATTCAGGCCTCCGAGGCGCCGCATAGCGAACCATTGCCGGCTTTGCTCTCGCTGCTCGAAGGACTGTTACCGGTGACGTTCGGCCGTTCCGCGCCGGAACAGCCAGAGGCCGGGATGCAAGTCCTTACGGCAACGCTCGCCGGCGGCGAACAACATCGTGGAACCAGCCTTTCCACCCTCACGGTGGCCCAGGCCGGGGACGCGTCGACGCCGGGCGAGTTGATCGATATTTCCCTCGTGTTCTCCGACGACGCGGATGTAGCGTTCCCGTTTCGAGGCAGGTCGCTCCGGACCAAGGTATCCGTCCGGCCAAAAGTATTGACGCTCGGTCCTAACGACAGGCCTTTGGCGATTTCTGAGCTTGGCCCGGTCTGGACGGTGTGTGAAGGGAAAACGGCGAAGCATTTTCGCTCCGGTTTTGCGCTGCCGGTGCTGCCCGCCGATGGGGGGTTGGCGGACGTGTTGAATGGCGGCTGCTTTTTGGAAACGGTCGTGCTCCTGCACTGGCTCCGCGAAATAGGCGCCGGATCTCCGCCCGGCCCTTCCCCGCTCAGGGCCTGCTTCATTTTCGACGATCCGAATCTTCATTGGCCACAGTACGGCTTTGTCGACTACCGGCATCTGGCGGCGCAGGCCGAAAAGGAGAACTACCACGTCTCATTTGCGACTATCCCTTTGGACGCTTGGTTCACCCATAACGGCACGGCCGAAATTTTTCGCAGGCACCGAAATCGTCTCTCGTTGCTGGTGCACGGAAATAACCATACCAAATGGGAACTTGCCCAGCCATACTCACAGGCCGAAAGGTCGTTTCTGCTGCGGCAGGCGATTCGGCGCATCGAACGCCTCGAGCGGCAAAGCGGCGTCACGGTTGCCCGGGTGATGGTGCCACCGCACGGCGCTTGCTCCGAAGAGATGCTTGCGGCGCTGCCGGCCTGCGGCTTTGAAGCCGCCTGCATTTCGCATGGATCCTTGCGCGCTCATAACCGGGCCAGGGCCTGGACGAAAACGTTGGGGTTGCTGCCGTTCGAACTGGTTCGGGGTTGTCCGGTTCTTCCGCGCTGGGCCGTTTCCGGCGACGTGAAAAATACCATCCTGTTAGCGGCATTTCTTGGGCAGGCGATCATACTTAGAGGCCATCATCAGGATTTAAAAAACGGGGTCGAATTGCTCGGGGATTCAGCGCGGTTCATCAACGCGTTGGGGCCGGTTGTCTGGTCGAATATGAGCGACTTGAGCCGATCCGTTATTCAGGGACGAGCATCATCTCAAGGCCATGCCTCGCCGTCACCCCGGACCGATGGCGAAAACGGGGATGCAAATGCCTTGCGACCTGCCTTGCCGTCAACGGCGTATGCACGGCGTGTGCCGGCTGCGTTGGTTCGGCGGTGGCTGACGGAAGCCAGGGATAGAATTCTACACTAAGAGGTTGTGGCATTTGGGGGGGTAGGCCTCGGCCTCGTTCGCTTGACTTCGCACTTGTATCGGTTCAGGGTCGCTTGGCTTCGTACTTCGCGAAGTTTCTTGAACTATAAGGACTGAAAGCCAATGAGATCACTCCACGCCAAGCTAACCCTGATAATTTTCATCGCGCTCACTGGGCTGTTGTGTCTGGGCGACGCAAACGCCGCCAATTGGTACGTACGGCCGAGTGCTGCCGGCTCAAACACCGGTGCCGATTGGAACAACGCATGGTCGCTCTCGAGCATTAACTGGGGTAGCATTCAGGCGGGAGATACGGTTTGGCTGGCGGGAGGCAGCTACTCG
>Ga0213876_10001670_pt1 | contig 13544 bp, 12 predicted proteins | sample BarmaccomBMRX_R9_FD_160113 | JGI IMG/M metagenome (GOLD analysis project Ga0213876, IMG submission 160113) | Root-associated microbial communities from Barbacenia macrantha in rupestrian grasslands, the National Park of Serra do Cipo, Brazil - RX_R9 | ecosystem: Host-associated > Plants > Roots...
GGCCGGATGATGTTCAACTCGGACAACCGCACCACGCAGGGTGTCGACCTGCGGTACGGCCGGGCGAAGGTGAACAACTTTGCGCAGATCATCGGGATGGCCGGTACGAAGATCAAGCAGACGGTCGGCTGCGGGATCGTCAACGGCGGCTTCGTGACGACCACGTTGAACAACCTCCAGAAGCTGTACGAAGGAGTGTTCACCGATAAGCTGCTCGACGCTTCCGACGCCGACCTGTTCTTCAACCGGATGAACGGCGGCACTGGAACGATCAGCTCGTCGTCGCCGTTCGGCCAGATGGTCACGCAGGAAGCCAACAAGCTCGGCAAGCCGGGTGCGGTGAGCGGCTTCCTCGCGGCGATCCAGCAGCGAGACAAGGGCGGCAGCTACGACATGTGCTTCACGACCGGAGCGTGCGACCCGCCGTACGACTACGTCCGTTCGGACGCCGGCATCATGCAGCTGCCGTTCAAGACGGCCGGGGGCTCGGTCGTCCTTCACAACTACGCCTACGGCTTCTACGTCAACGACCTGAGCATTCCGTGCGCGTTCAACACGACGTGCGCGGCGAAGACCCAGGCGGACGACACCACCAACCAGTTCCTGCCAGAGATCTTCCGCCACCAGGTGGATCTAGCGCTCGCGAACTGGTAAGGCGCTAGCACCATCTGAGCCCCGGCGGTCGATTGACTGCCGGGGCTCAGCACATTGGGTTAGCTCCGGATCGCTGTTCCGACGAGCCCGCAGTTCTCCACGGAGCCGGTGTGGGTCGCGGTCAGCACTGTGTCGACATGCATCAGTGTCGTGTTGGACAGCAGAAGCAGAGTCTGACTGACCTGCTGCCCAGTGGAGGCTGTGGTCGAGAAGGCCGTGCCGATCGCCGCCGGCTTGGTGACGAAGGTGCGCCCGACGCTCGCCCCGATGGCGACGGTTCTCGTCGCCATCGCGGTACCGGGTCCGTGGACGACGAACGACGCGGACGACGGACGGCAGTCGAGCTTGAAGGTCCACGGTCCGGCTCGGTTGACGACCTGCTCCCCCGCCGTCGCGGACGTGGTGTTCCCGAGCAGTCGCACCGCGGCCGCCTCGAACGCCGAGGCGCTCAGGCCGTCGAGCTTGTCCGCGTTCAACCTGCGAATCTTCGTGTCGTTCGAGATCGCGAGAGCGGGCGCTCGGAGCTTCCTGGTCGCAAGCCTGAGCGCTGGACCGGAGTGCGTGTTCGTCAGAGAGGTGGTTCCCGTCGTTCGGTTGTTGTGCCCGAGCACCAGCCCGTTGCCAGTGGCCGCCCACGCGGATCCGCTGAGCGCGACGAACAACGCGAGGTACGCAACGACGGTCGCGTGTTTCGATCGAGACATCCGGCACCCCTTACGCAATCGGTCGGCGGATCGTTCTTGCAAGATCGGCTGAATCGGAACCCTGCAGAAGTCAGCCCGTCGCAACACTTTTGCGACTCCGCCGTTGGGGTGTACCGCACACGCGTACGGATCGGGACATATCCGCACGGCGCAAAAACGAGAATCCCCCGCTCGGGCTAGCGGGCTACGTCCAGGAGCGCGCGCGCCGCCGCCTCGGCGCCGTCCATCCGGATCGTCCGTGCCACGTCGGCGGCGCGGGACCGGATGCCCGGATCGAGGGCGCGACCGAGGGCAGCTGTGAGCGACTCGACGGACGGCGTCGGACCGTCGTGAGCCACACCGACTCCGAGGGCTGCGACGCGAGCGGCGAAGTACGGCTGGTCGGCAATCTGCGGTACGACGACCTGTGGCACCGCCGCCATCGTGGCGGTGGCCGTCGTACCCGCCCCGCCGTGGTGCACGACCGCCGCCACCCGACGGAACAGCGCCTGCTGGTTGACCTCGCCGACGGCGAAGCAGTCGTCCGCGTGGTCGATGAGATCGAGGCCGGCCCAGCCGCGACCGAGGACGACGCGACGACCATGCGCACGGATCGCCTCGATGGCCACGCGGGCGAAGTCTGCCGGTGGTCGCATGCTGCCGAAGCTCGCGAACACCGGAGCTGAGCCCGCCGCCAGGAACGACTCGAGGTCGGCCGGCAGCGGCCGCTGGTCGGGGACGATCGGTACGCCGGTCTGGACGACGTCGTACGCCGACCTGCCGTGCCACGGCGCGATGACTGGGTCCGCCGCGAGCAGTACTCCGCCGCCCCACACCAGCTCCCGGACGTCGTCGGTAGGCGGCAAGCCCGTCGCGACGCGGTGGGCATTGACCAGGTCACCGAACAGGGAGTTGTAGTTGTCGATGTCCAGCTGGTTCAACGCCTCCGGGTCGGTCACATCGTCCGGGATCGGATGACCTGGAAGCGGGTGCGGTCGCTGGTCCTGCGACGGGATGAAGATCGGGCAGTGACCGAACAGCACCGACGGGACTCCCAGCTTCTCGGCGATCGATCGGCCCGAGGCGACGACCGGGACAAGACCGCTCGTCACCAGCACATCGCACCCCGCCCCGGCGTCATGCAGCATCTCGAAATGCGCTTCGATCAGCTCCGCGGCGCGTTTCGGCACATCCGCAGGCGAGGGCGCAACCGGAGCGTGGACGAGCTCCCGCACCGACCCGCCCACCGCCACATGCGGGACGTCGTACTCGGCGATTCGATCCGCACAGTCCGGCGGCGCGCAGAACCTCACGTCGGCGCCAAGCCCACGTAGCGAGATCGCTACTGAGAGCATCGGCTCAACGCCACCTCGCGAGTCATAGGTCGACAGAAGGACGCGCAACAGCAACCCCGTTTCGTGTGCCGGACAGGACATTCGGCTGGGCGATTGTGGGGCATGTCCGGGGTCTTGCCGCAAGCCCCCGGGTGGGAGGTACCTTGGAAGTGAAGGCGGTTTTGCTCTGACGTTCCGGCAGCGACGACCACCGGACACCGCCGATGTCGCATGATCGTCTGGTGAGTGACATCCACCCGGACCTGGCGCGAATAGCGCGCTTCCTGCCGCGCAACATGGCCGGCCCGATCGTCAGCCCGTTGATGCGAGGTCTGCGCCACCTCGCGCGAATGTCCGCTCCAGCCGGCGTGACGGTCACCGCCGTGTCGTCGCCCGTCCCGATGCGCGTTTACCGACCAGACGGACTCGCCACACCGTGCGCCGCTCTCGTGTGGATGCACGGCGGCGGAATGGTGGCCGGCAACGCCCGACAGGACGAGGCGTCGATGGGCGCAGCCGCCAAGGACCTCGGCATCCTGATCGCCTCCGTCGACTACCGGCTGGCGCCGAAGCATCCGTATCCGGCTGCGCTCGACGACTGCTATGCGGCGCTCAGCTGGCTGCATCAGCAGCCCGAGGTGGACCCGACCCGAGTCGCCGTGGGCGGGGCGAGTGCCGGTGGCGGACTCGCCGCGAGCCTCGCGCAGGTCGCCCACGACCGCGGCGAGCTGGCCATTGCCTTTCAGCTTCTGGTCTATCCGATGCTCGACGATCGCAGCGCGACCCGGCCCGGCGTCGACTGCACCAACCATCGGCTCTGGAGCCAGAAGAGCAACGCCTATGGCTGGCGTTGTTATCTCGGTACGTCGCCTGCCGCAGCTCCCGCGGTGCCGGCCCGTCGCGCGGACCTGAGCGGCCTACCACCGGCCTGGATCGGTGTCGGGTCACACGACCTGTTTCACGACGAGGACATCGAGTACGCCGATCGACTGCGCGCCGCCGGCGTACCGTGCCAGGTCGAGGTGGTCGACGGCGCCTTCCACGGGTTCGACGCCGTCGCGGCCACCACTCCGATCGCGAAGGCTTTCACCGAAGGTTGGCGGTCGGCGCTGCGCGACGGTCTCGCCGCCGCCACCACATAGGCGGGCGTCAGTCGCTACAGCTGACGAAGGCCGTGAGGTGCCCCTGCTTCTCGATGTCCACCTTGCCGGCGCGGGTCACCGCCCACTCCCGTAGCGCTTGATCGAATCGGCCCGCGGCGGTGTCGTCGTCCATCACGACGTTCGCGCGCAAACACCAGTGGTGACCGCCGTGCACCCGCCAGGTCGTGTAGTGGTCACCACCCCAGCCGTAGACCGCGCTCTGCGCTGCCCCCTGGTCGAGGCCATTCTCGAGAGTCAGGAGCAGCCCGACGTAGCCGAGCACTCCGTGGTCGACCTGCTTGCCGTCGGGCTTCGGCTTGGCGACCGGCTTGGGTTCGTCATGACCGAAGTACGACGACGGGTTGATCAGCTGCTCGCTCGACACCGGCGGGCGCCGGTACGCCGTGTCAAGCGCGTGCACGCCGCCCTGCCGGACCAGGGCGTTGACGAACTGCGGACCGACCACATACGGGAATCCGATCAGCTGTAGGACAACCTTTGGCACGTGCGGGAACGCGCCGCTGCCGTTCTCCTCGGTCTCGGCCGCCTGCCGCTGGTCCGGCGTCAGCGCCTGTGCCTCGTACGCGATGCGGGTGCGCTCGGCGTCGCCCTCGCTCAGCGCAGTGAACGCGCTCTGGCGTTCGTCGTTCCGCTTCCGCAGCTTCGGCCGCCGAAGGCCGAACCACTGATCAGTGAGCGCGTGCGTCAGCTCATGGGAAAGGACTGCGCGAACCCCTGGGGTCGCGGATCGGCCGCGGACGTACAACCGCTTGGTCTTGAAGTCGTAGAAGCCCAGCGTGCCGTTGTCTCGCGCCGTTCGGAACGCGCGCACGATCGGTGTCGTCGGTGCCACCAGACCGAGTGCGGACAGCGTCCCGAGCAGCGCCTCCACCTCCTGCGGTTTCGGCTTCTTCTCACCCTTGTGCAGCTGCCTGAGGAACGCCTTGTCGCCGAGGACGTCGGCGTGCACTTTGCGTTTGAACTTCAGTCCGCGCTCCTGCTCCACGAAGTGCTCAATGCCCGGCAGCACCTTCTCGATCGACTCCGGCGTTGGCGTGGCCGAGGGGTGAGCCGTCGGGCCGGATCCGCCGGAGATCGTGATGTGGCAGGAGGCGGTCGTGACCGCCGCGACAACGATCGTCGCCCGCGAGTCCTCGAGTTCCCACACGGTGAGTGTGGCTGACGCGACGCCGGTGTGGTGCTCGACGCCCTGTCCGGTTCGTCATCAAATCTTCAGGTAACGGCCATCGCAGTTCCACATAATCGATCACCCAGCCCGCGACGATCGGTCTGCCGCCTCTCGCCTTCCCTCCGGAGTGCCGTCATGCCCCCGCCCGAGCGCCTTCGCCATGGAATGCGTCGTCGCGACCTTTTGAAGACGGCGGCGCTGACGGTGGCGGGCGGAATGCTCTGGTCGCCGACCCGCGCCGCTGCGAGCACGCCGGTCGGCCCACAGTGGATCGCGTTGGGGCCGGACCCGAGAAGCCAGATGTGGGTCTCCTGGTCCTCCGGCAGTGCGTCAACACCCGCGTCACCCCCGGCACCGCGGATCCGATGGGGACTGACCAGCAGTTACGGCAAGGCGAGGGCGGCGGACGCCTCACGACAGGTGCCGATCCCTTCCGGCCCAGCCAACGAGCCGCCGGAGAAGACCTTCTACAACCGTGTGTTGTTGACCGGCTTGCAGCCGGGCCGGACGTACCACTACGCGGTCAGCAACGACGGCGTCAGCTGGGGGCCGGACACGACGTTTCGCACCGCACCGACCAGCCCGAGGGGCGTGCGCTTCACCGCCTTCGGCGATCAGGCGGCCAGCCAGGGCGGCGCGGGGGCGATGGCGGCACTCGTCGCCTCACTCGACCCGGACTTCCATGTGTTGTCGGGTGATCTCGCGTACGCAACACCGGAGCCGATGACCTACCCGGACGTCGCCGGATTCGTCCCCGCCGAGTGGGACAAGTACCTCGGCGTGGTCGGACCAGCTGCGGCTGGGTCGATCCCCTGGATGGCGAGCGTCGGCGCGCACGAGATCGAACCGCTCGCGAACTTCGGGTACGACGGATTCGTCACGCGGTTCCCGCAGGCCTACGACCCGGCGTCCGGGTCACCCGTCGCACACTCCTTCACCTACGAGAACGTGGCGGTGATCCACCTCGACGGGAACGACCTGTCCGCTCAGGAGACGACCAGAACTGGCTACACCGGCGGTGCGCAGACGGCGTGGCTCAAGGCGCGGCTGTCCTCGTACCGAGCGACCGGTTCCGGCATCGACTTCATCGTCGTGGTCTGCAACTGCTGCTGCTACTCCACGAACCAGAAGCACGGGTCGGACGGCGGCCTGCGCGACACATGGGGACCGCTGTTCGACCACTACAAGGTCGACCTCGTGATCAGCGGACACGTCCATGCCTACGAGCGGACGCACCCCGTGCGCGGCGGGCAGCCGACCCGCACGGTTGCTTCCGGCGGAGTCGCCTACCCCGCATCGGACGGCACGACGTACATCTGCGCGGGTGGTGGCGGAAATGGCCTCTACCGGTCCTGGTACGGCACCTCGACCGGCGGTGACGGTGGCAGCGCGACGGCGCCGAAGATCTGGCGATGGAACGGCGGCGTATCGCAGAACGTCCCTGACTCCGCACGCGGCTTCTCGGCGTATCGCCGAGGTGTCCTGCACTGCGTGTGTGTCGACGTCACACCGCCGAACGCAGCCGGTCAGACGACGATGGCCATCCGGGCGTTGATGCCTGCTCAGTCAGGCTCGACCGTCACCAGCATCTCGGCGCCGACCGTGATGGACCGCGTCACACTCGTTCGAACCGCAGCGTGACGGCGCCCGAGTTGTTCGACAGCTTGCGGTCCGGGAGCTCGATGGTGACCGCCGAGTTGTGACTCGGTGCGAGGTGCAGCCGGTACGTGTGGGTCTTCACGTTGCATCCCTTGCCGGTGTCGGTCGTCGGCTGCCATCGGCTCGCCGTGGTGCTCGGTGCCGCGAGTCTGATCGCGACGCCGGATCCCGGCGTCCAGCCGTGCTTGCCCCCGACGCAGGACGCGTCCGCTCTGCCGTGCCTGGCCCGGCTGTGACGCCACACCCCGGTCGCGGTGACGTCGTACTTGGCCCCGCCTTTCACCTGCCAGATCGGTGTGACGGAGCCGGCCTTGCCTCGCACGATCACACGTCGATTTCCGTGCGTGAACACCGGATAGTCGGGCGGGAGGACGGGTGAGACCTTGCCGGTCCAGTACGACGTCTTCCGCTCGGCGCCGGCCCAGCCGAACGAGAAGTGGATGTGCGTCACATGACATGCGTTGGCGCCGTGGCAGCGGTAGGGCTGCCAGCGCTTGTCCCATGTGCCCCAGATCCGCTTGTTCCAGATGACGTACATGAGGCCGAGCCGCCGGAACATCGCGGCCTTGTTGCCGTGGGCGTCGGTGGCGAACAGCCAGTGCAGCATCGACCGGCCGTCGGCACGAAGCTTCGGCTTCCGGTGATCGACACCCCAGTCCCACGCCCGCCCGTCGTAGTGCTCGCTGGTGCCGCTCGCGCACGGTCGGGTGTCGCCGTCGGACCGCGAGTCCGCGTAGGCCTTCAGCGTGAGCTGCTCGAACGCCTTGACCCCCGGCTCAACGTGCTTGCGACAGAAGGACTCCGCCTGCAGTGGCGCATATCCCTCGATGTGACGCATCGCCTTCGGGGTTGGCGGGTGCGGTGGCAGCTTGTGCTTACCCGGTGAAGCGACCGCGACTGCGCCGCCCATGACGAGCGCTGCGGCGACCGCAGCGCAGCCCAGCCGCCTCATCGCACCGCCGCGTTGCCGAACCCGACGCCACTGCGGATCAACGGCAGGTCCGCCATCGTCGCGATGCCGGCGGGCGCCTCGCAGACCGCCGGTATGGCGTTGATCGCCTGCATCGCCGTGGCGATGCTGGCAGCACGGACGTGCTCCTCCATCGGAAGGTCCTTCGACCAGCTCGCAAGGCTGAGGAAGTGCGCGCGCATCGACGGCTCACCTTCGATGGTCAGCGTCCAGCCGTCTTGCGGACGCGGCCAATGCTTGGGGTATTCACCGCCGACCGTCCAGAGCGTTTCGATGTCGACCAACGTCTCCCCGTTGCGCTGGCCCTTCCAGTGCCAGTGCTGACCCGCGACGGTTCCGGCGTTGAGCGGTACGCCGAAGATCTCGTGGTCATGCTCGGCCAGCACGAGTTCGACATCGGTCGTGATCTCGTCGATCCCGGCGCCGAGGGCGTCGGCGATCAACTCGATCTCCTCCTTGAAGATGCCACTGTTGAACCTGAGGAACTCGCTCGCCTCCTCGGTCACCTCCTCGGCGGGGTGACCGAACCTCATGTTGTCGAACGTGATGTGCGTGCTCTCGTAGAACGTCCAGTCCGCGCGTTCCTGAAGCGTCACCCGCTCGATCGAGCGACTCATGCCGGACAGCGCGAGCGGCAGCACACCGGAGAGGTTGCCCGGATTGAGGCCGGTGCCGTGGATCGTTGAGCCGCCCTGCTCGCACGCCGCGAGCAACCGGTCGAGGTCGTCCGGCGGAAGCGCTTTCGGATAGAAGAGGAACGCGGTGGTCACGATGTTCTTGCCGCTCGCGAGAATCGCGCAGACCTCGTCGAGCGAGGTGTTTCGCGGCATGTAGGCGACGCAGTCAGCGTCTAGCGCGAGGATTGCGTCGATGTCGCGAGTAGCCGTCACGCCGATGGCGTCGCGTCCCGCGAGGACGCCGAGATCCTCGCCGTCCTTCGATTCGCTGTGCACCCACCCGCCGACCAGTTCGAGGTCGGAGCGGTCGATGATCGCGCGGATCGACTCGACACCTTGGGCACCGGTCGCCCACTGGATGACGCGATAGGGCATCAAGCGACCCTAACGCGGCGGCACCCTGACGGTGGCGTGAGTCCAGAAACGACCCTTCGGCACTGCCCCGTGTCATCGGGCGAGTCGCATCGTGAATCCGGTTGGGACCGGCGAGCAGATTTGACACACTCACCGTGTGTTGATCGCCGTCCTCAGCTTCGTCGCCGCTTCCGCGTTGATCGTCCTGCTCCCGGGCCCGGACACCCTCGTCGTGCTGCGGGGACTGCTCCGCGACGGCAAGCAGCAGGCCCGCCGTACCGTCCTCGGCGTCCTCACCGGCCTCACCGTCTGGGCGACCGCGGCCGTCGTCGGATTGTCTGCGCTTCTCCGCGCGAGTCACGACGGTTACAACGCCCTGCGGATCATCGGCGGGGTCTACCTCGTGATCGTCGGAGTCCAAGCGTTCCGGTCCCGGGGCGCATCAGCGGAGATCGATGCTGCCGACCTGGGCCAGCAGCGCCGCGGCGTCATCGGGACCGGTTACGTGGCTGGCCTAACCACCGACCTGCTGAACCCCAAGGTCGGCGTCTTCTTCGTCACTTTCTTGCCGGCGTTCGTGCCGCACGGCGCGAACGTCAACCTGATGACAGCCATCTTCGGTGCGACGTTCGTCCTGGAGACGGCGCTGTACTTCCTAGTCTTCCTCGCCTTCGCGGACAAGCTCATCGCGCGGATGAAGCGGCCGCGATTCCGCGCGGTGCTCGACCGGTGCACTGGGGCCGTGCTGATGGGTTTCGGCGTCCGCCTCGCCCTCGAGGCGTAGGCCTCTGCGACTGACATCGCCACGACCGGGCGACGCGCCGTCGGCGAGCGATGGTGATTTTTGGCTGGAAACGGATCAAAAAAATCCGCTTTGCCGCAGAAATTTCACTTCGCTCAGCCGGACAGTAGCGTTCGATCGTGGATCGTCCCGCGAGCAAGAACGTCGTCGCGGCAGCACTGGTGGCCGCGATGCTCGGGGTCGGCCCGACGGCGGCGACGGGAACTGCGACAGCACCTCCCCACCACCACCACCTGCTCGTGAAACGGCTGAAGGGCGTGCATCACGCGGCGCAGGTGATCTCGGTGACGACGAGGCACTACGGGTCCGTCCACGCCCGGGTGCAGGCGTTCCACAAAACGCACCACGGCTGGAAGCGGACCTTCGGACCGTGGTCCGCCTGGATCGGCCGCAACGGGTTCGCAGCTCCGGGCGCGAAGCGTGAGGGCGACGGCAAGGTGCCGTCAGGGTCTTACCACTTCTCCTTCATGTTCGGCGTCGCCGCCGATCCCGGCGTCCACTACCGATGGCGTCATGCCGGTCGGCACGCCTATTGGGACGACGACTCGACCAGCCCGCGCTACAACACCTGGGTCAACTCGCGGCGCCATTCGCCGGGCGCCGCCCCCGAGCCGCTCCACGTGATTCCGTCGTACGACGACGTAGCCGTGATCGCCTACAACACGTCGCGAACCCCCTATCTCGGAAGCGCGATCTTCCTGCATGTGAACCACGCCGTTCCCAGCCCGACGTCGGGATGTGTCGCGCTCCCCCGGAAGAAGGTGATCAAGCTCCTGCGGTGGCTCCGGCCGAAGGATCACGCGCGGATCATCATGGGGCGTACCGCTACGGTGACGCGGTGAACCAGGGACCGCTCGCCGGAGTCAAAGTCATCGAGCTCGCCGGGATCGGCCCGGCGCCGTACGCCTGCATGCTCCTCGCCGACCTCGGCGCCGAGGTGCTTCGCCTCGAGCGGCCGACCGGCAGCATGTCGACGCTGCTCGGGGCCTACGACACGCTCTCGCGCGGCCGCCGCACCGTTGCGATCGATCTCAAAGCCCCCGCAGCGGCAGGCCTCGTGCTGGAGCTGGTGACCCAGGCGGATGTGCTGGTCGAGGCGTATCGCCCAGGTGTCGCGGAGCGCCTCGGCGTCGGCCCCGACGAGTGCCTCGCCGCTAACCCGCGGCTGGTCTATGCCCGCATGACCGGCTGGGGCCAGGAGGGTCCGCTTGCCGACCGGGTAGGGCACGACATCAACTACGCGGCGATCACCGGTGCGATCGCAGCGATCGGCGAGAAGGGCCGAAAGCCGGTCCCGCCGCTCAACCTGGTCGCGGACTTCGGCGGCGGCTCGATGTTCTGCATCATGGGCGTTCTTGCGGCGCTCATCGAGCGCCAGTCGAGCGGCAAGGGTCAGGTCGTCGACGTGGCGATGGTCGACGGTGTCACGAGTCTGCTGTCGATGGCCCACAGCCAGCGAAGCGCCGGGATCATGAGCGACGACCGTGGCACGAACATGCTCGACGGCGGTACGCCGTACTACGACGCCTACCGCACCGCCGATGGCGAGTACATGTCCGTCGGCGCACTCGAGCCGCAGTTCTTCGCGGAGCTTGCCCGCGTCCTGGCGATCCCGGATCTGCCCGCGCAGAACGACGTCGCCAACTGGCCGAAGATGCGCGAGCTGTTCGCCGCGGCATTTGAGTCGAAGACCCGAGCGGAGTGGATCGAGGAGTTCGATGGCGTCGACGCGTGCGTCGCGCCGGTCTGGCGGTTGTCCGAAGCGCTCAACGACCCACACCTCAACGCCCGGCAGACTCTTGTCGATGTCAACGGCTCTGTGCAGCCGGCGCCGGCCCCTCGGTTCTCCCGGACGCCGGGCGCGGTCGGCGCCGCGGCGAAACCGCCAGGAACGGATACCTCGGCTGCGCTGGCGGACTGGGGCATCAAGAACGTCGAGCAGCTCATCGCCGACGGCGTGGTGAGCCAGGCCTGAGTCGCGCGGTCAGCTGCGCCAGAGCAGGAGGATTGCGCGGTCGTCCGTGGCCTCGGGCGCGACGTCGTTGAGCAGTCGCAACGCGCCCCCCTCGAAACCCCGCGAGATCAGGTGCTCGGCCGAACCGAGCAGCTTGTCGATGCCGAGCGCAAGATCGCGGCCGGGCACCTCGACGAGGCCATCCGTGTAGAGAAGGAGCGCGTCGTACGGCCCCAGCTCCCCCTCGACAGCACCGAACTGCTCACCGGCGAGCAGGCCGAGCACCGTGCCCTCCGCCTCGACCACTTCCCAGCGCCCCGAGCCGCCGGCGTAGTGGACCGCAGGCGGGTGACCGGCACTGGAGACGCGATACTTCCCGCTCGTGAGATCGATCGTCAGGTGCACCGCCGTGGCGAAGCCCTCGTCCCATTCCTGACGCAGCAGGTAGCTGTTCGCGGCCTCGAGAAACCGATGCGGCGGGACCGAGCCGAGCAGGCCGCCGAGGGCACCGGAAAGCATCAGCGCACGGGTACCGGCTTCAACGCCCTTGCCGGAGACGTCCACCAGTGCCAGCTCCAGCGTCTTTCCGCAGTCGGTCAGCGTCGACACGATGAAGTCACCGCCGAAGCTCGACCCGCCGGCCGACTTCAGCTCCACCTCGGCGTGCCAGGCCGGCGGCAGTGCGGGCATGTCCCCTTGCAGCTGCAACCGGTCGCGGAGCTCGATCAGCATCTGCTCCCCGCGCCCGATCGACAGGCCGAGCCGCTCGCGGTCGACGGATTGCTGGAGGGCGATCCCGGACACGATCGCGAGCAGCGCGTATTGCCCCGGGTGGACGACGCCATCGCCGATCCCGAGGTCCTCCAGCACGACGACCACGAAGCCGGCGGCGATCACGACGGCCGCGGTGCGGGGCGGCAGCAGCAGCCCGCCGAAGACGACGGGCACGATCACGGACAGCACGGGGAAGGTCCCGACGCCGATATAGGCGTAGCCCAGCGCCAGCAGAACTGTGAGCGCCAGGAGCGCGACCAGAGCTCGTGCTCTGCCGCGATTCGACTCCGGCGCTGTGACCCGGCTCAGCCAGAACCGAGCCCGCTTCAGCTCGCCAAGCCGACCGCCAGGTTGGGGTGATCCCATCACCTGTCGACCCTAGTGGGAATCATGGACCCGTCGTACATTCGAGCCCATGGCCGGACGTCCGCCTGACACGGTGTCGCAGGTGGGTCTTGACGCTGCGCTGCGGGCGCGAGAGGTCTCCCGACCGACAGCCGCGCACGTGAGACACGCAGAACACACTGTCGTCATCTCGTACCGTCCCCCTGCCACTGCCGATGATCAGGCAAGATCTTCGCGGCGTGGCGGCAGTTCCCCGGTTTCCTCATAGCGAGTGAGCAGGTTGATCCGGCGGACATGGCGTTCGGCCTCGCTGAACGGTTCGGCGAGGAACAGCTCCGCGAAGCGCACGGCCGTGTCCTCGTCGTACATCCGGGATCCGAGGCTCAGCACGTTGGCGTTGTTGTGCTCACGACCGAGCCGCGCCGTGTCGTCGCTGAAAGCCAGCGCGCAGCGCACCCCTTTGACCTTGTTCGCAGCGATCGCCTCGCCGTTCCCGGAGCCCCCGATGACGATGCCGAAGCTCCCCACGTCGACGACGACCTTCTGCCCGACCAGCAGGCAGTACGGCGGATAGTCATCCCCGTCGCGGTAGTCCGGTGGGCCGCAGTCAACCGGCTCGTAGCCGACTGAGGGCAGGTGCTCGATCAGGCGAGCCTTGAGGGCGAATCCGGCGTGGTCCGACCCCAGGTAAACCCGAGTGGTCAAAGCTGCAGCGACTTCGGCTGGAGGAACTCCTCGATGCCGTAACGCCCGAGCTCCCGCCCGATGCCGGAGCGTTTGTAGCCACCGAACGGCGCCGCCACGTTGAAGCCGCCGCCGTTGACGTCGACCTGCCCGGTCCGCATCTTGCCCGCGAACTCCTTGGCCTTCTCCGCGTCGCCCGACCAGACCGCGCCGGCCAAGCCGTAGACCGTGTCATTCGCGATCTCGAGGGCCTCTTCCTCGGTCGAGTACTTGATGATCGACAGCACCGGCCCGAAGATCTCCTCCTGGGCGATCGTCATGTC
>Ga0213876_10001671_pt1 | contig 13532 bp, 15 predicted proteins | sample BarmaccomBMRX_R9_FD_160113 | JGI IMG/M metagenome (GOLD analysis project Ga0213876, IMG submission 160113) | Root-associated microbial communities from Barbacenia macrantha in rupestrian grasslands, the National Park of Serra do Cipo, Brazil - RX_R9 | ecosystem: Host-associated > Plants > Roots...
TGCGCGCGCGCGTCGAGACGATCTCGCCGCGCTCGAGGAAAGCGTCGGACACCGAGATCGCCTGGTCGAGCAGGCCGCCCGGGTTGTTGCGCAGGTCGAGCACCACGCCCTTCCACTTGGTGCCCATCTCCTTCTTGAAGTTGCTGAGCGCTTCCTGCAGGCCGGTCGTGGTCTGTTCGGTGAACGAGGTGATGCGGATATAGCCAATATCGCCGCCCTCGACGCGCGCGCGCACCGACTTCACCTTGATCACGGCGCGGGTCAGCGTCACGTCGAACGGATCCTTGCCGGCGCGGCGGATGCCGAGCTTGATCGAGGTGTCGACGCGCCCGCGCATCTTCTCGACCGCTTCCTGCAGGGTTAGCCCCATGACAGGGGTACCATCGAGCGTGACGATCAGGTCGCCGGGCTGCAGGCCGGCCTTGGCGGCGGGCGTGTCGTCGATCGGCGAGACGACCTTGACGACACCGTTCTCCATGGTGACTTCGATGCCCAGGCCACCGAACTCGCCGCGCGTCTGGACCTGCATGTCCTTGAACGATTTCGGGTTCATGTAGGACGAGTGCGGGTCGAGCGAGGAGAGCATGCCGTTGATGGCGTTCTCGATCAGGTCCTTCTCGTTGGGCGGCTCGACGTAGTCGTTACGCACCCGCTCGAGGATGTCGCCGAACAGGTTGAGCTGCTGGTAGATCTCGCTGCGATCGACCTTGGGCTTGCTCTTGTCGTCGGGCGCCTTGCTCTGGGCGAAGGCGACGGCGGGAAGGGTGAGGAACAGGGCGACCGCCGTGGCGGCCGTCAGACGACGCAGTGTCATGGGATGTGATCCACCTTTGCCCGGTGATCGGGACGTGAAGGTTCTGGGGGGAAAACTACCGCGCCCCCGGTCTCCGCCTCAAGGCCGGCGGGCGGGACGCGCGAACTCGTGAGCGGCCGCCGCGGGGTCACGCTACCGCCGCCGAGGGCACCGGCAGCACCGGCGTGCGCGGCGTGGTACGCAGCAGCGACTTGCCGGTCATCTCCTCCGGCTGCGGCAGGCCCATCAGGCGCAGCATGGTGGGCGCGACATCGGCCAGCCGCCCATCGGCCAGCGAGCGCACTTCGGCCGGGCCGTTGTAGAGCAGCGCCGGCACGCGGTTGAGCGTGTGCTGGGTGTGCGGCTGGCCGGTTTCGGCATCGAACATCTGCTCGACGTTGCCGTGATCGGCGGTGATGAACAGGCAGCCGCCGACGCGCTTCACCGCCTCCATCAGCCTGCCGAGGCAGGTGTCGATCGCCTCGACGGCCTTGACCGCGGCGGCAAAGATGCCGCTGTGGCCGACCATGTCGCTGTTGGCGTAGTTCACCACGACCAGGTCGAACTTCTTCGAATTGATCGCCTCGACCAGCTTGTCGGTGACCTCGAAGGCGCTCATCTCCGGCTTCAGATCGTAGGTCGCGACCTTGGGCGAGGGCACCAGGATGCGCTCCTCGCCGTCGAAGACACGCTCCTCGCCGCCGTTGAAGAAGAACGTGACGTGCGCGTATTTCTCGGTCTCGGCGATGCGCAGTTGCTTGCGATGGGCCCGGGACACCGTCTCGCCGAGGCCCATCTTCACAGGCTCGGAGGCAAACAGCGTGCCGAGGAACTCGTTGAGCGCGCTCGAATACTCGACCAGGCCCATCGCCGCGGCGAACGACACCAGGCGGCTGCGGTTGAAGCCATCGAACTGCGGATCGAGCAGCGCGGTGAGAATCTCACGCGCGCGGTCGGCGCGGAAATTGCCCATCAGCACGCCGTCGCCGTCCTTCATGCCGGCATAGTCGCCGACCACGGTGGGCAGCACGAACTCGTCGGTAAGGTCGCCGGCGTAGCCCTTCGCTACGGCTTCGTCCGGCGTTGCGGCCTGCTCGCCCTTGGCGTTCACCAGCGCTTCGAAGGCCTTGGTGACGCGATCCCAGCGCTTGTCGCGGTCCATGGCGTAGTAGCGGCCCGACACCGTGCCGATGCGGGATTTGCACTCTTTCGCGAAGGCGGCGAGGTACTCGCGCGCGCTCTTGGGCGGCGTATCGCGCCCGTCGAGGAAGGCGTGCACCGTCACCGGCACGCCGGCTTCAGCGACGATGTTGGCCAGCGCGGCGATCTGATGCTGATGGCTGTGTACGCCGCCGGGCGACATGAGGCCCATCACGTGGCACGTGCCCTTGGACTTCTTGAGCTTGTCGATGAAGGCCCGCAGATCGGTATTGGCGGCCAGCGAGCCGTCCTGGATCGCCTGGTCGATGCGCGGCAGGTCCTGCATCACGATGCGGCCGCCACCGAGGTTCATGTGGCCGACCTCGGAATTGCCCATCTGGCCCTTCGGCAGGCCGACATAGAGCTCGGAGGCGTCGATCAGGGCCTGCGGGCAGGTTGCCACCAGGCGGTCGTAGTTTGGCTTGCGGGCAGCCGTCACGGCGTTGTCGGCCGGGTTCGGCCGATAGCCAAAGCCGTCCAGGATGCACAGGACGACGGGACGGGGTACGGACTCGTTGGCCGACGACATCTACCGGCCCCGCGCCGCGCCGGCGACGATGGTCGGGCGCGTCCGAAGGTCCTCGACCGACTGGAACTTGTTGGGGCAGTTCAGCTCGGTGGGATCGGTGTTCTCGTCCTGGTCCTTGACCTCGATGGCGCAGAACACGAACTCGCCGCGCGGCTCGCCGTCGATGGTGATGTGATAGGTGTAGGTGCCCGGCGGATCGCCCTCGATGATGCACCAGGAGCGCTGCATGTAGCCCTCGCGCACCGTCTCGCGCATACGCGTGGTGGCGCGGGTCTTCTCGGGATTGACCTCGGTCTCGGGCCCCGCGATCACGTCCTTGGCTGGCTCGGAGGTCTGCAGCACCTCGACCAGCTGCACGTTGCGATCCGGTCCGCCCAGCCACATGCGCCAGCCGAAGCAGGCCTTGTTGACCAGCAGCGGGATCGCGTTGGTCTCGTAGTAGCGCGTCGTGCCGTCCTTCTTGGTGATCGACACGAAGGGGATGCTGCGCTGCTTGCCACGGCTGCGATCCTGCGCCTCGGCGCCGGCGACGCTCATCAGCAGGAGCGCCGATAGACCAGCGACCAATGCCGCCCGGACGCTGGCGCGGCGGAAGAGAAAGGGCGGTTTGCGCATGGCTGCGAATGTAAGCGAAGTTTTCCGGCAGAAAAGCGGCAAGACGGATGATTGGCGCTTCCGTCGCACAGGATTCGCTTCAGTGCAAACTCAGAAATTGCCGGCAACCTGATGAAAACATTGCCCCGCCGTCAGGTTCGCGGGATACTGCGGGCCACTTCCGGCGGATAAGACACGATCAGGCAGCCTCAAGGCGCCACCGCCGGCCAATCCCACCCCTCGGGAGCGGCACATGAAAGCGCGTTCGATCTGGTTTTTGTCGACTCTAGGCCTGCTCGGGCTGGTACTGGCGGCCCACACTTCGCATGCCCAAGGCATGGCTCCGGGCGCCGCCGCGCCGCCGCTGCCGACCCTGGACCTCACCAAGCCCGGCTCGCCGCGGCCATCCGCCATCACCCAGCGCTCAGCGCCGCCGGCGCCCGCCACGGCCCCCACGGCAGCGGCACCGGCACCCAAGCCGCCTGCAGCCAAAGCACCCCCGACCACCGCCAAGGCCACGCCCGCCAAGTCCAAGCCCGGTACCACGGCGTCTGCGACTCCGACAAAGAAGACGACGACCAAGGCTCCGCCCAAGGCCGTCAAGGGCAAGCCGGCGCCGAAGCCCACTACCCAGACGGCGACCGCCAGCGATCGCTAGCCGCCTCATTTCGGCTACCATCCGGGCCTAGGCGTCATCGTCCAACTACGGAGGGGGAAGATGCTTCGCACCGGCTCAGTGCTCGTTGCCGCGATGGGCGCATTTCTCGCCGTCTCTCCTGCATCGGCGCAGTCCACCGACTCGGCGCCGTCCATCGAGCACTGCCCGCCGCGGCTGGGCGGCACGCCGCATCCCGGCCCCTACAATGTCTATTTCGACTTCGCCAAGTCGGTACTCGACCGGCAGCAGACCGCCGAGGTCCACAAGCGCGCCAAGCAGGCCAAGGACATTTTCGTCACCCAGATCTGCCTGCTCGGTTACGCCGACAAGGTAGGCAATCCGGCCTCCAACAAGCAGCTTGGCCTGGCGCGCGCACGCACCGTCGCGAGCATCCTGATGGCCGACGGCATCCCGGCCAAGAACATCACGATGGATACCGGCGGCGAGGCCTATGGGAGCGCCACCTTCGGCGACTACGATCGCAACAAGGCCGACCGGCGCGTCACGATCGTCTTCAACCGGTGATGCCGACGCGCCGCGACCTTCTGCTTGGCGCGCTGCTCGCCGCGCCGGCCTACCTACTCCTGGCGACCGCCAGGCGGGTGCATGCGCTGCCCGATCCCGCGGTGCGCCGCTGGCTCGACCGGCAACAGGACCTCGCGCTGGCGCTGTCGCGCGGCGAGGTGCGGCCGGCGCAATGGCAAAGCGAGATCGAGGCGTTGGCCCGATCGATGGACGTGCCGCAGCTGATGGCGGAAATCGCCCGATCGGATGTCAGGATCGCCAAGGGTGGCACGCCGAACGATCCCATCAAGCATACGGTCGCGTTTCGCGACGAGGCCGGCGCACGGCGGCGGCTGCGCTTTGGTGCGGCGCTGTTCACCTTTCACCGCGGCGACGTCATCACGCCGCACGCGCATCGCCACATGGTCTCGGCGCATCTCGTCGTCGAGGGCGCCTTCCGTGTGCGCAATTTCGACCGTCTACGTGACGAGGCGAGTGCCATCGTCGTGCGTCCCAGCGGTGATCGCGTGATCGAGGTCGGCGCCATCTCGACCATGAGCGCCGAGCGCGACAACGTGCATTGGTTCGTGCCGCGCACCGAGCGTGCCATTACCTTCGATGTCGTGATCAGCGACCTCGACGCTGGCGCACCGAGCCATGTGATCGAGGCGATCGACCCGATGCGCGGGCAGAAGCAGGTGGATGGCACGATCCGCGCGCCCGTCGTGAGCTTCGACGAGGCGGCGCGGATTTATACGTCGGACGTCTAGGTTCCCTCGGCTGCCAGTGTGGTGCGGATGGCGGCCATCTTGCCGCGATGGCCGCTCCAATGCGCGCCGGCGGACAGGCCGCCATCAACGCCGATCGCCTGGCCGTTGACGAAGCGCGCCTCGTCGCTGGCGAGAAAGACGATGGCGTCGGCGATGTCCTCGACCCGGCCGACGCGCGGAATGGGATGTACTGCGGCGAAGGCGGCGTCGACCTTCTGCGGCTCGGCCTCGATCGCCTGGGCGCCGATGCCGAGGCCTTCGAGCACCATCGGCGTGATGGTGTAACCCGGGCACACCGCATTGGCGCGGATGCCGAACTCGCCCAGCTCCAGCGCCAGGCCTTTGGTGAAATGCACCACGGCGCCCTTGGCGGTCGAGTAGTCGTGCGGCGTGGCGCCGGCGACCAGCCCGGCGGCACTGGCGAGATTGACGATGCTGCCGCTGCGCCGCGGCTTCATCACGGCGGCGGCATGCTTGGCGCCGTAGACCACGGAGCGTAGCAGCACGTTCATCGCGCGATCCCATGCCGCCATGTCGAGCTGCTCGATCGGGATCGCACCCTGACCGCGGATGCCGGCGTTGCTCAGCAGAATGTCGAGCGGGCCGAAGCGGCGGCCGGCCTCGGCCACGGCGGACGCGACGTCCTCCTCGCGAGTGACATCGACGCGGCGATAGGCGGCGCTGGAGCCGAGCGCCTTCGCGACTTCCTCCCCCTTGGCATCCTGGATGTCGGTCATCAGCACCTTCGCGCCCTCGGCGACGAAGCGTTCGGCGGTACGCCTGCCGATGCCGCTGGCGGCCCCGGTGATCATCGCGACCTTGCCGGCCAGTCTTCCGCTCATGCGCCGCTCCCGTTGTAACGTCGTTCAAAACTCCAGCACGGCCTTGCCGACAACCTTGCGATCCAACAGCAGGTGCATGGCGTCGGCGACGCGCTCCATCGGCAGGCGATGCGAGATGTGCGGGCGCATCACGCCCTCGGCGGCGAGCCGGGGCATCGTCAGCTTGTAATCCTCGGCATAGGACGGGTCGTAGCGTGCCGCCTCGCCGGCGCGTACGCCCAGCACGGTGAGGCATTTGATCAGGATGTGGTTGCTCATCAGCTTCGAGGGCCCGCCCGAGGTGAAGCCGATCACCGCCAGCCGTGCACCGAACGCCGCGCAGCGCACCGACTTCTCCAGCACGTCGCCGCCCACCGGATCGTAGATCACGTCGGCGCCACGTCCCTTGGTGATCTCCTTCACCGCGGCGACGAAATCGCCGGTGCGATAGTTCACGACGTGATCGGCGCCGCCATAGCTGCGCACGATCTCGAGCTTGGCATCGTCGCCACCGGTCGCGATCACCGTCGCGCCGAGATGCTTGCCGAGCTGCACGGCGGCGAGCCCAACGCCGCCCGTAGCGCCGTGCACCAGCAACGTCTCGCCGCGCTTCAGCGCCGCGCGATGCACGATGCCGTGGTACGCGGTCTGCGCACCGACACGAAACGCTGCGCCCTCGGCGAACGACCAGCCTTCCGGCACTTTCATCGCAAGACCGCTCACGGGCACGGCAACCTGCTCGGCGAAGGCGCCCGGCCGCTTGCCGAAGATCACCCGGTCGCCGACCGACCAGCCCGTCACGCCATCGCCCAATGCAAGGATCTCGCCGGCGGCTTCCATGCCCGGCGTGAACGGCAGCGCGGGTTTGTGCTGGTAACCGCCGGCCACCATCAGCACGTCGGGGAAGTTCATCGCCGCGGCGCGCACCCGCACCAGCACCTCGCCCGGTGCGGCCGTGGGTGCCGGCATGTCGACGATCTTCAGGACCGAGGGATCGCCCAAACTCTCGCACAGAACCGCGCGCATCGATGTATCCGCCGTGGCTTTCGATGACCGTAGCGAGCGCCCATGGGGGCGTCGAGACGCAACCCGGTCCGTGGTACGCTTTGCGAAATGATCGATACCAACGTCCCGCTCCGCGTGCGCAGCGTCGTCGATAGTCAGCTGGCGGAGGGCGAGAGGCTCGTGCGCCTCGAACAACCCGACCCGCGCCAATACAAGCGCAAGTCGGTGCGGCAAATCCGGATGCTCGGCTTCATCTTCACGGGTATGGCGCTGTTCGTGCTGGCCTGGGCCGCGTCGCGCAACTTCGTGCCCGATCCGCGAAGTCCGCACAGCCTGGAGTTCATCGCGGTCGGGCTGGTCCTCGGTCTCTCGCTGATATTCCTGCCGTCGACCCTGATGCGCGCTGCCGCCAGCGCGCGCGGCTACGCGATCACCGACCGGCGCGTCCTGTCAGTGAATGGTCTTCAGGTCCGCTCGATCGACGCCAGCGCGCTCAATCCGCGCGCCTATCCCTACGAGGACGGCACGCCGGCCGGCGACCTGAACCTCGACGATGAGCGGCGTTTCGATTCGGAATCGACCGAGAAGGATTTTTTCATCTGGTACGCGCTGCTCAACGCCCGGGCGACGGAGGCCTCGCTCCGCAATCTGGCCCAGCGTTTCCCACGCCCGGTGGACGACTGTTGATCGCCACCGATCTACCCCTGAGGCTCCGAGAGGCTGTCGACCAGCAGTTGGCGCGGGATGAAGTCCTTGTGCGGCTGGAGCAGCCCGACCCGGTGCGCTTCAAGCGGATCATGGGATGGATCGGCTTCGTGCTCGGCCTGCCGCTCATGGTCTACGCTTTGTCTACGATCGTCGATGGCGCGATGGGACAGCAGCGCTGGACGGACGGATCGCAGATCACACCGGCGCTCGCGGTTTTCTACGGGCTGCCGTGTCTCGGCATCGCGCTGGCCTTCATGGGTGCGCCGCTGTGGAACGACCGGGCCGCGCGCAGCACCATATATGCCATCACCGATCATCGCGTGCTGATCCTGCGCCGCCGTTTCCTGCGTGCGGCCGACGTGCAGTCTATCCCCGCCGCGACGTTGCAGGTGAACGTGAAGCCCCGCAGCGGAAACATCGAGCTGGTGGCGTCGACGGCGATCGACGACGAGGATCGCGAGGATATGTTCCGGCTGATCGCCCTGCGTGACGTGCAGGCTACGGAGGCCGCGCTGAACCGCCTGATTCAGTCGAGCTCGAAGTCGTCCTTGTAGTCGATCTTCAGCGCCGGATCCTGCTCTTCCTTCAGCAGCAGGCAATTGCCGACCACCAGCACCTCGATCTCGCTGCCCATGAAGCAGCGGAAGGCGTCCTCGGGCGTGCACACGATCGGCTCGCCGCGCACGTTGAAGCTGGTGTTGACGATCACCGAGCAGCCGGTCTTGTCGCGGAAGCGCGCGATCAGGTCGTGATAGGCCGCGTTGGTCTCGCGGTGCACGGTCTGGATACGCGCGGAGTAATCGACGTGCGTTACCGCCGGGATGTCGGAGCGCGGTACGTTGAGCTTGTCGATGCCGAACAGCGCCTGCTCATCCGTGGTCATTTCGCGACGCCGCTCCGGGCGCACCGGCGCCACCATCAGCATGTAGGGACTGTCGGCCTCGAACTCGAAGTACCGGCCGACATCCTCGCGCAGCACCGCCGGCGCGAAGGGCCGGAACGATTCGCGGTACTTCACCTTGAGATTGAGCATCTTCTGCATCGCAGGCGAGCGCGCGTCGCCCAGGATCGAGCGGCCGCCCAGAGCGCGTGGGCCGAACTCCATGCGTCCGTGCATCCAGCCCACCGCCTTCTGGCCGGCCAGTGCCTCGGCGGTGGCGTCGATCAGTGCGTCGTAGCTGAGCTCGTGGACGACGGCGCCGGCGGCCTTCAGGCGTGCAGCCGCGTCATCGTCGTAGCTCGGGCCGAGATAGGAGCCGGCCATGCCATCGAGCTTGCCATTGAGCGCGCGCGGCTGGCGGTGAAAGCCATGATAGGCGGCGAAGGCAGCGCCCACCGCGCCACCGGCGTCGCCCGCCGCCGGCTGCACCCAGATCTGGTCGAAAATGCCCTCGCGATGCACCTTGCCGTTGGCGACGCAGTTGAGCGCCACGCCGCCTGCGAGGCAGAGGTTCTTCAGCCCGGTCTCGTTGCGCACCGAGCGCGCCAGGCGCAGCACGATCTCCTCGGTCACCGCCTGCACCGAGGCGGCGAGATCCATCTCGCGCTGGGTCAGCAGCTTCTCGGGTGTGCGCGGTGGGCCGCCGAACAGCGCGTCGAACTTCGCGTTCGTCATGCGCAGGCCGGTACAGTAGTCGAAATACGACTGGTCGAGACGGAAGGTGCCGTCCTCCTTCAGGTCGACCAGGTTGTCGAGGATGGTCTTGGCGAAAATCGGCTCGCCGTAGGGTGCGAGCCCCATCACCTTGTACTCGCCGGAATTCACCTTGAAACCGGTGTAGTAGGTGAAGGCCGAGTAGAGCAGGCCGATCGAATGCGGGAAGTGCAGCTCACGCAGCATCTCCAGGTCGTGACCCTTGCCGTGCGCCAGCGACGTGGTGGCCCATTCGCCGACGCCGTCCATGGTGAGCACCGCGGCTTCCTCGAAGGGCGAGGGGAAGAAGGCCGAGGCCGCGTGGCTCTGATGATGCTCGCCGAACAGCAGCTTGTTGTGCCAGTCGAAGTCCGGCGCGTGCTTCTGCAGCTCGTCGCGCAGCAGGGTCTTCTGGAACAGCTTCTCGCGCAGCCACAGCGGCATCGCCATGCTGAAGGAGCGGAAGCCGCGGGGCGCGAAGGCCAGATAGGTTTCCAGCAGCCGTTCGAACTTCAGGAATGGCTTGTCGTAGAAGGCGACGTGGTCGATGTCGGCAAGCTTCAGGCCGGCATGCTCGAGGCAGTAAGCGACGGCATGCTCCGGGAAGCGCGCGTCGTGCTTCTTGCGCGTGAAGCGTTCCTCCTGGGCCGCGGCCACGAGCGCGCCGTCGACGACCAGCGCCGCGGCGCTGTCGTGATAGAAGGCGGAGAGGCCCAGGATACGCATCGGCTTCAGAAGATCGTGTAGATGAAGGGCGCGATCGCGCTGCCCTTGGTCAGCACCAGCAGGCCGCCCAGTAGCACCATCATCACCAGGATCGGCAGCAGCCAGAACTTCTTGCGGACCTTCAGGAAGTCCCAGATCTCTCTCAGAAACCACATCGACGGCATTCCCCTCAGAACTGCTTGCGCATCGTCTCGGGCGGCGGGCCCGGCGGATTGCGCTCGATCCAGTAACTGCGCGCGGACCGGTCGAACTTCATCCGCAGCAGGTCCTTGCCGCGCGCCCGCATGATCAGTCCGATGGGCACGATCGACAGGAAGAACAGCAGGCCCAGCACGATGGGCGCGACAATCTTGCCCAGCAGCAGGCCAAGCTTGGTCCAGGCGCGGTTAAGCGGCGCCAGGATATCGGCGGCGAAGAGCGACAAGCCGAGGAAAATGACCATCAGGCCGCTTGCCCAAGGCCAGGCCCAGCCGTGATGCCATGCCGAAAGACCGGCGACGACGGCGAAGAAGCCGGTAAACACCAGCCCAAACGATCGGTTCGAGCTGCCCTTGACCTCTTCTTCGCGCGTCAGATCTTCGTGCAAGCCATGGCGTGCCGCCATCCTGACCGGTCTCCGTCTTACCTGCAGGCGCCGGGCGATATCATACACCGGCTAGTGGATATAGCGCGTGGCCAGCGCGGCGGCGATTGCGTCGTTGAGCCGCCCATTGGGATGGCCGTCCTCGGGGATCAGGGCATTTTCCAGGGCCAGGCCGGCGGCCGGCATGACATCGGGGATGAACATCAGCTGCGCGCCGGTCCGCTCGATCATCCAGGAGATGGTCGTCGGATAGAATCGCGATGGGTCCTTGCTCCAGTAGATCACCACCAGCTCGGCGCCGTAGCGCTCGCGCACGTGCTGCCGGATCCGCTTCACCAGAGCTTCCGACAGCATCAATTGCGGGTAGACCCGCACGATGCGCCTGACGTGCGGGGCGATCACCGAGCTCCGCACCGCCTCGGAGACGGCCCGCTCGATGGACCCACGTCGGTCCCAGACCTCGGCGGCCGTGCCGATCAGGCGCACGCCGTCGTCGGTGCGCTCGTATTGCGGCGCGACCTTCCACCACCATTCCTGGTTCTTGTCACCGGCGGCACGCGGCAGCTGATCGTCGTTGAAGTAGAGGAAGACAGCCCGAACCTTGCCCTTGCCGGCGATCGCCCGGTCGACCACGCCCTCTTCGATCTGCCGCAGGACCTGATGTGGCCCATAGGCCGAAACGCCGAGATTGACGACATTGAAACGGCGGCCGGTCTTGACCGCGAAACGTTGCGGCACCGTGTCCGTGTCGGGCAGGCCGTCGCCGAACATGAACGAATCGCCCATGAACAGCACCGTTTCGCCGTCGGGATTGCTGTCGGGCGTCACGCGCTGCCCACGCGGATCGATGGTGTATGTGGCGTCGTAGATGATGTGCTCGCCGCGCGCCCGGACGGCGTGGATGACGGAGGCCGGTCGCAACTTCCAGCCCAGTGCCGGGTCCGCAACGAAGAGCGGTTGCGGGTCGAAGGTCGGGAGTTCGCTCGCGACCGGCGTCGGCGGTCCGCCATTGGCAGGTGGGGGCGCGGGACGGTTGCTGTAGGCGATCACGCCTTCGCCCACTAGCAGACAGATGAAGATAGTGATGAATGTGACAGCGGCGTTACGCACGGACCGCGTGTTCAGGAAGATCGCCGCGATCAGCGCACCGACCACGGCGAAAGCCACCGCCCACACCATGGAGCGCAGGGCGAGGATACCGATCGTGAGTCCGGTGAGGATCCCAGCGGCGAGCAAGATCCAGTGCAGCACCGCGCGAAGCCATACAAGCATCCCCAGTCCCTAGCTGGCGGCCGGGAAGGAGGCAAGTTGTGTAAGGTCGCGATACTCTATTTCGGTCTACTCGGCGGCCCGCGTCGAGCCTGCCTCGGCCAGTGCGTGGCCCAGGATCGAGACCAGCATGCGACGCATTACCGAGGTGGCGCCGCGTGCCTCAAGGCCGTACTGCAGGCGCAGATTGGCCCAGGTCTCCCAGTCCATCGCCGCCGTAATCGCATCCAGGGTCTCCTGGCGCACCGCCGGAGGCAGGCGATCGAGCTCGGGTCGCAGCACCTGCTCGGAGCGGAAGCGGGCGTACATGCGGCCGGCGCGGGCGCGCTCGGCCAGCGAGGCCGACCCCGACTGGTGGATCGCGGCCGACCGCAGCAGCGGCATCAGGGTCTCGCAGATCTCGGCGCGTTGCTCGAGCAGGGCGGCGACGCGATCCTCAAGCGAGGCCGATTCGGGGATCGCCCGGGCCAGCTTCAGGACATCGCGTACGACCCGGTCGGCGACGGCAATGAACAGCGCTTCGGTATCGGCGAAATGCTGGAAAATCGAGCGCACCGACACACCGGCGCGATCAGCGATCACCGCCGTGCGGGGCTGTGCCTCGCCCTCGCGGATCAGGTCGAGCGCGGCGCCCACGATCCGTTCGCGGGTCCGCTCGGACCGCAACGTGCGGCCATCGACCTTGGCAACTTGTACCGGCTTGGGATCGGCCAGGATTGCCCGATCAAGCCGGATGGCGGGATCATCAACCATCCAATAGCTGCTGCTCATAGTACGCCTTAAATATAAATTTTAACTGCAATATCGGCCTACGTTATCCTCCTCCGTTCATGCGGAGTGTTAACTGACCATCAATCCAACGTTATTTGTTGCTGACCATAGAACAGCAAGGATTAATCGACCCATTGTGGTTGTTGCCCGGTCAAGCTCCATACCTTGGCGGCGGCGCAGCCCGATCCAGCAATCCCAGCCGGCCACGGCCTGCAGTTGCTCGACGGTTTCAGCCCGCGCGGCGCTCGTCAGTGAAGCTAATTCGGCATGGAAAATAGTTTCCAGCTGCCGGCCCAGCGCGGCCCGACGGCCTTCGCTGCGCTCGACCAGGGCCGGCGGCGGCGGATTGAGTTGGCGGCCGGCGAGCACAGCCGGCATCAGCCGCTCGTAGAACTGGCTCTGCTGTTCAGTCAGTCGCTGGACGCGTTCTTCCAACGAGCCGCTGTCGTCGATGTCGTGCTGCGCGCTCTTGAGGTCGTCGGAGATCGCGTCGACCACGGCGACGAACAGCGTCTCGACGTCCTGGTAGTGCTGGAACACCGAGCGCACCGAGACATCCGACCGACGCGCGACGTCGGCCACCTTGGGCAGGCGGGCCTGTTCCTCGACCAGTGCGCGGGCCCCGACGATGATCTTGCGGCGGGTGCTCTCGGCCCTGAGGTTGCGGCCATCGATGCGCGGCGCGTCAGGCATCTCGGGGGCGGCGTGGATCGACATGATCGGGGATATCTCCAAAAACAGATGCACGGCCCCGGAATCGCGGATTCCCGGGCTGGACTCTCCAGCGGCCAGATGCCGTCTGCAGATCGGAAGGACGCGGCGGAACGTCCGTCGTGTCGCTCGCGCCTTGTTGCGCGCGGCGATACGCTGCCCACCGCAGCGCGTCAGGACGGCGGGGTATCGACGATCCGCGCCATCTAGGCGGGGTTTGTGTTCGGATCAAGGCCACCGGGTTTCAGCATTCGTCA
>Ga0213876_10001672_pt1 | contig 13532 bp, 9 predicted proteins | sample BarmaccomBMRX_R9_FD_160113 | JGI IMG/M metagenome (GOLD analysis project Ga0213876, IMG submission 160113) | Root-associated microbial communities from Barbacenia macrantha in rupestrian grasslands, the National Park of Serra do Cipo, Brazil - RX_R9 | ecosystem: Host-associated > Plants > Roots...
GCTCTTGCGTCATGCGCTCTTCGTCCGGCTCTACGACAACGCGTAGGCCTCGGCATGCCGAGCACTGCACGTCATACGAGCCGCGCATGTACTCTTCGCGAAAGTCCGGATCTTCGTCAAAATCCGACTGGGTGAGGCCGTTTTCGAACGCCTCATGATCGTGTTTGCCGGTGCCATTGCAGCGCCAGCAAACCTCATACTTGCCCGGTACTTCGTACTCAACGTCTTCTGTTTCTTCGTTCAGTGCAGTGAACTTGTAGAGGATTGACATATTTGTATCGTACTACCGGTTACGGTATACCGTATCTATTATCCGTGGTCGGATTTACCCTGCCCGGCACGGATTCGTCCGCGCCTCTGTGAATCCGTGAGACGGTGATAGAGTAATAGACTAGCCGAAGGTGTTACGGTAAACTACGATATACGGTATAGGGTAAATGACTAGGAAAAAACTCCGAATTTCGATATCTTGGCATGGAATGTTATTAAGGACACGCCACTGCAAGCGGTGTAAGTATGGCTGGAAACCACGATCTGAAAAACCGCCAAAAAAATGCCCACGCTGTCAGGCTCCATACCAAGACGAGGTATCCGATCTAGACGGCGAAGTCGAAACCGTGGCTAGGATACTCAGCCGCAACGCCCCGCAAGCGGCTACCATCAGGCGCGCTATTAAGGCCTACCGTGAAGCAACGCAAGCCAGTAAGTGAACTGCCCGCGCCACAGCCGGCGCCAGCAATTGTCAGAATCGGAAACCACGGCCTCGTGATCGACGTATCCGTTGAAGTTCGTCCCGCACAGAAGGCACACATAATTCCTTTTAGCAATAAGCAAATTTCCAGAACAACACGCAAAAGGACCTAGGATTATTCCTATAAGTTCAGGAATTACGGCTAGCGCAAAATCCTAGACCGCTGATTAAGAAAAATGACATACGGTAAGCACTACAGAGCCGTGAGTCACTTATCCTACGACGAAATCGATTCGATACTACTTGACGAGGACGAGTCAGCGAGTACCGAATCGCTCGCACATATTTTCGCGTGCCCGGCATGCCGCACCATGGTCGAGGACGCCGTTGCTCTTATTCGGGCACTTAGCCGAGATCCCGCATATCAGATGGACACGCTCACCGCTAAGCCGCTAGCCGCTGGCGGCTTCGCCTGATGGCCTCGGCTACGTTTGACTGTCCGAATATCTGAAGCGCCACGCGCGGATAGTTCGGATCTTGCCGGTACTTGCGCGCAACGTCGAACATCAATACTTGCGCGTCCTTATTTACCATGAACGCGCGCCATGACTTCTCGTAGACCGGCGTCGCTGAAACAATTCTGCAAAAATCCTCAGACGAGGCATGAAGCGAATCGAAATCGGCATAGTCGATGTCAACAATAACTTCGCGCCCACGCATGTAGTCGCGGTCCTCTACGGTGTGCCGCCGCTTATGGCGAGTCTGCACGAAGCGGATGCCGTGATAGTTTGCCTCGCCTATCGGCTCGGCGCCCCAATTGCTCTCGATTGCCCATACCGCGATAGTGCAAGCGGCCGGCACTTTTGTCTTGACTTCGAGCCCATGCGCTACGTACGCTATCTCGTCAAGCCGCCTTTGTCGTGTCTCGTTCATGATTGAGTAGCCCCCCTTCGAACCATTCAGGATGCTTGTCTTGATAGAACGACAAAAACATCAGATTGGCCGCCGCATGTGATATGTGATCTTCGCCGTTGTCGCCCTCGGCTATCTTCATAACGTGCTCGAATAAATGGTTGTACGTCTCGCGCGCGAAATCCCTTCCGCCGAGTTGCCAATTAATATCGCCGTACTGCTCGCCGCCAACGCCGAGCGCCCGTGCCAGTCCTCGCAGAAACGCAAGACGTATTAAGTCATAGCGCGGCTTACGCTCTGAGCGAACTGCGCCGCCGCTAAATTTCTCGCCGCGCTTGCTCATTTCAGGATCGTCACTTTCCCGACCGGCGTTGCCGATCCGTAGAAGCGCGTACGCGTCAATAGCCGGCCGCACTCTTGCTCGGCAATGACGCATATCGCCGAAATCCCCGACCAGCCGTGGCGCCAATCGCCCTCGGACGGTGCCGGTTCAGCACATCCGACGAAGCGGCCCTTATTTGGATCACTGAAACGGTATGGATGCGAATGGATGTAGCCCAGAACCGCTAGCCGCATCTCCTCGGCTTCGCAGTGCGCCTCAGTCTCCCAGTGCGTTTGCCAGTTGATCTTGCTGTCAGTGACATGCTTTTCAAGATCTTCCGGTATCCAGATGTCATCGACGTGATACGAGTATCCGATACGCATTCCGACAAATAATCCGCAAGCTTCGCGCGGAAAGAAGCGTTTCGCTTCGGTTCGGAATTTATTCAGCAGACGGCGCGGTACTTTGATGCTGATCGGTGCCATTACGCCGCCCTCGGTAGTAGATTGTCTCGGCTCGGAATAAGCGCGCGCCAGGGCTCGTCTGCCGATTCGACAAAGATCGGCGCATCAATTGTGAGGCCCTTCGTCGGATCTGTCAACCAAAAGCTCTGCTCGGCGTGCTCGTAGTCGAAGTTGCCGTGATAGGCGTACTCGTCATAACCCTTCAGTGAGCCGTTGACATATATCCGTTTAAACTTCAATCGCTGGTGCCAGTGCGCGAGTAGCAGCCAGTCATACTCTTTGTTGGCCGCCTGAGCGCGTTTACGCTTGCGCGCATCGCCGATCATCAGCGGACTAAGAAGGCCAGCGATGCCGCTACCGCCTCTAAACTGGTCGCCGTGACTCATGCGATACCGCGTCTCGTACACGGTGTAATTCACGTCGGCGCTTCGCCCGTTGCGAAACTCGATGCCCTTTTCATCCTTCAGAAATTTCGCTAGTAGCTCAACAAAGAACCAATCGAAATTATTTGGAACGCGCATCTTGTGAGACGGCTTGCGCGTACCGCGCGGATGGTTGCCGACGACGGACGGAATAAATACGCGTCCGAACTCATCGCGTAGCATCTTAATACCCGCGATCATCGGCTCAATCCAGCGGAGCATTTCAACTTGGATCGGCCCCGCGTTCGTCTTGTCTAGCTCTTCGTGGATGTCGCCGCTAAACAGATCGCCGCCGAGCGCCAGGACGACGCCAGGGTAATCGAGGCCCTTCAGATAGTCGCGCGCTACCGTGATGCCGTTCTTAAAGAAATTCTCGGTGCGGATTAGCGCGGTTTCGGTGCCGTATCCGTTGAGGTATTCGATCTGCTCAGGCGAGATGTTCTCGCCGTAGTGAGTATCAGATAAAAACATTGTCGGCATTGCTTGACGACTGCCGGACTTCGGAATACGCACCCATTGAGGCACGGCCCCGAGCGGTTTCTCAAGCGTGCTTTCAATGAACTGCAAAAGCCGCGAGTCTCGCTCACTCATCTCAAGGGCGGCCGCAAGCTCGGCCCGTAGCCGCGCGTTCTCGCGCTTGATCCGGTGCTCTTCTGGCGCGCCTAATTCCGGCGCTGTCGGCGTATCTCCGCGCTGTTCGAAATATCTCTTAGAACGCAACGCATATTGACACTCCGCTTTACACGTCTCCGCGCGCTTATGTCGCTTGTTCGGTGCGCTGCAATAGGCACACTTCGGCAACTTGTTTTTACGCATCCTTACCTTTCGAATTGTTTAGAAAATTTTGGTGCTAGCAGACGGCGTAGGCAACGGCAGCGGCCATGTCATCAGGCCGATGTGATCCCACGCCCAGAGAACCACTAGAGATACTTGTGCCTGAAGTGCCGCGAAATACTCGGCCTTCCAAGGGCACCCACCGTTATAGATCGGCACAAGATAGCCTACACTACTCGGCGGCCAACTTAAACCATTTGTGCTCGAAAATGTTAGAGCGGCCTTTGAATTGTCCAAGTTACGGTACGTCGCGCCCCATGACAGCGCCTCAACTTTTAGAAACGCGAGGCCAGACGTGCTCGGCGAAGTCCACGACGGCGGATAATTTACCGCCCGGTTGAGCCTTCCACCTTGCGGATACGGATACTGATTTGTGTAATAGCACGGCAGATAGTTCACGTCATCCGGCCACAGAAGCTCGAACGACGCGCCGGAGTAGAGGCCGAGGATGTACGTTTTCAACGTGTCGATATGCGATGCCAGCCGCGCCGCCAAAAACGAGGCATCGGCACCACTGTTCACGGTCGGATCGTCGTCTTGACACGTAAACGTGACTAGGGAGCGCCCTAGCGCGGCACTGGCCGCTGCCGTCGTATCGGCATCGTAATAAGCCATGGAGCCGCCAGAGACCGCGCCGCCGCTCGTATAGGTGCCGTTGCCGCTCGTTCCATTCAGCGTGTAATGGTAAGGATCGGTGACCGCAATCGTAAACGTTCCGTTCGCTGCCGTGTTGCCGCCTACGCCGGCTTGTACGACGCGATCACCGGTGCTGAATCCATGAGCGAGCGGATTGCCTGAGCCATCCACTGTTCCTATCGATATCGGTGAAGTATAAGACGCATATCCGATATTCAGTTTTTTCGATGAGAAGTACCACCACAGGAACTCGCCAAACTGCAACCACACCGGCAAACCAGCCGCCGTTTGAAGCGCTGCTAGAGACGCCAAAACTGATTTCTGGAACGCGAGTACGGTTGACGATCCGAGCGCGCATTGCGTCGAATAGAGCGACTGATAGCCCGTGTCTGTCGTTACTACCGTTCCGTCTGCGAAGCGCGCCGCGTAGACTTTGCCGGCACCCGGATCATCAGGCGGATTCACAAGCTCCATTGAAATAGCTGTCGTGACGTTCAACCCCATCCCCTGAGCCGTCGAGTACAAATCGGCTAGCCACTGGCGAGTAGGCCAGTTAATAGGATTCGCGGCCGTATCGTCTATCGTCCAAGTGCCCTCAGTACCAGTGCCGAGTGAGCCGCTCGCCGTGATCGTGCCCGCCGAGCTTGCCTGAGAAACGCTCAGTGTGTCGCCCCATACCGGCGTACGAACGTAGATCGTAAGCTGTCCGGCGCCGGTCACGGTTGCCCGCATTTCAACCGAAGTCTGATTAATGTAGTAGACGAAGTGCTGAGCGATTGTTACCAGAGCCTGAGCGTCTGTATCTCCGGCATCGCGAAAGACGGTCTTGCCGAAAGTGAATCCGCCTATGTCAATAAAAGCGGCATCGCCACCCGCCCACGTACCGCCGAATGTCACAGTAGCCGACTGCCATACGCCGCCCGTACGCGTCCGCTGATACCCAAAAAAGACGCCCCAGTAGTGATTAACACGGCCCATAAAGCTAAGCTTTTGCATAGCCCACAAGACCCGCTCCGGCGGCTGCTTGTATGTCGCGTCTGTGTCGCCGTCAATGGCCGCCGTAACGCCCGCGTTCGCTGGAAGCGCGTCCGGATAGTCGCTCGCAACTATTGCCTGAACGTAGTCGAATAGAAAGTAATAGCCGACTGAGTTGTAATCCCACGCCGCCGTAGCTGTGTGATTTGTTCCAGTGAGCGTGATCGTTAGGGTATGAGCGCCAGACGCCACGCCCGAACGAATCTTACGGCGCGACATAATGCCCGGCTCGGCGTATACAAAGAGATCGAGCGGCGTTGCCGTGTCACCGTCAAGACTGACATTGACAATTCCACGATCTTTATAAAGCTCCGAGCCTATCCATAAGTCGTGCGTCTCTTGGCAGATGTATGAGACAGTGACGCTGTCACCTGTGTTGTTGGACGCGCGCGCATAGCCGAGGTAATAATTATTCGCCGCGCCTTCCGTCCATGTTCCGGCATAAGTAACGCGCGGATCGCGATTACCTACAATGATCGAGTTTTGTCCTGCAACCTTCAGTGTGCGTATATTATTCGGATCACTGACGGCCCAGCTAGACCACGTAGCGCTACCTTCCGTGTCCGCATAAGCCGCGCCGTTCGCTAGCGCCGGTGCCAAGGTGAGCCATGCTTGCCGTAGACTGTCAATACCGAGCGATGTAAAGTCAATCGAAACATCCCACAGCACACCATCGCTTACGCCGCCAGCCAGGGAGACAGCCGTCTTACCGCCCGTATTTAGCGACACGTTGTCAGGCCTGACTTGCACCAGGACGTTGCACATGTTGCCGTCAGATCCGCCCCGCTCAGCAAGATAGAACGTACTTGAAGTGTTGCCCGGTGCGCTCGCAACGGTGAGAGATTTCGGTCCGTTCACGCTCGATACGGTATAAGCAAAGCCGCCAATCTGAATCACCGAGCCCGTCGCTATGCCCGTAAAGACTTCGCCGCTGATCCAAGTAACCGTAGTACCGCTAACGCTTACCGTTCCGAAGCGCGCGTACTTGAGACGTAAGACTGTATTCGCTTCTCCAGTCGGCAGCGATTCAATCGACGCAATGACGGCAACGGAAGGATTGGCGCTTACCCAGTTGAGTGTGTTGATTTGGTACGCGAGATTCGAGACAACGCTAGCCGCTGTCTCGCCGCCGGCCGCGATAAAATCAAACGCCATATTATCGAGCCATAGCGTGATGCGATCATAGGCCGAGCATCCGTTACTGTAGATCGTCAACGTGTCGGAAGCTACGGAGTAGGCAACCGGAGTAGAAGCGTCTAGCGTCGCATGTTCCCACAGCCGTACTTTCCCGGGTTCGCCAGCGCTCGTGATGTAGTCTAGTTGACTCCAATCTATCCATGGGTACTTACCCGAGTCTATCTGCTGGACGCCGGTTGAGGCGTAGCTGTAGCTCAGTACGAGCCCGCTCAGTGAGAAGTCTGGCAGATATTTGATGCTGTTATGTTCGAAAACATTATCAGCGTCGTAAACGACTATTACGACGAAATCGGCCATGTCGCGAAACACTGTATACGCGCTGAAGCCTGTAGCTGAGGCGTTACAAATCGCGCCAGCCGCCCCGTTGCGATCCACGCCACGCATGTAAATCGTGCGGTTAGGCTGAAGCTTGTAGACTGTTTCCGGCATTATAGGTCGATGAAAATCATGAGGCCGAGGCCAGGGTAGGTAGTCCCGACGCCTGTTACGTTCAGCGTTAGTGTTGATCCTGCCGCCATTAAAAACCCACTCGGCAGCGGATAAGTTTCCGTCACTTGATTACTTAATTGAGATGTCGCAGTGGCCGGTATCGAAACGCTGCAAAACACCGTCCCATTACAGAGCAAGTCGGCAGTAACCGGCGCTCCTGTCGATGTGTAAATCAGCCCCGCGCGCACCTGATAGGGCCTGATAAGCGTTGCTATCGCGATTGGATCGGCTAGATCCGTCCCTTCATATAGCGTCTCGTTGAGATACATCGTGATCGTGCGGCGCGCATTGGTGCCGGTTATAATGACGCCCTCATTCACATCCGTATAGGGTGCGCCGGTCACTGGATTTGTTACCGTGGACTCTGGAAGCCATGAGCGCCCTTCCACGTCGCCCGTGCCGATATCATTCGTGCAAGATAAATATGATAAATACACCCTCGTGTCTGGCGAGAATATTTCTAGTAGCTCGTATGCATTTGCGCTTCCCACTGTAAAGTAAGTGTCGAAATAGCCTTTCCTTATCGGTATCTGGAATTCTTTCCGATTCAGTCTGTATACCTTAGTCCCGGCAGCGTGCGGCATCGGCGTGGACCAGTTGCTAGCGTTTGGAAAGAATACCTCGCCGTAATAGATCCCGGTTGAAAACCAGAAATTCCGCTGAACCTGGGCTATGTTTGTAATTGGATCTTGAGTGCCAGCGACCACCATCTCGTTGTCTATCAGCAATACCGTACTGCTGTCCGTAGTAACCGTAGCTAAATTCAGACTCGCGTTTAACGGCACCTGATTATACTGGCTTACGTCAATACTGGTAGGCATAGCCGACACGAGGCTATAGGTCGTATCCGGCCCCGACTCGTTCCAATAGAATATCGTTAGCGTAGCGCTTGTAATGCCAGACACGTTAGCTGTTGGGAAAGGGCTAGTAAACAGCCAATCAAAGCCGGCCCACTGCATCTTTACAAAGCCACTTACGCCGTACAGTCCGTATAAGGGCATCGGCGGCACTCCGTCTTCAATCGCCGCACCGTAAGCAGTCGCAAGCCAGCATTCGGCTATAGGAGCATTGCTCTCCGGAGATGCCACTCCGTTTTTATCAGTCACGAGCGCCTGTATAATCATTCCCTGACTTACTAGGTTCTCAAATGACATCTGCATCTGTAGCGGAAGGCCTTGCGCGTTATTTACAAAAGGCCCCGTGCTTTGAGGATTTCCCCATGTCGAATCTTCGATAATAATGATGGATGTGGAATCCGGCTGGACTTGCCAGGGCGCCACATAGACGCGCGTCGCTGTATTAAGTGCATCCCATGAGCCGCTAATTGGCGCGCCCAGAATAATCGAACTCGTACCCGCGCCGGTGCCGTAGACGATGCGTGCGTACTTGCCGTTCAGATCTCCTGTTATATTCAGCCCTGGCGATACTGCATAGTCAGGGTTAAATATGTTCTCATACAGCAAGTCTTCAAAATAATCTCCGTTGGAGTTACTTCCGTACGTAGGCATTGCGCGAACTGTGATAGCGTCGCCCGGGTAGAACTTAAGTAGGCCGTATGTATCGTTGTTAACCGTGATTGTATCGCTCGTGTTCGATGCAATAGTCAATAGGCTCTGATAAATCGGATCGGAGCTTTGCGAAGAATTACGCCACAATAGAGACAGTTTCCGGCCGGTGAGCGCGTTCGTCGTAAGCAGCGCTCCAGTGTTCGGCATCACAAGGTTTATCGTCGTGGTGCCGGCCCCGGAGTTGACTACCGAACTCATTACCAGCGCCTCGAAAATACCGTGCCAGAAAACCTTTTTCGCCCGAAACACTACCTCGGACGCCAGCTTATCCGGCGCGCCGAGCCCGCAATCGAGCCGGTTTGTAAACGTGATTGTAGCCGGCTGAGTCGATGTGCCGCCGCTCAGGACGTAAGAGCCGCCGCTTACCGAAGTCGGTTGCTGGAGATAGAGCTTGTCCGGCGACATGCCGGCGTAGACGTTCCCAAGCTGGATACCGGACGGCCAGAATAGACCGGTTACCTCGGCCGTGTTTGTATTCGTTCCCGGCTGGATATAGATCGCAATAGGAACGCTCCCTACGCCCTCGCCGTTGCTGTTACTCCCACTGATAGACACCCAAACTATCTCGCCGCCTACGAAGGCGCCGCCAGTACTCGATGTGAGCCCTTCAATGGGCACAAACGGCGGCGGCGCGGCGCTCGGCGCATTCATCGGGTAATATCCGCGCACCGTGACAGACGCGGTTGCCGATCCGTCCGCGTTTGTAACGTACGATACTTGACCAATCGACATACACGGATCGTAGACGCCGGTAGGTACCGATCCGCCGATGAGCGAATTGTCAAAGATTGGATCAGCGGCATCAGTCAGGAATGGCGCGCCGGCCGGTATCCAGCCGCGCGTGATTGCCGTCTTGCCGCCCGCGTATGGTGCTTCCCACAGCGGCCTACCGGTTTGCCCATAGGTGTCTACCCAGTGTGCATCGTTATGAGCTTCGAGCGCTAGCGTGATGCGCTCCATGTTTACAGTCGGCTCAATCTTGACGACTCGGAATAGAGCGCCGCTTAAGCCGTACTGAAAGTAGTCCACCATGACGATCTGTCCGGCTGTCAGCTTCACAGCCTTAAATGATGTCTGTAGCTGTGGCCTCAGCGTTCCCTTGGTATCGCCTATCGTCTCGCCATCGGCAGCGAGTCGATAGTTCCCGCGCAACTGGCGTGCGAAGAAATTAGCGCCTACTCTCTGTGCTTGATCGTAGGTGTTGAGGCCGTCCATTGGATAGTCGCCCGGAATAATCATTCCGGTGAGCGATATATCATCGTTCTCTTGCAGGGTGAGTGAATCTTGGCTGTAAATGTTCTCCGCGTCCCAGAAGCTCACATCGAAGCTATTAGGCGCATCCTGCATGGTGTTCTGATTAATCTTAAAAGTACTGTTGCCGTTTTCGTCTACGGCAATCGTCCCGTTCGTGTCGCTGAAGTGATACGCTACATAGCCCGTGCCGCTGGTCCCATCGAGGTTATAGGAAGGATACGCCGTGTTATCGTTGCTTCCGTCTACGGGGTTCGGTTGCTGAAACGCGAGCGTGCCGAGCATCGATAACTGAAGTTTGCCGCCGTTTGTGTAATCCGGCAAGAGTAGCCCCTTGATCGAATTGCGGATGCCTCTTATCAGGTCCGATGCGCCGCGCTGTGATCCGACGAAAAGCGACATAGAGTAGCGCGGATGCGTGGAACTCATACCGAAGATCGTCTGAAAAGGTATGCTTTGATTGCGCATCGACTCGGCGTCGATCCACGTCTGTAAACTCAGTCCCGGATAATCGACATTGAGCCAAGACAGAATGCTAGCCAGGTTCCACACCGGACTATTCGTCGATTGGTTCACGTAGGCCGTTGGCGAACTGTAAACCCTCACTGCCGCGCCGCCTACTAACACTTGAACTTGCGCATTGCTTCCGGGCGAGGCGATCTGTGGTAACACCACAATGCCCAGTACGCACATGCCGCTGTAGGGATCTCCTTGCCCACTCCAAGGCGATTCCTGATTTGGTTGACTTAGTGTTGATCCATTCGAAACGCCAAACCACCAGCCCATTTTGAGCGCGTCGGCTACAGAACTTACGTCGGGCGGCACAGTCGGAAATACCGGATCAGTTCCGGGAGCGTGCGGGATTACCTCGCCGTTCACTACTACTTTCGAAATCGAGCTAACCTGGCCAGCGCATACTAGGACTTCCATGCGCGTATAGTTGGCGTCATTCGGTTGATTCAGAGTGATTGCTTCGCACCACACCGTACCGTAGGCTGCCGGTATTTTCTGCACATATTTCGAAGGATTGGAGCTACCTACAACCTCTTCGAAACTGCCGCCGTATGGACGCGAGTTGATCGACGCCGGCGCCTGCCACTGTATACCGCTAAAGTTGCCTGTTTTGCGCGCACTGCTGTCGCTCGTATACATGCCGCGCGCCTGACAATCCGACTTCGAGTAGTTGCAGGACGTGTACGGCGTCGTGCCGGTAGAATAGTTTCCGAGAGCTAGACCGCCCGATCCATCCGGAAAGTACTTACAGCACGGCTTGTCACTCGCCGCGTTTGCCGCTCGGTCAGTCGCTGTCGCTGGGAAATTGTAAAGACACAGCTTTTGAATGGTCTGCGTTGGAAACGATTTCAATGTCAGGTTGAGCTTGTTAGTCGCGGTCATAACAAGCGCGTCCTCTTGCATAGATGGCGACTGACAGACGCCTACAAAGTTGCTTATAGAGTCGGTAGAAACATTTGCCGTTCCCGACTGCCAGAAAACGAAAGTAGCGGCGACCGTCGCGCCTTTAAATCCTACCGTCGCCTCGATGCCGTTATAGAGAGTTTTATCGGCGTCCGCGAGCTTGATATCGATAGACGGAACGGTATCGATGCCTTGCTCAGAGAATGCCTGGAATGCCGTCAGTGTCTCGTCAAGCACGCGCGGCAAGTAGGCGTTGCCGTTATAGGTGAGCGAATCGGTCGCAAAGTACTGCGTTGAGCCATCGCTCCACGTAAAGTCAAGCAGTAAGAGCGGCTTCTGCGTGAGTGCTAGCTCTTTTTGCGTGTTGATAGTCGAAAGTGGCATTAGTTAGTCTCTGCGATGACTACGTGCGCGCCGGTTCGGTTGTACCCGTTGTATTCGAAGGTGAGAGTGTCCATATCAAACTGACAGTTCGTGTGATAACCGTAATCGCCCGGCGTAGAAGCATATCCGCCCGGCCCAGATCCCGAGATGCATTGCGGCCCGAATACGTCGAGTGATGTTCCGGCCCACGAGTTGTTACCACCGAGCAGCATACTTACCGGCAACTGGGTAGCCAGGATAACGCGCGCGTAGATCCGCTTCCACACATTCGCTGGCAGCGTCCACAAAACGCCCCCGAGCATGTTTGCACCGGAATCCACCAGCCCGATATAGAGCGATTGCGCGATATGAGCACGCACCCACGCGGACACACACAGGACGTATCCGCTAGCGGTGCCCTGCGGGAGTATGCTTGTCGTCATGGTCGAATTCGTGCCAGCGCTGGCAAGCGTCTGAGCGCCGGTGCCGCCGAACGGATCGCTTACGCCGCTAGCCGATACAGACGCGCCGCCGGCGTGTGTCCATGACACGTCGGAAAAATTCTGCGAATTCTGAACCAAATTCCCGGCCGGATCAAGAAACGTGAATTGTCCATAGCGGCCCTGCATCGACACGAAAAAGCTCTCCAGCGTTGCAGCTTCCGCGTCCGTTAAGACAGAGTACGGGATCTCCCAGCGTCCGAGCGGTCCTAACGGTTGCCCACTCAGACCGGTGCCGCGCCAGGCATAGGAATAGCGATATCCGCTCGGCAAGTCGTTAGACACGGTTTTATAGCCGCGCCCCGCGGTATACGGGCGCTGGGCCGTCATACCGTTTAGGAATTGTGGATAATAGATCACGTTTGCACCTGTTTCACTTTGAGCGTGATGTCCCAGAGTTCGCCCTTGCTATTCACCGGGTTCCACGCCTTCTGATCGAAGCAAAGGTTATTCCACGTCTGGCCAGCCAGGGAGAGAGACCAGGTCGCATTGAAATCAGCTAGATTAGACCGGAAAAATGCCTCTACCGTGTTCAAGTCGTACTGATTGATGCGCTTCAGCACGAGCGAAAACGCCGCTAACTGCTGCGAGCTAGGCCACGATTGGCGCGAGTCATTTGTGAAAACGACTTGCCCTGTTAAAAAACGAACGGAGCGGCTACCGCCGTACATGGTGACGGTACCGCTCCGGATAGCCGGAAATAAGCTCATCGTTTTACTGGTTTCTCGCGATCCTCTGTATGAGCGGAGTGATTGCGTGCCCTTGTGTCATCGCGCGCTGCACGGCGTTCGTTAAATCGCCGGCTCGCCGCATGATGTCCTGTCCGTCCATCGCCTGAACTGGCATGTTTACAATTACCGCTGGCCCCGTGTTGCCGGAGTACTTCGCAATGTAATTCGGCTGTTGCGGTTGCGGCTGGTACGGTTCTACTACCTGCCCTGGCATGACTTCAATTGCGCCGGTGTTCGGATTTTTGTACATGTACGGCGACTGAATGCCGAGCGTCGAAAACGGAGTGCTCTTGACGAGCCCGTACTGATTCATGGCGTTCTCGGTGCCGTCCGTATTGAGCGTCCGGCTGATTTGCGCCGGCGCCAGGTACTGAGATACTTCCATGGCGTTACGCTCTTGGTTCTGGCGTATCTGAAGCGGATCGCCGAGCAAACTTTTGAAAAGCGTAGACCCTATGCCGATAGTAGACAAAATCGCCTTTGAGATCGGCTCAGGATCGAGCGCCGCCGCCGTACTTGCAGAAGCGCCGATGCCGCCGAGGATACCGCGCGCGCCGCCCTTTGAGAACTGCTGTACGGCTTGCGTAATGCCCGTCGCGAGCATTGCCGCATCGCCCGCGCCCGCGCCTATCTTTGTTGACAGTGAGGCATCGCTCCCGAACACGTTCCAGCTATTCGCGCCCGCAGATTGCGCACCGCTA
>Ga0213876_10001673_pt1 | contig 13526 bp, 16 predicted proteins | sample BarmaccomBMRX_R9_FD_160113 | JGI IMG/M metagenome (GOLD analysis project Ga0213876, IMG submission 160113) | Root-associated microbial communities from Barbacenia macrantha in rupestrian grasslands, the National Park of Serra do Cipo, Brazil - RX_R9 | ecosystem: Host-associated > Plants > Roots...
AATCCTGCTGGTGCTCGACGCATCGCAGCTTCTAGAGCAGCTCGGAGACACAATCTATCTCTCACCAATTAACAGCGGCAATGCTCGTCGCCGGCCGGCTCCTCGCTCAACCCAGATTTTTGTTCCGTATCGGGAATGGCTCAAGTCGGGTTGGCGAGCGATAAACGGTGAAAGCCGGCGACGCTCCTGTCCCCCTGCAGAAATTTTGGTAGAAGGAAATCTGACTCTAGAATCGTTCCTGGTTGCGGCCGGTACTGTTCGGCCCGGATTGGCGGCAAATTTTGAGGCGGAATTGAGCCGGCCACAGATACGTCGAGTCAAAGAGAAGAAGGAACAACCACGGCCCCGAAATTCTCGCGGATGAAATGGACGCAGCCGGGTCACCACCCGGGAGCGTTGGATACCAGAACGGGGAATTTCACAGAAGATCACAAGGGCCACAAAGAGAAGCTCTACTTACATTGTTGGTCTTTGTACTACTGCGCCAGCAGATCGACGCTGAGCCGGACAGTCGAATTCATCTCTGCGAGTTCTGCGCCCTCCTGTGCAAAAATTTCTGTCTCTTTGGTGACGGCGATGCCGCCCTGCGATCTTTGTTCCCTTCTGTGAGATCTCGACCCATTCGCTAGATTTTCGACGAGAATCGATTATCACCGAATACATGGATGAAGCGAGTTCCATCAAGTTTGAAGCTGCTCCCAAAAACAGCGCTCTTAAGGCGACGGATTTTGCCACTCAACACACATTGCAGTTCATCGAATCCGTAACCGAAGGTCGACCAAATCTCCGTTTCCTCGAGGTCGGCGGTGGGAAAGGGCATTTGGCTAAGGCGTTGGTTGATAAGGGCCATCAGGTTCTTCCAATCGATGTCTCAGAAGAGGCAGTTGCTTGCGCGCGATCGCTGGGGCTCTCAGCAAAACAGACGGATATTTTTGGCGTCAATGATTTCGCCTTTGATGGCATTCTTTTTGTTCAGTCGCTTCACCATATTAATCCCTTGGGTCAATCGCTTGCCCAAGCAGCGCGGCTTCTGGGTAAAGGCGGATTCGTGCTTGTGGATGACTTCTCCTTTAACAAGATCGACGAAAGGACCGCTGTCTGGTTTCAAGGTGTTCAGAACCTTCTGGCCGCAGGTGGAATTGATACCTTTCACCGCATTGATATCGGGAAGGCTTTTAACCATTATTCCGAGCATGGTATCCATACCGGTGAAGAGCTGGTCCGAGCGTTGAGAAGCGCTTTTCGAAACGTCGACGTTTCTGAAGGTGGAGCTTACCTCTATCGATATTTCGTAACAAAAATGGAGTCCCGCCCGGGGAGTGGCGATTTCATCAAGGCAATCTTTGAGTGGGAAGAATTTCAGATCGAAAAACGATTCATCCAGGGGATCGGGCTTCGAGTGGTTGGTTTCAAGTGACCCAGACGATGACTCTCCAGCAAGAGTGGCGGAAAGAACTAGAGCCAACGTATGAGCAACGTCAGTAGCAAGAAAAAAGTATTGTCCCCGGAACAACGTGAAGAACTACTCGGAACGGTTAAAGCGCGTTTTGAGAAGAACATGAACCGCCACAAAGGTCTGGAGTGGGCGAAAGTACAAACAAAACTCGAAGCTGATGCTGGCAAACTATGGTCACTCAATGAGATGGAACGAACTGGCGGCGAACCGGATGTGGTTGATCATGATAAAAAGACCGGGGAGTACACCTTTTGCGATTGTTCGGCGGAAACGCCCAAGGGCCGCAGAAACGTTTGCTACGACCGTGACGCGCAGGAGGCGAGGAAAGAATTTAAGCCCGAAAACAATGCGATGGATATGGCGGCCGCCATGGGCATTGAGCTTTTAACGGAAGAACAATATCGAGACCTGCAGAAAGTTGGAAATTTCGACACGAAAACTTCGAGCTGGGTAAAAACGCCTTCTGATATTAGAAAACTAGGCGGCGCCCTCTTTGCCGACCGTCGCTACAATCATGTTTTTGTATATCATAACGGTGCGTCCTCTTACTTTGGCGGCAGAGCGTTTCGTGGCTTGCTACGGGTCTGAAAACGGCGCAGGCTCGCTAGCAAAAAGAAAATCAAATCGATCGGTCCCGCGATTGTACCGATCGCCGGATTTCTTGTCTGAATTGTCAGCGCTGGATAGAAGTGTTAAAGCGGCGTAGAAAAGTGAAATACATTCGCCTATCTTAGGCATGGCTTCGGAAGGACCGTGAGTCATGAAAAATCAGGTAGTTGGGGATTCGATAGTTAGTGATAACGAATATTGTTCTTCCTTGGTTCTGATCTTACCCTTAATCGCCCTGGCCATGCTTACCGGGTGTTCCACCCTAGGCAGCGCTGCCTCGGGAGAACCCGCGCCGACTACCACCGATAAAACCTATCTAGAGCAGAACTCATCCACGTCCGATCAGGTCGTGGACACTCCCGATCCAGGCTACGAATGGTTCTACTAAGCGCTTAAGATATCAGTTCGGGTAGTCCGGCTGAGAGGAAGGCCGCGGATTAAAATCCGCCGGAATATGGTTGGGTTTCCCGGAGTCGGTGGGAATAATGTGCAAGCGGGTCTTAAGTGGGTTTCGCCCCACTGCGGCAAATTGGTAATTAATATCAGCGTCCGGAATCAAAACGTGGCTTGATGGGAGGACATCGTGTACCCTCAAACGGCTAGAAAGACCAAACCTATGGAACACGAAGCAGAGGATCAATCCGTACTGAAATCTATCCGCCAGCTCGCGGACGAGGAGCATCGCTTGTACGCACATGAAACGCTCACTGACGCTGATCGCGCGCGACTGGCAAAGATCAATGTCGAACTCGATCAGTGCTGGGACTTGCTGCGGCAGCGTCAAGCTTTACAAAATGCGGGACGCAACCCAGATGAGGCGCATGTACGGCCACCCGAGATCGTTGAGGGCTACGAGCAATGAGTCCAAAGCTCAGCCACCGCCGCGAGCGGCGGTTCCTCCGATATGCGTTCACGTCGGCAACGTTTCCCAAACGCTTTGTCGGTGACCATTGGACTTAGAAAAAATAGGACACAGAGCCTCCTTGGGCCCGGGCATGACCGACCAACAGAATTTTCCCGGTACTAGTGGCCCTGGTTCTGGCTCGGTACCGTGTCCTCGGCTCGATCCCCGGGGTGCTCCGTCAATTTTGACAGTACCTTGCCGGTTCGAGCGTCAACTTGTATTGCCGCGATTCTCTTCGTTAACGGCGTGAGAATGTCAATCGACCAGACAGGTTGGCCGTTCTCTTGCGACAGCTTAGCGGCCTTTACTTTTCCTCCGGGAACCTTTGCCAGTGCAGCTTTTTCAGCTTGTGATTGGGTGATGTGACCATGCACTACTTTCGATGTTTGGGCACCGTCGTTTGCCCAGATCGTCTCCGGGTAGGTGCCGGCGGCGAAAGCGATCCCCACAAAAAGGGTAGTCGCCAATTTGCGGGATGCTCTAATAATGAACTGCGAGCGCGAAGAGATAAATTTGTTCATGTTTTCCTCACTCAGGTATAACTGTCGCTATCACATCCAATTCTGATAGTCGGCTGCTTCGGAAAGAACTATCTAACTATTCTGTTCGCGGGGGAGTGACGCAATGGTTTTCTGGCGTCTTGCGTCAGGGCTGGGCAACGAAACGAGGCCTTTTAGAGGCGCTGAACCCGGTATAGGAGTGGGCGACACGTCAGCAAAACCGAGGAATTTGTCCAACACTTTCATGTTATAGTGCGCCGTGGAAGAATGGATCAAGGCTCAACTGCGAGAGCGTCAGCCGCCGGCTGGCCAGGCTGGGATAATGGCGCAGCGTTGGGAGCATCTTCTTTTTCTGCATTGGCCTTTTGACCCTATTCTCGTCCAGCGGACCTTGCCCGATGGGTTATCGGTCGACACGTACCGGCACCGTGCTTGGATCGGAATTGTCCCATTTCGCATGAGAAAGGTTCGGCCGGTTGCGCTGCCCTTTGTATGGAGCAATTTCCTCGAGCTGAATTTGCGCACTTACGTTAGAGACTCTCGCGGAGTTCCCGGCGTTTGGTTCTATTCTCTTGATGCCAATAATCCGATGGCGGTTTGGACAGCCCGGCTATTTTTTGGCCTCCCATATCAGCATGCCGAAATGGAAGTGGAAAACGGCAATGAAGAGATCGGATATTCTTCCCGGCGCAGGGGCTGTGCGACGGTGCAAGAGTACCGATTCACGCCATCCGATGAGCTTGGGGAAGCCAAACCAGGCTCGCTTGAATTTTTCCTCATAGAACGCTACCGCCTGTTCTCGATTCGTGGCGGTCAAATACTAACTGGACGGGTCTGTCATTCTCCGTATCAACTAAGGGAGGCCACGGTGACACGTTTTGATAGTTATCTGTTTGAGTTAGACGGTTTAAAGCCTCCGGCTGGACCGCCTGACAGTGCGCTTTACTCTGCTCGGGTGGATGTAACGATCTACCCGGTGGCGGAGGTACGTTAGATGCTGCGCCGTTATAAAGATTCCGCTCCTACGGAGCTGCGTGTTCCATCTGGAGCCAAGGTAAAAGCAGATTAGCTCCGCTGGGAGCGGAACCGGTCGAATCGATCGGTGTGTCGAACGCTCCGAAAGAAAACGCCCAATTCGACGACAAGGACGAATACGAACGCAAGTCCGGCATACGCATCAGGGGTCCTTAGTATATTCCTTGACATGTATATGCGTTATTGCGTATATGCCTTGAAAGGAACAGACGAACATGAAAATCAAATTGACCAGCGTATACGTAGACGACCAGGAGAAGGCTCTGCACTTCTATACAGAAGTATTGGGGTTTGCTAAGAAGGCAGATTTTAGTCAAGGCCCATTTCGTTGGCTGACCGTGACCTCGCCCGAGGAGCTGGACGGCACGGAGTTGCAAATAGCGCCCAATGACGGCCCGGGAGCGAAAGAATATCAGCAGGCGATGTTTCAGAAGGGCCGGCCGGCGGCAATGTTCTTCACCGAAGATGTCAAGAGCGACTACGAGCGGATCAAGGCGCGCGGTGCTGAGTTCACAATGCCGCCCACCGACGTGACCGCATCGACCATTGCTATGCTGAACGACAGCTGCGGTAACCTCATTCAGCTCGTTCAGCTGGCACGCTATTAAAAAGGCGCATTCAACACGACAGTGGAATCTGTATTCGAAATCATAGCGGAGCCGAACCGCCGCGCGATATTGAGTCTCCTGGTCTCGTCCCAACAATCGGTAGGAGAGATCGAGCGTCATTTGCGGATGGCGCAGCCCACCGTGTCAAAGCACCTGCGGGTGCTGCGTGAGGCCGGCTTTGTGGAATCCAGGGTGGACGCACAGCGGCGTCTCTACCGATTGAGACCCGAACCACTTCAAGAGGTTGATGCCTGGCTGGCTCCGTTCCGGCGCTTCTGGTCCGTTCACGTGGACGCTCTCGAACGCCACCTGGACCGCATGGATCAACCAACACAAACGAAAAAGAAGACAAGGAGGAGATAGATGGATGATCGAGAGCAGTACACACCGGGTCCGGCCAGCGGGGCGCACGTGCGAAAAGATGGAGGGAAGTGGACGCTAGTTCTGGTGAGAGAACTGCGTCATTCGCCGGAAAAAGTCTGGTTGGCGCTTACCGATCCCGCGCATCTGCGGGAATGGGCTCCCTTTGAAGCAGATGGGAACCTGGGTACAGCTGGAACCAAAGTAACGCTCACTACGGTAGGAGCACCGAAGCCGCAGGCTTCCGAAACAACCGTCACCCGAGCCGATGCTCCCAACGTGCTTGAGTATAAATGGGGTGACAACGATATCCGATGGGAACTCGAAGCTTTTAACGGCGGCACCCGCCTGACGCTTTGGCACAACATCGATCGCCGCTTCATCTCGATGGGTGCTGCCGGGTGGCACATCTGTTTCGATGTCCTCGACCGCCTTCTGGGCGGGACGCCTATCGGCCGCATCGTGGGTGGTCAGGCCATGAAGTTCGACTGGCCGCGATTAAACGCCGAGTACGCAAAGCAGTTTGGCGTTGAAGACGTCAAGCTCATTGATCAATCTTAAAGTCCTGGGGGCGATCTCCAAGGCGACAGTTAGGTCCTGAATCCCCCGAGGATACAAAACTGATCGAACATGATTACTGTTGCTCCTGTAAATATGGTTTCTCTAGTAAACATGGTGAGTAGTTAAAAAGAGCGGGAATCGGCGCCGCTTATCCGCTCTAATCTGAACCGGCCAGCCGGGAAGCCGCTGCTACTCAATCACGGTGTTCGGTTTTCGATGGAGGATCAGCGATTCCTAGCAGAACCGACGAATGAAACTTAATTCTTTAATAACTCTCTCTTTTAAGTGCGACTCGTCTGCGCGCCGGACTTCATTCAGATACGCTTTGAATGAGTTTTCTACAATGGTTTCAGTAATGGGTTCGAAATTTGGAGAGCCCACCACCGTGGGATGGCTATGTTTTGCTATCTCGGCACTGAGTTTCAGCACGGTGTTTTGGCTGGCTTTTAAAGCACTCAGTCTGGTTACACCCTAAGCTGCCGTTCCACGGGCTAGACCTCCGGCGGCGAGGTCTATCTTTGTCGCCACCATATCTAAACGGTCTGACCGGATAGACCAACTATGGCTAATATAATGATGCTGAGAAATCCTGCCGTTTCCGTCAGTGCCCTTTCTTGCGTGCTTCTCGAACTGCGGCTCAATGGGCAAAGACCGCCACCTGACCCCGACCTGCGCGGATAAACCAGCATCAGGTCGAGGTTCTTAGGCAAAAGACGCTAGTGTACCGTCTACTATATAATGATGACACCGTTGCGTTCAAAATGGGCCGTCTGCGAGGCGCGAGGAGGGAGCATGTCTGAATCGATACGTGACCGATCCCGCAGGCGCGGGAAAGCAGCCGGCCCATTTTCAACGCAACCCTCCGGGCCGTGGCCGGACGTTGTCACCCTTATATAGGAGACGGTACACTAGATCTACGTTCTGAGATTAGGCCAGGTCGAAACGATCAAGGTTCATTACCTTGGTCCAGGCAGCCACGAAGTCGTCTAGGAACTTTTGCTGCGCATCGCCGCTGCCGTAAACCTCGGCAACAGCGCGAAGCTGGGAGTTCGATCCGAACACGAGGTCAACCACGGTGGCCGTCCACTTCAGGTCGCCCGTGCTGCGGTCGCGTCCTTCCAAAACCCCTTCGATAGAAGACTTCTGCCACTTGGTGCGCATATCGAGCAGGTTGATGAAGAAGTCGTTGGTCAGAGTCTCGGGCCGTTTGGTGAAGACTCCGTATTCGGTATGACCATAGTTCGCACCCAGAGCTCGCAGTCCACCGATCAGGACCGTCATTTCAGGAGCGTTCAGAGTTAAGAGTTGGGCCTTGTCGATCAGGAGGTTGGCAGCCCAGCCTTCAAGGCCAGGGTGAATGTAGTTTCGGAAGCCGTCAGCGCGCGGTTCGAGAACCGCAAAGGATTCGACATCGGTCTTGTCCTGCGAAGCGTCGGTGCGCCCCGGTGCGAAGGGGACTTTCACGTCGTGACCGGCTTTCTTAGCGGCAGCCTCAACGGCAGCCGACCCGCCGAGAACAATGAGATCGGCGAGAGAGATTTTCTTGCCCTTCTTCTGAGAGTCGTTGAACTCTTTCTGTATCGCTTCGAGCTTGCCAAGCACCTGCGCGAGCTCGGCGGGCTGATTTACTTCCCAGTCCTTTTGCGGAGCGAGGCGGATGCGTGCGCCGTTGGCTCCGCCGCGTTTGTCGCCGCCGCGGAAAGTGGAAGCAGAAGCCCAAGCCGTGGTCACTAGCTGCGAGATGGACAGCCCGGAAGCAAGAATCTTAGCTTTCAAGGCTTCAATGTCCTTGTCATTGACCAGTTCATGGTCGACTGCGGGAACCGGATCCTGCCAGATCAACTCTTCCGCTGGCACCAGCGGGCCGAGGTATCGGGTGCGTGGCCCCAAATCGCGATGCGTCAGTTTGAACCAGGCGCGGGCAAAGGCGTCCGCGAACTGGTCTGGGTTCTCGTAGAAACGCCGGGAAATCTTTTCATAGATGGGATCGACGCGCAGCGAGAGATCGGTAGTCAGCATATTTGGTGCATGACGTTTGGACGGGTCAAATGCATCTGGCACCGTTGCTGATTCACCTTTCGGCTTCCATTGAAACGCGCCGGCCGGGCTCTTCGTCAGCTCCCACTCATAAGTAAACAAGTGTTTAAAGAAGTCGTTACTCCACTTTGTCGGCGTAGTCGTCCAGGTGACTTCCAAGCCGCTGGTGAACGCGTCCTTGCCTGTACCAGTGCCGTGGCCGTACTTCCAACCGAAGCCTTGTTCTTCAACACCGGCAGCTTCAGGCTCAGGTCCCACATTGGAGTTGGGACCCGCGCCGTGCGTCTTGCCGAAGCTGTGGCCGCCCGCGATCAGGGCCACGGTCTCTTCGTCATTCATGGCCATGCGAGCAAACGTCTCACGGATATCCTTGGCTGCGGCCAGCGGGTCAGGTTTACCTTCAGGGCCTTCCGGATTGACGTAAATTAAACCCATGGTGGTAGCGCCGAGCGGAGCTTCCAGGTTGCGTTCGCCTGAGTAGCGCTTGTCAGTGCCCAGCCAAGTTGTCTCGGAACCCCAGTAGATGTCCTGATCCGGTTCCCACACATCCGCACGCCCCCCCGCGAAACCAAAGGTTTTAAAGCCCATCGTTTCCAGAGCAACGTTTCCGGTGAGAATGATCAGATCGGCCCAGGAAATCTTCCTACCGTACTTCTGCTTGATTGGCCACAGCAGCCTGCGCGCTTTATCGAGACTCACATTGTCCGGCCAACTGTTGAGAGGCGCGAAGCGTTGCTGACCTCTGCCGCCGCCGCCTCGACCGTCACCGATCCGATAGGTGCCAGCGCTGTGCCACGCCATCCGGATGAACAAGCCTCCGTAGTGTCCAAAGTCCGCCGGCCACCAGTCCTGCGAGTCCGTCATCAGGGTCTTGAGATCCTCAATCACCGCATTCAGATCGAGGGTTTTGAACTCTTCGGCGTAATTGAATTCTTCGCCCATCGGATTCGATAGCGAAGAGTGCTGATGCAGAATTGCTAAGTTCAGCTGTTCGGGCCACCAATCCCGGTTCGACGGTCCTACGCCAGAGGAATGATGAAATGGGCACTTCGATTCGGTTACAGTTGGTTTTTCGTCTGCCATATCTGTCTCTCAGTTTTGGGCGACGTATCAGAGACGCCGCCGCTTGCTCAAAGATCTCTTGAGGAAAATATTCGCGTTTGTCTTACCATAGACGATGTAGCATCACGGAATCGGGTTGGCCCAATACATATTTCCGATTCGGAGTATAGGCATTAGCTATGGCTAGGCAGCTCGCTTGAGGCTCGCGCGTAGCGAATAGAGTACAGCCAATAGCCGACCGCCAAGAATCCTGAGCTGGTTGCGGCCAACCTAGTTAGTGGGTATCGACTATCGGCTATTCGAAGTAAACACCACTGGTTGACCGCTGGCAGTCTGTGCCATTTCTACAATGATCCGGCGCAGCGTGAGCAGTTGAAGCCAGAGGCGCAGTGGATCGGGAATAGATGAGCGATAACTTGCTTCTACCGTTCACAGGACGTGCAATATTTTGAAATCGGAGCGATTGTTTGTCTCTATTTTACGTTGTATGGGGGAAATGAAAGTTAGGAGATCGCAAGGAACGGGATCAAACTCAGCTTTGGACGCGCGCACGGAGGGCACTGCTTTTTGGCGGTCCTCGCTCGTCTCGGGAGTCAATTTTTTTAAGGCCAGTTTTACCGCGTCGCATGTTTTTAGCCGTCACACGCACGACGAGTATTCCATAGCAGTGGTCGAACGAGGCGCCCCGACAGTTACTTGCCGGGGAGCGGCCCATTTAGCGCCTCCCGGCTCCTTTCTGCTCCTCAATCCCGATGAACCTCACGAAGGACGATCGGCCCAGGATAGGGCCTACCGAATGATGTATGTCGAGCCCAGCGTGATGGGGCGGCTGCTCGACCAGGACAGTGTCGGCTTACGATCGAATTGCTTTCCGCTCTTCCGTTCGCCGATCATCGAAGACCGCGCTCTGGCCGCCGAGTACTTAACACTGCATCGTGCTTTGGAAAGTGAGTCTTTAGGCGCCTTAGAGGCCGAGAGCAGAATGCTCGCTTTCCTGACGGCTTTGGTAGGACACCATGCGGACGGTCGTATCGCGGCTCCCGATAGGCGCCATACGCCACTCGTCCGGTTGATTCGACAATATCTGGAAGCTCATTTTCACGAAGATCTGTCTCTTTCGGACCTGTCTCAGTTGACCGGGGTGGGGCGGTTTGCGCTCCTTCGCCAATTTAGCCGTGAGATAGGATTGCCACCGCACGGTTATCTGACGCAGGTGCGCTTGCGGGAGGCCCGGCGCCGGCTCCTAGCTGGAAGCTCGCCCGCCTTAGTCGCGGCCGAAGTTGGATTCGTCGATCAAAGCCATCTGATAAAGCGGTTTCGGAGCGCGTTTGGAATGACGCCGGGCCAGTATGTTGGCGCTAACTCTATAGAGGTTGAATAACAAAAGCACCATTGAATTAAATTGAACCATGAAATCCATCGATACTGACTTAGCTCAAGCTGCTCGGAACGTGGTGGAGCATTGTCTCGGCATACAAGCCGGTGAGGCGGTATCGATCGTGACTGACAACGCGGATCCCGATCGCATCGAAATCGCGCGCGCTTTATGGGAGGAGGCGCGCGCCATAGGGGCTGATGTGATTCTGGCTGAGATGTTGCCGCGCCAGAACAGCGGTGAAGAACCGCCGGCACCGATCGCGCAACTCATGGTGGAAAGTAAGGTGGTTCTTTGTCCCACGTCGAAATCGCTTTCACATACCCAAGCGCGCCGGAACGCGTCCGCGCGCGGCGCGCGGATTGCTAGCCTGCCAACCATAACCAAAGAAATGGTTGTGCGTTGTCTAATGGCCGATTACCGGAGTATTGCCGCTCTAACGAAACGCCTCGCCGAAAAGCTAAACCGAGGCTCAAAGTTCAAAGTGGAGAGTAAGCTTGGTACCAGCCTTGAGCTGGAACGACAAGGTAGGACGGTCGGCGCCGATACCGGTCTGCTGACTCAACCGGGACTTTTTGGCAACCTGCCGGCGGGTGAGGCTTACTTTGCACCGATGGAAGGCACAACGAACGGTAAAATTATCTTCGATGGATCGGTCGCGGATGTCGGCATATTGGTAGAGCCGATCGAACTACAGGTTGAACGCGGCGTGGCGCGGATTGTCTCGAGCTCCGCGGCGGCCCAGACCCTGGAGCGCTACCTATCTGTGCATGGGCCGAAGGCCTATAACATCGCCGAATTGGGAGTTGGCACCAACGATCGGGCAATGGTCTCAGGCAACATTCTGGAGGACGAAAAAGTCTTAGGTACCGTACACATCGCTCTTGGTAACAACGCGAGCATGGGCGGTACTGTGAACGTACCCATCCACCTGGATGGCCTCATCCGAAACGCCACTCTCTACGTCGACGGTGATCTCGTATTAAATGAGGGTAAGCTCCTAATTTAGACCAGAACGACGAAGGCAGGAAGCGTCTCGAACAGCAATTCCGGCGTTTGAGACAAACCCGACCGGCACCCTGAAGTTTGCATTTATGTTGGCTGAGGATGGTTCAGATACTTAGGAAAACCTCGGAGCTACCACGAGAGCAGAATCCATATCTGCTGACCGGCAGAGGTAGGAAGAAGCGGTGGTTTTTTCTACGAGCAAGGAAAGCTAAGCCTGAAAGCGAGGTTTGATTCCGCGATGCAGGAGATGATTTCAGGTTGTAAACAGCTTCGGCCCGGCGAATCGTTCATCGGCAAACAGGGTCTGCAATACGCCGTCGGCATTTCGGCGGAGTCGGCAGGCTCGAAAGCGATCCACATGCAGCTTCTGACCATGCCGCCGGGGGGACGCGCCTTTGCCCATAAGCACGCGACCCACGAGACTGCTATCTATGCGCTAAGCGGGGTCTCGCACGTGTGGCACGGCGAGCGCCTTGAGCACCACTCGATCGTCGAGCCCGGAGATTTCTTCTACATTCCGGCCGATGTTCCGCACCTGCCGTACAATCCCAGCCAGACCGAATCTGTCACCGCGATCATCGCTCGCACGGACCCCAACGAGCAGGAAAGCGTTATCCTGCTGCCGGAGCTCGAAAGCATTCGTCCACCGAGCGCTTTGAAGTAATCGAATGACTGGGCGGAACCACGTCTTACGCGGCTCCGACTTCGCTAGCGGTAACCGAGCCGCGCTCTTCGGGCCTGGATGTCGAGTTGGAGCATCTGAAGAAAACGCCGCGTGCAATTGAGTCAGAGAAAGCTCCTCGAAACGTCGCTCATGTTTTGACGGTCTCGTTCTCAAAACAGCAAAGGTTGTTTATCTTTTGTACCTGTTAGCGGCTCGGCCAGGTCAATAAAACCAATTGTAACCCGGGTCCTGATCGACGGGCTGATTGCTGGGTTTCCCTTGATCATGTTCTATAGGGCGAATCTGCAGATTTGTCGCCACCCCGTGGGTCCCCGCCAAACCATCGATGCCAGAGCATCCGCTAAGCGCCAGAAGGCAGATGGTTGACGATGTTGTTAGTGCCCGCACACAGTACTTTGAGCTAATCACTTTCAAATTCTTCATGGCACTCCCTTCGACTTGAAATCCTGAGCTGTAATAACAGCGACAACTGAAGATGTATAATACTCTTGTTTTGTAGTCAGTTAGTTTCATTTAATGGATGGTAAAGGGTTACGGGTTTGAACGTTTAGTAAAAAAACGTTGCATCGAGAATGGTCCGCTACCGGTTAGAACAAGCGCGGCGAGACAGGCGAGATATAAGAGAGCGACTTCGAAGCCGGGTGGGCCAAATTGAGCGCCGGCGGGCGTTACTGCCTTAAGTGTGATCGCGCTGAAACCATATTGGAGGTGCACAGTAAACATGGCTGTGAGTAATACGCCCGCCATGGGTACGCTGGCTAAGGGGATGAACAGCCCAAGCAAGACAGCCAATCCGCCCAGCAGCTCGACTATAATTGTGGCCCACGCCATTAGCTCCGGGGCCGGAACACCCAGGGTATGTAGAATCGCCACGAAGCGCTCAGGTCCGTGGATAAGCTTGGCATAACCATGTTCCATGAAACCATATCCGACAATGAGGCGGAGTGGGAGTGCTGACCAACGAGCCAGGTTCCATTTGGGTGGGTTAAAAATGCCCGTCATGTTAGTTTTATTATTAGACCTCTTTAGCGAGGATATTGCTGAGTTCATAAATTCAAAAGAGCTTCATCAAGTCCGGCAGAATACCGCTGGCGCTGGCGATCATGTAGGTGTGGCTACCTCGACTCCAGCTGACAGTGGTGACGTTATCTGACTGATTGAAGACTGGGGATTCTGGTGGCGCATCCTTCAGCGACGACCGATCAATCACTACCAAATGCGCAGATTGGTGATTCTCCAATCGATAGCAAATGATGTAAACTTTCTTACCTCTCCAATCCACGACCCTGCAGTTGGAGATGGCCCCCCCATTCAGCCCGCGTGGTA
>Ga0213876_10001674_pt1 | contig 13508 bp, 13 predicted proteins | sample BarmaccomBMRX_R9_FD_160113 | JGI IMG/M metagenome (GOLD analysis project Ga0213876, IMG submission 160113) | Root-associated microbial communities from Barbacenia macrantha in rupestrian grasslands, the National Park of Serra do Cipo, Brazil - RX_R9 | ecosystem: Host-associated > Plants > Roots...
CGCCGCGGTGGCCGCCGGTGTGGTGGGTGAGGACCACATCCGCGCGGTGTGCCGGGCCCTTGATGGGTTGCCCGCCAGCGTGGGCCCAGCCGAGGTGGCTGCCGCTGAGCGTCGCCTGGTGGCCCACGCGGGCACCGTGGATGCCGCCGTGGTGAGCAAGCTGGGTCAACGTATTGCTGACTATCTCAATCCCGATGGGCTCTTTAGCGAGGCGGACCGGGCGCGCCGGCGCGGGTTACATGTGGGCCCTCAGGGCCCTGATGGGATGTCGCGGCTGCACGGGTTGCTCGATCCAGAGGCGCGCGCTTATTTCGAGGCGGTGGAGGCCGCGGTGCGGCCCGGGCGTCATCAACCCGATAGCCCGACCGGGGATCCTGGGCCGCGCGATGAGCGCAGCGCAGCCCAGCGTTGCCATGACGCGTTCAAACTGGGTATGCATCACGCCCTCGGCTCTGGTGGGCTGGGTGCGCATCGCGGCCAGCCGGTCACGGTCGTGGTTACCACGACGTTGGCCGAGCTCAACCAGGCCGCCCACGCCGTGGTTGACCCGACGGTGCCCATGCCTGCCCCCGCGCGTACCGGCGGGGGCTCCCGGTTGGCGATGGCCGAGCTGATCCGGCTGGCCGCCCACGCGATTCACTACCTGGCGGTGTTCGACGAGCACACCGCGCGCCCGCTGTATCTGGGCCGCCAAAAACGCATCGCCACCCCCGAGCAGCGCCTGATCTGTCATGCCCGCGACCGCGGCTGCACCCGTCCTGATTGCCTGGTGCCGGGCTATTGCTGCGAAGTCCACCACGCACCCGGGTGGGCCGCGGGCGGGCGCACCGATGCCGACAAGCTGTTTTTCGCCTGCAGCTGTCACCACGGCGCGGCCAGCCGCGGCGAATTGCACACCGTAGTCACCACCAGCGGCCGACTCGGCTGGACCAACGGCACCAGCCCACCAACCATCAACCACGCCCACCACCCCGACGAACTCCTACACGGCGACCCCGACCCACCCGCCGAGGAGCGGCCCGCTTAGCGCCCTCAACCACTGCGGACCTGGGTCTTGCTCGGCGTCGAGGCGCCGGAACACAGCCTGACCGGTTTCAAGAAATCGTGTGCCGGGTTCCCGGCATCTCGACCGCCGAGCTCACCAGAACCTGCCGAAACGGCGCGCTAATTCCCTATCATCTGGACATGAACGCAGGCGCGCTGACTCACGTGCGCTCGCCCGTATTCACCCCTGAGGACGCGGCACGATATCGCGCGGCTGGCTGGTGGTCCGACACGACGCTGTCCGATGCGGTACGTCGCAACGCTGAACACTTCCCCGGCCGCACCGCCTACGCCGACTTCCCTGGTGCGGCGCTGACCTGGAGTGAATTCGATTCTGCGGCAACCGCTTTAGCGGAGCAGCTAGCCGGCGCGGGAGTGGCCCCGGGCGATCGGGTCGCGGTGTGGCACGGCGACTCCGCGGCTCTCCACGCGCTGTTTGTGGCAATCGAGCGCTGCGGCGCCGTCGTCGTGGGGATGGGCGCTCGCGCCGGCACCCGCGAGGCGGCGGCGATACTTCGAAGCACCGAGCCCAAGATCCTGATCTGCGATCGAGCGCGCCGCGAGGCCGCCGCTCAGGCTTCCGAGATCCCAGTGTTGGCCCTGGATACCGGTTCCGAGACGTTGTCGTTGAACACCGGCACCCATTTCGAGGCCCTTGGGGCCGACTCCCGGCTCGGACCCGATGATGTGTTCCTGATCAACTCGACCTCCGGGACCACCGGGTTGCCCAAGTGTGTCGTGCACACGCAGAACCGTTGGCACTACTTTCACCAGAAGGCCGTCGCCAACGGGTTGCTGACGTCTGACGACATCTTCCTGCCGGTGATCCCGATGCCGTTCGGCTTCGGATTGTGGACCAGCCACACCACCCCGATCTACCTCGGCGCGTCGGCAGTGATCCTGGGGCGCTTCACCGCGGCGGCGGCATGCGAGGCAATAGCCCGGTGCAAGGTCAGCGTGTTGTGCTGTGTCAGCACGCAATTGACGATGCTGATGGCGGATTCCAGTTCCCGGGACCACGACCTGAGTTCACTGCGTGTCGTGTTCACCGGCGGCGAGGCGTTGCCGTATCGACCGGCTGCCGAGTTCGAGGATCTCACCGGTGCGAAGATCCTGCAGTTTTACGGCTCGAATGAGACGGGCATGCTCAGCGCCACCACGCTGGACGACCCGCGCGAACGCCGGCTCCGCACCGGCGGCAGGATCGTGCCGGAGATGGCGGTCCGCTTGTTCGACGGCGATCGCGACGTCACCGAAACGGGACGCGGACAGCCCGCGTGCCGAGGCCCGGCGACCAGCCTCGGCTATCTTGGCGGCACCGATCACGAAAAGCTCTTCACCCGCGACGGCTGGATGCGCATGGGCGATGTCTGCGAGATCGATTCGGAGGGCTATCTGAACGTCACCGGCAGACTGTCGGATTTCATCGTGCGAGGCGGCAAAAACATCAGCGCGGCGCAGGTCGAGGATGCCGTCACCAGTCATCCGGCGATCGCGGTGGCCGCGGCGATCGCGATGCCCGACCCGGTGTTCGGCGAAAAGGTGTGCGTCTATACCGAACTCGTCGGTTCGCGCACCGTAGACCTGGCCGAGCTCGTCAGCTATCTGTTGGCGCTGGGAGTGTCCAAGGAATTGTTGCCCGAACGGCTCGTCGTCGTCGACGAACTGCCCCGATCGTCCGGCGGAAAGGTCGCCAAAGGCGCTCTCCACGAAGACATTAGAACCCGATTGGAGGTCGATCATGACCACTCCTAACGCCCGGCGAGGCGGCGTGGAGGTGTGGGCGCCGGCGGTGGTGCCTCCGATTGGGGTCGAGCTGTCCAACGAACAGGCGCTCGCGGTGGCATTCCGCCATCTCGCCGCGATCGGGTTCGCCGAGAACATGGCCGGACACATCACCTGGCAGCCCGACGGGCACGGGGAGATGCTGGTCAATCCGTGGGGCCTGTGGTGGCAGGAACTGACCGCCTCCGATATCTGTGTGGTCGACGCCGACGCCCGGGTGGTCCGGGGCAGGTGGGACGTCACCCCGGCGATACACATCCACACCGAGCTGCACCGCGTTCGCGACGACGCCCGGGTCGTCATTCACAATCACCCGTACTACGCCTGCGTGCTCGCCGCGCTGGGCAGACTTCCCGAGCTGGTGCATCAGACCGGCTCGCTGTTTCTGGACGACCTGTGCCTGGTTGACGAATACGACGGCGAGATCGACAACCCGGCACGCGCGGCGGATCTCGCGGCACACATCGGCGCGGCCAACCTGACGATTCTGGTCAATCACGGCGTCATCGCCACTGGTCGCACCCTGCCGGAAGCGGTCTACCGCGCGGCGTCCATCGAACGGGTGTGCAAGCTCGCCTATGACGTCCTGGTGACCGGCAGGGAACCCGCCCAGATGAAGTGGTCGGATATGGCAGGGATGCAGCGGTCGCTCATCGAGCGCGCAGCTGATGTGTACTGGGCCGGGGCGGCGCGCATGACGATCAAAGCCGACCGCGATGTGCTCGGCTGAGTGGCCGAGCAGACGCAAAGGCACACCAATCCGGTAGGAATTGGGTGCTTTTGCGACTGCTCGCTGATACTGCCGTACAAGGAGATTGCCCTCGATGAAATCGATTGACGAGCTGGCCAGCAACCCGAACTTCACGACCGCCAAGAGCGGCGAAGAGCGCTCGGTTACCTTCCTGCCGGATCCGCCACGGGCGAAACGTCTCTACACGGTGATCTCGGTGGACGATCACATCGTCGAACCGCCGGATACCTTCACCGGGCGTCTCCCGCGGAAGTTCGCCGATCGCGCACCGAAGGTGGTGGGTAACGCGGACGGCGGCCAGACCTGGGTCTACGACGGTCAGGAATTGCCCAACGTCGGATTCAACGCCGTGGTTGGCCGACCGGTATCCGAGTATGGTTTCGAGCCGGTTCGTTTCGACGAAATGCGAAGGGGTGCTTGGGATATCCATGCGCGGGTCAAGGACATGGACCTCAATGGCGTCTACGCGTCGCTGAACTTCCCATCCTTTCTGCCCGGTTTCGCCGGCCAGCGGCTGCAACAGGTGACCACGGATCGAGACCTGGCGCTGGCCGCGGTTCGGGCCTGGAACGACTGGCATTTGGAAGTCTGGGCCGGGTCATATCCGGAGCGGATCATTCCGTGCCAATTGCCGTGGCTGCTGGACCCCGAGCTCGGCGCGAAGATGATCTACGAGAACGCCGAGCGGGGTTTTCACGCCGTCACATTCAGCGAGAACCCGGCGATGCTCGGATTCCCGAGCATTCACTCGGGCCACTGGGATCCGATGATGGCGGCCTGTGCGGAGACCGGGACCGTGGTGAATCTGCACATCGGATCATCCGGCTCGTCGCCGTCCACCACCGAGGACGCGCCGCCCGACGTGCAGGGCGTGCTGTTCTTCGCCTACGCCATTTCGGCTGCTGTCGACTGGTTGTACTCGGGTCTGCCCAGCAGGTTCCCCGACCTGAAGATCTGCCTGTCCGAAGGCGGAATCGGCTGGGTCGCTGGACTTTTGGATCGACTTGATCACATGCTCAGCTACCATGCGATGTACGGCACCTGGCAGGCGCTGGGCGAAAAACTGACCCCCGCAGAGGTTTTCACGCGCAACTTCTGGTTCTGCGCCGTCGAGGACAAGTCGTCGTTTGCGCAGTATGAGCGGATCGGAGTGGACAACATCATGCTGGAGGCCGATTACCCGCATTGTGACTCGACCTGGCCGCACACTCAACAAACGATCCATGAGGAGATCGGCGGACTTCCGCACGACGTGATTCGAAAGATCAGCTGGGAGAACGCGTCTCGCCTGTACCGCCATGCGGTACCGATCGAAATACAGCGGGATCCGGAGACTTTCTGACTATCGCGGCATTAGCGGAGTAGGTGACTGTAGGGATCGCTCTCGGGCCCAACTTTCGCTGATTCCCCCTTCCGTTAGTTGGGGACGTCAGCGCTGTCTGGGCCGAAAGAACAATGAACCCGCGACGGCCCGGTTGCGAAGCGCCGCCGCGCGCCAGGTGTTAACCGGATGCGTGGCCAGCATGTTGGCCAGCCAGACGAAGAACCCGGTCTCCGAACCGGCCCGGTCAGCCATGCCGTCGAAATCCACCGACCTGAGCAGGTATTTGCCGGCACTGAGTACGCCAATGGCTCGCCGGGCGCCGCCGGGGCGGAACGCGTATCCGTAGTTGTCGGCGGTGTACTCCATCGACCGCGACAGCGTCTGGCCCAAAAACGGGATATTCATCGCCAACTCACTGAGCTGCCGCCAGTAGGACGTGTGACCCGCCGCGATGTGCCCGACCTCGTGGCCGATCACGAAAGCCAGCGCCTCGGGGTCGCGGGCCTGACCACCAATTTCGAACAGGTCGCTGTAGACCACGACGTAGCGTCGCATGCCGTGCCCGCTGGAAAAGGCGTTGATCCGGCCGTTACCCAGCACCACGTACGCGTCCGGCACCTCGGTGAGCCCGAACCGCTGGGCCGCCTCCACGACGAGCCAGTAGCCTTCGGGAAACTGCGTGGGCGACATCTTGACGCCGTTCACGCGCTGCCTTCCATAGGTCAACCCGCGCCCCAGGTACAGCGCGATCGGGGTTGCCAGAATGGAAAGCCACAGCGCGCTGGCCCGACCCGACAGGACCAAGGCGAATGCGACGAGATAGAGCACGATGCTGGACACGAGAACCAGCAGAAGAAGTCCGATCTCCCATGGGTGGCGCCTGGGCTGCTCCAGGTACCCGGTCGGGCCCGGCAAACCAGCTCCCGGCGGCGCGCCGTGGTGCCAGCCTGGTGCGGACGCGTGACGGTTTCCGGGAAAGTCAACGGTGGTCATGGTTGGCTTCGGGCTCCTGTGTCTGTGTCAGTTTGGTCCGCTACGTGCGGGTGCTTTCAGAGTCCGAGGCCGCGCTCAAGGAATTCTCAAAAGATTCTTGCGGTCGGACCAGGCCGGCTGAATGTCGCGATCTGTCGACGGCCACGGCTTAATCCGCTCTTGTAGCGCGCGTCGGGAGGGTGTTTCGCGACAGGGCTGTTCTTCGGAAAATCGCCGCATTTTCCTCACCTGTCGCCATCGTCGGCGGTAGGCTCGTGCCGGGCTGAGTCCATTGTTGACGGGGAGCGTAGCCAAGGACGCTTACACGCCTGAGTCGCTCGCTTAGCTCACGACACACTGACGGGCGCGCATATGGAAATTTTCCGCGACACCAGCGGGCCGGACCGATCCGAGAGTCCGCGGGGCCACTATGCGATTGACTGCGCGGGTGCGCGGCTGTGTGTCTACGCGCGCAGTTTGGCCACCGTCCTGCGCATCGAGGGCGCCGTCGACGCGACGAACGCGCGGCTTGTCGCCCAAGTCGTGCGACGGTTTTCGCGGTTGAATCCTCCCTTGATCGTGGATCTCAGCAACCTTGATTTTTTGGGCATCGCAGGTTTCCGAGAACTGCTCGACCTCGATTGGGAGCGTGAGAACGACCAGCCAAGCTGCCGGATTGTCACCGGTGCCGCGCTGTGTCGGTTGACGCGAGTATTTACCGACCACGACTTGCCCGTCGTGGATTCAATTCCAGAGGGGCTGCACCAACTAGACGAGGCCATCCGGGCGCGCCGTCGGTTCATTTCGGTCCTTGCCCGAAAACTAGAACTGCAACGGGCGACGCCCGTCGTCCGCAAATTCGCTACCGACTCCTGAGTAATCAGACGGCGGTCTGCCGGATCTCCCCGCGGTGCCGGACGGCGCTGTCGGGGTTCCCGCCAGGCGACCGGTCGACTGCGTTGTTTTGCCCCCACTGATCGCGGGTAGTTCGTCGAAATCCGAGATCGTCGAACGGGAGGCGGAAGCATCATGCGGACCGGTCAAGACGAGCGGGGCGCGGCCACTGAGGACGTGCCCGCGCAGGACTCCGAGCAGCGTAGGTCGCGAACGGCGTTCTGGCTGAATTGGTCACTGGCAGTGCTGACAGTGCCGGCGGCGGGCCTCATCGTGCTGTATGCGCTGGGCATGCTGGTGAGTTTTGCCGCGTGCAGCGACGCGCCGTGCCACCGCCAGGTCCCGGGCGATCTCGGGCTGGGAATCTTGATGTTCGCCGCGCCCGTGGTGTCCGCGTTGACCATCGCGGCTTCCTTTTTCGCGGCCAAGCACCGGCGCGGATTCCTTGTCCCGCTGTGCGCTTGGGTGTTGCTGGCCGCCGATGCGATTGCACTAGTCCTTCTTGTGCGGCACTAAAGCCAGCGCGTAAAGCACACAGCGCTAGGTGATTTCGGCTGCCGCGGCTCCTGACTTTGCAACTCGGCGGCTACGCAGGATAGGCCGTTCGTTGCCGTTCGCCCCGATAAGAAGACCGCAGGAGTTTGAACCCCGGCGGGTTGGGAAGGTGATGGGTGCGGACCGAGTTTGCTCACTAAGACGTTCGGCGAATGCCCTGCACCTCGAAAGTGTTGCAGTGCAAGATGAGTCGTCTGTCTTTGGTCCGCGGCTCAAAGGAGCGCCAGCTCAACCACACCGAAAGTCAGGAGCGATCCATGGGTGATCAAAAGAGTGGGCCCGAAGAGGGCATCAAGGGAGTCGTCGAGGGCGTCAAGGGCAAAGCCAAAGAGGTAGGCGGAGCCGTCACCGGTAGCGACGACCTGGTGCGCGAGGGCCAAGCCCAGCAGGATAAGGCGGACGCTCAGCGCGATGCGGCCGAGAAGGAAGCCGAAGCCGAGGCGGCCCGCGGTGGCGCCGAGGCGGCCGAAGAGCGCCAGAAGCAAAACCAATAGCGCGTACTGTGCGGTGGGTCCGGCCCCGGCTTTCGGGATCGGACCCACCCGCAGCGGGCGATCAGTGGTCTTGAGAAATGGCCTGATTCAGGTTCATTGGCCGTGGACGGCCTGCGCTGCAGCATCGCGCGCCATGCCCCTACCCGCGGGCAAGCCGCACGACCAGCGGTCGGTGGTCGGAGATTGGCATGAGTTCAGCGGTCGTTTCGACGGCATCCAAACCGGCGTCATCGGTCAGGATGTGGTCCAGTTGGCGGGTCGGATCGGGTGCGGGAAACGTGTTCGCCACCGCGAGCGCCCGCATGCCTGACCATCGGCGCACAGCGACCGGAGTGAGATTGAGATCGCCGGTCAGCAGTCGCGGGCCGGGCAAGCCGCGCAAATCGTGGACCAGTCGGCGCAGCTGGTGCCGATTCCAGCCCGGCACGAACGACAAATGAGTGTTAGCCACGGTGAGGTGGCCCAACGGCGTGTGTATTCGCGCGATGATCGCCGCCCGCGGCTCCTCGTCGACCATCATCACGCGATTGGGGCCGGGCAGGTACATGGGAAAGCGCACCGGAATTCGCGGAAACCGCACCACCTGCCAGCTGGCCACCGGAAACCGCGACAGCAGCGCGATCCCGTAGGCCGCCGTCCCAGGCTGCTCGTGGCCAGTGGCGGCCATCCAGGTAGCACCGGGCGTGCCCGAGATCGCGGCCACGAACCGGTGCTCGACCGCCCCCATGGCCTCGGCCGCGGCGGCCGTGAGATCGACCCGGTCCGACCGCGGCTGCTCGAAGTCGACCTCTTGCAGCGACAGCACATCGGGATCAAGTCGGCGTACGCAGTCCCGTAGCCGCTGGGGATCAACTCCGTCGCCGACGGTGCGGCCATGCAGGATGTTGAAGGTCGCGACGCGCATACGTATCCGATACCCAGTCAGGACCGTGTCACCTTGCCGGACGGCCAGGTTGGTCACGCGAGGAGCGGGTATGACCTATCCGATGACACCCACCGAGGCACCGCTGGATGCGCCCGAGGCGGACCCGATGCCCGCCCACTCGATGCTGCGGGAAGCGCTGCGGCGCGCCGCCTCCGCGCTCAAGGAGCGCGGGCCGCGGTTCGCCCTGGCCGGTAGCTATGCGTTGTGGGCTTACGGTGCACCGGAACCCAGTCACGACGTTGATTTGGTGATCGCCGAGTCGGACACAGACGCCGCCGCGGCCACCCTGAGCGGGGCCGGGTTTTCGATCGAACGTCCCCCCGAAGACTGGCTTTTCAAGGCGTGCATCGACGGTGGGGTCGTCGACGTGTTGCACCGCGTTAACGGCGTATCGGTCCAACCGGCCACCCTGGAGTGTGCCCAGGCGCGCGACGTTCTTGCGATCGCGATGCCGGTGCTGCCGCCCACCATGGTGATCATCCAGAAACTGCGCGCCCTCGGCGAGCACCACTGCGACTTCGCGGCCCTGCTGCCAGCAGTGCGCGCGATACGTGAACACCTGGACTGGGATCACATCAGGTCCCAGACTGCCGGCAACGACTTCGCAGTTGCGTTCTTGGTGCTCGCCGACCGGCTCGGCCTAACCTGCAGCTGATTCAGTGATTTCGCAGTTTGGTGATCAGCTTGTCTTTCGTCAGGCTCGAATATCCCGAGATTCCCAGCTCTTTGGCGCGTTTTTTCAGTTCTGGCACCGTCCAGTCCGCGTACGACCCGGCTTTGCCACCCTTTCGGCCGACTGCTGACTTGCCCCGTGCGGCGGCGGCATTGGAGATCCGCGCCGCCTTTTCTTTCGAGTCGCCCTGCTTTCGCAAATCTCGGTAAAGCTTTTCGTTCTTGATCGACGAGTTCGGCACAGTCTTCACCTTTCCCTGTTTGTATTTGGGATTCCGCTGGGCAGGGTGCCCGGGTTCGTAGCCGTCTAATCCCTCGCCAAGTGCGAGCACTGCCAGGACCGAAGGCGTGGCGGCACGTCAGACGCGCATTATCCGCCGAGTCCGGCGGTTGCCTAGGCTCTAAGGGGGTAATCGGAAGTGGTGGTTCAGGCGACCAACTCAAACGGCGGATTGCTAGGTGTAGTGGCGATCGGTGCCTCAGCCGGCGGAGTTGAGGCGCTGACGAAACTGGCCGCCGGGTTGTCGTCCGACGTGCCTTACGCCTATCTGATGACTTTGCACATGCCGCCTGGTGCACCCAGCCTGCTGGCTCGCATCGTCGACCGCAGCGGTCCGTTACCCGCTGCCACCGCCCAACACGGCGACAGTCTGCAACCGGCTCACATCTACGTCGGCAGCCCGGACCGCCATCTGCTGGTCGCCGATCACCGAGTGGTGCTGTCGCAAGGACCGACCGAGAACGGGCATCGGCCCGCGATCAACGCGCTATTCCGTTCGCTGGCATTGGCTTTCGGACCACGTGGCATTGGGATCCTACTGTCGGGCGTGCTCGACGACGGCGTATTGGGGCTGGCAGCGATTCAGTCGCGCGGGGGCACCACGATCGGGCAATCACCCGACGATGCGTTGTTTCCTGCCATGCCGACCAAAGCGCGAGATGCGGGCGTACTGGACCACCAGGCCGCCGCGGCCGACATTGGGCAACTGCTCAAAAAGCTGTCGCACCGAGAGATCGAGGAGCTGAGGATGGAGCCTGATGCCGGAATGGAGTTGGAGAATCGCATTGCGATGACGCCTCGTTTCTCAACCGACTTCGATACCCAGGAACTGGGCCCGCCGTCGGGATACACGTGCCCGGACTGTAACGGATCGCTGGTGACGCTGGGTGAGGAGAACTTCCGGTGCCGGGTGGGTCACGCCTGGTCACCCGAGGCTCTGCTGGCCGCGCGCGACGGAGAGGTCGAAAACGCGCTCTGGGTCGCCCTGCGCAGCCTGCAGGAAAAGGCGAAACTCGGCCGGCAATTGGCCAGCAACGCCGGTCACGGGTTGCTGTTTCGGCGTTACACCGCGTTGGCCGAGGAATCCGAACACGCCCTGACAGTGCTGAGCGAGCGGCTGTCGGGACACTCGCCGCCGTTTGGGGATGTGGGTGGCTGAATCCGGCCCCCAAATCCGGGTCGACGTCGAGCACCAGCACCGGACGTCGGTCCTGATCGTCGACGGAGTGCTGGACAGCACCACCTATCGTGGCCTGCGTGACGCCGTCATCAAGGCGGCGCTGGACGAGCCGAGCGCCGTTATCGTCGATGTCGACGGTTTGTCCGTACCCGCCGCATCGGCGTGGTCGGTGTTTACCAGCGCTCGCTGGCACGTTAGTACCTGGCCGGATATTCCAATCCTGCTCGTGTGTGGGTATACGCGGGTTCGGCGGGTGATCGCCGCCAGCGGCGTGGCCCGGTATGTGCCAGTGCACCCCAGCCGGGAATCCGCGTTAGATGCCGTCGGCAACGGATCGTTACACGGGCGGCGGCGGCGCGCGCGGGTCCGACTTCCCGCCAGCGCGGCGAGCGTCGGCCGTGCCCGAGAAACAATCGCCGACTGGCTCACGGTCTGGGGCCAGAGCAACCTCATCGCGGCGGCCGGGACGGTGGCCACGGTCTTCGTCGAGAATGTCCTCAGCCATACGGACAGTGCGCCGGTCTTGATTGTCGAGGCGTACCAAGACGCCGTAACCGTCGCGGTCGAGGACTGCAGCGCGCGTCTGCCGGTACGGCGTGAAGACGCCGCCGGCGGCATCGACAGCGTGTCCGGGTTGGCTATCGTCGAGGCGGTCTGCCGCGCGTGGGGTACTACGCCAACGCCGTCGGGAAAAACGGTGTGGGGTCTGGTCGGTCGTGAAAATCAGCTCTGACCGCGAGTAGTGTTCAACTCTCTCGACGAACGCACTTCGAAGGGGCGTCATGGACGGCACAACCGACGAGGCCTTCGAGGCTCTACTGCGCTACATGCGAGATTCGCGTGGTTTCGACTTCACGGGTTACAAACGCACTTCGCTGATGCGCCGGGTCCGCCACCGGATGGACCATGCCGGGTACACCTCGTTCGAGGAGTACCTCGACGTGTTGCAGGCCAGCTCGGACGAATTCGCGGCCCTTTTCAACACCATCCTCATCAATGTGACGGGGTTCTTCCGTGACCCGGATGCGTGGGAGTTCGTCAGCAAAGAGGTGATCCCGCGGATACTGGCCGAGCGTGGGCCCAGCGATTCTATTCGGGTGTGGAGCGCCGGCTGCGCATCCGGGCAGGAAGCCTACACGCTGGCGATCTTGCTGGCCGAGGCGTTGGGACCGGACGAGTTTCGGCAGCGCGTCAAGATCTACGCCACCGACATCGACGAGGAGGCGTTGGTCGAGGGGCGCCATGCCTCCTATGATTCCCGAGGCGTCGAGTCGGTGCCCCCGCATCTGTTGTCACGCTATTTCGAACAGGTCAACGGCCGCTACGTTTTTCACAAAGACCTTCGCCGTGCGGTGATTTTCGGTCGTAATGATTTGGTGAAGGATGCCCCGATCTCCCGCGTCGACCTGCTGGTGTGCCGCAACACCTTGATGTATCTCAACGCGGAAACGCAGCGAAACGTGCTGGGGCGGTTGCATTTTGCGCTGAGCCCGCAAGGCAAGTTGTCTCTCGGGCACGCCGAAATGCTGTTGAGCCATAGCGATCGGTTCACTCCGCTGGACCTCAAGAACCGGATCTTTCTCAAGGCGGCCGGATCCCGTGGCGCGCTGGATCGCTACGACCCCGCGGCAGCCTTCTACGACCGGCATGGTGACTTGCCCGGTCTAACCACCGTGCGCGAGTTGGCTTTTCGCGCGAGTCCGGTGGCGCAGATCGTGATCACCGGTGAAGACACCGTCGCGATGATCAACCAGCAGGCGGAAACCATCTTCGGGCTGTCGGCCCGCGACATCGGCCGGCTGCTGCGGGATCTAGAGGTTTCGTACCGGCCGGTCGAATTGCGAGCCTACCTGGAGCAGGCCAGGGTGGAGCGCCGATCCGCGCGCATTCAGGACGTCAAATGGCAACGACCAGGATCGGAGACCGCATGGTTCGAGATCCACGTCAATCCGCTCGTCGACGCCGAGAATGGTTTGCTCGGTGTGTCGATCGTGTTCTTCGATGTGACCGCGACGCGCGCCTTGCTGGACAAGGTTGTCCAAACCAACCGCCAGCTCGAAGCGGCCTATGAGGAACTGCAATCCACAAACGAGGAACTCGAAACCACCAACGAAGAGCTGCAGTCCACGGTGGAGGAACTCGAAACCACCAACGAGGAGTTGCAGTCGACCAACGAAGAACTCGAAACGATGAATGAGGAGCTGCAGTCCACCAACGACGAACTCCACACGATCAACGACACGTTGCGCGAACGCAGCCTGGAATTGGACCACGCCAAGACCTTTCTGCATTCGCTGATCAACTCGGTCCAGCCGGGCATGGTTGTGGTCGACCGGGAGATGCGGGTCGTGGTGTGGAACCGGGGCTGCGAGGAGCTGTGGGGTCTGCGGGCCGATGAGACGACAGGACAGCGACTGACGGCACTGGACATCGGACTCCCCATCGAAGGCGTTCGGCCGTTGATTGGCAACGCCTTTGTGGACCCGGACAGTCTCGGCGACGCCGTGGTAGACGCCGTTAACCGGCGCGGCCGGCCCACCAAGGTGCGGGTTACCTGCACCCCTTTTCGTTCGGACGAGGGGGCCGTCGATGGCGCGCTACTGCTGATGGAGGTAGTGGAGTAGTACCGAGA
>Ga0213876_10001675_pt1 | contig 13508 bp, 14 predicted proteins | sample BarmaccomBMRX_R9_FD_160113 | JGI IMG/M metagenome (GOLD analysis project Ga0213876, IMG submission 160113) | Root-associated microbial communities from Barbacenia macrantha in rupestrian grasslands, the National Park of Serra do Cipo, Brazil - RX_R9 | ecosystem: Host-associated > Plants > Roots...
TTGGGCCATGTAGCCGGCGCGGTGCAACTGCCGTAATGGATACCACGTCGTCAAGGCGACGAGTGAGATGTTGATTGGCCAGCCGGCGACCGTGTCGGCGATCAGGTAGACCTCGAGAGGCAGGTGCGCCAGCAGGTATAGCCGCACCACCGCACGCAGTCCGTGCCCGACAAGCCAGGCGGCCGAAACCACGAGGAACGCCTGCCGAAACGTGTCTGAGGCTCGCACCTCTCGCGTGATGGGGTACAGGCGTTGCGCGTACAGCGCCAACAGTGGCTTGCCAAGGACGGCCGAGCCGAAGAAGGCGGTGCCGTAGACCAGGTTCTCCAGGGACGGCCAGGCCAGGTACAGCCAGGTGTTCTGCGATGCGAGGCCTGCCGCGGCTTTCACGCACGCGAACGAGAAGGTCGTGGCGCTGAACACGTCGGCGCCCTTCGTCCGTTTGTAGTGCCATCCGAAGACAAGGGCTGACCACGTGAGGACGATGACTACGGCGGCCGAAAAGCCAAGGGTCCGGTAGCCCACGTAGAACAGCGCGACCGGCAGCAAACTGCCCAGCACAAGCCCGATGCCGCCGTCCCTCACGTGAGCCCATTCGGCGGGGCCGAAACTGCGCCAGTGCTTCAGCCTTGGCTGGGTGTCGATCAACGAGCCGTATTATGCGGTGAGATCGGGCATGAGGTTCGGGCGACGAGTCGTGGGGTTGATCACCCTGTTTACGCTCATCGTCATCGGCTTTGCCGTCAGCGGCGTTGAGCTGCCGATCCCACGAGCTGGTGGTGGCTCGCAGGCGCCGCTGTACGCGGGGGTGAGGTCCGTGGCGTCGACCACGCTGCTGCACGCACCGACCGGTGGCGAGCTCGCGTTCATGGCCGTCGAGCCAAGCGGCAACCTGGTGGTGTCAGACGCGGGCCGTGCGTCCATCCTGCGCTTCGATCCGGCAGGCCAGCTCCTCAGCGAATGGGGCCCTCCTCTCGCTGGGGCTCAACTCAACGAACCAGCCGGCGTTGCGGTCTTTGGCGGCAGCTACTTTGTGCTGGATCGTGGCACGCCGCGCATCTTCAAGCTGGATGTCACTGGCCAACCCCAGGCGGTTTTAGATCTGCAGCCGCTGAGCCCGTACGGTCTGAACGGACTCGCCGTTGACCAGGCCGGAAACCTGTACGCCGCCGACACGGGCCGCAATCGCATCCTGGTCTTTTCGCCTACCGGCGAGTTGCTCAAGCAGGTCGGTCGGGCGGGCAACGACCTCGGCGGCTTCACCCAGCCGATGATGTTGGCCTTCGCGCCAGACAGTGCGTTTTTCGTGGCCGACTGGGAAAACGGTCGGATCGAGCGCTTCAATCCGAGTCCGAGCTATGACGCAACCGACGCGTGGTCGCTCGGCTTTCGGCCATTTGGCGTTGCCGTCGATCGGTCCGGCCGGGTGTACGCGCCGGACTCCGAGCACCGTCGCGTTGAAGCCTACACGCCCCAAGGCGCATCACTCGGCGAGCTTGCAGTCAATGTGGCGCCCAAGCAGGTCGCTGTGGCGCCTGGTGGGACGTCGCTCTATGTCCTTGGTGCGGATGGTGTGGACCGAATTGACCTGGCTAACACGCCACCGCCGCCGCAGGGGAGTTCTGATTTCAGCGATCTGTTGAGCGTGCTCGCGCTTCTGCTGATGGTGCTGCTGGTGGTGTTGGCAGTGATGTCGCGCCGGCAGCGGCGGCGACTACTCCATGCGCCGTTTGAAGGGAAAGTCCGGCTGGACGCCAAAAATGGCGCACAGCGCCAGCAGGCCCAGCCCGGCGCCGATCAGAATCTTCTGGTCACCAATCAGACCAAACGCGAACAGTAGGCCACCAAGAAGAATTACCAGGCCGAAGAGGATGCCGAAGCCAACCATGTGCTACCTGCAATCCTACCAGGGAGGGCCCCGGATCCCTCAGCAGGGGTGGCTAACGCTTTGCGCCGCGGCTGGAGCGGCGCCTGCGGCCGTCGTGGCTCACCGAGCGCCTGGACGCTACTCGCGCAGAAGGTTCAGGTCCCTCCACGGTGGCAGCCGCGAGCCGAATTGGCGCACGTCGCGATTCGGCTGGCTTGCGCTGAAGCCGTTGCACCAGCATCGGCAGCAGCCAGGCAGCGAGGATCAGCGGGCCAAGAGTGAGCCGACTGTCGCCGAAGATCTGGATCACCAGCAGCGTGGAGGCCATCACCACGCCGAAGTAGGCCATGTCGCCGATGATCGCAAGCGTCCACCCCGAAATCGGCCCATGGCCCGCAGCCTCTGAAGCTGCTCGAGCCGGCGCCGGGGCAAACACGAAGCTGAACAGGACCAGCCCGAGCGGCCCCTTGACGCGACCTTCGTTCAGCCCGGTCGCGCCGCTGAGGCGACTCAGGCGCTGGCCGAGCGCGGCGAGCCAGTAAACGCGAGCGGCCAGCCAGCGTAAGACCATCAGGACCGGCTCGCAGATCACCGCCAGGAGCACGTCCGAGGCGAGATACAGGCCGGCGATCTCCAGCACGTTCAGGCCGGCGTCGCGAGCCATCACGACGCCAATGGGGATGCCCGCGCCAATCTGAGTAGCGAAGACCAGGAACACGCCCAATGCCCCGGTCGGCCACAAGGTCGGCAGCGGGGCTGTCGGGTCGAGCATCGCTCGAGAGAATTCGGAAAGAAAGGTGTTCAGGTCATCGGCGGACATCGTGCGGGCCGCCAGCAGTATGCCGGGGGCACCGCACCGCCAGCCACAATCAGAGCACCAGGGTGAAGGGGTTGTGCTTGGGGTTCTTGCCCTCTGGCCCCATGTAGATCTCGGTGGTGGGGATGAGCGTGTCGTCGAGTTTGAGATTCAGGTGCAGTTTGTCACCGTTGTGGACGACGAAGTGCACGCCGTCAATGCCGCCATAGGTGTGGAAGTGCAGCACCAGCTCGTGGCCGCCATCGCGAATGTCAGCGGTGTCGCCGTTTTCCAGATGCTGGACAGTGACCTGGTCGAAAATGCCACCGGTTCGCAGCACGGCGTCGAAATCGTGCTGGGTGCCGGGGCCGTGCGTATGGATGTCGAACGATTCGTCGTGATGGAAGATGTAGTAGCCCGTCGGGCTGCTGTCAGTGTCATTGGGCGTGCCTTCGGCGGCCGATAGCGGCGCGGCCGAAGCGATAGGAACCATTGCCAATAACAGCACCGCGATGGCGATCAAAGAAGCGAAAGCAGACTTGCGCATCGGAGGTCAATCAACTCCTGACGGAAAGAGTGTGAGTTCTTTGCTGAGACGGGAGGTACCACCCACACTCTTCCCACGGCGCAGGACGCCTTCGCGTGACAGCGCAATTGTTAAATCGCTGGAAAAACTGAGAGCAAACCTTCGGGACTCCGGAATGAGGTCCAGGATCCCTCCTGGTTACAACCGGAATTGTTCGGGTGCCCGGTGAAGGGACGTCAGTTCGTGGGGACGACTGGCAGCAGCACGTGCGACGGATGATCCGCGTCGTGGAGAATCGTCTGCTCCGCCGTCCGCAGGTCCGCCAGACTGTCAGTCCCAAACCTGTGGCCGGTGTTGGGATTGCGGTCCCACCGCGGGAAATTGCTGGAGGTGACCTGCAGTCGCACGCGATGGCCCGCGCGAAAGACGTTGCTGGTGGCCCACAGGTCGATGTCGAACCGCTCTGGCACACCGGGTTCCAAAAAGACTTCGTTCGAAAAGCCGCGGCGGTAACGCGCGCGGAGGATGCCGTCTGTCAGGTTGTATGCGCGGCCGTCCGGATAGACGTCCACCAGACGCGCGACGAAGTCTGTATCGGGTGCAGATGAGCACGCCCACAACGACACGGTCACCGGTCCAGTGACCTCCATGTCGCGCTCCAGCACGTCAGTCGTGTACGTCAGCACATCAGGCCGTGCCTCAATAGCACGTTGGTCGCGCGGACCGGTGAGGTACTCCGGAGCCATCAGCAGCGCACCGCCGTGGGTTGGAACGGGATCTGCAGGATCATACACGAACCGGTCTGGTGCCACCGAAGCCGAAGGTGGGTCTACACGCAGCGCGCCACCGGCGTGGAGGTAATACGGAGTCGGCACCGCGCGCGCCAGCGGCCATTCCTGCTCGTCGCGCCAGACATTGGTGCCCATGACAAAGATCTTGATCGGCGGCTCCGCCAGCATCCCCGTGTCAACGCTTTTCAGCCAGTGATCGAACCAGCGCAGCTGCAGGCGATCCATGTCGTATTGCAAGTTGATGAAGCCAGCTTGCGAGGCGAAGCCGAAATTGAGCTCTCCAACCGGCATGCGCGCATCCAGGTGGGTCCACGGACCGATCAACAACTTCGCGGGTCGGCCCAGCGCACGCATCGCCTGGAAGTTGGTGATGGTGTCCGCCAGGAAGATGTCGTACCAGCCACCAACATTAAGTGATGGCACTTGCACCCGGTCGTGTTTGCCTTTGATCGTGACAGGGTCAAGCATCTCGGGGGCGAGAGGTCGTTCGACCTGCTCGAAAAAGCGTGCGAGGACGGGGTGCCGCCGCAACGGACCGAACTCGTTGAGTGGCAGTGAGGCGTAACCATCCGATGCAAGTGCGTCCATCTCGCGAGTCAGACCGACGAACGCCGCGCCGATGGCTGGCAAATTACCGCGGTGCTGCTTGGCAAATTGGTCGAAACCCATTTGCAAGCCCCAGTTTGCCGGCGTGCCCAACTCCATCGCACCGCCGCGGAAAGCGAAACCGTTGAGCGCGTCGGACCAGGTAATCCGCGGCGCAATGGCTTTCAGCGCAGGCGGTTGCTTGATTGCAGCCGCCCACTGAGTGAAACCGAAGTACGACACGCCGAACATGCCAACCTGGCCATCGGCGTACGGGCGCCTGGCAGCCCATTCGACTGTATCGAAGCCATCATCGGCCTCCAGTTCGAATGGGCGCCACTCGCCTTCCGACGCAAATCGACCGCGAGTGTCCTGGACAATCACGACATAGCCGCGCCGAACGGCCTGGATTGGATCGAGGGAGGCACTGCCGAGCGGCAGATCCTTGCCGTATGGCAGGCGCGTCAACAGCACCGGCCACCGGCCCTCCGGCGGACGGTACACGTTGGCGCGCAGCGTGACGCCGTCGCGCATCGGCACCGGTACGTCGAGCTCGACCAGGACCCGCTGCTCGGACATCTATCTATCTGTCTCTTCTACCTGACTCGTCCTATTTCAAATTGCTCTCGAAAAAGGCGAACACCTTGGCCCAGCCGTCCATCGCCTGCTGCTGACGGTAGGCCGCGCGATCGTAATAGAAGAAGCCGTGGCCAGCGCCGTCGTAGCGATGGAATTCATACTTCTTGCCGAGCTTCTTGAGCTCTTCCTCGTGCTTGTCGACATCTGCTGGTGATGGGCGTTGGTCGTCGTTGCCGAACAGACCTAGCAGCGGAATGTTCAGATCCTTCGTGTAATCGATTGGCGCGACTGGCTGCTTCGGAGTCAATTGCTCCTGCGGCTGGACAACACCACCACCCCACAGGTCGACAACAGCGTTGAAGTCGCCTGGTGCGCGACAGGCTGACAGGTACGCATGACGACCGCCGGAACACGTGCCGATCACGCCGATCTTGCCCGTGCAATCGCTTTGCGACTTCAGCCACTTGGCAGCGGCGGACATGTCGCCCACCACCTGGTCGTCCGGCACGCCCCCGTCGGCCCGCACTTTGGCGGTGACTTCATCCGGATTGCCGTGGCCGGCGCGGCAATACAGGTCGGGACTGATGCACACGTAGCCGTGGGTAGCCAGTCGGCGAGTGAACTCCTGATAGAACTCGTCCCAGCCCGGCATGTGATGGATAACGACGACGCCGGGGTACGGACCGCCGCCGCTAGGTCGGGCGACGTAGGCGTGGACCTGGTCGCCGTTGTGGCCGGCGAACTGGGTGGCGCTCGCGGTAATCCCCGTAGGGGACGCCGTGTTGAACGAATTCCACGTATCGGGCATATGCGCCGATGCTACCGCGCACGGCCCGATCGCGGCTCACTACATCTCGATGATGGCGCGCCCGGCGATCTCGCCCCGTGCGAGCGCGCCATAGGCCTCGTCGACTTGCTCGAGGCGATACCGACGGGTCACCACGTCCTCCGGACGAAACACGCCGCGCGCGGCAAGGTCCAGCACCTGGGGCATGTCCGTGCGGGTGCGTGCGCCATACGAGCCAATCACCCGCTGTGATCGGCGCACCAGACGCGTGATCTCCAGCGGTGCGGTGGTGGTGCCAGGGGCAATGCCAATCGCCACCATGCGCCCTCCGTCACGCAGCACTTCGCTGGCCTGGATGAAGGTCTCCGCACGACCGAGCGCCTCGAAGGCAACGTCCACCCCCATGCCGCCGGTCAGCTCGCGCACGGTGGCGACGACATTTTCCCGCGTACCGTTGACAGTATGCGTGGCGCCGAGGCGACGCGCCATCTCCAGTTTCTCGTCGACAATATCGATGGCGATGATCTGCGCGGCGCCAAACGCGCGTGCGACCTGGACCAGGTTCATGCCCACACCGCCGACCGCGACAATGGCGACTTTTTCGCCCGCATGGAGGTCGGCGCTGTTGCGCACGGCGCCGTAAGCCGTAAAAACGGCGCAGCCGAGTATCGCGGCCTCGTGCGTCTTCACCGCTTCTGGCAATGGAAAAACGTCTGTGGCGGGGACTACCGCGTAATCAGCCAGGCCACCCATGGAGTACATCCACAGCGGTGTGCCGTCCTGGCGGTGGAGTCGGGTGTCGCCGTCGTACAGCGTGCCTTTCAGGCGATTCATCGCGAAGAACGTTTCGCACAGGTCGTCGCGGCCCTGCACGCAGAAGCGACAGGTACCACACGGCATGATGAACGCGCACGCCACCGGGCTGCCTTCTTTGAAGCGATCGACACCTGGTCCAACCGCGGCAACGCTTCCACAAATTTCGTGTCCCAGCACACAGGGTGTGGGAAACGCGACCTCACCTTTGATCACATGCAGGTCGGTGTGGCAGACGCCGCATGAGGTGACCTTGATAAGCACTTCGCCCGACCGTGGCGAAGGTGTGGGAACCTCCTCCACGCGAAGTGGTGTGTTGGGAGCTTCAAGTACAGCGGCACGCATGGGCTCAAGCGTACCGCGTGTACCTGTCCCGTCTACTGCTCGTTTTGCTGAGTCTTGGAGTCCTTCGTCTGAACCGTGATATGGCTCATTGGGGTTGCGCCTGGCGCACCGTGCCAGTGATTTTCGCCGGCGGGAATGAGAATGACGTCGCCAACGGTCACGGTTCGCTCTTCGGAGTCCGTGGCGACGATGCCGGTGCCCTCGGTGACGATCAGGATCTGGTCCGAGGTGTGCTGGTGAAACTTGTTGCGCGAACCCGCGCTGAAGTTGACAACGCTGAAGTTGAAGCTCCTCGACTCCGATGGGTCAACGATGACTTGACGGAAGACCTGACCGGTGAAAAGCGGACTGACCGCGGCCTCGCGCGGCAAATCGCCTGTGCTCACAACTTTCATACGAGCTTCATTCTAGGCAGCTTCGCCGAAACGCAAACAAGAGCCCGGTGCACCCACCGTACACCGGGCCCTCGTTGTTGACCGCTTCAGTTATCTGTTCTGCTTCTCTTCTAAGAGAAGGTTTTACCTCAGACAGTGTAGAGAAAGGTCGTCCGTGTACGCCCGACACCTGGACGCAGCAGGAAAACCAAACCAGAAAGGACCTCCTAAAGGCTATTTAGAAGTTAGTCGTTGCGGGTGATGCCGACAATGTCGGTCGCTCCGGCGGCTTCCGCCTGCCGAATGGCATCGGCCATTGAGGTGGCAGTGAACACCCGAGTGGCGGTGAAGCTCACCCGCCAACTGGTGCGACCGCCGCTGGCTGCCGCCGTTGCGGCACGACCGCTACCCGGTCGCCGACCGCGGCGTCCGGTGCCAGTCCCCGTGGTGGCAGCCGCCGCGCGCCCGGTGCCCGGGCGTCGCCCGCGGCGAGCTGGTGTCGCTGCCGCAGCCGCTGCACCGGTTGCCGCCGTAGCAGCAGTCCGTCGCCGGCGTCGTCCATTGCCAGTTGTGCTTGCCGCCCTGGTGGCAGTGGTTGAACCAGGGCGACGCCCGCGGCGTCCGGTCCCGGTGCCAGTCGCGGCAGCCGGTGTCGCAGCCGCTGCTGCGCGCGGGCGGCGACCACGCCGGGCTCCAGTCGTGCCAGTCCCACTCGCGGCCGCCGGTGTTGCAGCTGCCGCTGCACGCGGCCGTCGACCGCGCCGGGCTCCGGTCGTGCCGCCACTCGCGGCTCCACTGGTGCTGGTGCGCCCGCGCAGCTTGGCGCCATGCCGTTGCGCAACGCGGTACACCGACGATTCTCCAATACCGAATCGCTTGCTGATCTCGGACACTGGGGTTTCGGTTTCGGCGTACAGACGGGTGACCTCGCGTTCTTGGTCTTCCGTCAGCTTGCGGCGCGTCCCCGTTGCCCCGTCGCCCGATCCCCGAGCCTCCGCTCCGGCCTGCGAACGTGTCTCCGTTTCCGTCATCACCACACTCCAATTTTCTCCGTCAGTCGAACGGTACTGCATGCGGACACGAGGTACCACCGGTGGATGTCAAGACCTGCCTCGGGTTGCGGTCAGGGCCCGATTCTGGTCGAGCCGGTGGCAATCTACAAAACAACTGACGGGTGTCCACTCCGGACAATAGCACAAATCATGCAAATGTGAAGTATGCCGTGTCATGCAGACCCGGTTTGTAGCCTGCACGCAACACTTCGACGATCGACGGTGGCGTCAACACCGTCACCCGTGGACTCCGCGGACGCCGCAAACGCTCGACATACCGGTCCCCCGACCACGCCAGCAGCGCATCGTCCAGCACCAGCCAGGCGCGTTGGTCCACTTCTATGTACGTTCCATCTGGCAGAGAATCGAGACTCGCGAGAAATGTTCGTTTGGCGAATGGGCCTGTGCGGCGTTCGGACTGCAGCACGCGATCCATTGCATCAGCCGAGGCGGGTTGGTCGGAATGCACAGTGCGCCAGGTGCTCTGGAAGCGGCGGTAGTCCGCGAAGCGGCATTCCGCGCACGGACGGTGACCGTCGGCAAGCGCCGCTGCTTCGTCGAGGAAAAACAGCTCGGTGTAACGGTCTGGTTGCAGGACAGCGCGACGTCGACCCCGAAACTCCAGTCGGCAGGCAATCCAGCGACGCACCTGCCAGTCGCGCACGATGTTCCGCTGCGCGCTGTGCAGGATGCCGCGATTGCCCATCAACGTTCCCCGCTCGGGGATCGCGACGATCTCGCCAAATGGGGTGACGCGGTTTCTCAGCGGCACGTACTAAGCTGTTGCCCGATGAATGAAGAGCACTTGCGGCTGTGCGCCAGCGCGGAGTGGGCGGCGACGGTGGAAAACGAGATTTTGCCGTGGGCACTGCATGGTCGCGAGCTTGGCGATAATGTCCTTGAAGTAGGTCCGGGCCCCGGTCTCACCACCGCCGTGCTGTCTCGGATGGTTCCCTCGTTGACCGCGGTGGAGGTGGATACCGAACTGGCGGCGGCACTTGCGGAGCGCATGGCCGGATCGAACGTCGAAGTCGTGCACGCGGATGCGACGACGATGCCATTTGAGAACGCCCGCTTTTCGACGGCCACGTGTTTCACCATGTTGCACCACGTGCCATCGCCCGAGCTGCAAGACCGATTGATGGGCGAAGTACGTCGCGTGCTGCGGCCCGGCGGAGTGTTCATCGGCGTCGACAGCATCCAGTCACCTGAGTGGTGGGAGCTGCACCGAGGCGATACCTGCGTGCCGGTTGACCCGGCCGGCCTGCGGGCACGACTCTTGCGAGTCGGTTTCAGCGACGCGGAGGTCGAGCTCAGTACGCCCGCACCACCGCGCCGCTTCCGGTTCGCGGCGATCTGCTAGGAATCCTCGCGCGTAATCGCCGTCAGCTGCGCTGCGCCAAGACTCGCGGCTTGGCGCAGTGCGTCATGGATGTCGACCGCGTGCAGCACACGCTCGACGCGGTACTCGACCAGGAAGAGCCGCCCGCGCGCGATTTCCTCCGCCCGCGCTTTCCTGGGTGCGACCTGGCGACGTGCGCGCCGCACTACTGGCGTTGAAGTGGTTGTGTTTCCGTTGAGCGACGGCTCCACCGGTGGCTGCTCGTCCGTGAGGGACGCCTCAACCACGACGGGAGTCTCCACTACAACGGCTTCGACCACGTCGGGAGTTTCCACCACGATTGGTTCTTCAACAGGTGTCTCCAGTACGGAGATGACCGGAGCTTCCACCTCTTGTGCCTCGACCACGATTGGAGTCTCCGCCACCACGGAGGTGTCGAAGGTGTCTACAACGGCGGTGTGCACCTCGACGGGCGCGGACACGTCGGCCATGTGGTCTGTCCCGTTCACGGCGACCACCACCGCCGGTGCGCAGAAATCGCACTGACGGGCCAGCGCGGCCGACTTTTCGCGGGCCACGCGATCGTTGCGCTGGGTAGCGCTTTCACCTTTTAGTCGTGGCAGCGTCACCATCGCTGCGTGGCCGCACTGAAATTGCAGGCGTGCCGGAATAACGGAGGACATCATCTTCGGGCGCTCTTATAGTAGCGGAGGAGCGCCCGCGTTGTCGCGTGTTAAGTCAAGAACAGCTAGCGCTGGCTAGACGGTGGTGAGCTCCCGCTGTGCTGCCGCCGTTTGGTACATGGCAGGAAGCATCTCCTCCCGCCAGTCCACTCCGTCGGCCACAATCCGCTCAACCGCGCGCAAGCGGTAGTAGCTGGTGTCGGCGGCCGGTGGATCGCCACCCGCTTCAACCGTCTGGATCGCCTGAAGCAAGAGCCGCCGCATGGTAATGATCGCCTTGTCGGCTGGCCCGAGGTACTCCTGCGAACGATCCACGACCGGGCCCATGCTCTCCTGGACCGCTCGGTCCTGGGTGTTGACACCCTCGATGCCGGAAAACGTCTCCGTTTTCTGGACCGACCGGTCGATGCCCCAGTTGTTGCGCATGTTGCGGACGGAGCGGAACGTGTCCTGATCGACGTGGTCGGGACCATTGCCGTTGCCGTACTCACGCCGTTGCTCCGCGGTGAGTGGCTCGTCGAGGCTGTACATGAAGTTCCACACCATGCAGGTGTGGTCGTCCATCGGCACCCAGAAATGGCCGGGGCCAGCGTCGCTGGGATTGGCAATGAGGACCGAACCGAAGAGTGAGGCCGGGCGCAGCTGGGTAAACGGCATCACGTAGTGGTAACCACGCACATAGGCACCGCCTTCGGGTAGTTTGCGGACTCCGGCGTAGCGATAGCCGTACTCCGTCGGGTCGACTTCCAGCGTTGGAGCGCGGCCGCGCACGAATGGACTGCGGGGGTCGATACCTGGATGGCGCGCGCTGGCGCTGAGGGTGCGATGCAGGATCGGGGCGTGCGAGGTGTCGATGCCGCCCTCCAGCGCTTGCAGCCAGTTGCACTCCTCGATGACTTTCGACACATGGCGGTGCGTGGCTGCCACCTGACTGAATTCGAAGCATGGCGGTGGTGGCGTCTTTTCAGCCGGGCCGAGGTAGGCCCAGATGATGCCGCCCACCTCGAGCGTTGGATAGTGCTTGATGTGGACTTTGTCGGCGAAGCTGTTTTCGCCCGGCTCGTTCATCTGCTCGACGCAGTTGCCATCCACATCGAACTTCCAGCCGTGGTACACGCAACGCAGGCCGCACTCCTCGTTGCGTCCGAGCCACAGCGAGACACGTCGGTGCGGACAGAATTCTTCCAGCAAGCCAATGTTGCCATTGGTGTCGCGGAATGCCACCAGCCGTTCGCCGAGTAGCTGGACTTTCACAGGCTCGCCGTCGGGTTCGGCAAGCTCGCGGTCCAGCAGGATGGGCATCCAGTAGCGGCGCATGACCTCGCCCATAGGTGTGCCAGGTCCTGTTCGGGTGACCAGTGCGTTCTCTTCCTTACTCAACATGTGGGCGCCCTCCTGTGTCTGCCAGGTATCTTAGCGCTCGGTTCAACGATGATCTTTCTGCGTGGACGTTTGGACGATGCGCTTGCCAGCTCGCTGGTTGCCCAACTGCTTGTGCCTACGGCGGATTCCGTAGACGTGTACATCGACAGTCCGGGTGGCTCAATCGCCGCGGCCCTGACGATTTACGACATGTTGCGCAGCGTCGGTGCACGCAGCTCTACGGTGTGCATTGGCACCGCGGGTGGTGCCGCTGTCCTGGTGCTCGCGGCGGGCGCGCGCCGCACGGTGATGCCCAATGCGCGCATCCACCTGACCGATGATGTTGTCGATCTCACCTCGTCACGCTTTGACAATCCTGAGGTCGAAGCCGAAGAGGCGCGGCGTGCCACCGCGCGCTGGCGCACGGCGTTGTTGCGACACGTCACACAATCACCCGAACAGCTGACTGCTGACATGGCGGCCGGCCGCTGGCTGAGTGCCGAAGAAGCCGTTGCCTACGGCATCGTCGACCGCGTTGGCCTTTCACGCTAGACTCCCGGCTCAGGGAAGAGTATCGAGGCTGTGGCTACTGAAGCGCCGAACACGATCAGCCAGGCGACGGCGGTCGGCGCGAGCGGATTTTCTCGACCGTTCTCAGGCATACGCTTTCAGACGAGCGCGCTCGAACGGACAATTTCGGTTCTCTCGCCGCTGCTGCTGCTTGGCGTGTGGGAGCTGCTGGCCCTGCGCAGCGTCATTGATACACGCTTCTTTCCCGCTCCACATGTGATTTTCGCCGCGATGTGGCAGATGATCCTGCCGTCGCAAAACTTCCCCACCGGCGAGCTCTGGTACCACCTCTCGATCAGCCTGGAGCGGATCGTCATTGGCTTCGTGATTGGTGCAGTGCCGGGGATCATCATCGGTCTGGCGATGGGTTTGTTCGGACCGATCCGCGCAATGATTCAGCCGCTCATCGACGCGACGTTTCCCATTCCTAAGGTCGCGCTGCTGCCGCTGTTCATCATGATTTTCGGCATTGGCGAGGAAAGTAAGTACGCGATCATCGCCACCGCCGTCATCTACCTGGTGCTCATCAACACCGTCGCGGGTGTTCGCACCATCGATCGTATTTACCTGGATGTGGGCAAGAACTTCCATGCGTCGCGCTCGATGATGTTTACGGACGTCGCGCTGCCTGGGGCACTGCCGATGATTCTCACCGGCGTGAAGCTGGGCATGGGCGTTGCTCTGCTGGTGATTGTCACCGCGGAGTTCGTCGGCGCCAAAAGTGGGATTGGCTACCTGATCTGGACCAGCTGGCAGGTGTTCCAGGTGGAAAAGATGTACGTCGGCCTGGTGGTCATCGCCGTCGTCGGTTTCGGCACGGCCATCCTGCTGAGCTGGTTAGAACGCGCGCTGGTCCCGTGGAAACACGCCTGAGCTCAAGAAACTCCTATTGAGCAGCCGCGTAGGCTTGTTCGAACTCCGAGCGGATGCTGTCGCCGCCGCCGGCGCGCCAGTCGGCCACTAGCTGGTCGTAGTCACTCATCGGCCGCCGCCCGGCGATGATGTCGATCAATCCGTCGGCGAACTTCGTTTGAAT
>Ga0213876_10001676_pt1 | contig 13508 bp, 8 predicted proteins | sample BarmaccomBMRX_R9_FD_160113 | JGI IMG/M metagenome (GOLD analysis project Ga0213876, IMG submission 160113) | Root-associated microbial communities from Barbacenia macrantha in rupestrian grasslands, the National Park of Serra do Cipo, Brazil - RX_R9 | ecosystem: Host-associated > Plants > Roots...
GCGTGCCGCCGACGTCGAGGCCTTTGTCGAGCCCCAGGCCGGGGCTCGGCGGCAGCAGCGGCCGGGCCAGCAGCAGGACGATAGCGCCGATGGGCACGTTGATCAGGAAGATCCAGTGCCAGTTCAAGCTCTGGGTCAGCAGGCCACCGGCGATGACGCCGACGGTGCCGGCACCGGAGCCGACGAAGCCCCAGATGCTCATCGCCTTGGCCCGTTCGCCCGGCTCGGGGAACAGGGTGATGACCATCGACAGGGAGACGGCGCTGACGATCGAGCCGCCGATGCCCTGGATGGCGCGGGCGACCACCAGCAGCGCCTGCCACGAGGCCAGGCCGCACACCAGCGAGGCCAGCGTGAACAGGGCGACGCCGGCCATCAGCACCCGCCGCCGGCCGAGGAGGTCGGCCGCCCGGCCGGCCAGCAGCATGCAGCCGCCGAAGGTCAGCAGATAGGCGTTGACCACCCAGGCCAGGGTGGCCTGGGAGAAGCCGAGATCCTGCTGAATGGCCGGCAGGGCGACGTTCACGATCGTCGCGTCGAGCACGATCATGAGCGAGGCCGAGCAGATGAGGGCCAGCGCCAGCCAGCGGCGCTGCAGATCAGAGGATGACACCGTGTATGGACTCCGAGACACTCGCCCGACAGGATGACACGTCGGGGGTGCCGGCTGCCTCCAGCGAACGACCCGTTGTGGGCCTGGTCATGTGGCCAGGTCGCCCGAGAGCAGGCTGCGCCCGGCGCTCTCCAGGTTGATCGGCTGGAGCGAGACGTGGGCCACCGCGACGTGGACGTCGAGGAAGCAGCGCAGCAGGCGGCTGGAGGTGAAGATGGCGCTCGTCGACGCCGCCCGCTGCAGCGTGTCGACGACCTCGAGCGCCGTGCGCGCGGCGTGATGCGCCGCCAGGAAAAACGCGTCCCGCTGGGCCGCCGTCGTCGGCTGGCCGGCCCGCGCGCGGGCGTCGACCTCGCCAAGTGAAGCGAGCGCGTAGCCGCGCGCTGCGCGCAGACTGGCCTCGACGGCGGCGACCTCGCGCTGGACGGCCGGCAGATCACGGTACCGGGCGCCGCCGGCCTTGGTCGGACCCTTCGTGCCGGCCAGCGTGATGAACTCGTCGATGGCGGCGCGGGCGATGCCGAGCGGCACCATCAGGTGCAGGCCCAGGTCGGGCGGCTCGACGTCGTAGGCGCCCAAGGCCTCGGGCACAAACACGTCGTGGACCTCGACGTCGTGGCTGTTGGTGCCCTGCAGCCCGGCCACGTGCCAGGTGTCGAGGACCTCCACGGCGGCGCGCGGGATGAAGTTCAGTCGCTGGAGCGGTGCCCCCGTTGGGCCACGGCGCACGGTCTCGGCGTCGGCGTCGTAGACGGTCGTGCCACCGATCAGCCAGGTGCAGTGCAAGCTGCCGCTGCACGTGTGCCAGCGGCCGCTGACGCGATAGCCGCCGGGGCAAGCGACGGCCCGCGAGCCGCCTGGGCTGAACATGCCGGCGATGAACAGATCGGGCGTGCTGGCGATGTGCGCGGCGGCGTCGGCATCGAGCCGCATGATCTGCCGCCCGGCCTCCGAGCCGACGTAGGCCAGCCAGCCGGCCGAGCCGTCGGCGCGGGCGATGGCTTCGATGACCGGAGCGAGTTCGGAGAGCGTGGCGCCCCGGCCGCCCAAGGCTGGCGGCAGGTGCGCCGTGAACACACCGGCCGCGGCCAGAGCACGGAACAGGTCGTCCGGCAGGCGGCCCTGGGCTTCGATGCGCGGCGCGGCATCCCGCAGGCGGGGCAGCAGCGGCGCGACGGCCTCCAGCAGGCTCACAGGACCGAGGGTACGCGGCGCAGCCAGTGCCGCAGCCACCCGCCCGGCCCAAGCGCCGCCAGCGGCGAGCCCGCCGCCGGGGCGGGTGACGGCCGGCGCGTCGTGCGCTGCGTCCCCGCCGCCCGCGAGCGCTTCGGCCGCGGCGGCCCGGTTGGCGTTCGTTGAGGACGGCTGCCCGTCGCGCTGGCGCCGACGAGGCTGCGCAGCCAGACGACGCCGTCGCGCGTGCAGGCCGCCACGCCCTGCCCGTCGGGCGCCCAGGCGAGGTCCGCAAGGTCGCCGGCCGGTCCGCGCAGGTCGTGCAGCACCCGCGGTGGTTGGCTGCTGAGATCCCAGACCTGGACGCGCCCGGTCTGGGTGGCCGCCACGAGTCGCCGCCCGTCGGCCGCCAGGGCCAGCCGCACGACCGGGGCCTGCACCGCCAGCATCTGGAGCGGGCGGCCGCCCGGCAGGTGCCAGAGGTGCACGGTGCCGTGAGCGTCGGCCGAGGCCAGGCTGCGTCCGTCGGCGCCGAGCGCCAACGCCGTGACGGGCGCCAACTGGCTGGCCGCGCCGAGCAGTGTTCCGGTGACGAGCGACCAGCAGCGCAGGCCGCCATCGTGCGCGCCAACGGCCAACGTCTGCCCATCGGGCGCCAGCGCCAGGGCACTCGGCACCGCCCGCAGCGCCAGCTGCAGCTGCCGTCCACGCGGCAGGTCGACGCTGACCGACCCGCTCGACGGTGCGGTGATCCAGTTCGCGGGCGCGGCTGGGCTCGCCGACGCCGTCCCGCCCGGCTGCTGGTGCGTCACCCGCAGGCCGGCGCCGCTCCTGGCAACCACCGGTCCGTGGCCAGCACAGGCCAGGCCGACCAGACTGGCCGACCCACCGCGCAGGCGTTGCAGCGGCGTCGCGACGCCCAGGCGCCAGACGCAACACTCGCCGGACTGGCTGAGCGACACCACCTGCTGGCCGTCGGCGGACCAGGCCAGGGCGACAAGTGGGCCGCCAGTCCGCCACGTCTGGCGCGTCCGGCCGCCGGCCCGTTCGCGGACGCGCAGGCCGCCATCGGCATCGGCGGTGGCGAGCAGGTCGCCATCGAGTGAAAACGCTAGCGCGAGCTGGGCCGCCGCCCGCCGCAGCTGCCACGACCGTGCCGCCGTGCTGGGCGCCCCGGATGGGCGCTGTCGCAGAGCCGCCGAACGACGGGCGCCGTACAGCCGATTGAGCACCGAGACGTGCAGCGGCTGCAGCGCGGCCGGGGCGGCCGGCGTGGCCGCGCTGGTCCTCCGTGGCTGAGTCGCCGTAGCGTGGGGCAGCAGGGCGGCGCCGTTGGTCTGCGCCGGCGGGTGGAGCACGTCGTCGAGCAGTGGGATGCGTCGGTAGTCGTCCTGGGCGACCGCCGCCAGACGGACGGCCAGGTCGCGCACGCTCGGCAGCGTCCGCAGCTCACCGAACAGCGTCGACTGGTGTGGCGCCACGAAGTCGGCCCGCCGGAACAGCAGGTTGTCGCCGCTGTTGTAGGTCGCCCACAGCCGCGGCGCGGCGCCGAGCGCCCGCAAGGCGACGACGATCACCAGCGCCGCGAACCGATCCAGGTCGGCGTCGAACTGTAGCCGCCGGTCCGGGTGCTGGTAGTTCGGATCGCCCGATTCGCACGCCGCGAGCCCGCGCAGGGCCGGCACGTACATGCCGTCATAGTCGACCAGGCGCAGCGCGCCCGACGGCTCGACCAGGATGTTGCCATGCTGCAGGTCGCCGTGGGCCAGCCCGTGCTGGCGGAGCGCGGCGACCAGCGCGATGACGCGCCGCTCCAGCTCCAGCAGCGCCCGCGGCGTGCCGAGTCGCCGCTCGACGGCGCGGTTCAACGTCTCGCCGTCGAGCCAGGCCATCTTGGTCACCGGGAACCAGATCGACCCGACCCGCACGCCCAGCGGCAGGTAGCTGACCGGCACGAATGGCGCCGGCAACGACCCGAGCGCCTGGCTGATGGCCGCGTAGCGGCGCGGCCGGTCGGCCGCATCACGATGGAAGCAGCGCACGGCCCAGCGCCGGCCGCCGCTCGTGAGTTGGTAGGTGACGGCGAAGTTGCCGGCCACCGCGCGCGGCAGGCCGAGGCGCCCGGTGGCCACGCTGGCGCGCTGGAGCTCGGGGTCGGAAAAGGCGGTGGTCGGATGCTGGACGGCGGCCTGGTAGGCGACCAGGTCAGGCAGTCGCATCGGCGCCGACCTGCACCCAGACCAGGGAGACGTCGTCGTTGCGCAGGTGGCGCTCGGCGCGCAGCCCGTTGACCCAGGCCCGGAAGCCGCTGGCTGTGGGCACGAAGTCGAGCGCGGCCAGGGCGGCGGCTGGCTCAGCCTGGCTGCGCGCGAGGAACGTTCCCGCCAGCGCGTCCGACATGAGCAGGAAGGCGTCGCCCGGGCGCCATTCCCCGGCGGCGGTGCCGATGGCGCCCGCGCTCCGCAAAGCCGTGTTGGCCGCCGCCCGCGAGCCGAGCAGCAGCGGCCGCTGGTTGAAGTCGGCTGCTGTCTGGAGCGGAAAGGCACAGATGAGCGCGCCCTGGCGGAGCTGGAACAGGCAGCTGTCACCCACGGCGAGGGCCACCCAGTCGCCGGCAGGCCGAAGCTCGAGCCCGACCAGGGCGGCGAAGGCGCCGCGGCGCACCTGCTCCTGGGCGTACCACGGCAGGCGCCGCCGCTCGACGAGCACCGCCCAGCGTGCCTGGACCGTCGCCAGGTCGTCTTCGAGCTGGGCGGCCCGCAGCCAGCCGGCCGCGTAGGCGTGCGCCAGGAGGTGCGCCCACAGGCGGGCGAAGGCGCTGGCCGAGGCGCCGTCAGCCACGGCGTAGCGCGGCGCCCGCCGGCTCCAGGCAACCGCATCCTCGTACTCGCGCTCAGTAGAGCCGGCCTTGGGCCGCCGGAAGACGGCCAGCTGCACCCGCGGGTGGCTAGCGCAGGTTGGCCGGGCGGGTGCCGATGTCAAGGAACTGGATCACCGCGGCCGCATCGGCGTTGAAGACGAAGCCGCGCGTGCCGGCGTCGGCGTCGTAGCCCTCCTGGCGGGCGGCGGTCTGGAGGTGCGGCGGCAGCGCGCTCGACATGCCGAACAGCCGCCGCGCGAACGTGTCTGGCAGGACCGCTTCGTTGGATGGGAACTCGACCGACGGTGCCCGCCGTTCGGAGAGGTGCACGTTGAACAGCAGCGCCTCGCCGTCTTCGGTGGCCAGGCTGCGCACGCGCTCGGCGGCCGCGCTCGGGTCGCCGTCGGTGGCCTCGCCGTCGGTGATGTTGAACACGACCGGCGGGAACGCGCTCGGGTGGCGGCCGACCCAATCGGCCAGGACGGCCTGGCCCTGGGCCAGCGCCTCGGTCATCGGCGTGCCGCCGTCGGCGCGCGGATCGATCCACACCGGGAACTTGACGCTCTGCTCGACGAGGCCGCCGGCGCCGTCGGGCACCTTCTGCGAGCGGTCCTCGACGCGCAGCGGCTCGTCGGCCAGTCGGCCGATGGGCACGATCGGCGGGCTGCCGGCTGCGCCGCCCAGGGCCGGGCGGACGCCACCGCCGCCGTAGCCGAAGACGCCGACCTCGAAGTAGTCGCGCACGCCTTCGTCCTTCGAGCAGCGGATGACCAGCGAGGCCAGCAGCCGATTCAGGATCGTCGCGAGCTCATCGGCTTTGCTGCGGCCGGCCGAGCCGGCGAACGAGTCGGCCATCGACCCGGACTGGTCGAGCAGGAACAGGAAACAACTCGGGTTGGAGCGGCTGATCTCCGCCTGGTACGGCATCCGGTGGGACCCCTTGTGGCTGGTGCGGGCGCCGGCGGCGCCCGCCTGGCGAGTGCAGCCCCCAGCCTAGCCGCGGCGGCCCGCCGCCGGCCCCACCGGCCGGTCACGATGCCGCACCGATCCGCGCTCAGCCGACGGTTGCTTGCGCCGCCGCCGATGGCGTCGCTGCGCGGCGCGGCGGATGATGGGGTGGGCCGAGGTAGGGGAAGTCGGCCAACAGGTCCGTATGGGGGCCGACGCCGTCGGAGATCGGCCTTTGGACGTAGACGCTGAGCGCCTGGTCGAAGGCGTCGTCGGTGAGCGCCCGGCCGCTCTCGGGCAGCGCCGCCGGGCGCGTAACGTCGTAGGGCAGCATATCCGGCAGCAATCCGGCGGCGACGGTGCGGGCCTCGTGCGGCGGGTAGTGGCCCATGTGCTCGAGGGCGTGGGCGAAGCCGTCGAGGAAGCGCGTCCGGTCGTGGGCCGGCTCACCGGCGTTGTAGGCGATCTTGTCCTCGCCCTGGCAGTAGAAGTTGACCATCTCGGGTCGGCCGGCGCGGTCGATCTGGACCCAGTCGATCTGGCCAGTATCGGCCTGGACCGGCGTGCGGACCGTGGCCCAGATCCCGAGGTGCGAGCGCGGTCCCAGTGCGGCGTTGGGGACCTCCAGGACGATAGCGTAGACGTCGACGTCGGCCAGGCTGTCGGCGCCGGTGAACTGGAGTCCGTTGAGGGCGCCGGTCACGTCGGCGAAGAACGGGTCGCTGCGGCGGCCGACGAACAGGCGATGGCCGCCGGCTTCGACGCTTGGCGCATCGGCACCCAGGGCAACCGGGACGTCCGACAGGATCACCTCGCCGCCGGCGGTGGCGGTCACGACGTCGCCCTCGGCGCGGTACAGCGTCGCCGTCTGCTGCCCGTCGACGGGGGCCGAGCAGCGCACGCCGTAGACAATGTTGGCGACCGCGTCGCCGTCGGTGTCGATGCGGAACTCGTAGGCCGCCTCGGCGGCGAGCCCATCGGCCGACGTCGGTCCGGGTGGATTGATGCTCACCGATGGACAGACGTCCATCACCAGGACGGTTGCGTCGGCCTGGCCCGGCTTGGGAAAGGCGTACAGATCGGTGATGTCCAGCCGCGCGTCGTCGCCCGGAAAGCGCAAGTCCGGCCCCGAGAAGTGATTCGACATGCTCCCGTCCCTTGCTGGTCTCCCCGTTGCTGCCGTGCCACCGTACACCGCGTGTCAAGGGCCGACCACGGCACGTCAACAGCGCTGCCGGTTAGCGGAGCTCGGCTGTTTTGTTGCGGGCGACGAGGTCCCAATCGATGGTGTAGCCGAGGCCGGGGGCCGTTGGCGCGTGGACCAGACCGTGACGATCGACCTCGATGTCCTGGACCAGGCCGTACTTCTGGGCGGCGTCGGGCTGCAGGACTTCAAAGTATTCGCAGTTGGGGGTGGCCATGGTCAGGTGGAGGTTGGCGACGTTGTTGAGCGAGTTCCCGCCGTGGTGGATCTCGCACTGCATGCGGAAGGCCTCGGCCAGATGGGCGATCTTGAGCATGGGCGTGATGCCGCCCTTGAGGGCCACGTCGCCGCGCAGCATGTCGGTGGCCTGCTGGCGGATCCACTCGGTGAAGCCGTACAGGCCGCTCGGTGCGTACTCGGTGGCCAGGATCGGGATGCGCAACTGGGGTCGCAGCTTGGTGTAGCCGTACAGGTCGTCTTCGGCCAGCGGGTCCTCGTACCAGAAGTACCCCATCTCCTGGATCGCCAGGCCGACCCGCAGCGCCTCCTCGTAGCGGTACGACCACATCGAGTCGAGCATCAGGACCATCGTGTCGCCGACGGCGGCCTTGACGGCCGCGCAGATCTCGACGTGCCGCCGCGGTCCGCCGCTCGGATGGATCTTGTAGGCGGTCCAGCCGGCTTCGCGGAAGCGCAGCGCCTCGTCGACGTAGTCCTGGACGTTGGGCAGCACGGCCGAGGAGGCGTAGGCTGGCGCCGTCTCGCGGTAGGTCCCGAGCAGGCGGTGGATCGGGAGCGTGGCGACCTGGCCGGCGATGTCCCACAGGGCGACGTCGACGGCGCAGATGGCGCGGGTGTCGACGTTGCGGATGGCCCGCCACAGGTCGAGCCAGATGGCGCCGATATCCAGCGGGTTGCGGCCCACGACCAGCGGCTTGAGCCGCTGCAGGACCTGGCCGGCGAACTGGTCGGCGCCCGCGCTGGCGCTGCCGAGGAAGGCGTGGCCGGTGATGCCCTCGTCGGTCTCGAGACGGAGGACGCCGACGTCGGTCGCGCCGCCGCCGAAGCTCTCACGATAGGTCGTCCGCGGCACCTGCCAGCGGTGCAGCACGATCGACAGGTCGGTGATACGCATGGCAGCGCTCAGGGTACGTCGCCGCTGCCGCGGCGAGGGACAGGGGACACGGGACGAGGGACGAGTGGGCGCCTCAGCTGAGAACGACTACACGTCCCCTGTCCCCTGTCCCTCGTCCCTTTCGTGCACAATGGGCGGGCTCATGAACCAGACTGATGCTCGGCTGTGGCGCGACGGGGCGGCCTATGCGGACCGCTGGCTGGCTTACCGGCGCGAGTTCCGCGATCTGCCGGGGCTGGCTGTGGCCGTGCGGCACGACCAGGACCTCCTGCTCTCGGCGGCCTACGGCTTCGCCCGACTGGAGCCGCCGGAGCCGATGACGACGCGCCACCTGTTCCGCATCGCCTCGCACTCCAAGACGTTCACCGCCACGGCCATCCTACAGCTCGTCGAGCAGGGCCGGCTGCGCCTCGACGACCGCGCCGCCCAGCATCTGCCGTGGCTACCCACCGACGTCACACTGCGGCAGTTGCTCAACCACACCTCGGGCACCATTCGCGACGGGCGGGATGCCAACTTCTGGCAGGTCGAGGCGCCATTTCCCGATCGCGAGCAGCTACGGGCGACGGCCAGCGGCGGAGCGGTGCTGGAGGCCAATCAGGCCTTCAAGTACAGCAACATCGGCTACGGCCTGCTGGGGCTGGTCGTCGAGGCGGTCACCGGCGGCAGCTACAACGACTACGTCGGTACGCACATCATCCGGCGGCTGGAGCTGCATGAGACGGGGCCGGAGCCGGGCGCGGAGGTGGCCGAGCGATTGGTGACCGGCTACAGTCGCGCTCGCCTGGGGGCGGCGCGCCAGGCGATCCCAGGCACCATCGACACGCGGGCGCTTTCGCCGGCCACCGGCTTCTACGCCAGCGCCGAGGACCTGTCGCGCTACGCGGCCGCCCACTGGCCGGGCGATCGTCGTCTGCTGTCGGAGGCGTCCAAGCGCGAGATGCAGCAGCCGTACTGGAGCATCGAGCAGGCCGACGAGCACTACGGCCTTGGCTTCAGCGTCCGCCAGGTCGGCCAGCGGCGGCTGTTCGGGCACGGTGGCGGCTTCCCTGGCCAGTCGACGCGCACGCTCATCGATCCGCAGGATCGGCTGGTGGTGGTCGTCCTGTGCAACGCGACGGCGTCGGATGCGCTGGCGGCGCCGCTGGCCGAGATGGTGGTCAAGATCCTCGACTTCGCGCTCGGGCGGCCGGCCGTGCCGGAGGCGCTGTCGGAGGCGGAGCTGGACCGCTTCAGCGGGCGCTTCGCCAACCTGTGGGGGACGACGGACATCGTGCGATTCGGCCAGACGCTGGTGGCGACCACGCCCGAGGCGGACGATCCAGTAGCGCGGGTCGTGGAGCTGCGGGTGGTCGATGGTGATACGCTGCGGGTTGCCGCCGGGGGTGGCTACGGCGCGGTCGGCGAGCCGGTCCGCTACGCGCGCGACGGGGCCGGCCGCACGACGCACATCACCATGGGTGGCGTGCGGAGCTACGCCGAGGACGTCTTTCGCGCGCGCTACGCGACGTAGGGTCCGTGCCGGGGAACGGAGCGTCGCCGCCCGTGGGTATCGGGCTCCAGGCGTGTGCAGCACACTGTCGCGGCTATGGGCGCTCCCAGGGGGCGTCGGTGAGGTTGAACTGGCGGGTGAGGTCGTAGTCTTGGCCGTGGACGTGGCCGTGGCCGTTGATGATGGCCAGGCGGCGGACCAGGACGTCGTTGCGCCACCGCGGCAGGACGGTGTCGGCGATGACGTTGGCCATGATGCTGAGCAGCTCGCTCTCGGTCGGCGGCCGGCCCTGGCGCTGCTGCCAGGCGGCCTGCTCACGGGCGATGCGCTGGCCGCGGGTAGCATCGTGGCAGGTGTGGCAGCGATCGGTCGTGAGCCAGCCGGCGCCGTGGCCCGTGACGACGTCGAAGAGGAAGGCGAACGCGCGCTCGCTGCGCAGGCCGAACTGGCGCGCCTGCTGGGCGGCGCGGTCGAGGGCCGGCCGGACGTGGCGCAGTTGGATCTGCTGGAACGCCGCGTCGGCGGCCAGGTGGTGGAAGGCGGTGGCCCACGGCTCTCTGATGTGCGGCGAGCGGGCCGACGTGTACTCGTTGATCGAACGCGCCCACGCCAGTTGGTCGGCCAGCGGCTTCTGGAGTACGTCGCGCAGTGTGTCTGCGTTCAAGCCGAAGATCATGGCGAAACGGTCGGCGTGCTGGCGGGCGAACTCCACCAAGAGCGGCTGGAGGCTGCCTGTGCCGATGTTCCACTGCATTAGCCCGAACGACAACCCCATGTTGTCGAAGTCGCCGGTCAGGCCATCGAAGCCCATCGGCCGGCCGGTCTCGAAGGTGCTGGTGATGCGCAGGGCCTTGGACTCAGCGGGGCTCAGGCCTGGCACCTGGTCGGCGGCGGTGCTCGGGGTAGACGGTGGTGGCGGCGCCGCCTGGCGCAGGGCCGGCCGGACGAGTTGGTCGCGGATGGCGCGCCACTCGGCGGCCAGGTGGGTCTCGCCGGGGGCGATCCGACGGCCGGCAAGCTCGCGGTGGCGGGCGTAGAACAGCATGTCGGTCAGCACCGACTCGTCGCGGCGACCGGCGAGCAGGGCGAGACCGAGGGCGACCAGCCACTGGCCGGCGTTCAGGGCATCTTCGATGCGCTGGGCGATGGAGCCGGCGGTGGCATCGGGCACACTCCCAGCGGGTGCGTGACCGAGACCGGCGGCCTGGAGAGCCAGCAGGTAGCGCGTCGGGTTCAACAGCTCGGCCGGCGGCTGGGCCTGGTGCTTCAGCCACTGGTGATTCGTCGTCGTCCCCGGCCGGTACGTTTCCAGGTGGAGCATGCCGGTGTCGCCGATGGCGCCGATGCGCTGGCCGGCTCGCACCGGCGCGTGGACGGCCAGGCCGTTGTCATGCAGCGAGCTCTCCGTCACCTCGCCGTAGTTGACGACGCAGCCGGCGTGGGCGATCAGCAGTTGGTGGGTCATGCGGCCGGTCAAGGCTTGGGTGAAGGGGCCGAAGAAGATGATCTGGCCATCTTCGCAGGCGACGACCGGATCGCCACGATTGGCGAACAGGTCGACGCCAACGTGCCAGCGCGGCTGGCCGGACTTCGTCGTGCGGTCGGCGAGGAAGCGCCGCCCGGCGGTGCCGACCGTGGCGCCGTCGGTCGTCTCGTAGGACACCTGGCGGCCGGATGGGTGGTGGGTCCAGATCGGCCAGGCGGCGCCGGCCGGCGGGTCCGGGGCGAAGGGGATGGGCTGCGCGGTGGGCACCGCACGCGGTGGCGTGGCCGGCGGGATCGGCGGCGGCGCCGACGTCGGCGTTTCGGACTCCTCCTCCAGTTCCAATTCGGGTTGAGGGCTGCTCGTCTGGCCAGGCGGAGGTGGCAGGCCTTCGAGCGCCTCGAAGACGACGCCGCGCTTGCCCGGGTCGCGCTGGGTGCCCAGCAGCCGCTCGTGCGGCTCGCTCGGGCCGCGGGTGGCGGGTGGTGACGTGACAGGCGGGAAGACCTGATACTGGGTCTGGAGTTTCGCCAGCGCGTGGCTGCTCAGGCCGCTCGACTGACCGGCCGCGATGGCCTGCTTGATGGCTTGATCCAGGCGCTTGTAGTGCTCGGGATACGACGCCGAGTGCGAGCAGGAGCCGCGGAAGCGCGGCCGGCCGTCGAAGTAGGCATCGACGGCGGCGTCGGTCGTCAGGCGTTTGAGCGCGCGGACGTCGGCGCCGATGGCATTGCTCAGCCAGTCGCGGGCCGCATCGACCTCGGTGTACTTGGCGCCCTCCTTGGAGTGGACCGCGTCGAACAGGAGCAGGCCGGCCAGTCGTCCGAAGTGGGCGCCGCTGCCGAGCTTGGCCAGGCTCTCGGCCGTCTGGCGGGCCGTGTAGCCGCCGCCGCTGTGGGCCGAGACGACCACGTTGCCGATGCGCGGTGCCTGCTTCCAGGTGCCACTGGCGACGAGGGCGGCGAGCACCTCCTGGAGGAACGCGTCGCTCTGCTCGTGCAGGTCGCCGAAGTGGGAGACCTGGTCGGACGACTGGGGCAGGACGGCGATGGTCAATCGACCGTTGGCCGTACCGATGGCCGCCAGTTGGGTGTCCAGATGGTAGAGGTCGATGTCGCGGTGCTCGCCAGGCTGGAGCACGCCGGGCGTATCTTTGGCGCCCGGCGGGAGCTCATGGTACCCCGCGCCGTGGCCATGAAAGTGGAAAAGGACATCCACCACGGCTGGCGGCGCCGTCTCGGTCGTGCTGCCTGGAATGAGGACGAACGCTTCGCCTGTGCCATGGGTGAGGCCGGTGATCTGGCAGCGGCGAGCGGCGCCCTGGACCTGGCAGGTCGTGCAGGCGGTGCGTGGCGTCGACAGTGCGTGATCCAGGTGCGTGATCGTGGCCGCGCCGACGATCGGCTCGGGCGCTCCGCTGTCGCCGGTGATGCTGTTGCAGGTGTTGTAGCGGAGGACGGCGTGGGCGGCCTCGGCACCGTAGCCGCCATCGGCGCCGAAGAGCGGCAGCGTCATGCCGCGCTGCTGGAGTGCCTGTTGGACCAGACGCACGGCGGGGCCGCGGCTGCTCAGGGGAACGGTCGTGGCCGGTTCGCTGGCCCGACCCAGGCGCAATAAGCCATTGGCGACCTTCTTCAGATCGGCACTGCTCCGCAGCAGACGGCTCTGGAGCAGGACCTCGTCTTCACCGCCTAGCGCCACGAGCGCGTCGATCTCCGATTCGAGCAGCGCACCCTCGCGGTCGAGTCGGTGCAGGCCGTTGCCGGCCACTAGCAGGCGCTGGTCGCCGGGCAGGCACAGGGCGACGCGCACCGGGCCGACTCCGAGGCCGGGCCAGTTGCCGGCGATCGGCTTGGGGTAGCCGCTGCGCGTCGTGCCGCGGCTGGGCGAAAAACTGGTGTAAGTGCCGGCGGCGAAGAAGTAGATGACGTCGGGCGCCCAGGCCAGCGCCGCGTCGATGCGGCCCGGGAAGACGCCCGGCCAATCGGCGGCGTAGGCGCGGGGGTAGCCGGTCTCCGGCCGGCGGGCGGCCAGGTTGTAGCGGAGGTGCTGGCGGCCCCGAAACAGGTACAGGCTGCCGTCGGGGTGGAGCAGGGCGGCGTCGATGTGGCGTCCAAAGGCGCCGGGGAAGACGCGGCTGATCGGCGCCGGACCGTCCGGATCGACTCGCCTGGCGTGCGGCTGGGAGCGCCAGACGCAGTCACCGTCGAAGACGTAGACGTAGCCGTCCGGCAGGGCGACGGCGGTGTCGGCACGCGCCAGCAGCGGCGCTGGCAGGGTGCCGACAGCCACCATTGGCGGAGCCATGCGCGTCAGCGTGTCGGCGGGCGTGGTCGGCGGGGCCGCCAGCGTGGTCACTTCACCGCTCCGTTGCTGGTCGTTGTGGTGGTGACCAACTGGCGGCGCGGCGCGGGCGCGGCGGGGGTGCCGACCGTGCTGGGCAGGAAGCGCGGCTGGGCGGAGGCGCGCGGCTGGCTGGCGACGCGCACGGCGACGTCCTTGAGCGGATCGCCGGTGGCCGACTGCCACAGGTCGATGACCGTGTTCATGTCGGTGCGGATGCTGTTGCTGGTGCCTTTGAACAGCAGCTCGGCGCCGCT
>Ga0213876_10001677_pt1 | contig 13490 bp, 21 predicted proteins | sample BarmaccomBMRX_R9_FD_160113 | JGI IMG/M metagenome (GOLD analysis project Ga0213876, IMG submission 160113) | Root-associated microbial communities from Barbacenia macrantha in rupestrian grasslands, the National Park of Serra do Cipo, Brazil - RX_R9 | ecosystem: Host-associated > Plants > Roots...
GGGATCAGTGCCCATCGGCGACCCACGGGCCGGGCCGAGACCCTGACACCGCCCCGTCGCGGGCAGGTTGCGGCCTGGTATTGACCGCGTTGCCGTCAGGGAGGGCGTGAGGTACGCAGTGGTACGGCGCTACTCGGGTGCCGCGGCACTCTTCGACGAACTGGCGCGACGGGAGCAGGATGTTCGGGACGTGATCCAGGGTGTCTCGGGCTTCGTGGCCTACTACCTGGTCCGCTCGGGTGATGGCGGCGCAAGCATCACCGTCTGCCAGGACCAAGCCGGCACGAGCGAGTCCACGCGCCGCGCGGCGGAGTGGATCCGGCAGAACCTGCCCAACACGGCCGGTGGGACGCCCGCGGTCACCGAAGGCGAGGTGCTGTTCAACTTCTAACCCTGCCCATCGTGGCGGCACGACCGCGCTGGTGGGCAACAGCGGCCCACCAGACAGGCCACGGGTGTGCGGCCCGGCGCCGCCCGCCGTGGCGACCAGATAGAACGCCTCGGCGCCGCGCGCACGGTGGTGGTCCACGGTAGCCTGGAGGACGGCTCGACCAGCGTCGCGGCGCTGGTGCCCCGGCGTCGGCGGCCACGCTGGCCAGTGCGCTCAGCCGCGCCTCGGTGTCACCTGATCGGTATTGCGGGGCAACGCCACATCCTGGCGCGTGTAGGCACCCGACAGCAGCGGGGAGTAGGCGAGCAGCGAGACGTCGTCGTGAACCTGGCAGTAGTCGAGCAACTCCGGCGAGGTCGCGACCTGGATGCCAACGGTTGCTCCCGGTCGCGGCTGAAGGTAGCTATACCGCTGCTGTACACACGAGTACGCGGCCCAGCCGCGTTGATGGCTGATGGCTCTCGCCTGCTCAATGCGCCACGTCATGAGATTGCTGCAGCCAAGGACGCGGACCGATCCGCCAGTGACGAGACGGTCAAACGCGGCGAGCGTCTCCTCCAGAGGCGCCCGTCGATCGTCGATGTGGGCGTAGTAGAGGTCGAAGTAGCCTGTCCCCAGGCGTTTCAGACTGCCTGATCGCATCAAGTAGCGGGCGAGCTGCGTGGTGTTCGTGTGCGACTCGCGGCTCGGAGCCGCTCGTACTCGACGGGGTCGTGGGCGCTGAAGACCGTCACGTCGTCGTGCTTGGCGAGCTCGGCGAGGAGCGCGTGGTTGGCGCGCACACGCTGGTAGTCGAAGGCGATGAACCGCTCGATGCCACGCAGGGCCCAGGGCATGGCGGACGTGTCACCGCGTACGGTCACGCTGCGGTGGAAATAGGCGTCGCCAGCATGGACGAGCCACCCGTGGCCCGTGTCGATGGCGATCGCCGCGTGGCCGCGCGAATGGCCAGCCAGCGGCAAGGCGAGGATCTCCGGCGGGAGGCCCGCGAGCTGCCGCGCGGCGGGCAGGCCGCGCCACGGCTCGCCGAGCGCGTCGTACGTCGCCCACGCCGGGCCGTGCGCGAACTGCACCGCCCGGTAGCGCTGCTGCTGGTTGAACGTCGCGCGCGCGAGCGCCGCTGCCTGCTCGCTGGCATGCACGTGGACCTTGGCCGCGGGGAAGTCTGGCAACCCGCCGGCGTGGTCGAAGTCGAGGTGCGTGAGCACGAGGTGTCGCACGTCCGCTCGCCGAAAGCCGAGCGCCTCGACCTGCGGCAGCGCCGGCATGTGCGTCATGGTCGCGTCGATGGCCATCGCGCGGCCGAAGAGCGGGCCGAGCCTGCGCGGGTCGCGCACGTCGTCGACGCCGATGCCGGTGTCGACGAGCACCAGGCCGTGCGCGTCGGTCTCGAGCAGCAGGCAGTGCGAAACCAACGTGGCACGCGCGAAGAGGCTCCCTTCCCCGTTCACCGCCCGCCGACCGCGGGGGCACATCGTGCAGCAGTCGAGGTGATGGACGCGCATGCTCACCGTGCGCGGCGGGCCGCCGTGGCCGTGTCCGCCGCCGCGGCGTCGAGACTGAGGTCCCACAGGAGCGCCCGGTTGTGGGCCGTGTTGAATGTGTTGTTCACGACGGCCGGCTTCGCGTTCGCAAAATACTGTCCAGAGACGCCTCTGAGGTCGGGCGACGATGCCAGATACACCGATGTCCGCGCGCCCTTCGCCGGCGAGATCGAAAATGGCAGCGACAGGTACGACACCAGGCGCAGGGCGCCGGGGGCGTGCAGCAGCATGCGCGTCCGGACGATTCCCGGGTGCACGGCGTTCACCGTGACCGAGGTGGCCGCCAGTCGCCTGGCCAACTCGGCGGTGAACATGAGCACGAACAGCTTCGTGGAAGCGTAGCTGCCGAGTGCGGAGAAGTGCTGTTCGCTCTGAAGGTTGTGCGCGTCGAACCTGCCGAGGGTGTAGACGCTGGAGCTCAGGTTGATGATCCGACCGTGCTCACTGGTGTGCAGGTGCTCGAGCAGGAGGTTGGTGAGCAGGAACGGCGACAGGTAGTTGACCTGGAACATCATCTCATAGCCGTCCTCGGTTACGGTGCGACGGGGCAGGAAGACACCGGCGTTGTTGATCAACACGTCGAGTGTGGCGTAGCGGCGGCGGAACGTCTCGGCCAACTGACGAACCTGGCGGAGCGACGCGAGGTCGGCCACGATGACGTCGCAGCGCGTACTCCCCGTCGACGTCGCGATCTCGCTCGTGAGCGCCTCGGCCTTGGTCGCGCTGCGCGCGGCGACGACGATGGTGAAGCCCCGCTTGGCCAGTTCGAGCGCCGTTACCTTGCCAACCCCGTCGGTGGCGCCCGTGATGAGGCAGACCGGGGTGTTCATCGCGCGCCGCCGTGGAGGTTGGCTGCCGCTCCAGGCGCTCGCGCCACGTGTCTCATGCGAACCGCACGGCGTTCATCTCGGTGAGACGAAACACGGGCGTGCGGTGCGCCTCGACGGCCAGCACGTCCAGTGGCGCGTCCGCCGTGACGCCGATGCGCTGGCGCAACATCGGCCCGGCCAGTGGGCTGGGCAGGTAGGCCGCGAGACAGTCGCGCAGGACCAACGCAGCTTCCTCGCCATGCACCTGCTCGGCGGCGTACCTCGTTCGTCGTTTGCCCTGGGTGATGCTGGCCGCGCCCGCGGCGCGCAGGTTGCGCACCCAGTTCACCTCACCGAAGGCGGCGACGACGTAGCGGCGGCCGTCACGGTCGAAGACGCCCACCGGCACAGTGCGCTCGCGGCCCGTCTTGCGACCGCGGATCGTGAGCAGCGCCATCCGCGGGTCGGGCCGGACGCCCAGGCGCAGCAGGGTCGTCGCGATCGGGTTCAAGACCTTGGTCCGCGCCGGGGCGCGTGTCACCCGCTGCGGTGTCGGCATCGCTGCGATCCTCTCCACGTCTTTTCCAGGCAGCACGAGTCAGCTCTGTCAAGGTTGGGTCAGGCCTGGTGCGGGGTTCGGCCACGCACCACCTGGTACACGCGGATGCGCACGATGACCCCGGTGTCGTCAGGGTCGTGGGCCAACTCGATCGGGCTCACGCGGGCGCGGAGTTCATCGCGCAGCGCGCCCGTCTCGAGCAGTTGCGCTTGGCCAGAGAAGCGGACGTAGCGCGGCTCAGCCTGCGGATCGAAGCAGACGACCGCGACCTTCGCGTTGCGCCGCACGTTGGCGAGGTGGCCGCCGCCGGTGTACTCCAGGTAGGCCAGGTGGCCGGCGTCGGCGACGAACAGGCTGCCTTTGGGACCGATGTCGGGCGTTCCGTCGGCGCCGCTGGTCGCGACGAAGGCCGGCCGGTGGTGGGCGAGGGCGCCGGCGATGGCGGCGGCGTAGGGCGTCAGATCAATCGCCTGGGGTGTGGGCCGCATCAGGCGCCCCGCCAGGCACTGGTGCGTCCCTGTCCGCTGCTGCGGCGACGATGCGTGCGGCCGGCGATCATGCGCGTATGGGTGCCCATGCTGATGCTCCTGCCTGACGTCCTCTGAGGAGCTACTACTTCGTAGCGCTACACTACTGTAGCGTAGTGTTTCGTCAGTGTCAACGGCTGGAGCGGGCCCGCCGCCAGGCGCTACGATACCGTTTCGTATGACCCGCCAGTCGGCCTCGACGGCGGCCGGCGAGCGGACCGGCGACCTCGACGTCCGCGTCCGCCACTCCAAGGAGGTCGTCATGGCCACGACCTACGCGCTGCTCTCGGAGACGGGCCTCGGCGGCGTGACCGTCGACGCCGTCGCCCGACGTTCCGGCGTGGCCAAGACGACGATCTACCGGCACTGGCCGTCGCGTGAAGCGCTCCTGTTGGACGCCTGCGCGCAGATGGGTCCGCACTTCGACGCCCCGGACGCCGGGAGTTTCTCCAACGACCTGCGCGCGCTCGCCCAGCGGGTCGTCGAGCAGCTCCTCTCGGGTCCCTACGCCGCCATTCTGCTGTCGCTCATGGACGCAGCGGAGCGGAATCCAGACCTCGCGGCGCTCCTCGCCGCGGCGCAGACCAAACTCGTCGAGGCGGTCCGCACCATCTCGGCTCGCGCGCGAGTCCGAGGCGAGCTCGGGCGGCAGATGGAACCGTCCGAGGTGGCGGCGCTCATCGTGGGGCCGCTCCTGTACCGCCGTCTGTTGTCGCACGAACCCCTGTCCGACGGGTTCTTCCGACTGGTCATCGACACCGTGGTCCGCACCGCCGGTGGGCCCACGGCCCCAGCGCCACGCGGCCGTCGGCGCTAAGCCGAGGTCACGCGGACGTCAGGAAACAGGTGACTGCGGCGCGCGACACGGCCAGCCGCCAGCGCCCCGGCGGCGCGGGTCAGTCCGCGCCGGAACGGGGTGTTGGTCGGGAACGAGGGGCTTCGACGGCCGGGCTCGACGCATGCTGGCGCTCGGCCAGGCGCGGCCCCAGGAGGTAGCGCGGCCTGCCCGTGGCGCAGGTGTAGCACAGGCCGGGCCAGACGATCGGCTTCTGGCACTGGCGGCAGCGCGTGCCCGGCGACGTTGTGAGGTCGCGTTTCAACGGGCCGGCCGTGGGCTCCGCGGCGTTCGCGAGCGCCGCGTCCGCCGACGGGCCGCCGCCTTGGCTTTCTCGCGCTGGAGCTCGCCGTTGCTCTTGAAGAAGCGCTTGCGTTTGTACTCGCGCAGGATGCCCGACTTGTCCATGCCCGTCTTGAAGCGACGCAGCAGCTGATCGAAGGTCTCCCCTTCGCGTGGCTCGACGTGCATCAGCTACCCGTCGCCATGGCGAACGCCCGCTGGGCCTCGGCCAGCTCGCGGCTGGTGCGACGGTACTCGCGCAGCGCGTCCGGCGACGGCTCGTCGAAGGCCAGCTTGTCGGCTTCGTCGCGCAGCTGCTGGAGGTCGCGGACGAGCGCCTCCAGTCGCTGCGGGTCACCGCCGTTGGCGGTCAGCACCCGACGCGCGTTGGCATCCAGCAAGCCGGTGTCCTCGCGTTGCGTCCTGGGCGCCCCTTTCCTGAAGACGGGCCGGCGCTGCCGTCGGCGCGGCACTCAGTACCTGCCCCGACTGCTGTAGCCGCCGCGGCTCCCGCCGCCGCGCTGCTGGAAGCAATCAGAGCAGTAGACGGGCTTGTCGCCGCTGGGCTGGAACGGCACGCGGGCCTCCTTGCCACAGCTCGAGCAGGTGGCGCTGAACATCTCGCGTGCGCCCCCTCGGCCGCCGCCGCCGTAGCCGCCGCCGCTGCTGTAGGAGCCGTAGCCGCCGCCGCCGCCGCCATGGTCGCGCTCGGCCTTGCGAGCGGCCCGGCAGTCAGGGCAGCGCCCGGGCTCGGAGTACCCGCGGCTGGCGTAGAAGTCCTGCTCGCCGCTGGTGAACGTAAAGGCCTGGCCGCAATCGCGGCAGGTCAGCGTGGTATCGGCCGACATGGTGACGGCTCCCTTCGAGTCAAAACAGGCTCAGCGGACTGGCAACGCCGAGCGATCAAAAATACGTGAGCCGGTCAACGTGCGGTCAAACGCGCAACAACGACGACGACGACAACGACACGAGGCAACGGGACGTGAGGCCAGTCGCGTCCAAGTGTAGCGCACCGGAGCCCCGGCCCCCAACCGTTTGGGGCCCGCACCCGACTCACCACCGCACCACGGGACGTGCACGGGTGATGGTGTCGGCCGGCCATAGCGTGGGCTTACTTCTTCTTCGGGCCTTTGTTGGCCATGGGTGGTTTGGGGCTGAGCTTGGCTTTGTTGCCACCTTTCTTCGACATCGGAACCCTCCTCTTTTGTACTTCACTTCCTGGCTGCTGGTGTGGCGTCGATCACAGCGCGTGTCCGTCGCTGGCAGTGCCGTCGGCGCCCGAGCTGCGCCAGCCCAGGGTGAACCCACCCGCGCCGCCGACGCCGGACGGAAAATCTAGCACCCGCATGGCCAGCCGCGTCGCAAGGCGACCGTCCACGATCAGCACGGGCAAGTTGTCGCGGCGAATGATCGAATCGCCCGCATGCGGCACGTCGATGGCCATCCCCAGGTCGCCAGCCCGGTTCAGGTGCAGCCGCACGCCCTGCTGTGGGCGCGCAACGTGCTCGGCCAGGAGCCGTCGGAGCTCGGCGCTCGCGCGCTCGGTCAATTGCACCATCAGCTCGTGCCCTCGCCTTCGTCGGCTGCCTCGAGCGCCGCCATGGCCGCCTGCGCGGCGGCTGCCCGCTGCGCGTGCCGGCCGGCCCATGCCGCCGCCTCGGCCGTGCCCTGCTCGATCGCGGCGGCGGCGCTTTCGCGTGAGATCCGCGTGAGCTCGGCGGCCAGCGACCGCATGGCCGGCGGGTCCATGCTGGCGAGCCGTCGATAGCCCTCCATCGCGCCGGGCAGGTCCTCCGTCTGGCCGGCGCCAGCCGACGGCAGGTGGTGAGCGAGGCTCATGGACCCGGCGCCTCGCGGCGACGCCGCTCGAAGCAGGCCGAGCAGAACACCGGGCGGTCGCCGCGCGCCATGAAGGGCACCTCAGCCGCGGCGCCGCAGGCGCTGCAAGCGATGGTCGTCCGCGTCTGGCGCAGCTCGCGGAAGCCCGGGGCGACGGGACGTGCGCCGCTGGCCGCCTGCCGCCGCTTGCGCGCTTGCCGGCAGCCGGCGCAGCGGCTCGGCGGGTGCACGTGGCCCTGACTGGCGAGCGCCAGACGCTCGTCGTCGTCGAGCGCGAAGGGCGCCCCACAGTCGCGGCAGGTCAGCACCGCGTCAGTTCCGGCCATGGTGCTCGGGCCCCTCGCGGCCGTCGGTGCCGGCGTGTCGCAAGCGGGCTTCGCCGAGCAACTCCTCGGGCGCGTGGCCCTGCCAGGCGTGCGGCAGGTCGGGACCGGGCGACGGCCCCATGTCGACGTACACGTCGCAGTACTTGCGCATGACCTGCCCGCGGCTGCCGAAGATCCACATCAGCAGCGCTCCCTGGGCGCGGCCGGCGGCCTTGGCGACCGTGTGCGTGCTGACCTTGAGATGCTCGGCGGCAAACTCCACGGTGACCAGGTTGCGGGCAGCGAAGAGTGCGTCGCGATCCCACTCTTCATCGATGTAGTGGCGGGGCATCTCGGGACTCAGCGTGGTGCCAGCGCACTGACCCGGTGGCGACCACTCCACCCAGCACCCATACGGCCGGCGCCCACGTCGGCCGCCACTACCCTCGCCCGCGGCCGCCATCGCGCACCGTGCCGCGGCGGTCACCGGCGGCCAGCGCTGCTCGGGCGTTGGGCAGCCGGTGGGCCCAGCCACGCGTCACGTCGGTCCTCAGCGCTTGATGCACACGCAACCTCTTTCATGGTCGCGCGCGGCACCAGCGCGACAGAACATCGCCAGTCGATGTGTTCTGGGGTCAGTAGGACAGCCCGGCTCGCGTGAGCCGTGTCCCATCAGTTGAGCTCTCTTGCTGAGGCGCCGGTCCCCAATGTTCGTCGCGGCTGTTCTACCACACCCGGGCAGCGGCTGCTGATTCGTGGCTGGGCGGCGGCTGGCACCGCCCAGCGTGCACCGATCGCGGGCCGGCTCCTCAGTCGGCCCGTCCGGCGGGCTCGCGCTCGGCTGGTGCGGTCCGCGCACTGCGGAGATGCTCACGTCCGTGGTCGTGCAGACGCACGAGGGCACGCTCGCTGAACGAGCCGAGGTGTGTCAGCCAGCGCGCCCCGCAGCGGGCGCACATCACCATCTGGGTCCAGCCGTCCGGTTCCAGGCGGACCCATTCGCCGGGCAGCTCGGCCAGGCTGACCGGGGCTCGGGCGGGCGGCGCCCCGCGCCACACCGTGGGCCAGCGTGACTGACCGGCAAACGCCACCATGGGCGCCAGGATAGTCGACCGCCGCCGCCCGCGACGAGCAGGCCCCTGCACCAGCCCGCCCGGCGACCCTGTCCATGGCTACAGGCGCTCTGCCGTGGTCGCGCACCCCGACGACGGCGGCACGCTCGGTCGGCCAGGCCGACTGCCCGGCCCGGGCAGCGCCCGCTGGGGGCCGACCAGCCCTGCGGCGCTGGGCGCTTCGGGCCTGGGCCGCCGGGGCCACTGGCCGGCCCAGGTTGGCCAATCAGGCTAGGCGTCGTCGACCGTGGACGCGCATACTGCCCCGCACCGACGCTATGCTGCCGCACGAGTCCGACTCCTTCGACCCCCATGCCCACCTCGACCCGCTGGCCGATCGCTTCGACGCGCTGGGCCTTGCGGACATCGCTCGCCGACTGCGCGGCCTGATGGCCGACCAGCGCCCGTCGACGGTGGATGAGACGAACCTGATCGACCTCGCCGAGGCTGCCGTGCGCCTCGGCTTGCGCTCGCCACTCACGGTGCGCGACCTCGTCGGGCAGGGCCTACTCGAGGGCATGCGGCACGCCGACACGGTCCTGGTCTCGCGCGCCGGCGTTGACGAGCTGCTGGGTTCGCCGACGCTGCTGCGCACACGCCGCGTGGAGGAGCAGCTGTGGTCGCTCCTCGGCGACGGCGAGCCCGCCTGAGCCCATCGGCAGCCGGTCGACGTCGCTCGTGGCACACGGCTTGCCGCGTGCAGTCCACCATCGTGTGGAGGACGTCGCCATGAGCATGTCCAGCCGCCAGAGCGGCACCCAGACCATCGGCTCGCCGATCAGCAACGAGGCCTACAACGTCATCAGCGCCCTGCAAGCCAAGCTCGAGGGCCTGGAGGCCTACCGCAAGTACGCCCAGAGCGGCGGGGACCAGCAGCTCTGGCAGCAGCTGACCCAGCTCGACACCCAGGCTGTGCAGTTGCTCACCCAGCAGCTCGAGCAGATGGCCCAGGGTGGCCAACTGCGCATGCAGCAGCCCGGCCAGACCAGCTGACGACCGCGCCCGCGCTCGGCCCCGGTTCGGTTTTGCCCGCCCGGGGCGCCGGGCCCGCGCGCGGGTCCCCCTTCCCTGCCAGCGCCCACCCGCCTCGGCTGTCGGTCGCTAGGCACCGCTGGCCCCGCCACAGGCGTGCGGTCAGCGGTACGACTGGCGGGCGCAGGTGGGCCGGTCGGCCCTGCCTGGCTGGGGCTCGGCCTTGGGACACTTGCAGGCGTGATGCCGCAGACCACCCGCCAGCCGCTCGACAGCGCGCGCCAGGCCGCCTACCGCCAGCTTGCCCTGACCATCCTGGGCGTCGACGTTCGGACGCTCACCGCTGAGCTGCAGACGCGCCGCCAGGCAGCGGCTCCCCAGCTCTTGCGGATGCCACTCCCACCACAGGCCGCCTGAGGCGCCCGCGCGACCGGGCCGTCAGACCATGATCGCCACGGCGTGGGACCGCCTGGTGAACCTGGTGGCATTGTGTGCCTCGAAGGCGCACCGCCGCACCCATGGCCTACCCGCCAGAACTGGCCGCGTGCCGCGCGAGGTTGGGCCGGACGTACCCCATCGGCGGGGCGCCTCGACCTGCCTCGCTGCCCTGATCGTGACCACCGGCCGAGCAGGGTGCCCACGCCCACGATCCCGTCGCAGCCCGGACTGATCACCCCGCCGCGGGCGCTCCTTCGTGGATCAGCACGGCGCCGAGGAACGCCTCGGTCGACTCGAGCAGCGCGCCGACATGCTCGCGGTTCCAGCGCTCGGTCTGCTGGGCCGCGGCTTCGGCCTGCTCGCGGGTCGCCCACAGCGTGAGGGCGATGACCTCGTCGGCCCGGGTCTGGATGGCGGTGTAGCTGATGAAGCCCGGCTCCTGCCGCAACGTCGCCACGCGCTCCCGAACCCGCTGGACGACTTCGTCGAGATCGCGGCTCCGCTTGAGACGGACAATCGCCGCTCGTGCATAGGGCATGACCTGGCTCCTCCCAAGCGACCGCGCCGGCGCGTCGGCAGGCATCGCGGCCTGGATGCGTGCAGCACCACGGTACGCCACCTGCCACGCGGCGTCGTTGTGGGTGTGTCTCTGAGGTCCACTGTACAAGCCGGCCGCGGCGATGCAGACGAGCGAGGCGGAAGCACGCCCCCGAGGCATGCCGAGTGGGACCCGCCGAAGCCTGCACAGGCGCACCGCCGAGCTGCCCGCGGCTGAGCACAGCAGCCCGGAAGCCGACCACCTGGCCTTCTGGGTCGCGGTCGTCGGGGGCCAGCCCGTGGAGGAGATCATCGGCACCGTCGGACTGCGCCGGGTCGGCAGTGCCGAGACGTCGGCAGCCGATACCGCCGAGCACAGCGGCCTGTCGGAGGTCCAGCTGGGAGGCCCGGCGCCGCATCTGGGCGAGGTCCGTCGGCTGCGGGTGGCACCGGCATGGCGGCGGCGAGGGGTGGCCACGGCGCTGATGCGCGTGCTCATCGGCTGGGCGGCGCGGCACCAGCTGTCGAGCCTGGTGCTCAACACCACGTCGGCCCAGGGACCGGCGCTGGCCCTGTACGCCAGCCTCGGCTTTCAGGAGATCGGTCGGTCGTACCTCGGGGTCTATGAGCTGGTGTGGATGCGCCTGCTCCTGCCGGCGGCCGCGGCTTGAGGCGCGGGCCGGCTAGCCGGGCAGGAAGTGAAGGAAGTTCTGCCACGACTCGGCCAGGTTGGCATCGCGGGTGTGGGGGGCGCGGAATTGATGGACGTAGACGGCGGTCTCGGCCAGCGCGTACCACGCGCGGTACAGCTCGATGAGCTCCAGGCGGGGCGGTGGACCGCCGGCCACGTCGTGGTAATGGTCGAGTGCGGCCGGGCTGGTCCGCAGGTCGACCAGGTCACGCTCGGGCGGGGCGATGCGCGCGCTCTCCCAATCGACCAGCAGGGCGGCGCCGCTCCGACGATCTTGGAGGAGATTCGGACCACTGGGCTCGCCGTGCGTTAGACACCAGTCGTCGCGCCTGCTGGTGGCACTGGCTGCGGCCGCGTCGTAGCGCTCGAGCGCCAATCGGAGCTCGGTCTGATGGCTCACCAACTGCGCCCGCGCCGGCTCCGCGTACGGCCCGCTCTGCCACGGCCGCGCCAGGTCGGCGAGCGCCGTCTCCAGCGCTGGCCGGTGCGGAATGACGAAGTCCTCCGCCAGCGCCTCGACAGGCCGCTCGCGCGAGGCGCGATGCAGACGGGCGACCACGTCGGCGGCGATGCCGCCACTGGCGTCGTGAGCCGGCTCGGCGTCCAGCCAGTCGTACAGGCTGAGGGCGAACGTCTCGCCGAGCGGCACGACCAGCCTCCCGCTCCGGATAGTCGGCACGGCGGGCACGATGAAGGGCAGGCCGGCTCGCTCGCGGACCTGCCGCACGGCTCGGAAGGTGCGTTCGAGGCGGTCCACGGTCTGCTGGCGACCCGTGCTCCGTCCGTCGAGCCGCGCATCGCAGACGGTGACGAACCGGTGCCGGCCGGCCTGGCTGGCCCGCCAGTGGTGGTCGCCGAAGCCGAGCGGTAGGTAGACCAGTTCGTCGACCTCGATGTCCCACTCGCTGGCCAGCGTCTGCCGCACGAGGTCGGTCGCCAGGTCGACTGGTGGTGCCTTCACATCGCCTCAGGCGCCAGCCCGTCGCAAGCGCTCGCCAACTTCGGCGGCCAATCGGCGGCTGGAGGCCGAGGGCGTCTGGCCGCCAGCGCGGAGGGTGGCTTTCTTGGCGTTGAAGATGCGCACCCACAAGCCGGCCGCCCAGGCCAGTTCGAGCTCGTCGTCGCTCCACGGCCGATCGCGCGCTGCCGCATAGGCCTCCAGAAACGCCGCCGACTGCTCGACGTTGGCCGAGGTATTCGGCGCGCCGGTGGCGGTGAAGACGGCCGAAGCGGCGCCCGCGATGGTCGCCTCCGCTTGGCCGACGACGCTGTCCCAGTCGTGGACGACGTGCAGCCGGCGATCCAGCCAGCGCAGGTTCTGCGACTCCCAATCGGCGTGGCCAACGACACGTGGCAAGCTGCCGGCGCCGAGCAGGCGCCAACGGACGCGGGCGCCGGTGTCCTCGATCCAGGCCGGGCCGGGCTGGGCGTTCAGGTCGGCGTCGACGTCGTCTGGCACCGGCCAGGTCCCGGGCTGGTCGTGCTGCCAGCCGACCCAGGGCAGTGACGGCTCGAGGCTCGGCAGCGCACCGCACGGTGGGGCCAAGGCCACCAGCCGCGCCAGCGCCTGGGCGAACAGCCGCGGCGCGTCGTCGGCCCACGCCAGTTGGTCGCCGCCCTCGACCAGGACTTCGGCTGTTGCAACCAGCGCGCCCAGCGGCGCCGGCCCGGCCAGCGGCTCAGGACAGGCGAAGCCGGCCGCCCACAGGTGCCGCTGGACCTGCACGCAGGCGGCCAGTCGCTCGCTCGGCGGACGCACTTTGACCACCACGGCCGACCCGTCGGCCAGCCGCAGCCCGAGCACCTGCGACAGGTGCCCAACCTGGAACAGGACCTGCGTCGGCTCCGCGTCCAGCCACCGTCGGCACCACGCCCCGATCGCCACTGGCACCGTCGGCCCGGCCCCGGCCCCGTCCACGAGCCGAGTGTAGGCCGCACGAGCGCCGCCCGTCGTAGCATCGTCCCGGTGGACCTCGTAGACACCCACGGCGCGGAGCTCGCGCGGCGGCTCGACGACCTGCTGGCGGCCGGGCGCATGCCGGGTCTGCACGGCCTCGTCGTCCTGCGGCAGGGGCAGGTCGTCCTCGAGCACTACGCCGCCGGCCGCGACTACGCCTGGGGCACCGACCTCGGCACCGTCACCTTCGACCGCCAGACGCTGCACGACGTGCGCTCGGTGACCAAGAGCATCACCGCGCTGTTGTATGGCATCGCCCTCGAGCGCGGCCTGGTGCCCGAGCCGGAGGCGCCGCTGCTGGCGGCCTTCCCCGAGTACGCCGACCTGGCCGACGACCCGGCCCGCCAGGCGCTGCGCATCGAGCACGTTCTGACGATGACCCTCGGCCTGGACTGGGACGAGTCCGTCCCGTACACCAGCCCGGCCAACAGCGAGATCGCCATGGAGATGGCGGCCGACCGCTACCGCTACATCCTCGAGCGGCCGCTCGTCGAGCCGCCCGGCCAACGCTGGCGCTACTGTGGCGGCGCCTCGGCCCTGCTCGGTCGGCTGATCGTCAAAGGCGCTCAGCAGACGCTGCCTGAGTTTGCCAGCCACGCGCTGTTCAAGCCCCTTGGCATCACGTCCTTCGACTGGCTCGCCGGCAGCGATGGGGTCCACTCGCCAGCTTCCGGCTTGCGGCTGAGGCCGCG
>Ga0213876_10001678_pt1 | contig 13482 bp, 13 predicted proteins | sample BarmaccomBMRX_R9_FD_160113 | JGI IMG/M metagenome (GOLD analysis project Ga0213876, IMG submission 160113) | Root-associated microbial communities from Barbacenia macrantha in rupestrian grasslands, the National Park of Serra do Cipo, Brazil - RX_R9 | ecosystem: Host-associated > Plants > Roots...
CTCAGCGCGCCGCGCCCCGGGGTGGCGGCCGCCGTGCGCGCGCGGGCGCTAGCAGACAAGGCGCTGCTTGATACTTATTCGGGCGTCACCGGCCTGGATCAGGCCGAAGAGGCCCTGGCGATCGCGCGCGAGGTCGATGAGCCTGCCCTGCTGGCCCGGGTGTTGACCGCCTGCGGCTTCCTCGCCGGCTTGGACAATCACGTGGATGCGGCCCGGGCATACTTTGCCGAGGCGATCGGCCTGGCGCGCGCCGTAGACGATCGGTGGCGGCTAAGCCAGATCCTCGCCTGGCAGGCCCTAAGCGCCCACATCGAGGGTGACCTGCCCGGGATGCGCGCAGCTGGCGAGGAGGGACGTGACCTCGCCGACGCGATCGGCGACCGGTTCAATTCGCGTGTGTGTCGCTTTTACCTCGGGTCGGCGGAGATGTGGCAAGGCGATCTGGCCCGAGCCGTCGCACAATTCGCCGAGGTGGCGACCGAGGCCGAGGCGGCTCATGACGAGATGTACAGAGTGACCAGTCTCGGCGGCCAGAGTCTGGCACTCGCACGCCAGGGTGAGGCGGCCGCGGCCCGAGCGGCCGCCGAGGCGATCCTCGAAGGCGGCGAGGAGCTTGGCGGGAGGTACGCGGTATTCGGGCACGTGATCTGCGGATTTGCGGCACTGGCCGCCGGAGATGCCGCGGCGGTGCACAAGACGCGCGAGGCCGTCCTGCAGTACCCGATTGTTGTGGGTGCCGGCACGGGCGCAGCGCAGCGCGTCTGGAATGCCGAGGCGGCGCTGGCAGACCGGGATCTGGTTGCCGCCCGCCGTTGGGCAGACGAGGCGGTGTCGAGCACGGCCGGCTTTTACCTGATGGTGGCGCTGACCACGCGCGCCCGGGTGGCGATCGCGCAGGGCGAGCGGGAGCAAGCCGAACGCGACGCCCACGGCGCGCTCGCACACGCCGCTCGCACGCAGGCATGCCTAAGCGTTGCCGACGCGCTCGAGTGCCTCGCCGATCTCACCTGTGCGGGTGGCAGTGCCCGCGAAGCGGCGCGGCTGTTGGGCGCGGCAGGAGGTATCCGGCAACGCATCGGTGAGGTCCGATTCCAAATCTATGACGCCTGGTACGAAACGTCGGTGGCGACAATCCGGGATGCGTTGGGGCAGGAAGACTTTGACACCGCGTGGGCCGAAGGTGCTGCCTTATCAACCGAGGAGGCCATCGCCTACGCACAACGCGGTCGCGGTGAACGCAAACGCCCCACCAGCGGCTGGGGTTCACTGACACCGACCGAGCGTGACGTCGTTCGACTGGTCAGCGAAGGGCTGGCCAACAACGACATCGCGACACGGCTTTTCGTCTCACCGCGCACCGTGCAGTCCCACCTCACGCACGTCTACGCCAAGCTCGGCCTGAGCTCGCGCATCCAACTCGTCCAAGAAGCAGCCCGCCACGCCTGAGATTTCCGCATTGGGAGTCCGGGGTTCTACGCGTTTGCGCTGATGTGTTGCGGCGCGTGGCGGCCGCATGCTGGCTAGCATGAGCGAGATTGATCCACGCCCGGACCTGCCGTTGGTGGACTGGAGCGAATTGAGCGTGAGCGGGCTTTTGCCGACGGGCACAGTGACGCTGCTGTTGGCCGACGTCGAGAACTCCACCGGGCTCTGGGAGAGCCAGCCCGAGCAGATGACGGCGGCCTTCGCGCGCCTGGATCGGGCGCTGTCGACGCTGGTGGCCGCTCATGGCGGGGTGCGCCCGGTGGAGCAGGGTGAGGGCGACAGCTTTGTGCTGGCGTTCGCGCGGGCCAGCGATGCGCTGGCGTGTGCGCTGGAGTTGCAGCGGGCACCGTTGGCGCCGATCAGCTTGCGCATCGGTGTGCACACCGGCGAGGTGCAGCTGCGCGATGAGGGTAACTACATCGGCCCCACCATCAACAAGACCGCGCGGCTGCGCAACCTGGCCCACGGCGGACAGACCGTGCTCTCGGGTGTCACCGAGGCACTTGTCGCGGACACGCTGCCCGCCGATGTGTGGCTGACCGATCTGGGCACCCACGAACTGCGTGGTGTCACCCGCCCCGAACGGGTGGTGCAGCTGTGCCATCCGGATCTGCGAAACGAGTTCCCGCCGCTGCGCGTGGCCAAAGCCATGGTGTCGCAGCATCTTCCGGCGCAGCTGACCAATTTCGTCGGCCGAGAAAGCGAAATCGCAGAGCTGCAGCAGATCATCGCCGACAACCGGCTGATCACTTTGACCGGGGCCGGCGGCACCGGAAAGACGCGCCTGGCCGTGGAGGTCACCGCCGGCGTTGTCGGTGAGTTTCCGGACGGCGTGTGGTTCATCGACCTGGCACCGATCACCAATCCCCTCGTGGTGCCGCTGACCGTCGCCCGCACCCTCGGCCTCCCCGACCAGCCGGGCCGCTCGACGATGGAGATACTCCTTAGCTTTGTTGGCGACCGCAGCATGCTGCTGTTGCTCGACAATTGCGAGCACCTGCTCGACGCGTGCTGCCAGCTGATCGTCGAGCTTTTCGATGTCTGCCCGCAGCTGACGATTGTGACCACCAGCCGCGAACCGCTGGGCATGGCCGGCGAGCTGACCTGGCGGGTGCCGTCGCTCTCCCTGGACGGTGAGGCCATCGCACTGTTCACTGACCGCGCCCGGAGAACCCGACCCGACTTCCGTGTCACCGACGACAACGTCGCCCTCGTCACCGAGATTTGCCAGCGCCTGGATGGCATGCCGCTCGCGATCGAGCTCGCGGCGGCGCGCACGCGGGCGTTATCGCTGCCCCAGATCGTCGACAGCCTGCATGATCGGTTTCGGTTGTTGACCGGCGGAGCGCGCACCGCCGTGCGCCGCCAGCAGACGTTGCGCGGCTGCGTGGACTGGTCACACGCGCTGCTGACCGAGCCCGAACAGGTGTTGTTCCGCCGGCTGGCGACGTTCATGGGCGGATTCGACCTGGATGCTGCCCAAGCCGTCGGGGCCAGCACCGAGGTAGAGGGCTATCAGATCCTGGATCAACTGAGCCTGTTGGTCGACAAGTCCTTGGTGGTCGCCGAGGAGGTCGGCGGCGGGATGCGGTACCGGTTGTTGGAGACGGTGCGTCAGTACGGGTTGGAAAAGCTCAGCGAATCGGGTGAGGCCGTCGAGGTGCGCACCCGCCACCGCGACCACTACACCGAAACGGCCGCCGCGCTGGAATCGCATCTGCGGGCCGGCGATGAGCGGCTGCTGCAGTGGGCGGGCGTCGAGATCGACAATGTGCGGGCTGCGTTCGCGTGGAGTCGGGAGAACTCCGATATCGAGACGGCATTGCGGCTCGTTTCGTCACTGCATCCGTTCTGGGAACGACGCGGCCGCGTTCGGGAAGGTTTGGCCGGGTTCGACGCCGTATTGACCGACAAACCTCCCCCGGAGGTAGCGCCGGCAGTCTGGGTGCGCGCCGTCGTCGACAACAGCACTCTCGCAGCGGTGGCGGGCGTGCCCACCGGCCTGGATCGGGCGCGCGAAGCCCTGGCCGTCGCTCGTCAGCTCGACGACCCAGCGCTGATCGCTCGAGCCCTGATGGCGTGCGGGATGCTCGCCGTCTACAGCGCCGAAGTGGCCCAGCCATACTTCGCCGAGGCGATCGATATGGTCCGTGCGGCCGGGGATCGGTGGGCTTTGTGCCAGATTCTCACCGGGACAGCGGTCATGGCCTCTCTTGCCGGCAAGCCGATGGCGGTGCGCGCAGCCGCCGAGGAAGGACGAGATCTCGCCGATGCGCTCGGCGACCGGTTCTTCTCGAGGAACTGCCGGGTCTGGCTAGGCCTAGCGCTAATGCAGCAAGGAGATCTCGCCGATGCCAGACGAGTTCTACGTGGGTTGGCCGACGAGGCGCAGGCGGCCGGCGACCTGACCACCGAGGTCTATGGTGACGTCGCTCAGAGCTTAGTGCTCGCATTTCAAGGACACGCGGTTGCCGCGCACACCGCAGCCGAAGCTGCGCTGGAGGTCTCGGAAGCGATCGGCGGGTTCTACCGCGACGCGGTGTACGCGGTGTTCGCCCTCGCCGCGCTGGCCGGTGGGGATGCTGCTGCGGCGAGACAGGCCTGCGAGGCGGCCTGGCGGCATACCATCCCGCCGCGCGAAGTCTTCGCCAGAACCACCAATCCGCTGGCCGAGGCCGCGCTGGCCTGCGGTGATCTGGCCGCTGCTCGCCGTTGGGTTGACGACACCGTCGCGGTGGTACCGGGCTGGCACCAGATGGTCGCGCTGACGGCTCGCGCCTACGTCGCGATCGCGCAGGATGAGCCGGAACAGGCCGAACGTGACGCGCATGAGGCCCTGACGATCACCGCCCGCACACGGGGATATCTGCGGCTACCCGACATTGTGGAATGCCTGGCCCGGTTGACTGCCGATCATCAAATTGCGGCGCGTCTGTTCGGGGCGGCTGACGCCATCCGGCAGCGCACCGGGCAAGCCCGCTTCCCGATGTTACAAGCAGGTCACGAAGCCTCGGTGGCGGCGCTGCGAGACGCGTTGGGGCAGAAAGACTTTGACGCGGCTTGGGCCGAGGGCGCCGCCCTGTCCACGGAGGAGGCGATCGCCTACGCGCAACGCGGCCGCGGGGAACGCAAACGGCCTACCAGCGGCTGGGGATCCCTGACACCGACCGAACGTCAAGTGGTTCAACTCGTCAGCGAAGGGCTGGCCAACAATGACATAGCCACAAGGCTGTTCGTCTCACCCCGCACCGTGCAGTCACATCTCACCCACGTCTACGCCAAGCTTGGCGTGAGCTCGCGCGTGCAGCTCGTTCAAGAAGCAGCCCGTCACGCCTGATCCTCCAGGCGAGAACTCGCCCGACAGCCCGCCGCATTTGCTGATGGTCGCGAGCTGGAAATACGCAGCTGAGCATGTCAGCAGGACGGTGCCATCCCAAAAGATGCCGGGAGAACCTAAGCGGGCGCAGCCGAGCCGGGTAGGGATCTGCGCGATAGTGACCTTAATGGCTGTGGAGCGACCTGCGGCATTCGCGGGACCGGCCCATTGATTGAGTCCCGTCAGCCCAATAATGACTCCGGAGTCTCCCACCGCAGGCCGTCGAATCGTCCGAAATCGCTGTCGTAACTCACTATTCGTGCGCGGTGCTCAATCGCCAATGCGGCCAGGTGGGCGTCGTTGACGAGATTGCCTCCCGCGCCGACTTGCGAAAGCAGCCCGGACAGCACGTCGCCGTGGCGGGGGGTAGGCGTCACGACGAGGGAGGCTGGTGCGTTACACCAGTCGAGCACTTGAGCCATTGCCGCGTCGGCAGTCAGGGGCGAAGGGAAAAGCCCATGCCGAGTCGTCAATCTCACGAATGCGAGCAGCGGCACCCAGGCCAGACCGACGGTGTCGCCGCCGGAGAGCGCACCGTCGAGCCAGCGGCGTGAGGTCTCGTGGTGCTCGGCGGCGGTGTTGACGGCGTACAGGAGGACATTGGCGTCGACGATCCTCATGCGCGGCGGCGCTGTCGCCGGATCAGTTCTTCATCCTCGAGTTCGCCGGCGATCTGCAGTGCTCGGTCCAGGTTGACCGACGGCACGCCCAAATCAGCTGTGCGCGTTTCGAAGACCGCGGGAGCCGGTCGCCGCTGTGCGCCTTGCCGGATGGCGTCATTGAGCGCCTGCTTGAACGATATGCGGCGTTCACGCATCAGTCGCCTGATGGCGACGAGCGTGTCGTCGTCCAGCGTCACTGTGGTCCGCACGGTGACAGCATAGCATCACCTCTAATGATGCCATGCTGTCATCTAGGTGTTTGCCGGCCTGCCTCGCGCTTTTCGACACCCTCGCACTTCGTGATTGCGCGCGCCTGATGAGAGCCAAGGCAGGGATACGGATCTGAGACCCGGCGGATTTGAGCTCCAAAATCCGCGCAATAACGACATCGCCACAAGGCTTTTCGTCTCACCGCGGACTGTGCAACCCCACCTGACCCACGTCTACACCACGCTGGGGCTCACCTCGCGGGCGCAACTCGTCCAAGAAGCAGCCCGCCACGTTGCCGGGAAGATTGAGGCGCTAACAGGCGTCTACTCGCTAGACTACTAGTTATGTCTACTTTAACGACTACTATCAGGGTTCCGGTACATACGCGTGACCGGCTAGCCGCCCAGGCCCGCGAGCGAGGTGTTTCTATCGCTGCCCTGCTCACCGAACTCGCCACCCGTGCGGAATGTGAGGCGATCTTCCGCGCCGAACGCGACGCCGCCCGCGCGGAGGCGGCGCTGCAAGCCGTACGCGATGAGAACGGCGACTGGGATACCACCGTCGGCGACGGCCTTGGCTGAACCGCGGCGCGGCGAACTCTGGCTCGTGGCCCTCGGCGCCGCGCGCACCGGCGAACCCGGCAAACACCGCCCCGCCGTCGTCGTCTCGATCGAGGAGATACTCGCCGGCATCGACGACGAACTCATCGTCGTAGTACCGGTGTCGAGCTCACTGACCCACAGCCCATTGCGGCCACACGTCTCACCCGCCGAAGGCGTAGACGCCGAAAGCGTCGCCGTCTGTCGCGGCGTCCGCGCCGTCGCTCGCCGCCGCCTACTGGAGCGACTGGGCACCCTGGCGCCCGACACAATGCACCAAATTGAACGCGGCCTCTCATTGATTCTGGGCATCCAAATCGTCTAAGCCGGCCGGAATTCAGCACCGGCCCGTTCACGGCGAGATCAGCTCAAGGCGCGGGAAGAAAGACCGATAGCGGCGGGGATCGCGCGTCAGTAGCGCACGCCCGGTCACTGCAGCATGGGCGCCAATGTAGAAATCCGGCAGCGGCGAGCGTTTCTGGCCTCCCCGTCGCCGATATTCGATGAAGCATTTGCCGGCCAGAAAGGCGGCTTCCCATGGCAGGGCCTCGCGCTCCAGTTCCGCTGGCAATGCCTGCTCGAGTTCTTCGATTCGCTCGAAACCAATTGACGTCTCGGCGTAGACGATGGGATTGATCAGCGTTGCCCCACGGTCGAGGGCATCGGCAAGCCGCGTCTCAGACCAATCACACCAGCGGGGGTCCTCGGTGAAAAGGTCGAGCAGCACGTTCGAGTCGACGAGCGTACCGGCCACCGCCGAGCTACTCGTCGCCGCGGGTGAGCGCCATGATCTGCTCGGTACTCATCGCGACGGTGCCGCGGCCGCGCATCCGACGTGCGATCGTCTTGCCCCGGGTGGCCTTGACGCGCACCAGCCGGGCGCCGCGCTCGTCGAGTTCAAACTCGACCTCGGAGCCCGGCTCGATCCCGAGCTTGCGCCGCACCTCGAGCGGGATCGTTACCTGGCCTTTGCTCGTCACACGCATACGAGCCAGCCTATCAACGGTAATACCGCTTGGTAATACCAGATTGTGCGAGGCGTGTGCCAAGGGGTCGCAAATCCGCGCTCCAGGGCAGGAAGATGCGCGTTTGCGCTGATGTTCATAGCGCGTCGTGGCCGCATGCTGGCTAGCATGAGCGAGGTTGATCCACGCGCGGACGTGCCGCTGGTGGACTGGAGCGATCTTGGCGTGAGCGCACTATTGCCGACCGGCACCGTGACGTTGCTGTTGGCCGACGTCGAGGGCTCCACGCGGCTGTGGGAAACCCAGCCCGAGGAGATGACGGCGGCGTTCGTGCGCCTGGATCGGGTGTTGTCGGAGCTGGTCGCCGCTCATGGCGGGGTGCGCCCGATGGAGCAGGGTGAGGGTGACAGCGTTGTGGTGGCGTTCGCGCGGGCCAGTGATGCCGTGGCGTGTGCGCTGGGGCTGCAACGGGCACCGCTGGCGCCGATCAGCTTGCGCATCGGTGTGCACACCGGTGAGGTGCAGCTGCGCGATGAAGGTAACTACATCGGCTCGACCATCAATAAGACCGCCCGGCTGCGCAATCTGGCTCATGGCGGGCAGACGGTGCTCTCGGGTGTGACCGAGGCACTTGTCGCGGACACGCTGCCCGACGATGTGTGGTTAACCGATCTGGGTGCCCACGAGCTGCGCGGTGTCGCGCGTCCGGAGCGGGTGGTGCAGCTGTGCCATCCTGATCTGCGCAACGAGTTCCCACCGTTGCAGACGGTGAAAAGTGCTGCTGGGCATAGTCTTCCGTCGCAATTCACCAGCTTTGTCGGCCGGGGCCCACAGCTGGCCGACGTGTCCAAGCTGCTGACGCAGAGCCGATTGGTCACCCTGGGCGGTGCAGGCGGGTCGGGCAAGACGCGTCTTGCGGTCGAAGTCGCCAACCGGCTGGCGGGCGACTACGCCGAGGGTGTCTGGTATGTCGACTTGGCGCCGATCGCTGATCCGGTTTTGGTGCCGGTCGCGGTGGCCCGCGCGCTGGGTTTGCCCGACCAGCCGGGCCGATCGACGATGGATACGCTGTGGCGGTTTGCCCGCGATCGGCAAATGTTGGTGGTGCTGGACAACTGCGAGCATCTGCTGGACGCCTGCGCCGAGCTGGTGGTCGCGCTGCTGGGTCGGGCGCCGGCGCTGACGCTGTTGGCGACGAGTCGTGAGCCGATCGGAGTTCCGGGCGAGGCGACGTGGCGGGTGCCCTCGCTGTCAGTGGCCGATGAGGCGATCGAACTGTTCACCGACCGCGCTCGGCTGGCCAGTGTCGGCTTCAGCATTACCGATGACAACGCCGCGACCGTCGCCGAAATCTGCGCCCGCTTGGATGGGATGCCGCTGGCGATCGAGCTGGCGGCCGCTCGGGTGCGGGCGTTGTCGGTGGCCGAGATCCTGGACAGCCTGCATGACCGATTCCGGTTGTTGACTGGTGGTGCACGCACTGCGGTGCGCCGCCAGCAGACGTTACGCGCCTCCGTGGACTGGTCGCATGCGCTGTTGACCGAAACCGAACGCATGCTGCTTCGTCGGCTGGCGGTGTTTTTGGGCGGCTTCGACCTGGACGCCGCCCAGGCGGTCGCGGGCGCCGGTGGGCTTGCGCGTTATCAAGTCCTCGACCAGCTCACTCTGCTTGTGGACAAATCATTGGTGGTGGCCGAAAACGCGAACGGCAGAACGCGATACCGGCTGCTGGAAACGGTTCGCCAGTATGCCCAGGAAAAACTCGGCGAATCCGGCGAGGCTGATGCGGTCCGCTCGCGTCACTGCGACTACTGCACGGCGCTGGCGGGCCTGCTCGATGCGCCCGCAGGGAGTGACTATGAGCAGCATCTCGAGCGGGCCAGAATCGAGATCGACAACCTGCGCGCCGCGTTCGGGTGGAGCCTCGAGAAGTCTGATATCGAGCTCGCAATGCGGCTGGCGTCGTCGTTGCAGCCGCTCTGGCTCGCGCGGGGCCGCGTCCGGGAAGGGCTGGCCTGGTTCGACACGATCCTCACCGAGGACAACACCCAGCACGCCGAAGTGGCGCCCGCGGTGCGGGCACGGGCGCTCGCCGACCGCGCCCTGCTCGCCACCTGGATGGCCGCCGTGAGTTTGGATCAGGCCGAACAAGCGCTGGCGATCGCGCGCCACATTGACGAGCCGGCGCTGCTGGCCAGGGCACTGACCGCCTGCGGTTACATCGCCGCCTACACCAATCCTGAGGCGGCCCAGAGGCATCTCGCTGAGGCGATCGGCCTGGTCCGGGCCTCGGGCGATCGGTGGAGGCTCAGCCAGATCCTCGCCTTTCAGGCGGCCGCGGCGCTTCGGGCGGGTGATCCGGTCGCGGTGCGCGCACCCGCTGAAGAGGGACGCGATCTCGCCGAGGCGATCGGTGACCGGTTCAACTCGCGCCGGTGCCGCTGGTGCCTCGGAGTGACACAGCTATTTCAGGGCGATCCGGTCGGAGCCGCCGCACAATTTGGCGCGGTGGCCGCCGAAGCCGAAACAGCACACGATGAGGTCTGGAGAGCGGATAGCCTCATGTTTCTGGGCCAGGCGCTGGCATACCGGGGTGAGACGGATGCGGCCCGGGTCGCGGCTGATGCGGCCGTCGAGGCCGCCGCCGAGCTGGGTGGGGTTAAAGCCGGCGGCGCCTACTCGGCGTTGGCTATCGCGGCCTTGGCCGCCGGCGATGCTGCGGCGGCGCGGGAAGCAACCGAGGCGGCCTGGCAGCACGCCAGTGGGCTGCCGGCGGCCGCGGCGATGGTGCGTGCCGTCGGTGCACAGGCCGCACTGGCGGGCGGGGATCTGATCGCGGCCCGCCGCTGGGCCGACGACGCCGTCACGATTAGGACCGGCTGGTGGCAGATGTGGATGCTAACGACACGCGCGCGCGTCGCGATCGCCCAAGGTGAGCCGGAGCAGGCCGAGCGCGACGCCCACGACGTGCTAGCGCTCGCCGCCATCATGCACGCGTACTTGGGCATTTCCGACACCCTGGAGTGCCTCGCCGCTCTGGCCGGTGAGGCCGGCAGTCACCGCGAAGCCGCGCGGCTCTTCGGCGCGGCACACGGAAGCCGGCAACGCATCGGCGAGGTCCGCTTCAAGGTCTGGAACGCCGGCTACGAGGCCTCGGTGGCGAGGCTGCGAGACGCGATGGGTGACACGGACTTTGACTCCGCCTGGGCCGAAGGCGCGGCGCTGTCCATCGAGGAGGCGATCGCCTACGCGCAACGCGGCCGCGGCGAACGCAAACGACCCGCCAGCGGCTGGGCCTCGCTGACCCCCACCGAGCGCGATGTCGTCCGCCTCGTCAGTGAGGGTCTCGGCAACAAGGACATCGCCGTACGGCTTTTCGTCTCACCGCGCACCGTGCAAACCCACCTCACCCACGTCTACACCAAGCTCGGCCTGAGCTCCCGCGTGCAACTTGTACAGGAAGCCGCACGCCACGCCAAAACCCCCTATGCGGGCCGGCGGTGAGCAGCTGCTGCAGTGGCGGATGTCGCGAGCCAGGCGCCACAACTCGCATGGAACCCAGACATTAGCATGCTAATGTATGAGCATGCCACTCGAGCATCGACTCCAGATCCTGCTCGACGCCGAGCGTCATCGCCGCATCACATCGCTAGCGCGCGAGCGTGGTGTCTCGGTCGCCGCGGTCGTGCGTGAGGCCATCGACCGCGGCCTCGCGAGCCCCGGCGATCGCCGAAAGTCAGCGGGCAGGCGCCTCCTGGACGCTCCCGACATGCCGGTTCCCGAGCCGCGGGAGCTCAAAAAGGAACTCGAGGAGCTGCGGGCACGCCGCGGATGATCGTGCTCGACACGACCGTGCTCGTATACGCCAAGGGTGTCGAGCATCCGCTACGCCAGCCCTGCCGCGATCTCATCGCGGCGATCGCCGAGGAGCGCATCGAGGCGACGACCACGGCCGAGGTCATCCAGGAGTTTGTCCACGTCCGTGCCCGTCGGCGTGAGCGCAGCGACGCGGCCGCGTTGGGCCGCGACTATGTGGAGCTGCTCTCGCCGCTGCTGATGATTACTGGCGAAAATCTCCGACGCGGGCTGGCGCTGTTCCAGACGACGCCCCGACTCGGGGCCTTCGGCGCCGTGCTCGCGGCGACCGCCGCGAAGGCGGGCGCGAGCGCTCTCGTCTCGGCTGACACGGCCTTCGCCGACCTATCGGACATCGCGTACGTCATTCCCGACGCGGCCGGGATCGCCACTCTGTTCGACTCGTCCTGACGACGCCTTTTGGCCTGAACGGCGTATCGCCGGAACGCCACATCGGCGTGATTGGGCGCGAGGCCCGAAACTAGAGCGTCCCGGCGGCGTTTGGCACCCCTGTAGCCCAACCGTGGGGTCAATTCGAGGACCTGGCCGGGTTTCCCGAGCTTGACGTTGACTGCTACAGCACTGGGTCCACCGCTCTTGACGGGTTCACCACTGTGCTGCTAGACATGGCCAGCGTCAATAATTTGGGCGATCGCCCAATCATCGCGGTGGAGGGTGCCATGGGCCGGATGGACGGCAAGGTCGCGTTCGTGACCGGGGCAGGCGCCCCGGTGTGCCAGAGCTTTCACGTCCTGGCGATCCCATGGGTGACCCCCGAAGACATCAGCAGCGCCGGCCTGTTCCTGGCACCGGACGAAGCGCGTTACGTTACCGGCGTGGCACTGCCCATCGACGCCGGCAGCTGCCTGAAATGAGGGAGATGTCAATGACCGTCGCTAACGACACGGACGTCTACTACGACCCGTACGACACCGGCATCATCGCCGACCCGTATCCGGTTTACGCGCGGTTGCGCGAGGAGGCGCCGATCTACTATAACGAGCGCTACGATTTCTGGGCGCTGTCAAGGCATTCCGATGTCGAACAGGCGCTGGCGAACTGGGAAACCTTCTCCAGCCGCCGCAGCGACATCCTGGAACTGATCCAGTCGAAGTTCGACATGCCCGGCGGCGTCATGATGTTCCAGGATCCACCCGAGCACTCGATATTGCGCGGGCTGATGTCGCGGGTGTTCACGCCGCGCAGGATGGCCGCGATTGAGGACCAGATCCGGCAGTACTGCGTGCGGTGCCTGGATCCCCATGTCGGGTCCGGCGGATTCGACATCATCGCGGAACTGGCATCGATGATGCCCATGCGCGTGATCGGCATGTTGTTGGGAATTCCTGAGTCCGAACAGATCTCGGTGCGCGACGCGAACGACGCCAACCTGCGTACCAAGCCCGGGGCGCCGCTGAAAGTCGCCGACGCCGACTCCATCGCAGACGGCCGAATCTACGCCGATTATGTCGAATGGCGATCCAAGAACCCGTCCGACGATCTGATGACGACGCTGCTCAACGTCGAGTTCGACGACGAGCACGGGGTGCACCGGAAACTGACCCGCAAAGAGGTGTTGCACTACACCCAGGTGGTGGCCGGTGCCGGCAACGAGACGACGGGCCGGTTGATCGGTTGGCTGGCCAAGGTGCTCGCCGAACACCCCGACCAGCGTCGCGAGATTCACCAGGATCGGTCTTTGCTGAACCGTACCGTCGACGAGACCTTGCGATTCGAACCGACCGGACCGCACGTGGCCCGTTGGACGGCAAAGGATTTCGAATGTTACGGAACCACGGTCGCGGCCGGCAGTGCCGTGCTGTTGTTGTTTGGTGCCGCCAACCGCGACCACCGTCGGTATAGGGATCCGGACGTGTTCGACATCCATCGCGACAACATCTCGCACATCACCTTCGGGAAGGGCGTGCACTACTGCTTGGGCGCCAACCTGGCTCGCCTTGAGGGCCGCGTCGCGCTGGACGAGATGCTCAACCGCTGGCCCGAATGGGACATCGATTACGACACAGCGCAATTGGCGCCGACATCCACCGTTCGCGGCTGGGAACGGCTACGCATCGTGTTGCCCTGAGGTACGGCGCGTCTTCGGGCTCGGCATTTCGAAGCGGTCGAGGAATCGATTCACCAGCGCGACGGCCTCGTCATGGCCACCGGTGGTACCCAGCCCGTCCTCCAGGATCAGGGTGCGGCCGATCGAGACGATGATGACGGCCAGGGCCGCGGGCGGGAATTCGATTGGGTCGAGGTCGTGTTCGCGGACGACGGAGTTCAGGGCCGTGATCTGCAGCTCGCGCCACCGCTCCGACCACACC
>Ga0213876_10001679_pt1 | contig 13477 bp, 9 predicted proteins | sample BarmaccomBMRX_R9_FD_160113 | JGI IMG/M metagenome (GOLD analysis project Ga0213876, IMG submission 160113) | Root-associated microbial communities from Barbacenia macrantha in rupestrian grasslands, the National Park of Serra do Cipo, Brazil - RX_R9 | ecosystem: Host-associated > Plants > Roots...
CAGGTCGGCCGTAGCGTGTCTTTCGGCCACGCCCTCGCGGCACCGAGCCGCGGCAAATGAAACGTTATTGCATTATTCTTAGAGCCTCGTATTGTTACGTTGTAACATATACGGAGCTTTCTCGTGCTTTTCCCATCTCGCCTCCCTCGTCGAGCCCAGTCCGCCAGCATCGGCCTTGCGCTGACGCTTGCCCTTTCGTGTTCTTCGTCTCTTGTGCTGGCGCAAACGAGCGCCACCTCCGCGAACCCTGCTCAGAGCACGGATGCGCCGAGAGAGGCCGGCCGCAAAGGGGCGGCTGCGAACCTGAACGCGACACAAACCGAACCCAGAAGGGGCGTCACCCCGCAGGCGGGTGGAGGTGAGGAGTTGGACATCACCGTCACGGCCGCAAGGCTCGATGTCGCACGCGACCAGATCAACACCGCAGTCGGCGCCTCCAATTATGAGATCAGCCGAGAAGCGATCGAGACGCAGCCCCTCGGCGCCAACGCTTCGCTCAGCACCACCTTGCTGCAAGCGCCGGGCGTAGCCCAGGATTCCTTTGGCCAATTGCATGTGCGCGGCGACCACGCGAACCTTCAGTATCGGATCAACGGGATCATCGTTCCGGAGACGATCAGCGGCTTCTCGCAATTGTTCGACACCCGCTTTGCGCGAAGCATCGCTCTCATCACCGGGGCGCTCCCTGCGGAATACGGCTATCGCACGGCCGGCGTGGTCAATATCGAAACGAGGAGCGGGACGCTCGAGCCTGGCGGCGAGATCTCGCTTTACGGTGGCCAGCGCCAGACTTTCTTGCCGAGCTTCACCTATGGCGGATCGACCGGGAAGGTCGACTACTTCGTTGCGGGAAGCTATCTGCAGAACAATATCGGGATTGAAAACCCGACCCATTCGTTCAACCCGGTGAAGGATTTCAGCGAGCAGGGAAGGGGCTTCCTCTATCTTTCCGGCATCATTGACGAGAACACGCGGCTGAGCTTCATCTCGGGCTCGGCGGTGAGCCGGTTCCGATTTCCCGATAATCCAGGGCAGATCCCATCTTTCACCGCCTTTGGGCTCTCGGATTTCAACTCGGCGGGATTGCGCGAGCAGCAGCTCGAGGAGGCCAATTTCAATATCCTGTCACTGCAAAAATCGCTCGGCGATCTGAACATGCAGATCGCGCTATTCAATCGCTACACTCTCACGCATTTCTTTCCCGATCCGGTCGGCGATGTGCTTTTCAACGGGATCGCATCGAATGTTCGCCATGAGAACTTTGCGAACGGCCTTCAGGGCGATATGAGCTACCAGATAAATCCCGCGCACACATTTCGAGCGGGCGTCTTCGCCGATGCGGAACGCGCGCGCACGAGCAATTTGGCGACCGTTCTGCCGCTCGATTCCGATGGTAACCCGATCGATGCGCCTTTTGCCATTTCCGACAACAGCAGGAAGCTCGGCTACCTCATCGGCGTCTACGCTCAGGACGAGTGGAAGATCACCAACAAGCTGACGCTCAATTACGGCGCGCGCTTCGACGAGAGCTATCAGTTCATCGACCGGAACCAACTCTCGCCACGTGTCAATCTCGTGTACAAGCCGCTCGACGGCACGACGGTGCACCTTGGCTATGCGCGCTATTTTACCCCGCCGCCCTTGGAGCTCATCGCGCCCGAGACGGTGTCGAAATTCGCTGGCACGACAGGCGCTCCCGCGGTGGCCACGGATTCCCCCGTGAAACCCGAGCGCGCTCATTATTTCGACGCGGGCGTCGTTCAGAAATTCGGCAACGATCTCACGGTTGGCTTCGACGCTTATTATAAGCACGCCAACGATCTCATCGATGAAGGGCAATTTGGCCAAGCGGTCGTGTTCGCGCCTTTCAATTACCAGCACGGCAAGGTTTATGGGACGGAGATCACAGCCTCCTACCAGCTCGGCAACCTCTCGCTTTATGGCAACTTCGCCTATTCGCGCGCGCAAGGAAAGAACATCGTCTCGAGCCAATTCTTCTTCGGCGCCGATGAGCTCGCCTTCATCGCGTCGCATTGGGTCTACCTCGATCACGACCAGCGCTTCACGATCTCTGGCGGCGCGTCCTACCGGTGGGGCGACACCTTGCTCACTGCCGATCTCATTTCGGGCTCGGGGCTCCGCTCCGGCTTCGCGAATACCGAGCGCCAGCCGAATTACGTGCAGGTGAACACCGGCATCAAGCACGATTTCGACACGCCGGCGCTGGGCAAGATGACGGCGCGCCTCGACATCATCAATCTAACGGACCGAAAATATGAGCTGCGCAACGGCACCGGAATCGGCGTCGCGGCGCCGCAATTCGGCCAAAGGCGCACGATTCTCGCCGGGCTCTCGAAAAGCTTTTGATGGTCCCACTTCGTCATGCGCGCACCTCGCGCATTTGCTTTCCGCGAGGGGCCAGAAAGGCGTGGATGCCCCACCCAAGGCCGGGCATGACGGAGAAGCGGTCCCACTTCGTCATGCGCGCACTTGGTGCGCGCACCCACGCCTTCCTTTCCGAGTGGGCCAGAAGGGCACGGGTGGCTGGCCGAACGCCCGGCAATGACGAGGGAGGCAAGGGCCGCATGGCGCTTGGCGCGCCGCTTTGCTAATTTCCGCCCCGCATCCGCGCTAAACTTGCGGGGGTGGATAAGGTGAGGTGGCCGTTTGCTTGACCGATGGACCCCATTGCAATCGGCGGATCAGCCCAGTGAGGCGATGCCGGCCGATATTGCGCGCACCCCGCGCCTTCTTCTCCTCATCGGCATTTCGAGCCTTCTCGTCTGTCTTGCCCCGCTTGCGCATATGTTGCGCCTCTTTGGCGGTTTCCTCGCGCGATATGGCTATGACGAGGTCTTCCTGCGGCTCGTCGGCGCCTCGCTTGCCCTTGTGTCGGGGGCCTTTCTTGCCGCGGCGCTGATAGCCTTCGCGCGCGTCGCGGCCACACGCACGCGAATAGGCTCACCCCAGGCCGATTTCGAGGAGAAACCCGCCCGGCGCGGACTCGGGCGGAACCGGCTCTTAGCCCCGCTCGCCCGGATGGCACGGCGCCTGCCCGCACGCGCCGATCTTCGCGCGACCCTTGCGGGCATCCCGGAAGCGTTCGTGATGCTTGGCGGGGTGGGAGTTGCGATCGTGCTGTTGACCTGGCGCTGGCCTCAGCCCGTCGAAGTCGAGCTTCCGAGCCGATACCTCTTCATGCGCGGGGCGATTCTCATCATCGGCGCCTTTCCGCTGCTTCTTGCCGAGCGCGCCTTCGCGGGTCCGATGGGCGCAACAGTCGCGGAGGCCCAGGCGCTGCAGCGGCTGTTGCGCCTCTCCCTTTGCACCTTTGCGATCGAAGCGCTCGTCGCCCTCATCGAAGGCTACGGGTTCGGCTTCGTTCGCCTCCTCGAGCCGGTCTTGCGGTTTCTGCTCCTCGTCGTCGCGCTCGAGATCGGTGCACGGACGATCGCGGTCTTCTTTCAGCCTGCACGCGAGCCGATGCAACGGGCGGGCTTCCTCTCGAGCACGGTTGCGACGGTATTGACGCCGGAGCTCGTTTCGCAAACCTCCTGGCGCCAATCCCTGGAAGAGCAGATCGGCATCGACTTGTCCCGGAGCTGGGCGCTGCGCTTCCTCCGTTCGGCTCTTCTTCCCGTCGTGCTGCTCCTGCTCCTGTTCGCCTGGGGCCTTTCCGGCGTGACGATTCTCGCGGGCGGCCAACGCGGGATTTATGAGCGGCTCGGTCGTCCGGTCGCAGTGTTGCAACCGGGTCTCCACTTGGGCTTGCCTTGGCCCCTCGGGGACGTGCGGCACATCGATTTCGGCGAGATTCACGCGCTCTCGCTCGGCATCCCGGAAGGAGAAGGGGCAATGCCCGCGCCCGAGGTCGTCGGCGCGGAGGAAGCGCCGCCGGCGAGCGCCGACAGGCTTTGGGATCAGAGCCATCCGACGGAGACGAGCTATCTCATCGCCAGCGATGCTTCGGGGCGTTCGGCGTTCCAGGTGGTCAATGTCGACGTCGCGCTCATCTGGCGTGTCGGGCTCACCGATGAGGCGGCATTGGCGAGCGCCTATCGCATCAGAGACCCGCAAAACTTCCTTCGCGCCTTTGCCGGCCGGCTTCTTGCCCGCTATTTCTCGACGCGCACCCTTCTTGGTGCCTTGGGCGAGAAGCGCGAGGGCGTCGCCGAAGAGCTGCGGCGCGAGCTTCAGACGGCGCTCGGCGAGGCGAACACGGGAATTGAGCTCGTCGCGGTCGTCATCGAGGCGATCCATCCGCCGGCGAAGGCCGCCGACAGCTATCACGAGGTGCAAGCGGCGCGGGTAAGGTCGCAGGCCATGATCTCGGAGGCGACGCGACGGGCCATCGCGGCCCTGAGCGAAGCCACGCGCAGCGCGACCGAGAAGCTTGCGAGCGCGAAGGCTGGCGCTTTCGAGCGCGTGAGCCTCGCGCAATCTGACGCGTTGCGCTTTGCGACCGATGAAAAAGCCTTCCTCGCTGCCGGGTCGCCCTATCTCTTCGAGCGCTATCTTTCCGCGATCACGCGCGACTTTGCCTCCGCGCCGATCACGCTTCTCGATCACCGTATTGCGGGCACGAGCGGGGAGACCGTGATCGACCTTCGAAATTTCCGCACGCTCGTGCCTTCGGGGCCGGACGAGGATATCGGCGACAAGGAGCCGAACAAATGACCCATCACCATGATCATGGGCATGGCCACCGCCATCACCACCACGACGATGAGAGCGGCCGATCGAAGCCCTTGGCTTCCATTGCCCGTTTCGCAATCGCCGGTGTCGTCGGGTTCGCGGCGCTTGTTGCCGCATCCTCGGTTCTGGTGACAGCGGGTGACGCCCTCGTTGTCAGCCGCTTCGGCGATCCAGTGCGCGTGCTCATCGAGCCGGGCTTGAGGTGGAAGCTGCCGCCACCATTCGAGACCGTCCTGCCGGTCGATTTGCGCCTCAAGACGACCTCGAGCGGGCTCCAAGACGTGGGCACGAAGGATGGTTTGCGCATCCTCGTCGAGGCCTATGTAGCCTGGCGCGTAGCGGCGGACCCCGACCATGTGCGCCAATATCTGCGCGCCGTGCGCAATCAGCCGAACGAGGCGGCAAGCCAGATCCGGACCTTCCTCGGCTCGGCGCTCGAGACCACCGTCTCGAGCTTCGAGCTCGCGAGCCTCGTGAACACCGATCCGTCGCGCGTCGAGATCGCCGCTCTCGAGACGCGGCTTGCCGCGCAGCTCGACAAGCAGCTCCTCGATACCTACGGCATCAGCGTGCAGCAGCTCGGCATCGAACGGCTCACGCTCCCAGTGCGTCCCCTCGACGCCACGGTCTCGCGCATGGCCGCCGAGCGCATGACGGCGGCAGCCGCGCAAATGGCGGAGGGCCAGCGCAAGGCCGCCGAGATCACCTCGGACGCTGAACGCGATGCACGCATCCTCGTTGCCAACGCCACCGCCGAAGCGGCAAGCATCGAGGCGAAGTCGCGGGAAGCGGCGGCGGGCATCTACAGCCAGGCCTTCAACACCGATCCGAAGCTTTACACGCTCCTGCGTTCCCTCGACACGCTGGATCGCATCTCCAATCCCAACACGCGCATTTTCTTGCGCACCGATGCGGCGCCCTTCCGCGTGCTCATCGATGGCCCGCAGACGCAAGGTTGGTCGCTCAATCCGGCGCCACCGCAATGACATCAATAAACGCCTCTCGAGATAACGAGCCTACGGTGCTCGCGGCGCACGAGCCCGGCTTGGGCCTGTCCAACTCGGCCGAGTCCAACTTGGCCGAGTCCAACTTGGCCGAGCGCAAGGTTGCCGAGCCTCGAGGCGCCTGGGCGCAATCCTTGCAGATCGTCTTCCGTCTTGGATTTCTCGGCATGCTGGTTCTCGCCGCCCTTTGGGCGGTGGGCAACATCCGTCAGGTGCCGGCGCAAAGCCGCGCCGTCGTGCTGCGCTTCGGCGAGTTCAATCGCGTGCGCGATGCCGGCTTGCTGATCGCCTGGCCGCATCCGATCGAGCAGGTGGTGATCATCCCGGCTCGCGATACGCAGATCAGACTTGGCAGCGCCAACGACCCGCGCCCGCCCGAGAACAACTATCTCGGGCTCAGGAACGACGCCGCGGCACGTGCCAACGGCGACTTCTTCCTCACGGGCGATTCCGCGGTCGTGCATCTCGATGCGCATATCTTTTATCAAATCACCGATCCCGAGGCGTTCGTGCTCTCCGCGGCCCATGTCGAGCAGGCGCTCTATCGAATCTATGAATCGTCGGCGCTCGCGCTTCTCGCTTCGCGCGAGCTCGACGACGTGCTCGTGGCCCGCCCGGAGCGGCCCGCCGATGAAGCAAGCCTCGCGGCGAGAAAGCGCCAAGAGCTCCATCTCGACCTCATGGCCGCGATGAACCGCAGGCTCACAGAGCTTGCCCATCGCCGGGCGGGCCTCGGCATCGAAATCAGCCGCGTCGATCTTTCCGCGGCGCTGCGCTCGCGCGCGGAGCGCGCTTATGAGGATGTGCTCACCTCGATCCAAGGGGCCGATCAGCGCATCGCGGAAGCCCGCACGCTCGCCGAGCGCAAGGCGCAGGACGCGAGGCAGAACCATGACCGCGTCATCGTGAGCGCGAATGCGGCCGCCGCCGAGCGCCTGAGCCAGGCGACGAGCCAGACGGCGGAAGTCTCCGCGCTCGCCGAGGAGATGAAAACGTCCTCGCGGGAAGCCTTGCTCACGCAAGTCTTCAACGAGCGAATTGGGTCCATCTTGAAGAAGGTCGGCCAGGTGACCGCTGTCGATCCACGAAATCCGACGCGTCTCGTGATCCCGGGGGGCGTGCCATGAGCGTCTCCACTCTCGCAACCATGCCGGAAAGCGTCGTCGCGGAGGGTTTTCTGAGCCGCGCCGAGCGCTGGTCCCTCGGCATGCGGCTCACGCTCGCCCTTTTTGCCGGCGGCCTCCTCATCATTGCGATCTTGTGGGACGCGATCTTCACCGACGAGAGCGCGCTCGCGAACCTCGTCGCGGGCTTGGCGGCGGCGCTCGTCGCCGTCCCGGTGCTCGGCGCTGCCTGGCACAGCCTGCGCCATCCGAGCCTGCATGGCGTGACGGACCAGCTCATCGCCATGGCGCTCGCGGCGGCCTGGGCCACCGGAGAGCTGATGACCGCCGCGATCTTGCCGATCGTGATGATCATCGGTCACGTTCTCGAGGAGCGAAGCGTCATCGGATCACAAGAAGCGATCCGCTCGCTCAACCGCTTGACCGAAGTGGGGGCTCGTCGCCTCGCACAGGATGGCACGCTCGAGGAAGTCGCGGCCGAGGCGCTTCGCCCCGGCGATCGGTTCGAGCTTTTGCCCGGCGACCGCGTCCCGACGGATGGGGTCGTGCGCGAGGGGACATCCTCTCTCGATCTCGCTTCGATCACGGGCGAGTCCGTCCCGGTCGAGGCGGAGGCCGGCGGCACCGTTTTTGCGGGCAGCATCAACCTGCAAGGCCGCCTTGTCGTCGAGGTGACGCGCACGGGCGAGGAGACGACGCTTGGGCGCGTCGTGGCGCTCATGCAAACCGCCGAGCGCTCGAAGCCCCCGGTGACGCGGCTTCTCGAACGATATGCGGGGCGCTACATCCTCTTCGTGCTTCTCCTCGCGGCGGGAACCTGGTTCGCGAGCGGCAACACGGACGCCATGCTCGCGGTTCTCGTCGCCTCCTGCCCTTGCGCGCTCGTGCTCGCGGCGCCGGCGACGGCCGTGGCGGCCGTGGCGGTAGCGGCGCGACATGGCATCCTGATCAAAGGGGTGGGTTTTCTCGAGCAGCTTGCCGATGTCACCTCGGTGATCTTCGACAAGACCGGCACGCTGACGCAAGGCAAGCTCCACATCGTGGGCACCGAGGTCGCACCGGGTGCACCGAAAGACGAGCTTCTCGCGGTCGCCGCGGGATTGGGAGCGGCGAGCACGCATCCTGTGAGCCGCGCGCTCGCGGGCGCGGTGCCCTCGAGCGAGCGCCGCCCCGTCACCGAGCTTCGCGAGCTGCACGGGCTCGGCGTGACTGGACGCGAGGACGGCGTCGAGGTCGCTCTCGGCAGGGCGGCGCTTTTCTCGCAGCTCGCCATCGCGGCGAGCGCGCCCCCTGCGCATGACGGGCCGGTCGTCGGCGTCGCGACGGCCGGGCGCTTCCTCGGCTGGATCCTCCTTGCCGATGAGCCGCGCCCCGAAGCGGCAGCCGCGAGTGCCGAGCTCAAGGCGCTCGGCCTTCCTCGCCAGCTCTTGCTCACCGGGGACCGCGAACCGGTGGCGCGGCGCATCGCCGCGCTCATCGGCATCGCCGATGTCGAGGCGCAGGCGCTTCCGCAGGACAAGCTCGACCGCGTTCTCGCCGAGGTTTCGGCGGGCAACCGCCCCTTGGTGATCGGAGACGGCATCAACGATTCGCTTGCGCTCAAGGCCGGAGCCGTCGGCATGGCGCTCGGCGCGCGCGGCAGCGATATCGCGGCGGCTTCCGCCGACATCGTGCTTGTCGCCGATGATCTGCGGCGCGTGCCGACCTGCATCCGGCTCAGCCGACGCTGCCGCTCGACGCTCGCTGCGAACGTGGCGCTCGGCCTCGGCTGGACGCTCGCGGTCATTCTCGCCGCCGCCACAGGCATGCTCGGCCCAAACGGGGCGCTCATCGCCGCCGTGCTCCACAATCTCGGCACTTTCGCCGTGCTCGCCAATGCGGGGCGCTTGTTGCGCTTCGACGAGACGAGAGCGTAAGGCGGCGCCGGGAATTGCAAACGATTTACGTTGCCCGCTGAGGGGCTCAACCCGCGTCGAGGCGCCCAGCCCTCGAATCCTTTGCGTTGCCTCGCGGCCGGTGATTCTCCTGACGGTCGGGGGACTTTGGCGCACGCAAGGGTGAACGGCGGTTGCGGCGCGCTTGCGGAAATGCTGACATGGCTCGAGACCACAACAGCCAGGATGGATGCGTTCATGTTCCGTGCGATCACTTTGTCAGTTGCACTTCTTCTCGGCTCTTCGCCTCTTGCGGGTGCCCAGCAAGCCGCGCCCGCCTCGAGGCTCGATGCCATCCTCGCCGCGGGCGTGCTCAAGGTCGGCTCGACTGGCGATTACAAGCCCTTCACCATCAAGGACCCGGCGACCGGCGCCTTCTCGGGGTTTGACATCGATCAGGCGCAGAGCCTTGCCTCGGCGCTCGGGGTGAAGCTCGAAGTAGTGCCGACCGCCTGGCCCAATCTGATGAAGGATTTCGAAGCCGGCGCCTTCGATGTCGCCATGGGCGGCGTCTCGGTAACCTTCGACCGGCAGAAGAAGGGGCTGTTCTCGATCCCCTATATGCACGAAGGAAAGACGCCGATCGCGCGCTGTGCCGACAAGGACAAGTTCGCGACGCTCGCGGAGATCGACAAGGCGGGCGTCAAGGTGATCACCAATCCGGGCGGCACGAACGAGAAATTCGATCGCGCGAATTTCAAGACGGCCGAGATCGTCGTTTTCCCCGACAACACGAAGATCTTCGACGAGCTCGCGGCCGGAAAGGCCGATGTGATGATCACCGATGCTTCCGAGACGCGCTACCAGCAGAAACTCCATCAAGGGGTGTTGTGCGCGCTCCATCCAGATCAACCCTTCGACTTCGCGGAGAAGGCCTATTGGGTGCAGCGAGACCCGGCGCTGAAAGCCTTCGTCGATCAATGGCTGCATCAATCGATGGAAGCCGGAGCCTATGAGGCGATCTACGCGAAATGGTTCGAGTGAGGCGAGGGGGCGGTCATGATGGTTCGTCCGTGGGGCTGCCGATTGATGAAACCTCCAGATTGCAAGGACGTTTGCTCCTCACTTCCGTGTTGATCGCGACGCCATCGTACATGAGCGCCGCCCCGCCTAGTATGCAGCGAGACGAAGCGCTCCTTGTCACCGGACCTCGACCGCTAGCCGTGCCGAGGCCCCGAAGCCCAAGAAGGAGAAATGCGCATGGCCGGCCCGCAGGCTCCTTCGGCTCCGGTTGCCCGTTCGGCGATGGCCTACGTGCTGGCGGGAGGGCGCGGTACTCGCCTCCACGAGCTCACCGACAAGCGTGCCAAGCCTGCCGTGTTCTTCGGTTGCAATTCGCGCATCGTCGACTTCGCCATTTCGAATGCCCTGAATTCAGGCATTCGCAAGATTGCGGTCGCCACCCAGTACAAGGCCCACAGCCTGATCCGGCATTTGCAGCGGGGTTGGAATTTCCTGCGGCCGGAGCGCAACGAGAGCTTCGACATTCTCCCGGCGAGCCAGCGCGTGAGCGAGGATATGTGGTATGCCGGCACGGCAGATGCGGTCTACCAGAACATAGACATCATCAGGAGCCACCACCCGCAATACATCGTCATTCTCGCGGGCGATCACATCTACAAAATGGATTACGAGCTGATGCTCCAGGAGCATGTGCACTCCGGCGCCGATGTGACGGTGGGCTGCATCGAGGTGCCGCGCCTCGAGGCCACGGGCTTCGGCGTGATGGCCGTCGACGAGAACGACCGGGTCCTCTCCTTCCTCGAAAAGCCGGCGGACCCGCCCGGCATGCCCGACGACCCTGACAAGGCGCTCGCCAGCATGGGAATCTACGTGTTCGAGACGCGGTTCCTCTTCGACCAGTTGCGGCGCGATGCGGCCCATCAAGGGTCGAGCCGGGATTTCGGCAAGGATCTGATCCCTTATCTCGTGCGGCAGGGAAACGCGTTCGCGCACCGCTTCACTCGCTCTTGCGTGCGCGGCAGTGCGCAGGCCGAAGCTTATTGGCGCGATGTGGGAACCGTGGATGCCTATTGGCAGGCGAACATCGATCTCACCGACGCCTTGCCGTCGCTCAACCTGTATGACCGCGATTGGCCGATCTGGACCTTCGCGGAGGTCACGCCGCCCGCGAAATTCGTCGGCGCGGAAGCCGGTGAGCGGGGCCTTGCCGAAAATTCCCTGGTGGCTGGCGGCTGCATCGTCTCGGGCGCGCAAGTGCGCCGTTCGCTTCTTTTCACCAGCGTGCGCATCCAGCGCCGCGCTGAAATCGAGAACTCCGTCGTCCTGCCCCATGTGAAGATCGGCGCCCAAGCCCGGCTGAAGAACGTGGTCGTGGATCGCGGCGTCTCCATCCCTGAAGGCCTCGTCGTCGGTGATGATCCAGATACCGACGCGCGACGCTTTCGCCGCACCGAGAGAGGGATTTGCCTCGTTACCCAACCGATGATCGACCGTCTGACGAACCGCTGACAAATTCCGTTTCCTTGCCGGCGCCGATGAAGGTTCTCGCGGTCACTTCCGAGATTTACCCGCTGATCAAGACAGGGGGGCTGGCTGACGTCGCTGGCGCCCTGCCGCTCGCGCTTGCGCGCCAAGGCGTGCGCGTGCGCTCGCTGGTGCCCGGATATCCCGCCGTGCTCGGCGCGCTCGAGAAAGCGCGCCCTCTTCACGAGTACGAGGCTCTCCACGGCGGCAAAGCGCGACTGCTCGAGGCGCGGGCCGGCAAGCTCGAGCTCTTCGTCATCGACGCGCCGCATCTTTACCGGCGCAAAGGCAACCCTTATGTCGACGAGCAGGGGGGCGATTGGAAGGACAATGCGCTTCGTTTCGGCGCCCTCGCGAAGGTGGCGGCCGAAATCGGTAGCGGGTTGGTTCCCGGATATCAGCCGGCGCTCGTGCACGCTCACGATTGGCAAGCGGGCTTGACGCCGGCTTATCTGCGGGGCGGGCCGCCGACCGTGATCACCGTCCATAACCTCGCCTTTCAAGGGCTGTTTCCGAGCATGCTTGCCGAGGCGCTCGATTTGCCGCCAGAGATCAGGACGATGGAAGGGGTGGAGTTTCACGGCCGCATCGGTTTTCTAAAGGCCGGGCTCTTTTTCGCCGACGCCATCACTACCGTCTCGCCGACTTACGCGGCCGAGATTTGCACGCCGGAAGAGGGCATGGGGCTTGACGGGCTTCTTCGTGCGCGAGCGCGCGTCCTGAGCGGAATCTGCAACGGGATCGACACCAATGTGTGGTCGCCGCGCAAGGACCCGCATATCGCGGCGTGCTTCGGTGTGGACGAGCTCGATCTCAAGGCCGCCAATAAAGCCGCTTTGCGCGAGAAGCTAGGCCTCGAGGCGCGGCCGGACGTGCCTATCTTCGGCGTTATCAGCCGCTTGACCGAGCAGAAGGGCATTGACCTCATCGCTTCCGTGCTGCCGGATCTCGTGGAACGCGGGGCGCAATTCGCGCTGCTCGGGGCTGGCGATCAAAGGCTCGAAGCGAGGCTCCGGGAAGCCGCCTCGCGGTATCGAGGCGAGGTCGCGCTTTTCACCGGGTATGACGAGGCGCTCGCGCATATGATCCAGGCGGGAAGCGACGCACTTCTCATGCCGTCGCGCTTCGAGCCTTGCGGCCTCACCCAGCTCGCCGCGCTTCGCTATGGCACCCTTCCGATCGTCTCGCGCGTCGGGGGGCTCGCGGACACCGTAATTGACGCCAACGAAGCGGGTCTTTCGGCCGGTGTCGCCACGGGATTTCAGTTCACCCCGGTGCGCGAAGCAGCGTTCCGTCGCACGCTCGAGCGCGCGCTCGTGCTGTGGCAAGACAAGAAGAGCTGGCGCCGCCTTCAGCAAAACGCGATGAGAAGCAGGGTAGGGTGGGGCACCGCCGCAAAGCTTTATGCGTCTCTCTTTCGGGCGGTGGTGAAGCGTGTCGGCGATCGGAGCGTCACGGGCGCCCGCCGCGAAGCTTCGCGGGACGCGAGCGCGCCGAAAATGCGCGCAGCGCCCCTTCGGGAAATTGGGAAGCCGAGCGGGTCAAAGATATCGAAACCGTGAAGAATGATGCGCGCCTCGGCGGGCTATGTTGGCTCGGGTGTCGAAGTTTGGACCGACTAGGATTTTTGCCCATGGACGAAAAGAATGCGCGGGCCAAAATACGCGGCGCGGCAAACGCGGTTGGAGTGACGCGCAAGGCGTTCATGCGGCTCGCAGCGGGTAATCTGTGCGCTGCAGCCTTGATCGGCCGCGCCAGCGCGCAGCGACAGGAAAAACCCACGGGGGAAGACAAGATGCAGCGCCGCAAAATTCCCTCTTCCGGGGAAGAACTGCCCCTCATCGGCTTGGGAACCTGGCAAGGCTTCGATGTCGGGGAAAGCGCCGAAGAGCGGGCTCCGCTCGCGGCCGTGTTGAGCACACTCTTCGAAAGCGGCGGGTCGGTGATCGATTCCTCGCCGATGTATGGCGCGGCTGAAGGCGTCACCGGCGATCTTCTCGCCCAGATGAAGACGCCGCGCGAGAAGCCTTTCATCGCGACCAAGGTCTGGACCCGTGGACGAGATGCCGGCATCGCGCAGATGCGTCAATCCATGAAGCTCTTGCGCGTTTCACGCCTCGACCTGATGCAGGTTCACAACCTCGTCGATTGGCGTGTCCATCTTGCGACGCTCAGGGAATGGAAGCGCGAGAAGCGCATCCGCTATCTCGGCGTCAGCCACTACGAATCGAGC
>Ga0213876_10001680_pt1 | contig 13469 bp, 10 predicted proteins | sample BarmaccomBMRX_R9_FD_160113 | JGI IMG/M metagenome (GOLD analysis project Ga0213876, IMG submission 160113) | Root-associated microbial communities from Barbacenia macrantha in rupestrian grasslands, the National Park of Serra do Cipo, Brazil - RX_R9 | ecosystem: Host-associated > Plants > Roots...
GGACGCTGCCGCTCGCCGACACGAGCGTGACGTACCGGCGGCACTTCGACGCCGCGCGCAACCCGACGATCGTGCGCGTGGTCGAGCGCCACGACGTCGCCACCGAGGCGGGGACGTTCCACACCGTGCTCGTGGAGATGCGCGTGCAGGATCCGCGGCGCTACAAGGGCGAGGGCGTGATCCGCATCGACCTGACCGACGATCACTGCCGGATCCCGGTGCGCATCGAGAGCGTGATGCCCGTCATCGGCCGCACGACGATGACCCTCGACGCGCAGAACCATCCCGACGGCCACCACCTCGCGCGCGTGAACTGACGGCGGCGACGGGGAATCCCCGACACGCCGGCGTGGTGGATCCTCACGAAAGATCCGGGCTTCCCTTCCTGCTCGCCGCGCCCGCCGGCCCAACACTTCTCCTCGACACCGCGCACCACGAACCACCCTGCGCCGTGCGACGTCCGCCCTGCGACGTCCGCCATGCGAACGACCGGAGAAACCGCCATGCAAACCAACACGCGCTACACGCTCGCCACGCTGCTCTGCCTCGTGCCGGCCGCCGTCGCCTGGCGCACCGTCGCCGAGCCGCTGGTGCTCGAGCCGCAGAGCAAGCTGTGGATCGACGGCAAGTCGACGGTGCGGAAGTTCTCGTGCCAGGCGCCGGTGTTCACCGTGGACGTCGATGCGGCCCCCGGCGCGACGGCGGCGGTGCTCGCCGGCACGAAGGCGGTGCGCACCGCGATCGTGCGCGTGCCGGTGGCACAGATGGAGTGCGGCAACGGCACGATGAACGAGCACATGCTCAAGGCGCTCAAGGCGAAGGACGCGCCGACGATCGAGTTCCGGCTCGCCGGCTACGACGTCGCGAAGGACGCCGCCGGCGTGCAGGGGACGCTCGCCGGCACGCTCGCGGTGGGCGGCGCCGAGCGGCCCGTCGCGGTGGCCGCCCAGGCCATCGCGGCGCCGAACGGCAGCCTGCGCGTCACCGGCGCCTACGAGCTGCACATGAAGGAGTTCGGCCTCAAGCCGCCGACGCTGATGATGGGAACGCTCAAGGTCGACGAGCTCGTGATCGTGCACTTCGATCTGATCCTGAAGAGCGCCGCCGTCGCGACGTCGCGCGACGCGACGCTCGACCGTGGCGTCTGACCATTCACCGGGAGCAGCCCCCATGCGCACCCTGACCATCGTCACCCTGGCTGCCGCGGTCGCCGCGGCCGGCCCCCTCGCCGCCCAACAGGTCGCCTCGGCGGCCACCGGCACGACGCCTAACGCCGCGGCGCCTAACGCCGCAGCGCCTAACGGCACGGCGCCTAACGGCGGCGCCGCCGCCGACTCGGGCGGCAAGCCGACCGCCACGGCGCCGGCCAAGGCGAGCAACCTGCCGCCGATCCAGCTCCAGCGCCTGCGCCCCGCCGATCAGCGCGGCATCAACGTCTTCGAGACGCCGAAGGACGATCCCACGCCGTACACCGGGTTCAAGCTCGGCTTCGGCGCCGCGTTCACGCAGCAGTTCCAGGGGCTCGGGCAGAGCAACACCGCCGCGCCCAACGTCGTGAATGGCGTGAACACCAACCAGCTCGTCTCCATCGGCCACGGGCCGAACAACGCCGTGGCGAACGCCTACGTCGGCGCGCAGCTCGCGAAGGGGATCCGGGTCTCGATGACCGCCTACCTGTCGGCGCGCCACCACAACGAGGCGTGGGTGAAGGACGGCTACCTGCAGGTCGACGAGTCGCCGCTCGACGTCCCGGCGCTCAACACCCTGATGCAGTACGTCACCATCAAGGCCGGCCACTTCGAGATCAACTACGGCGACGCGCACTTCCGCCGCACCGACAACGGGAACGCGATGTACAACCCGCTCGTCGGCAACTACATCCTCGACGCGTTCGTGCCGCAGATCGGCGGCGAGGTCTACCTGCGCGGGCGCGGCCTCGCCCGCGGCGCCTTCGTCATGGGCGGCGTGACCAACGGCGAGGAGAAGGGGATGGTGCAGAAGGCCACCCAGCGCTCGCCGGCGTTCCTCGGCAAGGTCGGCATCGACCGGCAGCTCACGACCGACGTCCGCGCGCGCCTGACCGGCTCGTGGTACGGGCAGAGCAAGGCGGCGAACCAGGTGCTCTTCTCGGGCGACCGCGCGGGAAGCCGCTACTACTCGGTGATCACGAACAGCACCGACGAGACGGCGACGGCGTGGACGGGCGCGGTGCAGCCCTTCTCGGGTCCCACGGGCCCGCTGCACGCGGTCGTCGTGAACCCGTTCCTCAAGTACAAGGGCCTCGAGTACTTCGGCAACTTCGAGCAGGCCAAGGGCCGCCTGGCGACGGAGACCACGCTCCGGACGATCACGCAGGTGGTGAACGAGGTGACGCTGCGCGGCCTCGGTGACGACGTCTACCTGAGCGGCCGGTACAACACCGTGTCGGGCCAGCTCGCCGGCATCACGAACGACGTCAGCGTGAAGCGCTACCAGGTGGGCGGCGGCTGGTTCGTCACGCCGACGATCCTCACGAAGCTCGAGTGGGTGAACCAGAAGTACGTCGACTTCCCGAGCAAGGACATCCGCAACGGCGCCCAGTTCAAGGGCTTCATGCTCGAGGGCACCGTCGCCTTCTGACGGTCGCGCGCCGCACGCCGCACGCGGCGGGCCGCGGGCCGCGGGCGGGTGGACGAACGACGGGGGCACCGATCCGGTGCCCCCGTCGCTTCGTGTGCGGGCTCGCGGCGGTCGTCGGGGAAACCCGGACACATTCGGCTCCGCTCCCCCGACGGCCCGCGCCGCCCGACGAGGCGACACTCGCAGAAGGCGACAGCAGTCACCCCTGGCCGCCGCGTCGGAGACCGGCGCATCCGCACATCCATCGACCCATGGCACCCGCGCACCGCATCGGCAGCAGCGTCACCGACGTCCTGATGGTCGACCGGATGCTGGCCCTGGTCGAGCCGCGATACGACCGGCTCCTCACCGGGCGCGCAGCGTCGCGCGGTGCGCTCCGGCTGCGCGACGACGTGCTCGGCGCCCGTCCGGGAAACGCGGTCGTCGAGGCGGCGTGGCGCGAGCTGGTGCTCCAGGCCCGCGCCGAGTTCTGGAACGCGGGGCTCGACGCCAATGCGGAGCTGACGACGGTGACGTCGCTCGGGCTCCTCGTGGCGACCGCCGGCGGCGAGACGATCCTGCGCGTCGTGTCCGCGACGGAGCTCGCGTACGGCGACCCGCGGGAGATCGCCGCGGGGTTCTACCACACCGTGCAGCGCGCGCGGGCCCGGCACGCGGCCGGCGGCGCGGCGTGACGCCACGCCCGCCGGGCGCCTAACGGCGCCTGACACGAACGTCCGCGCCGGATGTCCGGCGCGGACGTTCGCGTCAGGCCCCGATCGCGTCGGCGCGAGCGCGTCAGCGCGTCGGCGTCTCGGGGAGGTCGACGCGTGGACCGCGCACCGTCGAGATGCCGAGCGCGTCCCACAGCGGGCAGTGGGCGGCGAGGCCGGTGGCCAGCGGCACGATGCCGAGCCAGCTCCACCACGGCACCACGCCGGGTCGGAGCGCGAACGCGAGGAGCGCGGTGCCGAGCAGGACGCGGAAGACGCGCTCGGTCGGACCGATGTTGATGCGGAACATGGAACCCTCCCGTCGTGAATGGCGGCCGTCGGCCGCTCGGTGAGGGTACGTTCGCGCGCCGGCGCCGCGCGGTCAGCCGGGCGTTCGCCGGGCGTCGCGTCGGCGTTTCGCCGACGGTCGGCCGTGTGGTCCCGGCGTCGCCGCGGCGTCGGGGAATCCCCTGCATGCGCTACGGACTTCGCCGACGGCCGACCCGGCGCTCCCGCGACATCCTTGGACCATGAACCCGCGGATCGGCGCCGTCGTGCCGCCATCGACCATGTCACATCGGAGGACCGCATGACGTCCGCGCCGCCGGGCTACACGCACCTGCCCGCGCTGCTCGACGGCATCGTGCAGCTCGCGGCCGACGGCATCATCTCGGTCGACACCGACGAGCGCATCCACCTCTTCAACGCGGGCGCCGAGGAGATCTTCGGCTACGCCGCCGCCGAGGTGTTGGGGCAGCGGCTCGAGGTGCTGATCCCCGAGCGCTACCGCGCCGAGCACCACGCCGAGCACCTGCCGCACTTCGCGCGCGCCCACGAGACGTCGCGGCGCATGGGGACGCGGCAGGAGGTGTTCGGGCGCCGCAAGAGCGGCGAGGAGTTCCCCGCCGAAGTCGCGATCTCGAAGGTCATGGTCGACGGCCGGCCCGTGTACAACGCCGTGGTGCGCGACGTGACGGAGCGCAGACGGCACGAGGCCGAGCTGCGCGCGCGCGGCGCCGCGCTGGAGCGGTCGAACGCGGAGCTGGAGCAGTTCGCGTACGTCGCGAGCCACGACCTGCAGGAGCCGCTGCGCATGGTGGCGAGCTACACGCAGCTCCTCGCGCGGCGCTACCAGGGGAAGCTCGACGCGCAGGCCGACAAGTACATCCGCTTCGCGGTCGACGGCGCCCAGCGGATGCAGGGCCTCATCAACGACCTGCTCGCGCTCTCGCGCGTCGGCACGCAGGGCAAGGCCTTCCAGTCGACGGACGTCGGCGTGGTGGTGCAGCGCGCCCTTCGCTGGCTCGGCCGCGCGGTCGAGGAGAGCGGCGGCACGGTGGACGTCGGCCCGATGCCGCTGCTGGTCGCCGACGCCGGGCAGCTCGAGCAGGTGTTCCAGAACCTGATCGCGAACGCGCTCAAGTTCCGCCGCCCCGACGTGCCGCCCCGCGTGGCGGTGACCGCCGAGCCGTCCGACGACGACTGGCGGTTCGCCGTGCGCGACAACGGCATCGGCTTCGAGCAGCAGTTCGCCGAGCAGATCTTCGTCGTGTTCCAGCGCCTGCACACGCGCGCCGAGTACGCGGGCACGGGCGTGGGGCTCGCCATCTGCAAGAAGGTCGTCGAGCGTCACGGTGGCCGCATCTGGACGGAGAGCGTGCCTAACGCCGGCACGACGTTCTTCTTCACGCTTCCCACGCATCCACCACATCACCACCCGTGACCGATCCGATCGAGATCCTGCTCGTCGAGGACAATCCCGGCGACGTGGAGCTGACGCGCGAGGCGCTGGAAGAGAGCAAGGTGCACACGCGGCTCAGCGTCGCGCGCGACGGCGTGGAGGCGCTGGCGTTCCTGCGCCGCGAGGGGGCGCACGCCGACGCGACGACGCCCGACCTCATCCTGCTCGACCTCAACCTGCCGAAGAAGGACGGCCGCGCGGTGCTCGCCGACATCAAGGCGGATCCGGTGCTGCGCCACATCCCCGTCGTCGTCCTCACCAGCTCGCAGGCGGAGCAGGACATCCTCCGCGCCTACGAGCTGCACGCCAACTGCTACGTCACCAAGCCGGTGGACCTCGACCAGTTCATCAGGATCGTGCAGTCGATCGAGCAGTTCTGGTTCACGGTGGTGAAGCTGCCCCGCACGCCGTGAGCGTTCCGTGAGCACCGTCGTGCTCCTGGTGGAAGACAACCCCGGCGACGCCGAGCTGCTGCGCGACCTGCTCACCGAGCCGTCGGCCGCCGAGGACGACGCGCCGCCCGTGGTGCTGCACGCCGAGCGCGTGCGCGACGCGTGCGCGATGCTCGCCTCGGAGCCGGTGGACGTCGTCCTGCTCGACCTCACGCTGCCCGACGCGCGCGGCCTCGACACGGTGCAGCGCGTGCACGACGCCGCGCCGCACCTGCCGATCGTGATCCTCACGGGGCTCGACGACGAGGCGCTGGCGGTGCGGGCGGTGCAGGCGGGCGCGCAGGACTATCTCGTGAAGGGCGCGGTCACCGGCCGCGGCGTGCGGCGCGCCGTCCGCCACGCGCGCGAGCGGCAGCGCCTGTTCGAGGCGGCGCGCCGTGCCACGCACGCGCGCGACGTGGTGCTCGGCGTGGTCGCGCACGACCTGCGCAACCCGCTCGGCGCGGTGCGCATGTGCGCGAGCGTGCTCGCCGACCAGGGGGCGGCCGACGTGCGCGAGCTGGCCGGCGTCATCCTCGACTCGGTGGAGCTGATGTCGCGCATCATCCGCGACCTGCTCGACGTGTCGGCCATCGAGGCCGGCCGGCTCGCCGTGGAGCCCGCGCGCGTGCCGGTCGCCGGTGTGCTCGACACGGCGGCGCAGCTCGCGGCGCCGCTCGCCGGCGAGCAGGGCGTGGCGCTCGCCGTGCTGCCGCCGGTGCCCGGGCTCGCGGTGCTGGGCGACGCCGCGCGGCTCCAGCAGGCGTTGGGCAACCTCCTCGGCAACGCGATCAAGTTCACGCCGCGCGGCGGACGCGTCACGCTCGGGGCGTCGCCGGCGGAGGACGGCCGCATGGTGCGCTTCGACGTCGCCGACACGGGGCCGGGCATCCCGCCGGAGCACCTGCCCTACGTGTTCGACCGCTTCTGGCAGGTGCGCGCGATGCGCCGCGGCGGCGCCGGGCTGGGCCTCGCGATCGTGAAGGGCATCGCCGAAGCGCACAGCGGCGCGGCCGGCGTGGAGAGCACGTCGGGCGCGGGCTCGCGGTTCTGGCTCACGGTGCCCACCGTGCCCGTCGCCGAGCCTCGCGCGGGGCCGGGGCCACCGGCGCCCGGGCCGGCCGTCAACGATGCGCACGGCCGCGCGATGCGGTGACACCCGCGTGCGAGCATCGCGTGCGAGCATCGCGTGCGATGGTCACGAGGTCGTCGCGGGGCGGCGGGTTTCCGCGCGGCGTGGGCCGTCAGAGCGACCAGACATACTGGTCATACGACTGCCCCCGTTCGGCCAGATGTCGCGCGAGCATCTCCGTCGACGCGGCGATCGCGTCGCGCCTGGTTCCGCCGGCCGCATCGACCGTCCGTTCCGCGGCGCACAGCTCCGCGTAGAGCCGTTGAACGGCCGGCAGGACGCGCCGATCGATGGTGCGCCGGTTCGAGTGGTAGCCGATGGTCCGGCCGGCCGAGTCGACGGTGGGTGTGACGTGGGCGAGCACCCAGTAGTGATCCCCGTTCTTCGCGAGGTTCACGATGTACGCGAAGATCTCACGGCCGGCCTTCAGGCGCTCCCACAGCAGGTGGAACACGGCGCGCGGCATGTCCGGATGCCGGATGACGCCGTGTGGCGCGCCGATCAGCTCCTGGCGCGTGAAGCCGGACACGCGCAGGAACGCGTCGTTGGCGTAGAGGATGCGGCCCGAGAGGTCGGTCTTGCTGACGATGATCTCGTCGTCGAGAAAGGGGTGCTCGACGCCGGTCGGCGCGACCCGCGGTCGCGAGGCCGCGCGGGGGAACGCCGGCGGGCGTGGTGGATGGTCGGCAGGCATGGCCGGAGGGAATGGCAGGGACTGCGTGGTCGGTCGAGCGGCCCCCGGTATGGCGGGATGCGGGCCATCGGCCCGGGCGCCCCGCAGATCCCTCCAACCTCCTCGCCTGACGACACTTGGGGCGCGCGCGCCCCGCGACCGCGTGCGATGGCCCCGGCCGGCGGGCACGGGGTGGATCGCGACCAGCCGTCGCGGAATGTCCCATCGACGTCGCGCGATGTCCCGCCACGCGGCGGCGTAGTGCACCGACCGCGGTGGGCCGCCGGTGTGCGACGCCGCGCCGCGTCTCAGGCGGGCACGCCGTCCGCCCCGAACAGGTCCCGCGCCATGCGCGCGGCGATCGGCGCGGCCGGTGGGGCGCATGCGAGGATCGAGCATGCCGGCAGGCGGTCGGACGCGCGACGGACGAGCGTGGTCGCGACGCGTCCCACCGCCCTGCGTCCGCTCGCCTTTCGGGTCGGGCCGGCGTGGATGCCGACCGCGACGAGGTCCGCGCCGACCTGCGCCGCGTAGTCGAGCAGCTCGGTCGCGGGATCCCCGACGAGCGTGGCGGTGCCGATCGCGAGATCGGCGCGTCCGGTCGTCGCGCCGCATTCCTCGCAGCCCGTGGTGCCGTGGCGCAGCGCCGCCACCAGCCGCTGGCGCAGCTCGTTCGCGTACGGCAGGCCGTGCGCGCCGCAGACGTGCGCGGCGGGGCCCCGCGGCTCGGTGCCCCGCTTCACGTGTACGAGCGACAGCATGCCGCCGGGCGCGAGGAGCCGGCACGCGATCGCCGCGGCCCGCGCGCTCGCCGGCCCGAAATCGACGGCGACCACGGCGCGCCGGAAGATGCCGTCGGCCTCGGGGCCGACGGCCAGCACGGGGCGGTTGGCCTCGCGGAGCACCTGCAGCGCCGTCTCCGTGCCGAGCCAGCGATCCACCGCGCGGTGGCGGCCGACGCCCAGCAGCACCAGGCTCGCCGACCGCGCCGCCGCCACGTCCACGATGGCGCGCGCGACCGGACCGACGACCACGTTGGTCGGCCAGGCGTCTCCGGTCTCGCGTATCACCTGATGCCGCACTAGGTCGGCCAGTGCGGCGGCGCGCTCCACCTCGAGGATCGGCGCCTGGGTAGCCGGCACGAGGTCGTACACCGGGATCGGCTCGACCACGACGACCGCCTGCGGCGCGCTCCCAAGGCGCACGCCGATGCGCTCGCCGGTCAGCAGCACGGACGCGTCGGCTTCCCGGCCATCGGTGGCAACTAGGATCGGCGGCGCCGCGGCTGCGGTGCGCGGGGTCGCGGCGGCGCCGTCGGTCGGCGGTGGGAGCGTGATGGTGGACATGTGGGCTGCGCTCTCGACGAGGGACACCGGCACGATGGCGCCACGGGCCCGTCCCACCCATCGGGCGATGCCCGCGTCCGTGTCGGGGAAAGGGCGCCCGCGTGCGACGATCGCGCTCGCGCTCGGCCTGCTCCGGGACTGCGCCCGGCGCGCGCCTAACGACTGGCCGCGCCTGGCCGCTCAAGCTCCCCGCGGCTGCTGCCGACCCTCTCTCTGGAAGGCCGGCCAGCGGCGGTCCTTCCAGGAGAGGCGCGGCCCCGCTGGCCTTCCTCGCCACGCGTGGCCCTCCGATGTCCGTACCCTCACCGGCGTGCTCCTCGACGCCCGGTCCCCGCCAGGTCGCACGCCCCGAATCCGACGCGGCCTACCAGGCCGTGATCGACTGCATCGGCGAGGTGGTGTTCCGCACCGACGCCGAGGGGCGCTGGACGCTGCTCACGCCGGCGTGGACCGCCATCACGGGCTTCGGCGTGGAGGAATCGTTAGGCACCGCGTTCCTCGACTACGTGCACGTCGACGACCGCGCGGGCAACCTCGCCGCCTTCGAGCCGCTCATCGCGCGCCGCAAGGCGACGTGCCACCACGTCGTCCGCTATCGCACCGCCGCCGGCGGCTTCCGGTGGGTCGAGGTGCAGGCGCGCGCGACGTTCGCGCACGACGTCGTCACCGGCACGTTCGGCACGCTCAACGACGTCACCGAGCGCCACGACGCGCGCCGCGCCCTCGCCGACCGCGAGCGCCAGCTGAGCCTCGCCCTGGAGGTCGCCGGGATGGACGCCTGGGAGCAGCCGCTCGGCGATCCCGACGCCCCCGAGGCCTCGCAGCACGGCTACGGGCTGGCGGCGTACGGCGTGCGGGCCACGACGTTCGCGGAATACCTCGACGTCGTGCATCCGGACGACCGGGCGACGGTCGCCGCCATGCGCGCCGGGCTCCTCGCCGGCGGCGACGACGGCGCCGCCGAGTACCGCCTCGTGCTCCCCGGCGTCGGCGTGCGGTGGCGGTCGACGCGCATCCGGCTCGTGCGCGACGCGGCGGGCCGGCCCGAGCGCCTGGTCGGCGTGAGCGCCGACACGACCGCGCGGCGCGAGGCGGAGGCGGCGCGCGAGCATCGGCGCTCGCTGCTGGAAGCGACGCTCGAGGCGTCCGCCGACGCGCTGGTCGTCGTCGATCTCGATGCCCGCGTGACGAGCTACAATCGGCGCTGCGTCGAGCTGTGGGGGCTGCCGGCGGGCGGGCTCCTCGGCGCCGACGTGGTGCCGCTCTTCGAGCACGGCCTCGCGCAGCTCGTCGAGCCGGCGCGCCATCGCGCGACGATCCATCGGCTCCACCGCGAGCGCGAGGCCGAGCACACCGACCTCCTCGTCTTTCTCGATGGACGGATCTGCGAGTGCACGTCGCGGCCGCAGTGGCTGGCGGGCGCGGTGGTCGGCCGCGTGTGGAGCTTCCGCGACATCACCGCGCGCACGCGGCTCGAGGAGCGCCTCGCGTACCAGGCCGGCCACGATGCGCTGACCGGCCTCGCGAACCGCGTGCGCTTCCGCGAGCGGGTGGAGCGCGCCCTCGCGCTCGCCGACGAGACGCGGCGCGACCCCGACCACGTCGCGGTGCTGCTGGTCGACCTCGACGACTTCAAGCACGTCAACGACACCGTGGGCCACGCCGCCGGCGACGAGCTGCTCGTCCTCGTTGCCGACCGGCTGCTCAACGCCACGCGCGGCAGCGACCTCGTGGCGCGCCTGGGCGGCGACGAGTTCGCGGTGCTGCTCCAGAACGTGCGCGCCGAGGTCGACGTCGACGTCGTCGCCAGCCGCATCCTCACGGCGTTGGGCACCCCGGTCACCATCCAGGGGACCACCGCGCTCGTCGGCGCGAGCATCGGCGTCGCCCGCGGGCACTCCGCCTTCCGCGCCGACGCGCACGACGGCGCGCGGGTGGAGCCGGTCGACGTGCTGCTCCGCAGCGCCGACCTCGCGCTGTACGAGGCGAAGGCACGCGGCGGCGGTCAGCGCGTGACGTACGAGCCGACCATGCACGCGACGGCGCTCGAGCGCGCGTCGCTCGAGACGGCGCTGCGGCGCGGACTCGCGCGTGGCGAGTTCCGTCTTGCCTACCAGCCGATCGTCGACCTCGCGACCGGCGCGCTCACGAGCGTCGAGGCGCTCGTGCGGTGGCACCATCCCGACCGCGGCGTCGTGGCGCCGAGCCACTTCATCCCGCTCGCCGAGGAGACGGGGCTCATCGTGCCGTTAGGCCGCTGGGTGCTGGCGGAAGCGGCGCGGCAGGCCGCCGTGTGGGCCCGCGTGCGCGACGGCGAGACGCCGCTCGGCGAGGCGCCGCTCGGCGAGGCGCCGCTCGGCGAGGCGCCGCTCGGCGTGACCGTGAACGTGTCGGGCAAGCAACTGCAGCAGCCGGGTTTCGTGTCGGAGGTGGCCGACCTGCTCGCGGTGCATGCGCTGCCCGCCGGCTGTCTCGTGCTCGAGCTCACCGAGAGCACGGTCATCCACCACTCCGACGCCGCGATCGAGCGGCTCGCCGCGCTCAAGCGCTTCGGCGTGCGGCTCGCCATCGACGACTTCGGAACGGGGTACTCCGCGCTGAGCTATCTGCAGCGCTTCCCGTTCGACGTGCTCAAGATCGACAAGAGCTTCGTCGATCGCGTGGCCGACGGCGGCCAGAGCGCGGCGCTCGCCGGCGCCATCGTCGCGCTGGGGCGCGCGCTCGGTCTCCGAACCGTCGCCGAAGGGGTCGAGACGGAGGCCCAGCGCGAGACCCTGCGCGCGCTCGGCTGCGCGCTCGGCCAGGGATTCCTCTTCGCGCGTCCGCTGCCGCCGGCGGACGTCACGGCGATGCTCCGTGCGTCGCACCGGCCGCGCGAGACCACGGGCGTCTGATGCCGTCCGCCGCGACGTCCCTCCAGGCGCTGCGCGAGCGCGAGGCGCGCTTCGCGACCGTGCTCGCGCAGCTCGAAGAGGTCGTGTTCGAGACCGACGCACTGGGGCGGTGGACGTTCCTCAGTCCGGCGTGGCAGAGCGTCACCGGCGTCCCGGTCGACGAATCGTTAGGCCGCTCGTTCGCCGAGTGGGTCGCGGAGGACGACCGCGCCGCGACCGACGCCGTGTTCGCGGCGCTCGTCGACGGTCACGTCGACACGTGCGACCATCGGCTGCGCCTGCGCACCATCGACGGCGGGGAGCGGTGGATCGAGGCGCGCGCGCGCCGGCTGGTGGGGGACGACGGCGCGGCCGCCGGCACGTTCGGCACGATGCGCGACGTGAGCGCGCAGCAGCGGCTCGCGCGCGACCTCGAGCGCTCGCTCGCGTCGCTGCGCGCGACCCTGGAGGCGACGGCGGACGGCATCGTCGTGGTGGACGACACGCACCGCATCGTCGGCTGGAGCCAGAAGTTCCTCGACATGTGGGAGCTCGACGAGGCCATCGTCGCGAGCGGCGACAACGAGGTGGCGATGCGTGCGGTGCTCGATCGCGTCGCCGATCCCGACCGGTTCATGGCCGGGGTGCGTGCCATCGCGGCCGACCGCGACGGTACCTACTTCGACGTGCTGGAGCTGGCCGACGGCCGCGTGTACGAGCGGCACGCGCAGCCCCAGCGCCTCGGCGACACGGTCGTGGGACGCGTGTACAGTTTCCGCGACGTCACGGCGCGGGAACGCGCGCAGAGCGCGCTCGCGCGGCGCGAACGCGAGCTGCAGACGCTCGTCGAGCACTCCCCCGACTTCATCATGCGCCTCGACACGATGCAGCGCGTGCGCTGGGCGAACCCAACGGCGGCGCGCGCGTTGGGCCGCTCGCGCGACGCGATGCTGGGCCACACGCCGGGCGAGCTGGGCCTCGGCGACGCGCGCGCCTGGGACGAGCGCTACCGCGAGGTGCTCGCGACGGGGCGCGAGCTCCGCTGCGAGGGCGCGCAGCAGACCACGTTCGGCACGCGCTGGCTCGAGACACAGCTCGTGCCGGAGCACGACGCGACCGGCCGTCTCGTCGGCCTGCTCTCGATCGCACGCGACCTCACGGAGCGGAAGCGGGCCGAGGACGAGCTGCGGCGCACGAGCGAGATGCTGCGCGCGCTCATCGACGCCGCCCCGCTCGCGGTCGTCGCGCTCGACCCCACATGGCGCGTGACGCACTGGAGTGCCGCGGCGACGCGCATCTTCGGCTGGCGCGCCGACGAGGTGCTCGGCGGCTACGTGCCCTACGTGCCCGAGGACCGGCAGGACGAGCTGGAGGACTACAAGACGCGCGTCGTGCGCGACAGCGTGGAGCTCGAGACGCAGCGCATGCGCCGCGACGGCACGCGCATCGACGTGCGCATCTCCACCGACGCGATGCGCGACGGCGACGGCGCCATCGCCGGCTACGTGGTGCTGCTCGCCGACATCACCGAACGGCGGCAGCTCGAGGAGCGCTTCCGGCAGTCGCAGAAGATCGAGGCGGTGGGCCAGCTCGCCGGGGGCGTCGCGCACGACTTCAACAACCTCCTCACCGCGGTGCTCGGCCACGGCGAGCTGCTCCTCCGCCGTCTGCCCGACGGCGAGCGCGGGCACGCCAGCGCGCGAGAGATCGTGAAGGCCGCCGAGCGCGCCGCCGCGCTCACGCAGCAGCTGCTCGCGTTCAGTCGCAAGCAGGTGCTGCGGCCGCGGCGTCTGTCGGTGAACGACGTCGTCGTCGACACGGAGTCGATCCTGCGCCGGCTCATCGGCGACGACGTGGCGTTCGACGCACGGCTCGACACCAGGCTGCCGCCGGTGATGGCCGATCCCACGCAGCTCCAGCAGGTGCTGCTCAACCTCGTCGTGAACGCCCGCGACGCGATGG
>Ga0213876_10001681_pt1 | contig 13466 bp, 7 predicted proteins | sample BarmaccomBMRX_R9_FD_160113 | JGI IMG/M metagenome (GOLD analysis project Ga0213876, IMG submission 160113) | Root-associated microbial communities from Barbacenia macrantha in rupestrian grasslands, the National Park of Serra do Cipo, Brazil - RX_R9 | ecosystem: Host-associated > Plants > Roots...
AGTCGGTGCTGAAGGATACGCAGCAACCCGCTACGACGAGCAAAGCGCGACGCGACAAGAGAGCGCCTTTGTTCCGCCGGAGTTGCCGGCCATCGCTCCGCGCCGCGCGCCGGTTCGGCGCGAGCGTTGCTTCGTGTGCCCCCGTCTCGGATCGCCTCATGTCCTCGTCCCTCATCAAACTCACCGGCGTTGACCTCAGCTTGGGTCGCGGCGCGGCGCGCGTCCACATCCTGCGCCGCATTTCGCTCGAAGTAGGGCAGGGTGAGGCGATGGGGCTCGTCGGGCCCTCCGGCTCCGGCAAGTCCTCTTTGCTGATGGCGATTGCGGGGCTCGAGCGCGTCGACTCCGGCACTGTCGAGATTGCGGGCCAGGACTTGGCGAACCTCGACGAGGACGCTCTCGCCGAATTCCGAGGACGCAACATCGGGATCGTCTTTCAATCCTTTCACCTCATCCCGACGATGACGGCGCTGGAAAATGTTGCCGTTCCCCTCGAGCTTGCCGGTCGAGAGGACGCATTCGAACGAGCGAGTGCCGAATTGCGAGCCGTCGGATTGGGCGATCGCGTTACCCATTATCCGGCGGAGCTCTCGGGCGGAGAGCAGCAGAGGGTGGCGGTGGCGCGCGCGCTGGCTCCCGATCCCGCGATCATATGCGCCGACGAGCCGACGGGTAATCTCGACGAAACGACGGGGGCTCAGGTCGCCGATCTCATTTTCGATCTGAGAAGGCAGCGCGGCACGACCCTTTTGCTCGTCACGCATGACCTTCCGCTTGCCCGGCGCTGCGACCGCATCGTGCATCTTCGTTCCGGAAAGATCGATCCCGCGCTCGCCGCCCGCGCCGCCCGCGCCGGCGTCATCTCTGCGCCGGCCTGACCAGCGATGGCCGACGCAGCAGCAACTTCGCAGGCAGGCTTGGCGCGAGGAAGGAGAGGCCGGCGCTTGGCGGGGGTTGTCCTCATTTTGCGACTGGCTTGGCGTGAGCTCGGTGCAGGGGCGCGTGGCTTCGGCATCTTTCTCGCCTGCCTCGCTCTCGGGACCTTCGCCATTGCGGGTGTGGGCTCGCTTGCACGCGGTTTGCAGGAAGGTTTGGCGTCGCAGGGCCGTCTCATCATCGGCGGGGATTTGTCATTCGCCTTATTGCAGCGCGAGGCAAATGCGCAAGAGCTTTCGGCGATCGAGAAGCTCGGCAAAACGACCGCGGTCGCGACACTGCGCGCCATGGCGCGCACGCGAACTGGAGAGGCCGCGCTCGTCGAGATCAAGGCCGTTGGCTCCGACTACCCGACACTTGGAGCCTTGCAGACGGATTCGTCTCAATCCACCGGAGAGTTGCTCTCCGCCAAGGACGGCGCTTATGGCGCAATCGCCGACCCCGCGCTCTTCGCGAGGCTGGCTCTCGAACCTGGCGCGGAGATCAGAATCGGCGCAGCGCGGCTCATATTGCGGGCAAAGCTCGTCTCCGAGCCGGACAGGCTTGCGGTAGGATTAGGCTTGGGGCCGCGCGTCATCCTCTCCGAAGAGGCTTTGCGGGCGAGCGGGCTTTTGCTCCCCGGCAGCCTCGTTCGCTGGAGTTATCGTGTCGAGCTGCCGCAAGGGCAGCGCGATGACGCGGCACTCGCGGCGGCAGAAGCGCGCGTGAGGGAACGATTTCCGCAATCTGGATTCGAGGTTCGCACGCGTTCCAAGATCGCCCCGCAATTCGAGCACAATATCCGGCGTTTCGCGCAATTTCTGGCGCTCGCCGCAATCGTCGCGCTTCTCGTCGGCGGGGTCGGTGTCGCGAGCTCGGTCGAGGCATTCGTCGAGCGAAGGCGGCCCACGATCGCCATTCTCAAGAGCCTCGGCGCGACCGGCACACGCGCGGTCGCGATCATGCTTTGCGAAGTCGCAATGCTCGCAGGAATCGGCATCTCGATCGGGCTTTTGGCGGGCGCCGCCTTGCCGTTTGTGATCGTCGCGCTCTTCGGCGGCCTCTTGCCGGCCCCCCTCTTGCCAGGGCCATTCCCGGGTGCGCTCGCGCTCGCGGCGCTCTTCGGCGCCATGGTGGCGGGCGCATTCTCGCTTTGGCCTCTCGGCCGAGCCCATGATGTGCCGGGTTCGCAATTGTTTCGAGACCTCGTCGCGCCCTATCGAACGCGCCCCCGCGCGCAATATGTTCTCGGTGCGGGTTGCCTCGCAATCGCGCTCGTTGCGATGGCGGTCGGTTTTGCTTGGGATCGGCGCATCGCGACGATTGCGGTTATCGCCTGCGCCGGTGCTTTCGTGTTGCTGCGCGCCGTGAGCGCAGGCGTGCTGGCATTCTTGCGAAAGATCCCGGCGCCAAAAAATCCGCTTGCCCGACTTGCACTTGCCAATCTGTATCGCCCGGGCGCCGCCACGCGGACAGTCATCGTCTCGCTTGGCCTGGGGGTCACACTGATCGTGGCGCTCGCCGTGATCGACGCGACCGTCTCGAGCGAGCTGAGGCGAACCTTGCCGAAAAAAGCACCGAACTTCTATTTCCTCGATGTGCCGGGCCGCGACGCCGATGATTTCGCGGCCCTGCTTCGTCTGACGGCGCCCGGCGCCACCGAGCAGCATGTGCCGATGATGAGGGGCCGTATCGTGTCCCTGGCCGGCGTTCCGGTCGAGAAGGTGAAGGCTCCCGAGGACGTCGCCTGGGTCCTGGAAGGCGATCGCGGGATCACCTTTTCGGCCGAGCTTCCCGAAGGGGCAAAGCTCGCCGATGGCGCATGGTGGCCAGCCGACTATTCAGGTCCGCCGCTCGTCTCGATGGAGCGCGACATCGCGCGCGGTCTTGGCCTCAAGGTCGGAGACAGCATCGTCGTCAACGTTCTGGGCCGCGATATCGAAGCACGCATCGCCAATTTGCGCCGCGTCGAGTGGTCCTCTCTCGCGATCAATTTCGTGATGGTGTTCTCGCCGAACGCTTTCAGTGGGGCTCCCTTCAATGACCTCGCAACGCTCCGGCTCGGGGACGGGGACACGTCTCAGGAAGAAGGCGCCGTGGTCAGGGCCGTGGCGTTGCGCTTCCCGACTGTCACTTCCTTGCCCGTGAAGGATGTCCTGGACGCCGTGGACGATCTCGTGCGCAAGCTCGTTTTCGCGATACGGGGCGCAAGCACGGTTTCGCTTGTCTCGGCCGTTCTCGTCCTTGCGGGAGCTCTCGCCGCAGGTCGACGCCTGCGTCTCTACGATGCCGTCGTGCTGAAGACGCTTGGCGCGACGAGAAGCGCGATCTTGAGAATGTTCTTGATCGAATATGCGCTTCTTGGCGCGACTGCGACGCTGTTTGGTTTGATCGCCGGTTGCGGGATCGGGGTGGCCATCGTGAAGATCGCGATGAAGATTGATCCGAGCGTCGATCTCGGTTCGCTTGCGTTCATCGCAGCGGCGGCAGTCTCGGCCACAATGCTGCTCGGCCTACTCGCCAATGGGCGCATTCTGGGCGAGAAACCGGCTCGGCGACTTCGCGAGCCTTGACCGAAGGGAAGGCGAGCCGCCCGAAACAGCATCGAGCGCATCGCCAAAGGTGCAAGCAACGCCTTGTCGCGGACCTTGACGGCTTACGACGGGCGTTGCCTTGCAAGAATGCGCCGCTCTAACTTGCGGCGCGGCTCGGCTCTCATTGCCGAACCTCGGATCTCGTGGGAAAGCCTGAGACCGATCGAACTGGTGAGGAAGCTTATTTCAGATGGCCGGAGATGAGTTTGTTCATCTCGAACATCGTCACTTTCTTCTTGCCGAAGATCTTCGAGAGCTTGTCGTCCGACATGATCTCGCGCTTGTTCGCCGGGTTCTGCAGCTTATGCTTCTTGATGTAGTCCCACATCTTGCTGACCACTTGCGAGCGCGGCAGGGGCCCTGCACCGACGACCGCCGCCAGCTCGGATGAGGGCTTCACGGGGACTTGAAGAGCATTGGGTTTTTTCGCGGCGCCGCCCTTTGACGCTTTCGTTGCCGCTTTCGCGGGTGCCTTGGCCATGAGTCTTCTCCGCTTCCGCCAGGTTTGATCAGAGCATATCGGCCGGGGTCTGCCCGCGGTGACGCGACCTGAACATGCGCCGCCCTCGAAATATTCCCAGCCGAAGCCCCCCTTTTGTCATGAGTCGCGGCTTTCGCCTAGTCGTCAAGAAAATCTTCCGCCCCGTGAGGCGTTCGTGCAACATCGGCTTTCCCGCGGCCTAAGCGCAATCTGCGGCTCACAGTGAGAATCCGCCATCGACGATCACGGTCGTGCCCGTGGTGAAAGCGCTCTCGTCACTTGCGAGATAAACCGCGGCCGCGGCGATCTCGTCCGCGGTTCCGAGACGCCCCATCGGTTGGCGTGCGACGAAGGCTGAACGTGTCTCCTCGACCGACTTGCCCGTCGAGGCGGCGAGCGTCGATATCCGTTCATCGAGAGACGGCGATCGAACGGTACCGGGCGCAATGGCGTTGCACCGGATGCCCTTCTGGATGAAATCTGCCGCCACCGATTTGGTGAGACCGATGACCGCCGCCTTGGTTGCGCCATAGACATAACGGTTCGGGATACCGCGCACCGAAGAGGCGCCTGACGCGATGTTGACGATGGCGCCGTTCCCCTTGGCGAGCATGCCTGGGAGATAGGCCTTGATCAGGCGATGCATCGAGCGGACATTGAGGTCGAAGGAAAAATCCCAGGCCTTGTCGTCGCAATCAAGTACGGTGCCGTGGTGCACGAAGCCCGCACAGTTTGCGAGGACGTCGATTGGTCCCGTCTTCTTCGCGAAAGCTTCGACCGCACGGGTCGAAAGCACGTCGAGCTTGCGCCTCTTCGCTCGGGCGATTCCCTCGAGCTTTCCGACATCGACATCGGTCGCGAAGACCTGTGCGCCCTCACGCACGAAAGCTTCGGCGATGGCCCTCCCGATCCCCTGGCCGGCTGCGGTAACTACCGCCACCTTGCCTTTGAGCCGTCCCGCCATGTCCTTCTCCTTCCGGTGCTTTTTCAGGCATTTCGAGGCTCTTCAATGCCCTTGAAATGCGCAAAGCCGTCCCAACATTAGGAGCGCACCGGCGATTTTGCGGTGCAACCCTGTCCGGCCCTCGGGCGGACGAAATGCATGTTGCTTCTATAGGAGAATATGCCATGCGCCAGTATGATCTTCCCTCCCTCTATCGCTCGACCATCGGCTTCGATCGCCTTTTCTCGATGCTCGATCAGGTCTCCGGCGAGGCACAGAATTACCCGCCCTACAACATCGAGCGCGTCGGTGAGAACGCCTATCGCCTCACCGTAGCGGCGGCCGGTTTCGCTGCCGAAGACCTGTCCATCGAGGTGAAGGAAAACGCCCTCACCCTGCGCGGCGAGAAGAAGGTCGAAAATCGCGAACCGAAGACCGAAATGGTCTATCAGGGCATCGCGGCCCGCGCCTTCGAACGTCGCTTCCAGCTTGCGGATTTCGTCCAGGTGACGGGCGCGAGCCTTGAGAACGGGCTGCTTCACATCGACCTTGTGCGGGAGATCCCGGAGGCCAAGAAGCCTCGCCTCATCCCGATCAATGGACGGCCGGCGAACGATCAAGCGATCGAGACGAAGAGGGCCGCGTAATTCGTCGTTCGACGAAGGGTCTTTCAACGCGAAGGGCGCCCAAATGGGCGCCCTTTTTGATTCGGATATCCCGTCGACCGTGCTTCATTCGTAGCCGGCATCTGCAGGAAGGACGGGTTTCGCCGGAGCGGCTTGAGCAGGATGAGCCGGAGCGGCGGGAGCCGGAGCGGCTTGAGGAGGATGAGCCGGAGCGGGGGGAGCCGAGGGGGCGGCTTCCGCCGAGGCTTTGGGAGCCGGGGCGGCGGGTTCGGGGGTGCCAGGGCCCGGATACACTTGACGGACATTTGCAGACGGGGCCGGGGTCGCTACGGGGGGCGGCGCGCCCTGACTGCTCGTCTCCGGTGCGGAAGGAGCTGGAGCTGGCACCACCTGCTTGGTGGCGGGCGCAGTTGCGGTCGGCTTCGCGACAGCAATCGTTCCCTCCTGCTCCTTCGGTCGCTCGAGCGGTGTGCTCCTCAGCGGCGAGGAATGCTTCGCCTGGATGGATGGCGAATGACGGGCTTTTGGGGCCGGCGGCGCGGGCAGCGGTGCGACCGGGCGGATCACCTCGTCGGGGCGGTTCGCCGGCGGATAGCCGCCCGGAATCGCCGCGAGCTCGTTCGTGTTCGGCCGCTCCTCGATCTGTCGCGCGTCGAGGATACGGCCATCGTACGCGTCGAGCACCACGAACAATCGCTGGCCATAGCCATTGCGCACATTCGCCACGTAATGTCGCCCCGACATCGAGGGTGGTGAGAGAATCGTCCAGCCATGGTCCCGCAAGACATCGGCGATTTCGCCAGGCCTCAACAGATCTTCGTCCTGGAAGCGCTGGCCGAGCGGCGGCTCTCCCCAGGGGCGAGCGCCGCCCCCGTCCCAGCCTCCCCAGAATTGCGCCTTCGCCAAGTTCGGCTGGAGAGCGATCACGGCCACGCCCGTCGACAGCGCCAATCCCAGCAGTTTTCGACCGATTGAAGCTCGCCCGATTGAAGCTTGCCCGTTTGTTGCTCGCCCGGGCAATGCCGGCCTGAGCGAACGAAATCCGATGACCATGCTCATTTTGAGCCCCTTGCGATGATCGCCCATACATCTGTCGGCGGCGATTGCGGCGAGCTTTGGACGGCGGCATGACGCCATTCGTCCGGACCTGTCGCGACTACCTGCACTTTCGGTCAGGCCAAACTTTCAGCCCGCCTTGGCTCTAACGCCGGAGGAAGCGATCGGTTCTGGTCGACCAGCGGTACGTAGCGCCTCGATTTCCGCTTCGCTTGTACGGAAGGACGTCACGAAGCGATAAAGCGTTTCTCCGGGACTCGGCCTGGTTTTCACGGGAAGCCAATCGGGAGACCATGCGTGATAAGAAACGTTCGCATTGCGCAATCGCTGGTCGATGACCTCGGGAAGGATGGCGAACACCGCGTTGGATTGACGGGGCCAGCCGAGGCGCACGCCCGGCAATGAGAGAAGCGCCTCTTCCAATTTTTCAGCGGCCGCATTCGCATGCGAAGCAAGGTCAAGCCAATGCCCGTTGTCGAGATAGGCGAGCATTTGAGCCGCAAGAAAACGCCCTTTGGAGAGGGTATGCCCGGCGCGCTTGCGCCGGATCGCCATCTCGGTCGCTTTTGCCTTGTCGAAGAAGATCACCGCTTCAGCCGCGAGGCAGCCATTCTTCGTGGCTCCGAACGAGAGAATGTCGACGCCCGCTTTCCATGTCATTTCGGCAGGCGTGCAGCCAAGCGCAACGAGCGCGTTCGCGAAGCGCGCCCCATCCATATGCACGGCAAGGCCACGCGAGCGCGCCACCTTCGTGAGCGCGGCGATCTCATCGCAGGTGTAGATCGTACCCGCTTCCGTCGCTTGCGTTATCGATAGCGCCATGGGCTCGCTGAAACGCAAGGATCGCGGCGGCATGCGTTCGAGCTTCGCCGCGACCGTCGCCGGCTCGAGTTTGCAAGCGATGCCCGGAAGCCCGAGCAGCTTGGCCCCGCCGGTGAAGAATTCCGGCGCGCCGCACTCGTCATCGGCGATATGGCTTTCCGCATGGCAGAGCACGGCGCCCCAAGGCGGTGCAGCGCAGGAAAGTGCGAGCGAATTCGAAGCGGTGCCGTTCACGACCAGGAAGGCCGCAAGATCGCGCTCGAAGATCTCGCAAAGGCTTTTCTCGACCTTTTTCGTCAGCTCGTCGGTACCGTAGGCTGGCTGGGTACCTCCGTTAGCGTCCATGAGGGCAGCGAGCACTTTTTCGCTGGCACCCGCGATGTTGTCGCTTCGGAAATTCATGGAGGTCCCCAGGCTTGAATTGTTCTATTGAACATCGAAGACAAGTTTGGCATGGTCGCGGATAAGGCAGCAAAGCTGACCTTTTTTTGGGCAGACCTGCCCTCTGGTCGGTCTGTGAGGGTTGGCGCGGATTCCGTCAAGCACAAGGGAAGGTGACGACATGGACGCGGTGAAGGTGGCGGCGAGCGAGCTGACGGGGGCGATCTCGCGGACCCCCGCTCGCAAAACCGCTCCTTCGATAGGCTGGCCGAACGGACGCCCCCCAGCCCAAGGATTGTTCGATCCTGCACGCGAGCATGATTCCTGCGGGGTCGGCATCATCGCCGACATGTCGAACGCAAAGCGTCACGACATCATCGAGAAGGGCCTGCAAATTCTCCTGAACCTGCGTCACCGCGGGGCCGTGGGGGCCGATCCGAAGCTCGGCGACGGCTGCGGGATCATGGTGCAGATTCCGCATCGTTTCTATGTGGAAGAGTGCGCGAAGCTCGGCTTCAGTCTCCCTGAGCCTGGGCAATATGCGGTGGGGCATTTCTTCATCCCGCGCGGCGAAAACGCCGCCAAGCACTGCCGCGAGGTGATCGAGAAGACGATCGCCGATGAGGGCCAGGTGCTGCTCGGCTTTCGCGAGCCTCCGGTCGACAACAGCGACCTCGGCGAGAGCGTGAGGCCGACCGAGCCTTTCCATCTGCAAGCCTTCATCGCTCGCGGCAAGGGCATCGCGAGCGATGAGGAATTCGAACGGCGCCTTTACATCCTGCGCAAGCAGATCTCGGGCACCGTCTACAACATGAAGGAGAGCAACCTTCGCGGCATGGGGTTCTACCCGGTCTCCATTTCTTGCCGGACGGTCGTCTACAAGGGCATGGTGCTGGCCTCACAGCTCGGCGCCTATTACACCGATTTGCGCGACCCTCGTTTCGAGAGCGCATTCGCTCTCGTGCATCAACGCTTCTCGACGAACACCTTCCCGAGCTGGCCGCTTGCGCATCCGTTCCGGATGGTCGCCCACAACGGTGAAATCAACACGCTTCGCGGCAACGTCAATTGGATGGCCGCTCGCCAAGCCTCGGTCGATTCGGACCTTTTCGGCAACGATATTTCGAAGCTCTGGCCGATCTCTTATGAAGGCCAATCGGATACGGCGTGTTTCGACAACGCGCTCGAATTCCTCGTGCGCGGCGGTTATTCGCTGGCACACGCGATGATGGTGTTGATTCCGGAGGCCTGGGCCGGCAATCCGCTGATGGATGAGGGGAGGCGCGCGTTTTACGAATATCACGCCGCGTTGATGGAGCCTTGGGACGGGCCCGCCTCGATCGCTTTTTCCGATGGCCGGCAGATCGGCGCGACGCTCGACCGCAACGGGCTTCGTCCGGCACGCTATCTCGTCACCAAGGACGGGCTCGTGGTGCTCGCTTCCGAGGCGGGCGTATTGCCGATCCCGGAAGGCGACATCTTGCGCAAATGGCGCTTGCAGCCTGGCAAGATGCTGCTCATCGATCTCGAGAAGGGGCGGATCATCTCCGACGACGAGGTCAAGGCGGACCTTGCCGCGCGCCATCCCTACCGGCAGTGGCTGAAGCGGTCCCAGCTCGTCCTCGAGGATCTTCCGCCGGTGCAACCGCGCGAGTCGCGGACCGATGTCTCGCTTCTCGATCGGCAGCAGGCTTTCGGCTACAGTCAGGAAGATCTCAAGATGCTCATGGCGCCTATGGCCGTCACCGGCCAGGAGGCCGTGGGCTCGATGGGCACGGATACCCCGATCTCGGCGCTTTCGGCGAAACCGAAGCTTTTGCCCACCTATTTCAAGCAGAATTTCGCGCAGGTCACGAACCCGCCGATAGATCCGATTCGCGAGGAGCTCGTGATGAGCCTCGTATCCTTCATCGGGCCGCGGCCGAATTTGCTCGATCTCGAGGGGACATCACGCAAAAAGCGCCTCGAAGTTCGCCAACCGATTCTCACGAACGAGGATCTCGAAAAGATACGCTGCATCGGCTTTCGCGAGGACGCCTTCGACACCAAGACGCTCGACATAACCTATCTCGCCGAGCAAGGCGCCAGAGGCATGGAAGGGGCGCTCGGCCGTCTGTGCGAACGGGCTGAAGCGGCGGTGCATGGACGCTACAACATCGTCATCCTCTCGGACCGGATGGTGGGGCCAGACCGCATTCCCATCCCCGCGCTTCTCGCGACCGCAGCCGTGCACCATCATCTCATCCGCAAGGGCTTGCGGACCTCGGTCGGCCTCGTGGTCGAGACCGGGGAACCGCGCGAGGTGCATCATTTCTGCTGTCTTGCGGGCTATGGGGCGGAGGCGATCAATCCTTATCTCGCCTTCGAGACGCTCACTTCGATGCGCCATCAATTGCCCGAGGAGATCGACGAAGGCGAGATCATCAAGCGCTTCATCAAATCGATCGACAAAGGGCTGTTGAAGGTGATGTCAAAGATGGGCATCTCCACCTTCCAATCCTATTGCGGAGCACAAATTTTCGATGCGGTGGGCCTCTCATCGAGCTTCGTCGACCGCTTCTTCTTCGGCACCAGGACGACCATCGAAGGCGCAGGGCTCGCCGAGATCGCGGAGGAGACGGTGCGCCGTCACCGCGATGCCTTCGGGGACGCGCCGGTCTATCGCAACTCGCTCGACATCGGCGGCGAGTACGCCTTCCGGCTGCGCGGCGAAGCGCATGCTTGGACGCCGCAAGCCGTGTCGCTGCTGCAGCACGCCGTGCGGGGCGATCAGCAGGAAGAGTATCGCACATTCGCGAAGCTCCTCAACGAACAGGCCGAGAACCTTCTGACGATTCGCGGCCTCTTTCGTATCAAGTCCGCCGAAGAGGACGGGCGTCTACCGGTCCCGCTGGACGAGGTCGAGCCTGCAAGCCAGATCGTGAAACGCTTTGCGACGGGGGCGATGTCTTTCGGCTCGATCTCTCGCGAGGCGCATACGACGCTCGCAATCGCCATGAACCGCATCGGCGGCAAGTCCAATACGGGCGAGGGCGGCGAGGAGGCAGATCGTTTCCGCCCGCTCGCCAATGGTGATTCCATGCGTTCGGCGATCAAGCAGGTGGCTTCGGGCCGGTTCGGCGTCACGACGGAATATCTCGTCAATTCCGACGTCATGCAGATCAAGATGGCGCAAGGGGCGAAGCCCGGCGAGGGCGGGCAATTGCCGGGCCACAAGGTGGATGCGGTGATTGCGAAGGTGCGCCACTCGACGCAAGGCGTCGGTTTGATCTCGCCGCCGCCGCATCATGACATCTACTGTATCGAAGATCTCGCCCAGCTCATCTATGACCTCAAGAACGTCAACCCGGCAGCCGACGTCTCGGTGAAGCTTGTGTCGGAAGTGGGTGTCGGGACGGTCGCGGCAGGCGTATCGAAGGCGCGCGCCGATCACGTGACGATCTCAGGTTTCGAGGGGGGCACGGGTGCCTCACCCCTCACATCCATCAAGCATGCCGGCTCCCCTTGGGAGATTGGGCTTGCGGAGACGCATCAGACGCTCGTGATGAACCGCCTTCGCTCCCGGATCGCGGTGCAGGTCGATGGCGGAGTTCGCACCGGGCGCGATGTCGTGATCGGCGCGCTTCTCGGCGCTGACGAATTCGGTTGCGCGACCGCTCCGCTCGTCGCAGCCGGGTGCATCATGATGCGCAAATGCCATCTCAACACCTGCCCGGTGGGCGTCGCGACGCAAGATCCGGTGCTGCGCAAGCGGTTCACCGGCCTGCCCGAGCATGTGATCAATTATTTCTTCTTCCTCGCCGAGGAGGTGCGCGAAATCATGGCCTCGCTCGGTTTCCGCCGTTTCGATGAAATGGTCGGTCAGATGCAGATGCTCGATCAGCAAAAAGTGATCGAGCATTGGAAGGCGAGGGGGCTCGATTTCTCGCGCCTGTTTCACAAGCCCGAGCCCTTGCCCGGAACCGGAATTTTCCACTCCGAAAGGCAGGACCATAAGCTCGAGAAGGTGCTCGATCGGGAGTTGATCGCAAAGGCCTCGAACGCCATCGAGACCCGACGCCCCGTGCTCATCGAAGGCTTGATCAACAACACGGATCGCGCGACGGGTGCGATGCTTTCCGGCGAGATCGCCAAGCGTCACGGCCATTCCGGACTTCCCGATGGGACGGTGCATGTGAAGCTCAAGGGAACAGCCGGTCAGAGCTTCGGGGCGTGGCTCGGGCATGGCGTGACGCTCGAGCTTGAAGGGGAAGCCAACGACTATGTCGGCAAGGGGCTCTCGGGCGGACGCATCATCATTTATCCGCCGCGCGAGGCGGTGAACATCACGCCCGAGGAGAGCATCATCATCGGCAACACGGTGCTTTACGGCGCCATTTCCGGCGAGTGCTATTTCCGAGGCGTCGCGGGCGAACGCTTCGCCGTGCGCAACTCGGGCGCGATCGCGGTCGTCGAGGGCACAGGCGACCATGGTTGCGAATATATGACGGGCGGCGTCGTGGTGGTCATCGGCAAGACGGGACGCAATTTCGCAGCGGGCATGTCCGGCGGCATCGCCTACGTGCTCGATGAGGACGGCTCCTTCGCCAAGCGCTGCAATCTCTCGATGGTCGATCTCGAGCCCGTGGAGGCCGAAGAGGTGATGATGCAACGCCTGCATCATCACGGCGGCGATCTCGAAGGCCACGGCCTCGTCGACGTGATGGCCGATCTCGATCGTTTCGACGGCGAGCGCCTGCACCAGCTCATCGCCAAGCACGCGGCGTATACGGGCTCGGCGCGCGCCAAGTCCATCCTCGAGAAATGGGACGAGTTTCTCCCCAAATTCCGCAAGGTGATGCCGGTCGAATATCGCCGCGCGCTTGCCGAGCTCAATGCGGAGCGGACGCAGCCCGCTTACGCGCTGGCGGGTGGCTAAGATGGGCAAGGTCACCGGGTTTCTGGAAATCGATCGCCGCGAGCGCCGTTACGCGCTCGCTTCCGATCGCATTCGCCATTACCGCGAGTTCATGCTGCCGCTTTCCGAGGAGGCGACGCGCGATCAAGCGGCGCGCTGCATGGATTGCGGCATCCCGTATTGTCACAATGGCTGCCCCGTCAACAATCAGATCCCGGACTGGAACGACCTCGTCTACAGCGGGGAATGGCAAGCGGCACTTGAGAACCTGCACTCCACGAACAACTTCCCGGAGTTCACCGGCCGGGTCTGTCCTGCACCTTGCGAGGCCTCCTGCACGCTGAACATCCAGGACGTTCCCGTCACGATCAAGACCATCGAGTGCGCCATCGTTGATCGGGGTTGGGAAGAGGGTTGGATCGTGCCCGAGCCGCCGGCGCGCCGCACAGGCAAGAGAGTTGCCGTCGTTGGCTCAGGCCCTGCGGGGCTCGCTTGCGCCCAGCAGCTCGCGCGGTCGGGCCACGAGGTGCATGTCTACGAGAAGAACGCCAAGCCCGGCGGCCTGCTACGCTACGGCATCCCCGACTTCAAAATGGAGAAGCATCACGTCGATCGACGCGTCGCGCAAATGGAGGCCGAGGGCGTCATTTTCCGTTGCGGCATCACGGTGGGTGCGGGGCTTGGCGCCTCGAAGCTTCTCGCCGAGCACGACGCTGTCGCGCTCGCCGGTGGCGCCGAGAAGGCGCGCGAT
>Ga0213876_10001682_pt1 | contig 13460 bp, 11 predicted proteins | sample BarmaccomBMRX_R9_FD_160113 | JGI IMG/M metagenome (GOLD analysis project Ga0213876, IMG submission 160113) | Root-associated microbial communities from Barbacenia macrantha in rupestrian grasslands, the National Park of Serra do Cipo, Brazil - RX_R9 | ecosystem: Host-associated > Plants > Roots...
TGACGCCGAACCGGGCGCTGGCCACCTGCTTGATCGAGCTCCGGCGCCTCGGGTCGAGCAGCCGTTCCGTGTCCTCGCCACCCTCACCGGTGTTCGACTTGCCGCCGATCGCGTTCATCGCAATCGCGAGGGTCTCGTGGGCCTCGGCGGAGATGGAGCCATACGACATTGCCCCGGTCGCGAAGCGCTTCACGATCTCTGACACGGGCTCGACCTCGTCGATCGGCACCGGCGGACGCTCACCGTCCTTGAACCTGAACAGCCCGCGCAGGGTCATCAGGCGGGCGGCCTGCTCGTCGACGCTGCGCGTGTACTCCTTGAAGACCTCGTACTGCCCGCTGCGCGTCGCGTGCTGCAGCTTGAACACGGTCTGCGGGTTGAACAGATGAGCCTCGCCCTCGCGGCGCCACTGGTACTCGCCACCCACCCACAGCGTTCGGTGCTTGTGCGGCACCCGCGGGTACGCCTGGCGATGCCGGATCGCGACCTCGTCGGCGATCACGTCCAGCCCGACCCCGCCGAGCCGTGACGTCGTACCCGTGAAGTAATCGTCGACGACGTCCTGAGCCAGCCCGAGCGCCTCGAAGATCTGCGCACCGGTGTACGACGCGACCGTCGACACGCCCATCTTGCTCATCACCTTGAGCACGCCCTTGCCGAGCGCCTTGATGTAGCGGTGCACCGCGTCGTAGGGCTCGCCCTCGACCAGGCCGTGCCGCACCAGGTCCTCGACGGACTCCATCGCGAGGTACGGGTTCACCGCGGCCGCGCCATATCCGACGAGCAGCGCGACGTGGTGGACCTCCCGGACGTCACCGGCCTCTACGATGAGGCCGACCTTCGTGCGCGTTCGCTCGCGGATCAGGTGGTGATGCACAGCACTTGTCAGCAGCAGCGACGGGATCGGCGCCAGTTCGGCGTCGCTGTCCCGGTCCGACAGCACGATCAGCCGTACGCCGTTCGCGATCGCGTCACTGACCTCGCGGCGGATCCGCTCCAACGCGTCCCGCAGTGCATCGCCGCCACCACTGACTGGGTACAGGCCCTTCACCACCTGGGCCGCGAAGCCCGGCAGGTCCCCGTCGTCGTTGACATGGATGATCTTCGCCAGGTCATCGTTGTCGAGCACCGGGAACGGCATGATGATCTGCCGGCACGATGCCGGCGTCGGGTCGAGCACGTTGCGCTCCGGCCCGATGCTCGTCGACAGTGACGTCACGAGCTCTTCGCGGATGGCATCGAGCGGCGGGTTCGTGACCTGCGCGAACAGCTGCGTGAAGTAGTCGAAGAGCATGCGCGGTCGTTCGGAGAGCATGGCGACGGGCGTGTCGGTCCCCATCGACCCGATCGCCTCGGCGCCGGCCCGCGCCATCGGCGCGACGAGGATCCGAAGCTCCTCCTCCGTGTAGCCGAACGCCTGCTGGCGTCGTACGACGGACTCGTGCGAGTAGACGACGTGTTCGCGTTCGGGCAACGACCGCAGGTCGAGCAGACCGGCGTGCAGCCAGTCGCCGTACGGCAGCTCCTCAGCCAGTTCCGCCTTCAGCTCGTCGTCGTCGACGATCCGGCCCGCGACGGTGTCCACGAGGAACATCCGGCCCGGCTGGAGCCGTCCCTTGCGGATCACCCGCTCGGGGTCGATGTCGAGCACGCCGACCTCCGAGGCCAGCACGACCCGGCCTTCGTCGGTCACCCAGTAGCGCGACGGCCGCAGCCCGTTGCGGTCGAGCACCGCCCCCACCACGGCGCCATCGGTGAACGCCACACACGCCGGGCCGTCCCACGGCTCCATCACGCAGGAGTGGAACTCGTAGAACGCCCGCCGCAGCGGGTCCATCTCGTCGTTATTCTCCCACGCCTCGGGGATCATCATCAGCACTGCGTGCGGCAACGACCGGCCGCCGAGGTGCAGCAGCTCGAGGACCTCGTCGAAGCTCGCCGAGTCGCTGGCGCCCGGCGTACAGATCGGGGACAGCCGCTTCAGATCACCCGGGATGACGTCGCTTTCCAGCAGGGCCTCGCGCGCTCGCATCCAGTTGCGGTTGCCCATCACCGTGTTGATCTCGCCGTTGTGCGCCACGTACCGGTACGGATGCGCCAACGGCCACGACGGGAAGGTGTTGGTGGAGAACCTGGAGTGCACGAGGGCGATCGCCGAGAGGAATCGCTCGTCGACCACATCGGGGAAGAATCGCGGCAGCTGGTCGGTGGTCAGCATGCCCTTGTAGATGGTGGTGCGGCACGACAACGACGGCAGGTAGATGCCGACCTCACGTTCGATCCGTTTGCGCGCGCAGAACGCCCGCCGTTCCAGCGCCATCCCCAGCTCGCCGTGGCTCGCGGCGACGAAGATCTGGCGGAAGCTCGGCATCACCGACAGCGCGGTGGCACCGAGCGACGAGGCGTCGATGGGGACATCGCGCCAGCCGATGACCCGCAGGTCCTCCTCGACGGCGATCCGCTCGATGGCGTCGATCGCCTTGGCGCGCTCGTCGTCGTCCGCCGGAAGAAACGCCATGCCGACGGCGTAGCCGCCAGCCTTCGGGAGGTCGAAGTCGACGACCGCGCGCAGGAACTCGTCAGGGACCTGCACGAGGATGCCCGCACCGTCCCCGGTGTTCGCCTCGGCGCCGGATGCACCGCGATGGTCGAGGTTGTGCAGCGCGGTCAGGGCGTCGGCGACGATCGAGTGCGTGCGACGGCCGTGCATGTCGGCCACGAACGCAACACCGCACGCGTCGTGCTCGTGCTGGCCGTCGTAGAGGCCCTGTGGCGGCGGGGCGTCGGTTCCTGGAAAACCCGGTGGGCGCGGCGTACGGATAGCAGGCATGCGTCGAACTCCCGATCAAGCGTGGAAAAGCGGCGTGGGACGACGTCGGCCCTGCACCCGGAAGGTTACATCAGTGTTACGGGGCGATCTACCGATAAAAGATCAGGGGCGAGCTACCCGGTGACACCGGTCCCGATCGCGCTCCCGACGCCGTACACGACGGCCACCGTCACACCGCCGAGCATCAGGTGTTGGAGTGCGCCCGAGACCGCTGCGCGGTCGGTGAACTTCGCCACCGCGGTGCCGATCGCCAGCAGCGCGATGCCGATCAGCACGAGCGAGATCCACACATGATGGGCGCCGAGCAGGTAAGGCAGCACGGGTACCAGCGCGCCGATTCCGAACGTGACGAACGACGAGCCCGCGGCGACGTACGGCGATGGTTGCTCGTCCGGGTCGACGCCGAGCTCCTCGCGCACATGAGTTCGCCATGCCTCGTCCGGATCCTCCGAGATCTCCCGCGCGACGCGGGTGGCCAGCTCGCGGGACAGGCCGCGGTGGCGGAAGATCGCTGCGAGCTCCCGCTCCTCGGCGCGGGGTGCGCGCTTGATCTCGGCTCGCTCCTTGGCGATCTCCGCCTTGACCAGCAGGCTCTGCGAGCGGACCGAGGTCCACTCCCCGACCGCCATCGAGAAGGCGCCGGCGAGGAGGCCGGCCAGCCCGGTCAGGATCACGTCGTGGGCGGACGTGTGAGCGCCCGCGACTCCCGCGATCAGCGCGCCGTTGGAGATCACGCCGTCCATCGCGCCGAACACAGCGGGGCGCAGCCGGCCACCGACGACATCACGATGCGTGTGATGGATCTCAGGCTCGGCCGACGACTTGGTTGCGGCCGTGTCGGTCATACCGCCAGCGTATTCGTCTCGACCGGCTCGGTGGCCGGACGGCGGCCCATCACCCAGAAGTAGCCGACTGCGCCAGCGAAGACGACGACGCTCACCCAGTCGTTGAGGCGCAGTCCCAGGAACTTGTGGGCATCGTCGATGCGCAGCGACTCGATCCAGAAGCGTCCGAACGTGTAGAGCGCCACGTACAGCGCGAAAGCTCGCCCTCTCGTGAAGTGACGACGCCGGTCGAGCCAGATGACGACCAGCGCCACAGCGACGTCCCACAGCGACTCGTACAGGAAGGTCGGTTGGAAGTACGCATGCGGGTCCGGTGTGCCGTCGGCAAGCACCGGTCGATGGGCCGGGTCGATCTGCAGACCCCAGGGCAGCGACGTCGCCCTCCCGTACAGCTCCTGGTTGAACCAGTTGCCCCATCGCCCGATCGCCTGCGCCAGCGGCAACCCGGGGGCGAGGGCGTCGGCGAACATCGCGAAACTGACGTTGTAGCGCCGGCACCCGATGTAGGCGCCGAGCGCGCCGAAGATCACAGCGCCCCAGATCCCGAGCCCGCCGTCCCAGATCTTCAGGGCCGCGACCGTGCCCTGCCCGTCCTTACCCCAGTAGAGCTCTGGGTTCGTCACGAGGTGGTAAATCCTGGCGCCGACCAGGCCGAACGGCACCGCCCAGGTCGCGACGTCTGCCGCCGCACCCTTGCGGCCGCCACGCGCGACCAGCCGCCGATCGGCCACCATGGCGGCGACGACAACGCCGAGGATGATGCAGAGGGCGTAGAAGCGGATCGGCAACGGGCCGAGGTGCACGACTCCGTGGGACGGGCTCGGGATGTATGCGGGCACCACGATCACGAGGCTATGCGGCCCGCGTGTCGTCGCCGACCGGCCTCACGCGGCGCGACGCACACCGGCTGCGAGGTCAGCGGTCAGCGCCCCGACCGCCGCCACCCCCGCAGCGGGTGACTCGCTGTCGAGCAGGCACCGGACGAGCGCTGACCCCACGATGACCCCGTCCGCGTACGACGCCACCTCGGCTGCCTGCTCGCCGTTCGAGACGCCCAGGCCGACGCCGATCGGGAGGTCGGTGTGCTCGCGCACCCGGCCGACCAGGGACGGCGCGACCTGCGAGGTTGCCGCACGCGCTCCGGTGACGCCCATGGTCGACGCGGCGTATACCCAACCGTCGCAGGCGTCGACCGTCGCCGCGATCCGGGAGGCGCTCGATGACGGTGCGACGAGGAAGATCCGCTCGAGGTCACGAGCTGCCGCGACCTCGAGCCACTCGGCGGCCTCGTCAGGGATCAGGTCCGGCGTGATCAAGCCCGATCCGCCGGCTGCGGCGAGGTCGGCAGCAAAGCGCTCAACGCCATACGCGAGCACGGGGTTGAAGTAGGTCATGACGACTGTCGCGACCCCCATGCCCGCCACGGCCTCCGCGGTTCGCAACACATCAAAGATGCGCGTGCCGCCGCGCAACGCGCGCTCCGTCGCAGCCTGGATGACCGGCCCGTCGAGGACGGGATCGCTGTACGGGAGGCCGACCTCCACGATGTCGACACCGCCGTCCACCATCGCCTTCATCGCCTCGAGGCAGCCGTCGTACGACGGAAAACCCGCCGGCAGGTAGCCGACCACCGCAGCCCGGCCCGCCGCCTTCGCCGCGGCGTAGGCCTCCCCCGACCGCATCAGACGAGTCCGAACCAGTCGGCTGCCGTGTCCATGTCCTTGTCACCGCGGCCGGACAGGTTCACGACCAGCACCGCGTCCGGCCCGAGCCGTTCCGCGACCACGCGCGCACCAGCAAGTGCGTGTGCGCTCTCGATGGCCGGGATGATGCCCTCCGTCCGGCACAGGAGCCGGAACGCTTCCATCGCCTCGGCGTCGCTGACCGGCAGGTAGGTAGCCCGACCACTGTCCTTGAGCCACGCATGCTCCGGTCCGACGCCGGGGTAGTCGAGGCCCGCGGAGATCGAGTGCGACTCCCGGGTCTGGCCGTCCTCGTCCTGCAGCACGTAGGACCGCGCGCCATGCAGGACCCCGGGTGAGCCCTTCGTCAGCGTCGCCGCGTGACGGTCCGTGTCGACGCCGTCGCCGGCCGCCTCGAATCCGAACAGCTGCACCGAGTCGTCGGGGATGAACGCCGTGAAGATCCCCATCGCGTTGGAGCCGCCGCCAACACATGCGAGGACTGCGTCTGGCAGCGTCCCGAGCAGGTCGAGGCACTGACCACGGGCCTCGGTCCCGATCACCGACGCGAAGTCCCGCACCATCGCCGGGAACGGTGCCGGGCCGCCGACTGAGCCGATCACGTAGTGCGTCGTGTCGACGTTGGTCACCCAGTCGCGGAACGCCTCGTTCATGGCGTCCTTCAGCGTCCGCGAGCCGCTCTTCACCGGCGTCACCTCGGCGCCGAGTAGCCGCATCCGCGCGACGTTGAGCGCCTGGCGCTCGGTGTCGACCTCGCCCATGTAGACCATGCACTCGAGGCCCATGAGGGCGGCGGCAGTGGCGGTCGCGACGCCGTGCTGGCCGGCACCGGTCTCGGCGATGACCCGCGGTTTCCCCATCCGCGTGGTCAGGAGCGCCTGCCCAAGCACATTGTTGATCTTGTGGGCGCCGGTGTGGTTGAGGTCCTCCCGCTTGAGCAGCACCCGTGCGCCGATTGCCTCGGAGAACCGCGTCGCGTCGTACAGCAAGGACGGCCGCCCGGCGTAGTCACGGAGCAGGCGCGCGAACTCCCCTTGGAAGTCGGCGTCCAGCTTCGCCGCCTCGTAGACCTCGGTCAGCTGGTCGAGTGCCGCGATCAGTGCCTCCGGCACATACCGCCCGCCGTACGGCCCGAAACGAGTCATGAGGTCATCGAGGGTAGTGCGGGAATCGAGCGAGCCGGCAGTGATTTATGCCGGGTGACGGCACGACGGATGAGCGCCCGCCGCGACGAGGTCCGCAACCGCCTGCCTTGGCTCGTCCGCCCGGACCAGACCTTCGCCGACGAGGACGGCGTCGGCGCCGCTCGCCGCCACAGCAAGGAGGTCATGCGGCCCGCGGATACCGCTCTCCGCGATCCGCACGACCGACGACGGGATCAGCGGTGCCAGATTCACGAACGTCTCGCGGTCCACCTCGAGGGTTTTGAGGTTGCGGTTGTTGATCCCGATGACGTGCGCCTCAGCGGCCAGCGCCCGCTCGACCTCCGGCTCGTCGTGCACCTCGACCAGTGCCGTCATGCCGAGGCTCTCGATCCGCTCGCGCAGGCTCACCAGAACCTCCTGCTCGAGTGCAGCGACGATGAGCAGTACGGCGTCAGCGCCGTGCGCTCGAGCCTCCCAGACCTGGTACGGCGTGACGACGAAGTCCTTGCGCAGCACCGGGATCGACACCGCCGCACGGACTGTCTCGAGGTCCGCCAGCGAACCGTTGAACCGGCGCTTCTCGGTCAGCACGGAGATCATCGCTGCACCGCCGGACTCGTATGCCTGCGCGAGTGCCGCGGGGTCCCCGATCGACGCCAGCTCACCCGCGCTCGGGCTGGATCGCTTGACTTCTGCGATCACCGACACCGCGTCGCCGGACAACGCTGCCGTCGCATCCCGCGGCGCTGACTGCCTCGCCGCGAGTTCTTTGACCGCCTCGAGCGGCATCGCCTGCTCGCGCTCCGCCAGGTCCTCCCGAACCCCAGCGACGATGTCATCGAGGACTGACACGCGGCCAGCCTAAGGGTCGCCGCAGGACGCTAGGCGGTGGGGTCCTCACCGCGGTCGAGAGCGTCCCACGCCACGGCTGCCGGGTCCCGCTTCGGCTGTGTGGCGCCGGGCGCGTCGTACCGCTCCGCCATTCCGGACCAGGCCGGTGCGTACCGAATCGCCAGTAGCCCGGCCGCCAACGCCAGCAGCCCACCGACGAGGGTGACGACCCACCAGCCGTTCGCACTCGCGTGGACGGCGAGCCCGGTCGCACCGACCTCACGATCCTCCAACGCCTTCGAGACGTTGCCGCGCGCGGCGATCGCCACCCCGACCGCCGCAACGCCCAGCAGCACCGTCACTCCACCCACGAGCCGGCGCATCATCCCGCTCGCGGCCAGGATCGCAAGCGCGAGGGCCATCAGCGCGATACCGGTCGCGGGGATCGATGCTGCGACCTGGTGGCCGGTCACCGAAAGCGTCGCGGAGCCGTCGCCGCCGGTGACATTCGGCGCGGTCGCGCGGGCCCACACCCGGCCGCTGGTGAGGAAGACCAGCAGGCCACCGACCAGACACACCACGATGGCGGCGGCCGGCGAGCGTGCGAAGAGCTTCATGCGCCAGCCGGACGGAGCGAACCGGCGGCCCGCAGTGCGTTGAGGACAGCCGCCGCCTTGTTGCGCGACTCGGTGTCCTCGAACGGCGGATCGGAGTCCGCGACGATCCCTGCGCCGGCCTGCACGTAGGCCCGGCCGTCGCGCATCACGACGGTCCGGATCGCGACTGCGGTGTCGAGGTCGCCCGCGAAGTCCACGTAGCCGACCACCCCGCCGTACAGACCGCGCCGGGTCGGCTCGAGTGCCTCGATGATCTCCATCGCCCGCACCTTCGGGGCGCCGGACAGCGTGCCCGCCGGAAACGACGCGCAGAGCACGTCGAGCGATGTCACGTCGTCGCGCATGTCGCCGACGACAGTGGACACCAGGTGCATCACGTGCGAGAACCGCTCGACCGTCATCAGGTCGACCACCTCGACAGAGCCCGCCTTGCAGACCCGTCCGAGGTCGTTGCGCCCGAGATCGACGAGCATCACGTGTTCCGCTCGTTCCTTCGGATCGGTGAAGAGCTCCGTCGCGAGCGCGGTGTCCTCCTCCGGTGTCGCACCACGCGGGCGAGTGCCCGCGATCGGATGCATCAGGGCGCGCCCGCCCTCCACCTTGATCAGCGCCTCGGGGGACGACCCGACGACATCGAGGTCTTCGAACCGGAGGAGATACATGTACGGCGAGGGGTTCGACGTGCGCAGCGCGCGATACACGTCGAGCGGGTCCGCGGCGGTAGCCATCTCGAAGCGCTGCGACACGACGATCTGAAAGCAGTCACCAGCCCGAATGTGCTCTTTCGCGACCTCGACGGCGTTCATGTAGTCGGCCCGCGTGGTGCGCTCCTCGTAGTCGGCGCCCGCCGACCGGACCAGCGTCGCGACCGATGCCTCGGCCGGCTTGGACAGATCTGCGGTCATCGACTCGATCCGGGCGACGGCCTCGTCGTACGCCGCGCCTGGGTCGGCATCCGCGTCGGGCGTGAGGCCACGGATCACGTTGGCGATGAGGAGCAGGGAGCCGTCGCGATGATCGAGCACCGCGACGTCGGTCGCCAGCAGGAAGTGCAGCTCCGGCATCCGGAGGTCGTCCTCGGCGATCTCCGGCAACCGCTCCATCCGCCGCGCCGCGTCGTACCCGAGGTAGCCGACCAGGCCGCCGGTCAGTGGTGGCAGGTCCGGATGCCGCGGCGACTTCAGCCTTGCGGCGGCGTCCTTGAGCGCCTCGAGCGGGTCGTCCGGGTGATCGTCGGGACCGATGCCGGTCCAGACCGCGCGGCCATCGCGCTCGGACAGCGTCGCGGCAGAGCGCACGCCGATGAACGAGAACCGAGACCACACCCCGCCGTGCTCAGCGGACTCGAGGAGAAAGGTTCCAGCCCGTCCGGCGGCGAGCTTGCGATAGGCGCTGATCGGCGTCTCCGCGTCAGCCAGGATTCGTCGGACCACCGGGACGACCCGGTCCGCGGCGAGCTGCTCGATGAACTCGTCGCGACCGGGGTGGATGACGCCGTCTGGCGCGATCACTGGGGCGGCGAACCGACGACGGCGCCGAGATCGCCACCGGCATCGAAGCAGCGGCGGTCGCCGGTGTGGCAGGCGGCGCCGACCTGGTCGACGGACACGAGGACCGCGTCGCCGTCACAGTCGAGAGCGACTGACTTGATCCACTGCTGGTGACCGGACGTGTCGCCCTTCACCCAGTACTCCTGCCGGCTCCGGCTCCAGTAGGTGCACCGTCCGGTGGTCAGCGTGCGGTGCAGTGCCTCATCGTCCATCCAGCCGACCATCAGGACCTCGCCGGTGTCCCACTGCTGGGTGACGGCCGCGATCAGTCCGTTGTCGTCACGCTTGAGGCGAGCGGCAATTGCGGGATCGAGCGACGTCGGGCGAACGGCGGTGTCCATCGGACCATTGTGCCTGTCCACGTCACGCGAATTTGATCAGCGGACCTCGTATCCGTTGGCCCGCAGCGACTCCTTGACGGCACCGATGCGCAGGGTCCCGAAATGGAACACGCTCGCGGCGAGCACTGCATCGGCGCCGACCGCCACGGCCGGCGAGAAGTGCTCGACCTGACCAGCCCCGCCGGAGGCGATCACCGGCACCGACACCACCGCGCGTACTGCCTCGATCATCGCGAGATCGAAACCGTTCTGGGTGCCGTCGGCGTCCATCGAGTTGAGGAGGATCTCGCCGATGCCGAGCTCCTGCCCGCGGGCCGCCCACTCCACCGCGTCGATACCGGTGCCCTGCCGACCACCGTGCGTCGTCACCTCGTAGCCGCTGGCAGTCGTGGTTCCGTCCGTCACCCGTCGGGCGTCGACCGACAGGACGAGCACCTGGTTGCCGAAGCGCGTGGCGATCTCGCTGAGGAGCTCCGGGCGGGCGATCGCGGCCGTGTTGACGCCGACCTTGTCCGCGCCCGCCCGCAGCAGCCGGTCGACGTCGTCGACGCTTCGCACTCCCCCGCCGACCGTCAGCGGGATGAAGACCTGCTCAGCGGTGCGCCGGACGACGTCGTACGTCGTCTCGCGGCTGGCGCTCGATGCGGTGATGTCGAGGAACACCAGCGCGGCGGCGCCCTTGGCGTCGTAGGTCCTCGCCAGCTCGACCGGATCGCCGGCATCGCGAAGCGCTGTGAAGTTGATGCCCTTGACGACTCGGCCTGCGTCGACGTCGAGGCAGGGAATCACCCGGACCGCGACCGCCACGAGCGACGAGGCTACTTCGTCGGCAACCCGACGATCACCTCACGGACTCGAGCGCCTCCGGGAGGGTGAACGCTCCGGCGTACAGCGCTTTGCCGACGATCGCGCCCTCCACCCCGGCGTCGTGCAAGGTTGCCAGCGCGCGCAGGTCGTCCAGACTCGACACCCCGCCGCTGGCGATCACCGGCCGGTCAGTCGCTGCGCACACGTCGCGGAGCAGGTCGAGGTTCGGCCCGGTCAGCGTGCCGTCGCGATGGACGTCGGTGACGACGTACCGCGCGCAGCCATCGGCGTCGAGTCGCGCGAGGACGTCGTACAGCTCACCACCGTCCTTGGTCCAACCACGAGCGGACAGTGTCGTGCCCCGCACGTCCAAGCCGACCGCGATCCGATCCCCGTGCCGGGCGATCGCCTTGCGCACCCACTGCGGGTCCTCGAGCGCCGCGGTTCCGATGTTGACCCGTGCGCAGCCCGTTGCAAGGGCGGCCTCGAGCGAGTCGTCGTCGCGGATCCCACCGGAGAGCTCGACCGCGACGTCGAGTCGGGCAACGACGTCGGCGATCAGCTCACGGTTCGAGCCTCGACCGAACGCAGCGTCGAGATCGACAAGGTGCACCCACTCCGCGCCGCCCTCCTGCCAAGCGAGTGCGGCATCGATCGGCGTTCCGTAGTCGGTCTCGCTACCAGCCTCGCCCTGGACCAGCCGGACCGCCTTGCCGTCCGCGACGTCGACGGCCGGTAGCAACACGAATCCGTTGTCGGGCACCGCGACACGCTAGCGGGCAGTTGGTCAGCGGCCGGCGGCGTACCCCTGCGCGCCGCGCGGGTTCGCGGCGCCGAGCCGCCGGTCGCCCTCCCGCGCCACCGCGCTCATCCGGCCGAGCGACCACGGTCCGACGGCGGCGACGCCATGCCCACGCCGGCGCAGTCCGTCGATGACCTCGCCTCCCAACCGGTCCTCCACGACCAGCCGGTTCGGCTGGGCCGGCCGTGGCGCGAACGAGCTCGGCATGTGCTCGGAGTGGTAGCTCGGCGCCTCGATGGCCGCCTGTAGGTCAAGCCCACCGTGAACGACGGCCAGGAAGAACGCGAGGCTCCACTGGTCCTGCTGGTCGCCACCCGGCGTGCCGAACGCCAGCCACGGCGCGCCGTCGCGCAGCGCGATGGACGGGGAGAGCGTGGTGCGCGGCCGGACGCCCGGCATCAGGGAGCTCGGCAGTCCGGGCTCCAGCCAGAACATCTGTGCGCGGGTACCGAGGCAGAACCCGAGCTCCGGGATGTGCGGCGAGCTCTGCAGCCAGCCGCCGCTCGGCGTCGCCGAGACCAGGTTGCCCACCTTGTCGACCACATCGATGTGGCAGGTGTCGCCGCGGGTCTCACCCGATGACCTCACCGTCGGTTCACCGGTTCCGGCGGCGCCTGCCATCTCATGAACGGTGGGGTACGACGGGAGTCGTGGCCTTGCGCCGGCGGGCGCGCCCGGCCGCAGCTCCTTGCTGGCCGCCGCGTCGATCAGGTCCCGGCGTCTTGCCGAGTATTCGGGAGCGAGCAGGCTGACGTGCCGCTCGCCGACGTCAGGTGTCGAGTCGCCGTACCAGGCCTCCCGGTCGGCGAACGCGAGCTTCGAGCACTCGACGACTGTGTGCAGGTAGTCAGGCGACAGATGGCCCATCGCCTCGAGGTCGAAGCCGTCGAGCAGGGCGAGCTGTTGCAGGAAGACCGGCCCCTGACCCCACGCCTGCGTCTTGCAGACGGTGTACCCGCGATAGTCGTAGGTCGCCGGCGGCTCCACGGTCGCGCACCAGCTTGCGAGATCGTCGGCGCTCAGCAGGCCGCCATGCGTCGCCGAGAACGACCCGAATGCGTCAGCAACCCAGCCGCGGTACCAGGCGTCGCGCGCCGCGACGAGCTGACCGTCACGATCCGTCGTACTGGCCTCGGCCGCCCCGACGATCCGCTCGTAGGTGTCCGCGAGGCCTGGGCTGCGCAGCGTCGAGCCGACAGCGGGGACTCCGTCGGACAGCCAGGCTGCCGCCGAGGTCGGCCAGTCGGCGGTGAACATCTGCTCGACAGCTCGGATCGTCGCGCAGATGCCGGCGATCGCGGGGAATCCGTTGCGGGCGTAGGAGATCGCGTAGTTCAGGACGTCCCGCAGCCGCCAGGTGCCCCACCGCTCGAGCATCGTCAGCCAGCCGTCGAATGCACCCGGCACGGTCGCCGCAAGCAAACCGGTCCCGGGGATCGCGGCGAGACCGCGACTTCCGAACGCATCGATCGTGGCTGCCGCAGGCGACACGCCCTGTCCACACACGACCTGCACCGCTTGCTGCGCTTCGCTCCAGACGATGATCGGGACTTCGCCACCGGGGCCGTTGAGATGCGGCTCGACCACCTGGAGCACGAAGCCGCCGGCTGCGGCCGCATCGAAGGCGTTGCCGCCGCGCTCGAGGACGCTCATCGCAGCGCCTGTGGCGAGCCAGTGCGTGCTGCCGACCATCCCGAAGCTGCCGGTCAGCAGGGGCCGGGTCGGCTGCATCTGCGCAGGTTAGCCAGGTATCAACGGGACGCGGCGTTGCTGTCTGGTCTCGCACCCCGGTTGTGAACACAACCGGCGCGTCGTCGCGGTCCCGCACGCTCGCCAACGCTTCGCCCAGCGCCGATTGGCCTCGGTTGACTCGAGAATGTCCGCAGGTTGGGCAGGGTGAGTTGACCGCGTGGTGCGGGTCGATCAGCTGCGCGTTTAGGCGGCGTCGAGGGTGACGGTGTGTCCGAGGGCTTCGAGTTGTGCGACGAG
>Ga0213876_10001683_pt1 | contig 13459 bp, 9 predicted proteins | sample BarmaccomBMRX_R9_FD_160113 | JGI IMG/M metagenome (GOLD analysis project Ga0213876, IMG submission 160113) | Root-associated microbial communities from Barbacenia macrantha in rupestrian grasslands, the National Park of Serra do Cipo, Brazil - RX_R9 | ecosystem: Host-associated > Plants > Roots...
CTTCCGCATGTTCGCTATTCCATTCCTGACCAAGCTGCTACGCTACGCCCCGGTGGCGGTTGTGATCGCGGCCCTCATTTGGGGCTTCGGACACGCCGCGTACCCAGAGCAGCCCTATTGGATCCGGGGCGTCGAAGTAGGCATCGGCGGTGTGGCGTTGGGAGTGATTATGTTGCGCTGGGGCATCTTACCGACACTCGTTTGGCACTATTCGGTGGATGCCCTATACTCGGCGCTCCTCCTGTTGCGCTCGCACCACCCCTATTTCGTGTTGTCGGGTGCGGCCAGTGCGGGCATTATGGTGCTGCCAGCGCTGATTGCCGCGATAGCATATATTCGCCGCGGCGGCTTTGTACCTGTGAGAAGGCGAGAGCCGGAACCGATCCTGTCTCCAGCATCTAGCCCGCAGCCGCTGCCTCAGAGTGCCGAAGAATTAACGTATATCGCGTGGAACAATCGCCGCCGCGGAGCCGCGATGCTGGTTCTGCTCGTGGCAGCAGTATGCATAGTCGCGATACATGTCCAGGACTTCGGGGGCGAGCCGCCTTTTGCCATCGGGCCTACGCGCGCCCGCGCGCTTGCTACGCAGTTTGCTCGCGAGCATGGGTTTGATCCCTCCGGATATCGCAGCGTCGTCGCTCCTATCACGCGATGGGACGAAAACGAGTCGCGGCTCGCGGCGAAGTATTTCGTACAACGCCGCGATATCGCCTACGTGGCGCAGACGTTCCAGCGGAACGTGCCGCTGCATGCCTGGCGCGTGCGATTCTTCAAACCGCTCGCGCCGGAAGAAATGTGGATATCAGTTGATCCGCAAAACGGATCCGTGTTCCAGTTCAACCATATCCTGCCTGAGGACCAGCCCGGCCGCGATTTGTCTCCGGAGAACGCTCGCGACTTGGCGTCGCACTCCCCCGGCTTGCCACCACTGAACGGATTCGATCTGGTGGAAAGCCAATCGGAGAAAAAGAAGGCGCGACGCGACTACACGCTGATTTTTGAAGCTCGGCCCGGGGATGCGCGGAACGTAGACGAGGCGAACTTTCGCGTCGGTGTGAGTTTGGCCGGCGATCGCGTAACACTATTCCGTCCGTTCTGGAAATTGCCGGAAAGGTTCGAGCGAGCCCGCATACAACGTAATGGGTTATCGTATGCGCTGCTCGTATTGCGCATCACTGCGGCGGCCACCTTGCTGCTCGTTGGTCTGTGGGTATTGGTCGACCGCACGTGGCAGCGCGTTCTCCGCTGGGGCAGGGCGCTTCGGCTTGCGGTGCCCTTCGGCGGGATCACCTTCGTGGGGATGGCGTTGAATTTCCCGCTGCTACTCGGCCAATATCCAACCGCATATCCGCTGGAGAGTTTTATGGTGATCACGGGCGTGGAATTGCTCATTCGCGCGTTGGCAATGTTTATCGCGCTGGTGTGCAGCGCGGCACTCATCGTGGCCTTGCGGCCAGATGCCGTTTTGGTGTTGGGGCCGGCCGCACGCCGCCTGTTCGCTAACGATGCGTTGTTTGCCACCGGTGTGGCCGTTGTGCTGACGGTCGCGCTGAACCGGCTGCAGTGGGTGCTCATTGATCGGTTCCATGCGGAAGCGTTGCTTACCGCCAGCGCACGAACCGCGTTCGCGACACTATCGCCCGCCGTATCCGGCATCGCCGCCGCCTGCCAGGAGACGCTGTTCTGGCTGGCGCTGCTGGTCCTGATCACCTATGTAGTGCAGTGGCTGGAGCGATGGCGTGGCGCCGCGATTCTGGCGGGACTAGTGGCCGCCGCGGCAGTTGTGCCCGATACGGTTCACACTGCTGGCGAATTTTTTGCTTCTTACGCCATCCGGCTTTTGTATCTTGCGGCCGCTGTGCTCTTCGTGAAATATGTCGTACGAGGGAACTACCTGGCTTACCTGCTTATTGCGTGGACCCTCTCGCTGGTTGAGAAGGGCGCGGATCTGTTATCCCAGACCGCTGCGCCGCTGCTCCTGCAGGGTGGCATTCTGATGGCTCTACTGCTCGGGACGCTGGTCTGGGCATGGTTGCCAGCGTTCAGCCGTGCGCCCAGTTCAAGTGCTAGTTGGGCGGCCCAACCGTAAAGACCTTCAAAAACCGTCCGGCGTCCGTCGGGGTTCGATTCGCCGGACCTGAAGACTAGTGGCCTCCGCGATGCGCTCTGGACGGGCGCATCCGACCGAGGGTTGATTTTCTACCATCATAACCGAATTTGGAGGTAGAATGTCTTCTGAACATGGCAGAACACCAAAAAGATCGGATCGAACTCCTTCAGGGCACACTCGACATGCTGATACTGCGCACACTCCTTTTCGGACGGGCGCACGGGCATCAGATTGCCAAGCACATCCAGCGAACCACAGAAGATGTGCTGCAAGTTGAGCATGGATCTCTTTACCCGGCTTTGCACCGTCTGGAGCGAAAGGGTTGGGTGGTTGGCAAGTGGGAGAAGGCCGAGGATCGAAACCGCGAATTCAAATACTACCGGCTGAGTGCGGCCGGGAAAAAGCAGTTGGCATCCGAGGAGTCGAAATGGAAGCAGCTTGCGACCGCCATTGGACGCATTATGTGGCCGGCCGAGGAAGGTTGATATGCGTTGGTGGCGCACAAAACGCCGCGAACAGGATCTGGAGCGCGAGCTGCGCGCAGATCTGGAGCTGGAGGCCGAGGAGCAACAGGAGAACGGCTTATCCGCGCGAGAGGCGCGGTACGCCGCTCAGCGAGCTTTCGGTAACACCACCCTGATTAGAGAGGAGGTCCGCGCCATGTGGACTTTGGCATCAATGGAAAGGCTGATCCAAGACATGCGATACGCCTTACGGACAATGCGCAAAAACCCGGCGTATAGCTTGATCGCAGCGGTGACGATCGCGCTCGGTATTGCTAGCACCACGCTCATGTTTGCAGTCGTGAAGTCCGTGCTGCTACAACCTCCTCCTTTCAAAAGTCCGGGGGCGCTTTACATGCTATGGCAAAAGATTCCCCAAGAAGGGCGCGTCTCGTTTTCCGCGCGGAACTATATTGCGTACGCAAGCCAAACGCAGTTGATCGAGAGCTTAGCGGCGTTCACCGGCACCGGGTTCACCATTTTGGGCCGGGGCGAGCCTGAACTGGCAATCGGACAGCTCGTCACTCCCTCGTTTTTCACTATCCTCGGCGTGGCTCCGTCCCTCGGACGTACTTTTCTGGCATCCGAAGGCGAGCAAGGCCATAACTACGAAGTAGTTCTCAGCGATCAACTTTGGAGAAGCAAGTTCGATGGCAGGAACGACGTGATCGGTCAAGCTGTCGTGCTGAATGGTGATTCGTACACGATTGTCGGAGTAATGCCTGCCACGTTCGATTTCCCAGGAAATCGCTATAAGCTGTGGGTTCCGGCCGCCTTGAACGCGCCGCTTTTCCAGCAGCACCCTGACGCTCATTTCTTACGGGTGCTTGCGCGGCTAAAGCCGGGATTATCTGCGCAACATCTTCAGGCAGAGCTGAACCTGATCGGCAAGCGTATTGACGCGCAGGAGCATGATCCCGCTCGCAGTTACTATGCTGTTCCTCTTCGCGACATGCTCAGCGGTGACTTACGTCGTCCTTTGTTGATTCTTCTCTCCGCAGTTGCGTGTTTGCTCATCATTGCGTGTGCAAATGTAGCAAATCTGTCACTCGCGCGAGCGACTGCGCGGAACCGCGAGTTAGCGGTTCGAGGCGCAATTGGAGCCAGCCGCCCTCGACTACTTCAGCAGTTGCTAGTCGAGTCCACATTGCTCGCGCTCATTGGAGGTATGGCGGGCTTTGTAGTGGCGTACTGGGGAGTGCGTGTGCTGACGTTTTTTGCAGCCACGAATGTGCCGCAGCTCATGCACACGCACATCAACTCCGGTGTGGTCGGTTTCGCGTTTGTAGTGTCGGCGATCTGCGGAATCGTCTCAGGTTTGACACCTGCTTTCGCCGGCTCGCAAATCGACTTCCGTTCGGCACTCAATGAAGGAACTCGCGCCGCGGGTAACGTCCGTTCGGACCGTAACCGGCGCGTTCTCGTCTTTGCTGAAATCGCACTTTGCTCGCTACTACTCATCAGCTCTGGCTTGCTGATTCGTAGCTTCGTCTCGCTCCTACGCGTGAACCCCGGCTTCCAGCCGAGCGGCGTAGTAACAGCAGACTGCGTGCTTCGGGAAAATCACTACCCCGACGCCGGCGTCATGCTCCGTTTCTATCGCGAGGCGCTCGCAAGGATGCGCGTTTTGCCCGGAATAAAAAATGCCGCAATGATCACACACCTTCCGTTCGGGGGCAATGACTGGGGAAATAGCTTTGAGGTCGAGGGGCGGCCTGCTCCGGTTGGAAAGACCTATGGAGCGCAGATCCGGCCCATCAGCACAGCGTATTTTTCCACGATGCACATCCCCTTGAGGCGCGGGAGAGACTTCAGCGAAGAGGACAACGAGGATGGGCGCAGGGTCGCCATCATTAATGAGAAGCTCAAAAATCAGTTTTGGCCCACTACCGATCCGATCGGCCAGCATATCCGGTTCGACAAAGACTGGCTGACGATCATTGGCGTCTCTGGGAATGTGAAACACTCGAAGCTCGATGCAGATTTCGAGGCTGAGATTTACATACCTTACCCGCAGCTTTCGCCAGTGCTATTAAACTTCGTCGGGCGCGACAACAACTACGTCGTCGCGAGCACAGTGGGATCTGGAGCGGTCGCCACCGCCGTACGAGCAACGATTCATAAACTCGATCCCGAGATGGTAGTAACGGTTGACACGATGGAACATCTCATCGACGACTCCGTCGCGCAGACGAGATTCCGAACCTGGCTGATTGTGGTGTTCGCGGCACTCGCTCTCGCTCTGGTGTGCGTAGGCATCTACGGCTTGGTTTCTTATACGGTCACGCAGCGGTACCGGGACTTTGGGATTCGCATTGCACTCGGGGCGGAACGTCTCACAATACTTCAACTCGCGCTCGCCAGAAGCATGACTCTTACTCTTTTGGGGGTGTTGGTGGGTGGTTTCTGCGCACTGCTGGCTTCGCGATTTTTCGAGAGCCTGCTATTCGGGATCACTGCCCACGATCCGCTTACGTTCGCGAGCGCTCCAGTCTTGCTGATTCTGATTGCCCTGCTCGCGAGCTACATCCCAGCGCGAAGGGCAACGAAAATCGATCCGATCGTTGCTCTCCGATACGAATGAAGGACACCTGCGCTGGTTCGAGAGAAAAGATAGAGAGAAAGATCTTGAGCGCGAGCTGCGCTCGGATCTGGAATTAGAGGCGGAAGAACAGCAAGCTATTGGGTTCTCAGCCGAGCAGGCGCGCTACGCCGCCCAGAGCTCTCTGCGCCAACAAAAGAACAGTTTACAGTTCGGGACCAGGAGGTGGGTGGTTCGAATCCACTCGCCCCGACCAAGTTCCCTTCCAAAATCAACAGGCTGTAGGTTTCGGTGCTGAGGCCGCATGGCAATAGGCGCATTGCGCGATTTTGCTGACATGTACAACTTCCTGTACACTTGAAGGATGAAAACGTTGAACGTCAGCGATTTTCGGGAGCAGTGCTTGCAGTTGTTGGAAGGCCTCCCCGCTGACGGGCTTCTCATCACGAAGCGCGGACGGCCACTGGCGAAAGTGACGCCCGTCCCTTCTTCGTGTTCCGATCTCATTGGAACCATGAAAGGCCTCATATCAAATCCACAGGACGATCTGTTTTCAGCTGGAGTTGCTTGGGGTGCTGAATCTGGACACTCATATTCTGATCAAAGCGCTCGACGGAAGCCTCACCGCACGCGAACGAAACGTCCTCACGGGAGATCCTGAATGGAGCATCTCGGCCGTTGTCCTCTGGGAAATCACGAAGCTGCATCAGCTGGGGCGCATCGAGTACGGCCTCGACAATGATGCTTTTGCGGCTGCGGTGAATCGACTGCAGATCTGGCCCATTACGCGCCAAGTCTGCTTGAACCTTCGGGCACTGGACTTCGAGTCCGATCCCGCCGACGAAATTATCGCGGCAACGAGCGTGGCGCACGATATTCCGCTCCTGACGCGCGATTCACGCATTCGGAAATCGAAGGTAGTGAAACTGAAGTAAGGAATAATTAATCGCCGGCCACTTGCAAATAGCGCTTGCGGGTCCTCCATGCCAGGCTGACATTCAGTCGTTTCGCCACTTCCGCTTCCGCCATCAGGGTCGACATTTGTACTTCTCCGATTTGATCGGGTGCAATACACCCTCTACATTCAGCGAGGGTTTTCGGCGGTGAATCTGACAAAGAAAGTGGGAGATTAAGTGGTATGGCGGCAGTAACTGAAATCGGCACTCTGATCGATCGCGACCCGGCCGTTCGTGGCGGCCGGCCGAAGATCGCCGGTACGGGCGTAAGCGTCAGCCGAATCGCCGCCTGGCACCGAATGGGTTTGACTCCCGAAGAGATCGCTCTCGAGTACCCCCATTTGACTCTTGCTCAAGTACACGGCGCGTTGGCGTATTATCACGCCAATCGCGAGGAGATGAGGCTGATCTCGCCCGGGAAGAAGCCGCCGCCCTCAACTCCACAAGTCAATCCGATCTGGGATGAGCCGCGTCCGGCTTTATCTCGACGAAGATGCGATGCGGAAGTCTCTACCGTTCGGCTTGAGAGCGCGAACGGTAGATGTACTGACGGCGCTGAATGCTGGAATGATCAATCGCGACGATGAAGCTCACTTGATAGTCGCGTCCAGTTCGGAACGAGCCGTGTACACATACAACGCGGCAGACTTCTGCGATCTGCATCGGAGGTGGATATCCGAGGGGCGCTTTCACGCCGGAACGATCATTGGCGCGCAACAAAGGTAGAGATTAGCAGTAGATGGCGGAAAGAACGTGCTTCAAGACTCGCTTACAACGGCGGGAGCCCGAAACCGGTGAGGAATAGAGCGCGCAGGCTCTTTCGCTGCATTCCGCGGTCGGCGACTACCAGTTTTCTGACCTCCGCCAATCCCCGGTGAACGGCAGGCAAACCCGCCCTGTCCCACCCCATCAGCTCAACAATCCACGAACCGCCCAAATACGGTGACAAAAGTTCGAAAAAATTCTCAAAAAATTTTTTCTGCTTACGACTCAGCAGCTTACAGCGATTCGGAAGATTGTTTTGAGCCCCGCGGAGCGCAGTTTCTACCAAGCGTCGTGCTACGTTTTAATCGTTCGCGAGAAGAACTCGCGAATGACAAGCCGGGACTTGGTTCCCGGCTTTTGCATTTTCAGAGGAGTGTTACAACCTATGGGCGAACTAATCACTATGCCGTCGCGCAACACAGAAGCGGAAACCGCTGTACTCGAAAAGACGGAAGCCGCAAACAACGTAATCAGCATCGAAACAGCTTTCGCGAGAAAGATCGACACCCACACCCCCGCGCCGAGCGCCGAGCAGCCTGCGAGCAGCGAGATCGACTTCTCGGTTTGGAAGATGGCGCCGAAAGAACGCACGCCTGCCTATTTCCCGACGTACTCCGCCGTTTCCAGAGCGATGCAGACCGCCATGCGCGCATGGGTGCGCGAGTGGTTCCAATCGAACCCCCGCATTCTGATGCGGCCGCACACTGCGTATCCAATCCTGGTCTATCAATGCACTCACCCCTTTGCCGGCAAACGGACCAACATCTTCACCTACGACATTCAGGAGACCGCGATCCTCGATCGCGCCTTCTCGTCGGCAGCGAAGAAGCTCTCGCGCGAATTGAAAGCCCTCGATACGAAACGGTTCGACTGGTTTACACGCGAGCACTACTTCGCCTATCGCAGCACCGAAGTGGTGAAGTACGTCAAGCGAAACAGGAAGGCGATTTACAAAATGCTGAATGTCGAGACCGTGTTGATGGACAACATTCTGAACTTCGCTGTTGTCGACGTGCCGGAAGTTGGATTGGAAGCGGCAGTGAAGATGTTGCGCCGCGCGTTCGAAGTGCAGCTCAGAAGGTTCTCAAGCGAAATGGACATGACTGGACGTGTGGATGAATTGCTGAAGATTGCGACGGATGCGTTGGTGACGAAACTGGCGGCGAGCAACGCTGCCGAGATCCCCGAAGACATGCCGCTCGCGGCGTGAGAGATGGGTTGAGCGGTTGGTTGCCATGATACTCGCGCACACAGCCCAGTATGGGGGCGCGCGTACGCGAGTTTATTCCGAGGAGCAGGCTTACCGGCCTGCTCCTCTTTTTTTTACGTGCCGAGCATGTTCGAAAGTTCGGACCTACCTATGTCCATTCGGTACGTAATATTCGATGCTTCGCGCGCTCATCGTGTCCGCCCTATGCACTTCTACGTTCACGTTCCACTGCCCTTCAACCGGAAATATCGGCTTCGCCATGTAAAGTCCCGTCTGCATCTCAGTCGCACGGAAACTCTTTATGTGGTCGTGCTCCGCAGTCTCAATCTGGAGCGTTACCTGCGCGCCGTGGACGGCATGATGCTCGGCGTCCCGGACGGTGATGTCAAAGCGGATCTCCGCCCCAACCTGTAGGACCGCGGTCGGCTCAAAACGGATATCGAAGTTCGCATTGCGAAGTTCCTGGCCGCGGGCGCTCATCAGCCCCAGTGCGCATAGCACGCATGCGAGTAATCTCACGTGCTTATTTTAGCTGCTCGATGGCGCCCACCCTCGCGCGTGCGCCTTGACAACCCAGCCGATACATTTACCAGCCAAAAAGATGCCCCCTCCCCTTGACAGAAACCGAGTAGGGCGCCTACTATACCCATAACCTTCTCTCAGGGTCCGCGTCTTTCGACCACATTATAAAGGAGTCTATGCTCGCCAATATGGCGCGTGCTCGCACGCGTGTATCCGCTTTTGCCAGAACAGTCGGCCTCCTAGCTGCAATCGCGCTATCCAGTACGGCACTTTGGTCCCAAGCCACTTCCACCGGCACTGTGCAAGGTCAAATTGTTGATCAGCAGGGCGCGGCCGTGGCCGACGCCCAGATTGCGCTTCGAGATGTCGCCACAAACACTCCGCACACCACGATCTCCAATTCGGACGGACGCTATACGTTTGTCAACGTGAATCCTGGCGATTACAACCTGCAGGTGACCAAAAGCGGGTTCTCTGAATCAAAGGTTTCAAAAACCACCGTGGACGTCGGCTCTGTCCTGACCATCAACGTGACGCTCGAGATTGGCGCCACCACCACCACGGTGGAAGTACAAGCCCAAGCCGGCGCCGATCTACAAACAACGAATGCGAGTGTTGGCTCAACCATTACTGGCACCTCCATTACGCTGCTTCCCAACCTGGGTCGCGACGCCAACGCTTTTGTGCTGCTGCAGCCTGGGGTTGCGCCGAATGGCAGCGTCGCGGGCGCGGTAAACGACCAGAATGCCTACCAGCTCGATGGCGCACCGAACACCAGCGACATGGACGGCAATCAGAGTACGTACACTCCCGCCAGCGGCTACATCGGAAGCTCATCTACGGGTGGAACTCCGTCGGGCGTGCTGCCTACTCCCGCCGAAAGCATTGAGGAGTTCAGGGTAGGAACCACCAACAATACCGCCGATTTCAACGGCTCAGCCGGCGGTCAGGTTCAAATGGTCACCAAACGCGGCACCAATCAGCTACACGGCGCGCTTTATGAATACTACCTGGGAAGCAACTTTGGCGCGAACTTTTGGAAGAACAATCACACCCCGGACAAGGCGCTGGGGCTGCCGTATACGCCACTCCCCTCCAGCCATCAGAACCGCTTTGGGATGGCTTTAGGTGGCCCGGTGCTTCCGAATTTCCTGGGTGGCAAATGGTATCTGTTCGGCAATTACGAAGGGCGCCGTTTCCCTCAAAGCACAACGGTGGAAAAAACCGTGCCTTCCGCACTTCTGCGGGCCGGTGTCATTCAGATTCAAAATCCGGCCGGAACGTATGTGCCGTACAACCTCAATCCTTATCCTGTGACGGTGGGCGGCACGACGTATGGCGCGTGCGGCGGCGCATCCTATTGTGATCCACGCGGCATCGGCATCAACCCGGTTGTCAGCAAGATCTGGAACACCCAGATGCCCTTGCCCAACGATCTGCAAGCCCCTTCGCCGGCGGACAATTACAACACCCAGGGCTACATTTCGGCCATCAAATTACCGCAGAACTCCGATTTCGGAGTGGTTCGTATGGACCATGATTTTGGTTCGAAATGGCACTGGATGAACGCTTATCGTCTGTTCGACTTTATGCAGGAGACGACTAGCCAAGTGGACATTGGTGGCGTCGTCGCGGGGGACCCATTCGGCAGCGCTGTGTCGCACGCGGTGCGCCCGCAGAAACCATGGTCTTTCGTGACCGGGCTGACCACCACGATCACGCCGACGATGACCAACGATCTGCGCTTGAGCTACCTACGCAATTATTGGCAATGGTTCTCCGCCGCCGCACCTCCGCAATTCGCTGGTCTGGGCGCAGCAGTCGAAATCGGCGGTGAATCGGCCAACGCGCTCATCCCCATGAACATCGATTCACAAGATGCACGCCAGCGCTTCTGGGACGGCAAGGACAAGACCGTGCGCGACGACGTGAGTTGGCTGAAAGGCAACCACCTGGTGCAATTCGGCGGTCAATACCAGCGCAACTTCGACTACCACCAGCGCAACGACAATGGAGCCGGTATCCTGGCGGGAATTGTCAACCAGGTGGCCGCCCTCGGGTCTACCTCTTACACGGGTATCCTGCCACCCACCAATCAAGTGCCGACGAACCAGCAGGGAAATTTCGAAACCTACTATTCGGAAGTTCTGGGCCTGGTTTCGCAATCCCAAAGCTTGTATACCCGAGCCGGCTCCACTCTGGCATTGCAGCCGCTCGGTACGTTCCTCTACGACCAGGACATCATTCCCAGCTACGATCTCTACGTCAGCGACACCTGGCATATTCGAAAGGATCTGACCCTCACTTATGGGTTGAGTTGGAACCTCGAAATGCCGCCCTATGAATTGAATGGGAAACAGGTGGAACTGACGGACACCGGTGGTCACCCCATCAGTGCTGGCAGCTATCTAAACAGTGTCAAAACAGCGGCTCTGGCTGGCCAACCGAACGCCGTGCCTGATGTTGCATTCACTCTCATCAAGAATGTCGTCGGGGCGAGTACGAAATACCCGTACAATCCGTTCTACAAATCATTCAGCCCCCGTGTTTCTCTCGCCTACAATCCCAATTTTTCAGGCGATACTTTCCTCGGGCACTTGTTGGGAGAAAACAAGACGGTCATTCGAGGCGGCTACGGGCGGATCTATGGCCGTTTGAACGGTGTCGACCTTGTACTTGTTCCGCTCCTGGGAACCGGATTGGCGCAGGCCGTCCAGTGCAATGCCACGCAGTCGAACGGCACCTGTTTATCGGGTGGAGTAGCCACGCCGGCGAACGTATTTCGCATCGGCACTGATGGCAACGCTGCGCCACTGCCGGCTGCGGCACCAACGTTATCGCAACCCTATTTGGCTGGCTTGAACGGAAACGCCGCCGCCGGGGACGGTTCCGTACTCGATCCCAATTTCAAGCCGAATCACTCCGATCAATTTGACTTTACGATTCAGCGCGCCATCAGCCAGAAGCTGCTGCTCGAAGTGGGCTACATCGGCCGCAGAATTCGCGACGAATATCAAGGTGTCGAACTGAACGCCGTGCCCACCATGTACACGGTAAATGGTCAGCAGTTCGCAAACGCCTTCGCTAACACGTATTTTGCACTCAGTTCCGGCGCCTCGCCGACCGTCCAGCCGTTCTTTGAGGGTGCGCTCGGTGGAGCGGGCTCCGCTTATTGCCGCGCGTTCAGCAGTTGCACCGCGGCGGTTGCCTCCAAGCTCAAAAACAGCATCTTGGGTACTCAAGTGTTCAGCCTGTGGAACAGTATGGCGAGTTCGCCTTCCTGGACTCTCGGCCACACGCTCATGAATAACGGCCCCAATCAGCTCAGCAACGTGTTTATGGAGACCAGCTTGGGTTACGGCAACTACAACGCGCTGTTCTTCTCCTTCACGGCCCGTGACTGGCACGGTTTGACGGCGACCTCCAACTTCACCTGGAGCCGGTCACTAGGAACGGGAGACGTCGCCCAGGCAACCAGCGAAGAGTCCGTCCTGAACCCGTTCAACATCGCGGAATCATATGGGCCACAACTATTCGACTACCGGTTTGTCTACAACCTGAACCTGCTCTACCAGGTTCCCTACATGAGGAGCCAGCACGGAATCGTGGGACGCTTGCTGGGCGGGTGGTCTATTGCACCGCTCTTTACTGCCCAGAGCGGCGCCCCGCTTCAAGTCAGCATTGGTAACACGACGTCAAGCACGGATTGCCAGGCGTTCGGAGAATTGAACTGCAACAGTGCCACCTTCGTTTATGAGAACGCCGTGCCGTCCTATCCGTATTCTTCGGGGAATTCCATGCATAACAACGTGCTGTATTTCAACGGTGTTGGTTCTTCCGGTAATCCGCGGACTGGCGGTTCTGGTCTGAATATGTTTACGAACCCGTCTGTGGTTCTTTCGCAATTTCGACCGCTGGTGCTCGGCTACGATACCAGTCAGAACGGCACGGGTATCCTGCGCGGTTTCCCGGCCTGGAGCGTCGACCTGGCGGTTAACAAGGATTTCCAGGTTACGGAACGTTTAGGGGCCACGTTTATCGCGCAGTTTTCGAACGTGCTGAACCATTTCCAACCGGCGAACCCAACGCTCAACATCAATAACCCGTCAACCTTCGGCGTCGTTACCGCTCAATCGACCACCATAACGCCGCGGCAGATCGAGTTCGGTCTTCGCATACACTTCTAAATCTTTCGACTCACTCCGATACGGGCCGCATCGCCGGCCCGCCTTCTTCATGCGGCAGCGGCAGCCTTGATTCGCCCATCTTTGATCGCCTTCGTAAAAATTTCGAAGTCGCTATGTGTCACCTGCGCGTAGGCGACCGCATACTTCACGATGGCCTGAACCACCTTGTCTGAGGCCCCAATGTAGCCCTTGATTTTTACCGCATCGCCCGATCGCATATGCCCTCTTGCTAGCAACTCACCGGCTACTTCCGCAAGACCGCTGAGCCCTGAACCCCGAAGCTTCGTCAAATCGATGCCGCCCTTGTGATCGTTCAACTGCCTCACCAGGTAATCGTGCTCCCCAATGCGGGTCCATCCTAAAATCAGGTCCGACGAAGGTTGAATTCGCCGCTGCCCCAAAACCACGCGCTGGCCTTGGTTCGCGAAATGAAGGTTGCGCAGATAAGGCGCGTACGCCGATGCCACTTCCTGCTTGATCTGCAAGAACAGCGGATCCTTCGTCCCGTTCCCATCCATAAGCACGATGTAATCGCGCAGCCCTACGCTTCCCGTGCCGACGATCTTGAACCCCACGTCGACGGTTTTGAAGAATTCGAAAATGTGCAGCCGATCCGGCGCGAGCGACTGTCGATATAAGGGGAGGCTGTCGAGCACGCCTGCTC
>Ga0213876_10001684_pt1 | contig 13459 bp, 13 predicted proteins | sample BarmaccomBMRX_R9_FD_160113 | JGI IMG/M metagenome (GOLD analysis project Ga0213876, IMG submission 160113) | Root-associated microbial communities from Barbacenia macrantha in rupestrian grasslands, the National Park of Serra do Cipo, Brazil - RX_R9 | ecosystem: Host-associated > Plants > Roots...
GGATTGCACGGCGCTCGACCCGTTCGCTGCACGGGCTGTCGACCGCACGGTGCCGGGCGGCCGGGCTGAGCGTCACGACGCGGTTGTCGATCAGCACCCGGCCGGTCGCGTCGGGCAGGCGATCGAGCTGCCCGGACACGAGGAAGGTGAGCGGTGCCCCGCACTGCTGGACGCCGGGGTTCCGCACCGGGACCAGCACGATCACGGCGCCGACCGTGATGAGGACGACCGCGATCCAGCCGAGGATCCCGGTGGCGCGCCACACAGGTTGCGATGTCACGGCAACCGCGCTCGCAACCACTCGACGATGATCTCGGTCGCAGCTGTGCGGTGGCCGTGGAGGTAGTGCGGGGCACCTGAGAGCTCGATGGCGGTGCGGTCCTCGGCCGCCGCCGCCTCGACTGCGGCTCGCGCCTGGCTCAGGCGGATCTCGGTGTCGGCGGTCGGGTGGATCAGGAGCGTGGGCACCGTGACCGAGGCAAGCGACCCGGCGAGCGTCGCGTGCGAGCTGAGCCCGGACCAGGTCGAGAGCCAACCGCGCGCCGTCATCACCCGTGCCAACCCGCCGTAGCCGTAGTTGGCGTCGAGCGGATCGGGCGCCGCGAAGATCGATCCGAGCGGTCGGTCGTCCGGCTCGATCGTGGGGTCGAGGTGCGCCGGGTCGGCCAGCGTCCGGTAGATCGTCAGGTAGCGGCCGTGCACCGCGCGGCGGCGCAGCGCGTTCGCCTCCCGAGAGGCCCGATCGAGGCCGGCGAGCGCGGCGCGCGCCACGGTCCGGTCCTCGAGCGCGGCGCGAGCGGTCGCGTCGATGCGGTCCACGCGCTCGCGCTGCGCGGTGCGGTAGCGGGCCAGCCAGTCGCGGTCGTACGAGGCCGGCTCGGGCCACGGCCGCCAACCGTTGCCGGGGTCGTACATGTCGAGCGCCGGATCGACCGAGAAGGGATCGGCCTCGTCGGTGACCGACGGGTCGATGACCTGCAGCATGAAGATGCCCTCACCCGGGTGTGCGGCCAGCGCGATGAACGCGTCGCCGAGCGGGCGGCCGCTCGCGACCGCGGTGGCCTGGGCGAGCGCCATGAGCGAACCGCCGCCGCTGTTGCCGAGCAGGACGACGGCTTCGGCGCCGCGCCGGCGCACCTCCGCGACCGCCGTCTCGATGTCGACGACGCAGCGCTCGTGCACGCAGTCGATGTCGTTGTTGACGTAGCGGGTGGCGAAGCCGAGCACGGCGTAGCCGGCTGCCGCGAGTAGCGGGCAGAGGTAGTGGACGCTGAAGTCGGCCCGGGGGTGGGTGAGCACGACCGCCGTGCGCCAGACCTCGTCAGGGGGCGTCCAGAGGATCCCGCGGACGACGGCGCCGTCGGGCGAGACGAGGGTGACCGCCTCCCGGTGGGGCGGGTCGGCCGGGTCGTCCGCCGGGTCCGGCCAGTACCCGAGGAACGGGCGGACCGGCGCAGCGGTCAATCGGCGCCCGTCACCGCAGGGGTCCGGCCCCGGTGGAACTGCGGTTCGGGCATCGCCTCGAGCTCGGGCGCATCGGACTCGACCGCGCGCAGCGCAGCCGCCCGGTCCTCGTCGTTCAAGGCCCGGGTGTCGGTGCACCACTCGACGAGGATGCCGTTCGGGTCGTTGGTGTAGATGGAGCGGCAGAAGCCGTGGTCGATCTCGACCACGTCGATGCCCATGTCGAGCCAGTGCTCGCGCTGGGCCTCGAGCGCGGCGGCGTCGGGCGCGTCGAACGCGATGTGGTTGACCCACGCCGGCAGGCCGAGGCCTTCGGAGATGCGCGTGTCGAAGGCGGTGAACCGCTCGTCGTGCAGATCCCAGAACGCGATGAGACCGTCGCCGCCGGTGTCGTAGAAGACGTGCTTCGCCCAGCCGCCGGGGCCGTCGGTCGGGCCGACCACCGCCTTCACGAGCGTGAAGCCCATCGCCTCGGTGTAGAAGCGGTGGGTCGCGGCCAGGTCCCGGGTGGCCAAGGCCACGTGGTGGTACGCCATGATCAAGATCGTGCCACGAACCGGACGCGACACGACCCCGCCGGAAGGGGGGTCCTGCCCGGCGGGGTCGCGCGCTGCCGAGGGTTGTGAGCGCTGCCGCACGACCAGCACCCTGGACAGATACTGGTGATGATGCAGATGGAGGGAGTCGGCAGCCCTCGTGGCCCTCTGTGTGCGGTCGGAGGGGCGATGGAACCTCCGCTCGCCCCGATCCATCGGAACGACCGGGCGGTGCTTGAGGGTATTTCCTACTCTCGGCGGTCAAAATCTCACTTTGTGTGGCAGAGGTGACGTTCGCTGAAGGAACCGGCCTCCTCGGCGGCGCCGACCTGCTGGTCTGGATCGTGCTGGCCATCGGGGCCGCGCTGCTGGTCGGCAACCTGCTCGCGATCTTCCGCCCGCCCGAGCGCCCCAAGGGCGAGGACCTCGAGCGGGCGCCGGTGGCCCGCTCGGTGGTGATGGCGGCCATCGGGGCGGTCGCTGCCCTCTGGGCGCTCGCCAGCCTGCTGTCCTGACGCGCAACCGCCGGACCCGTGGGGGCCCGGCGGTCGCCGTGGTGTGGTCAGTTGGTCCGTTGCCTTCGACGGCGGTGCGCCTGGTGGCGCCGGTGCCGGCGGTCGGCGTCCATGCGAAGGGCCCGATGGCGGTCTTCGACGTAGGAGCGGGCCAGGTCGGTGTTGGTGGTGAACACAGCATCCTCCGATGCAGGTCGGCCCTCGCCTCCGCGCCGCGCGGGCGCGCGGCGGACAGACGGATCAGGCGAGGGAGGGGTGGCGGGTGGCCCGTTACCCGAAGCAGCCGCGGGCGGCGAGGGGCACGAGGCGATCCGGCGTGACTGCGGTCTTCAGCATCGTGTCCTCCTCTCGTCGCTCGTGATCGGCCCGGTGGGTCTAGCCGACGCTCGGCAACCGACGGAAGCGAATTACGCGGGTTCCCACCCGGGAGGGGCGAGCTCGAAGCCCTCGAACCGGAAGGCCGGAGCGACCGTGCACCCGACGAGGGTGAACTCGCCGGTCGTCACCGCGGCCTGCCAGGCGCCGGCGGGCACGGTGGCCTGTGGCCGCTGACCCGCGGACAGATCGGTCCCGAGCACGAGCGTCGTCCTCGTCGTCGCGTCGGCGCCCGCGCCGACGATGGACAGCTCGAGCGGGGCGCCCGCGTAGTGGTGCCAGGTCTCGGCGGCATCGACGCGGTGCCAGTGCGATCGCTCACCCGTTCGCAGCAGGAAGTAGATCGCGGTGCCTGCGCCCCGAGGCGCTGCGTCGTCGCGCCACGTCTCGGCGAACCAGCCGCCCTCGGGGTGCGGCTGCAGCCCGAGGACGTCGATGATCTCGTCGGCATGCACGTCCGAAGCGTCGCGCTACGGTCCGACCGCCACGGTCAGGGGGCCCAATGGATTCGCTGCGCACGCCGGACGATCGCTTCGAGGGGCTCACCGGCTACGACTTCTCGCCCCGCTACGTCGAGGTCGCGGACGATGACGGCGGACGCCTGCGCGTGCACTTCATCGACGAAGGACCGAGCGAGGGCGAGGTGGTCCTCTGCATGCACGGTGAGCCGTCGTGGAGCTACCTCTACCGCCACATGGTGCCGCTGCTCACCGGCGCCGGGCTGCGGGTCGTGGCGCCCGACCTCGTGGGCTTCGGTCGCTCCGACAAGCCGGCGGACCGCAACGACTACACGTACGCCCGCCACGTCGAGTGGATGCGGGCCGCGCTGTTCGACGAGATCGGCCTCGACCGGGTGACCCTGGTCTGCCAGGACTGGGGTGGGCTCATCGGCCTGCGGCTCGTGGGTGAGCACCCGGACCGGTTCGCCCGGGTCGTCGCGGCGAACACGTTCCTGCCGACCGGTGATCGTGATCCGGGCGAGGCCTTCCTCGGGTGGCAGAGGTTCTCCCAGGAGGTCGAGACGTTCCCGGTCGGGTGGATCGTCAACAGCGCGTGCACGACCGACCTCACCGACGACGTCGTCGCCGGCTACGACGCACCGTTCCCCGACGAGTCCTACAAGGAAGGCTGCCGGCAGTTCCCGGTGCTGGTCCCGACGAGGCCCGACGATCCGGCGAGCGAGGCCAACCGGGCGGCGTGGGAGAACCTGAAGCGCTTCGACCGGCCGTTCCTCTGCGCGTTCAGCGACCAGGATCCGATCACCGGCGGCGCCGACCGCCCGCTGCGTGAGGAGGTGGCCGGCTGCGCGGGCCAGCCCCACACCACGATCGAGGGGGGTGGGCACTTCCTCCAGGAGGACCGCGGGCCGGAGCTGGCCCGCGTCGTCATCGACTTCGTGCAGCAGCGCCCGGTGTAGGCGGCGCGCCCGCAGCGGCGCGCGCCTTGCGGCTGGCCCGCCAGACGAGTCCGCCGACGACCCCCACGCCCGCGACGATGACCCCGAGGAGCGCGAGCTGCTCCCAGCCTCCGGGGTCCCCGGGTCCCTCTGGGGCGACGCCGTCCTCCGGGCGCCGGATGATCCTCGGTTGCGTGGTGGCGGTCTCGGCCTTGGTGAGCTTGTTGCCGCTGCCGTCGTCGGGATAGAGCGCGACGAAGACGGCGATGAGGATCACGATGACCGTGGTCATCAGCAGCGCCGCGGGCCAGAGCTTCGGCGCAGCCTCTTCGCGGTCGACGCTGGGGGCGGGGGGACGGGTCTGCGGCGAGGTCGTGCGCTCAGCGTACGAGCCGGCTCACCGGTGACGGGATTCGTGGTCGAGGAGGAGGCGCTTGACCTCCAGGCCGCCGCCGAAGCCGGCGAGCGAGCCGTCGGTGCCGACCACGCGGTGGCAGGGCAGCACGATCGGCACGGGGTTGGCACCGTTGGCCGCGCCGATGGCCCGGGCCCTGCGGACGTTGCCCTGGCGCACGGCGAGGTCGCCATAGGTGGTGGTCGTGCCGTAGGGGATCGCAGCGAGCGAGGCCCAGTGGCGGAGCTGGAACGGGGTGCCCACGAGGTCGAGCGGGACGTCGAAGCGCCGCAGCCGGCCGCCGAAGTAGTCGGTCAGCTCCTCCGCCGCCTGGTCGAGCACGGGTGCCGTGCGGGCGGGGACCACCGTCGGCGGGCTGCCGGGCCAGCGGATCTCGCGCAGCCCGGCGTCGGTGGCGACGAGGGTGAGCGTCCCGATCGGCGTGTCGACGGTGGTCGCGCGGAGCTCGTCCATCAGTGGAGCGAGCTCCACAGGTGGAGCGTCGCGTACGAGCGCCACGGCGCCCAGCGGGTCGCGTGGGCGGTCGCGGCACGGGCGTCGGCGGGCAGGCCGAGCTCCTCGAGCGCGTGGCGGACGCCGAGATCGCCGGCCAGGAAGACGTCGGGGTCGCGGAGCGCTCGCATGGCGAGGTAGTCGGCGGTCCATGGTCCGATGCCTGGCAGCGCGAGCAGGTGGGCGCGGGTCCGGTCCCGGTCGGCGCCCGCGTCGAGGTCGATCTCACCGCGCGCGACGGCTGCCGCGACGGTGGCGATGGATCGGCCGCGCGCCCGGGGCATCGGGAACGACGCGGGGTCGGCGCCGCCCAGCGCGGCGGCGGTCGGGAAGACGTGGGTCAGGGAGCCGACCGGCTCGGGGAGGGGTTGGCCCAGGGCCTGGGTGATCCGGGCCGCGACGGTGCGCGCCCCGGCGACCGAGACCTGCTGGCCGATGATCGCCCGCGTGGCGAGCTCGTGGCCGGCGGCAGAGCCGGGAACCCGCAGCCCGGGTCGCTTGCGCACCAGCGGCGCGAGCGCCTCGTCCTGCTCGAGGATCTCGTCCACTGCGGCCGGGTCGGCGTCGAGGTCGAGCAGGCGCCGCGCGCGGGTCACCGCCAGCTGCAGGTCGCGCCAGTCGTGGAGCCGCAGGGTCGCGTCGATGTGGGTCCCGGCGGCGACGACGTGGATCGTGCCCGGACCGCCCGGCAGGTCCAGCGTCCTCGCGTAGACGCCGTCCACGACCTCTTCGACCCCGGGGACCGCGCGCAGGGCGAGGAAGGCCAGGAGCTCCTCGCCGGCGAACGGCTCGCGGCGAGCGAGCCGCAGCGTGAGCGTCCCCACATCGGGCGCCGGCTCGCTCCGCCGGGCCTGGCGGAGCTGGGTGGGGGTCGCCGCGAAGACCGCGCGGACGGTGTCGTTGAACTGCCGGAGGCTCCCGAAGCCGGCGCCGAAGGCTACGTCCCCGAACGGCAGGTCCGTGGTCTCGATGAGCACGCGTGCCGTCTGGGCCCGCTGCGCGCGGGCCAGAGCCAGCGGCCCGGCGCCGACCTCGGCGACGAGCAGCCGGTCGAGGTGCCGCGTGCTGTAGCCGAGCCGGCCGGCGAGACCGGTCACGCCTTCGCGGTCGACGACGCCGTCCGCGATGAGGCGCATGGCGCGGGCGACGACATCGCCGCGGACGTTCCACTCGGGTGAGCCCGGGGCGGCATCCGGGCGGCACCGCTTGCACGCTCGGAACCCACCGGCCTGGGCGGCGGCTGCGGTGGGGAAGAAGCGCACGTTCTCGCGCCTGGCCTTGCGAGCCGGGCAGCTGGGCCGGCAGTAGACGCCGGTGCTCGTCACCGCCACGATGAACCAACCGTCGAAGCGTGGGTCACGGCTCGACGCGATCCGGTAGCGCCGCTCCGCGTCCTCGATCACGGGCCCAGCATGGCGCCCGGCGTCCCGGTCGGACTGGCGGGATTCGGACACCCCAGTCCACTTCGCCGAACCGTAGGATCGCCGGATCGGACCGCAGGCTTCGGCGACCCTCCTGGAGCGCGTCGACGCGCTGGGGCCGGTCGCCGATGCGCGGGCCGCCGAGACGGAACGGCTGCGGCGGCTGCCCGACGACGTCGCCGCGGGCGTCGTGGAGACCGGTCTCCCGCGCGCGCTGGTGCCGGCGGGCTACGGCGGTGGCGAGCACCGCCTGCAGGACGTCCTCGGCGCGATCGCGGCGCTCGCCTTCCACGACGGCTCGGCCGCGTGGTGCGCCATGATCGCCGCCACCACCGGGCTCACCGCGGCGCGCCTCCCGGCCGAGTGGGCCGAGCGCATCTACGGCGACCCGGCCGCGGTCACGGGCGGGTTCGCCATGCCGTCGACGACGGCGGAAGCGGTCGACGGCGGCGTGCTCGTCACCGGCCGGTGGCCCTGGGGTTCGGGCACGTACCACTGCACCTGGATCGGCGGTGGGTGCCTGCTCGGCGACGGCCCCAGCGCGCCGTTCGTGTTCTTCGAGCGCGACCAGGTCCGCCTGCTCGACACGTGGCACGTGTCCGGGCTGCGCGGGTCGGGCAGCACCGACTACGAGGTCGAGCGGGCCTTCGTGCCGAGCGGGAGGTGGGCCGATCTCCGTGACCCGCCGCGGGTCGACGGACCGCTGTACCGGTTCCCCTTCATGGGCGCGCTGGCGCTGGGCGTCTGCTCCGTCACCGTCGGCCTGGCCCGGCGGGCGCAGCACGAGCTCGTCGAGCTGGCCGGCGGCAAGCGTCCGGCCGGCAGCGCCCGGACCCTGGCCGAGCGGCCGACGGTGCAGGCTGCGGTGGCCCGGGCCGAAGCGGGTTGGCGGTCGGCGTGGGCGTTCGTCGGGGAGGTGGTCGCCGAGGCGTGGGACGCGGCATCGGAGGGCGAGCCGCTCGGCGACGAGCACAAGCGGTTGATCCGCCTGGCGGCCACCAACGTCACGTGGAGCAGCGCCGAGGCGGTCGACCTGATGTACAACGCCGGTGGTGGGTCGTCGATCCACGAAGCGAGCGCCCTGCAGCGCGTCTTCCGCGACATCCACGTCGCCACCCAGCACGGGATGGTGGCGGAGCGCACCTACGAACCCGTCGGCCGCATGGCCCTCGGCTTGCCCACCGACACCGCGCTGCTGTGACCGAGCTGAGCCCGGACGTGCCGTACGAGTACGGCGCGATCGCCCCGCCGGGCTCGCTCCTCTTCACGGCGGGCGCGTGCCCGCTCGATGTGGCCGGGGTGGTCGTCGCGCCGGGCGACCACGTTGCGCAGGCCGAGCGCGCCCTCGACAACCTGGTCGCCGCGCTGGCCCGCTACGGTGCCGACCCGGAGCACCTCGTGCGCACGACCGTGTACGTCGTCGGCGACCGGGAGGACCTGGTCGCGGTGTGGGAGGTCGTCCGTGCTCGTCTCGCGCCGCACCGGCCGCCGAGCACGCTGCTCGGGGTCAGCGTCCTCGGCTACCCGGATCAGCTGGTCGAGATCGACGGCATCGCCGCGCTCCCCAGCGAACCGTCGACGCGGTCGGCCAGCCAGAGCTCGGTCTCGTAGCGGACCGAGAGCGTGCCGTCGCCCGGGAAGCGGGTGGCGAGGACGCACCGGAGCTCGTCCAGGACGGCCGCACGCTCCGGCGCGGGCAGATCGGCGATGTAGCTGTGGCTCGCCTGATCGACCATCCAGGCGTCCACGGACACCTCGCGGATCCACGGGACCGAGACGGGATCGTGCACGTCGAACCACGGACCCTGCGCCAGGGACGCGCCCCAGTCGACGTCCCGTTGGAGCAGCCGTACGCCGGGGCAGTTGGCCTCGAGGATCGCCCAGTAGTCGCCGAACCAGTCCTCGTCGTCGGCCCGCGCCTGTGACCACCAGGCGGCGAGCCGCCCGCCGGGCACGAGCACGCGGTGGGCCTCCGGCAACCCGGTCATCGGGTCGAGCCAGTGCCAGGACTGGGCGAACGTGACCAGGTCCACGGTCGCGTCGCGCACGGGCAGGACCGTGCCGTCGGCGACGAGCGCGCGGAGGCCGGCCGTCCGCGACGCAGCCCGTGCGAGGACCTCCGGCCCGACATCGACCGCGGTGACCATCGCGCCGCGGGCGAGGAGCTGCCGCGTGGCGATGCCCGTCCCTGCGCCGACGTCGAGCACCCGCCGCCCGACGAGGTCGCCGAGCGCGTCGCACAGCCCGTCTGGGTACGAGGGACGACCGGCGTCGTACTCGTCAGCCACCGCGTCGAACGACCTCGTCGCCACCGGTCCAGATTGGCAGCCGATGGGCGGGCCGTAACCTGCGCCGGTGGACGTGATCGAATGGCTGTTGGCGGGCGATCCGGCCATCCGGTGGCAGGTGCTGCGCGACCTCACCCATGCGCCGGCCGAGGCGGTCGCCGCGGAGCGGGCTCGGGTGGAGCACGAAGGGTGGGGCGCGCAGCTCCTCGCGGTCGAGGACGACGACGGGCTGTGGGCCGGCGGCGCGTGCTTCCCGGCCGGCTACCGGGGAGACGAGCCCGGCCAGCCGTGGACGTCGACGATGCACGTCCTCCAGACGCTCCAGATCCTCGGCCTCGATCCGTCCTCGGCTTCGGCCAGCCGAGCGGCCGCGCTCGTCGCCGAGCACGCGCGCTGGGAGCACGACGGCCAGCCCTACTTCGAGGGTGAGGTCGAACCGTGCATCAACGGCCGGACGATCGAGACCGGCGCGTACCTCGGCCAGGACGTCGCACCGGTCGTCGAGCGCGTCCTCGCCGAGCGGCTCGGCGACGGCGGCTGGAACTGCGAAGCGGAGAACGGGTCGGTGCGGACGTCGTTCGACACGACGATCAACGTGCTCGACGGCCTGGTCGAGTTCGAACGTGTGACCGGCGGGTCCCCTGCGATCAGCGCGGCGCGCCGCAGCGGCGAGGAGTACCTGCTTGAGCGCGACCTGTTCCGGCGCAAGAGCACGGGCGAGGTCGTGAAGCCCGAGTACCTCGACTTCGCCTTCCCCTACTACTGGCACTACGACGTGCTGCGGGCGCTCGATCACTTCCGCAACGCCGGAACCGCGCCCGACCCGCGCATGGCCGAGGGCATCGAGCTCGTCCGGTCGAAGCGCCAGCCGGACGGCCGGTGGCTGCTCGACCGGATCCACCCCGGTCGCGTCCACTTCGACATCGAGGGCGAGGTCGGCGCTCCGAGTCGCTGGAACACCCTCCGTGCGCTGCGGGTCCTCGATTGGTGGGACGCCCGGTAAGTCACCGGCGAGAAGTTGGCGCGAACTGACGATCCCGGGGCCGGGTCGGCGGTGGCATGGTCGTTCCGCACGGCGACGGCGGGCTCGGGGAGGCCGAAGTGGGTACTGCGGACTTGGCACATCGGCACGTGCGCACACGCCTCCGCAACGGCGTCGCCGCGGTCGCGTCAGCGACCTTGCTGGCCGTGCTGCTGGCCGGCTGCACGATCGGTCCCCAGGTCACGAACACCGTGCTCCCGGACGCGGCCCGCAACGTCGCGTACAGCGCCACGCTCGTCGCGACCGGTGGCAAGACGCCCTTCACCTGGTCGGTGACCAACGGCAGCCTGCCGGCCGGTCTGACCCTCGCCGGCTCGACCGGCAAGATCACCGGTAAGCCGACGGCCCTCGGGACCTCGACCTTCACCGTCACCGCGACCACGTCCGACAACAAGACCGCGACGAAGTCGCTGTCCATCTCGGTCATCAACCCGGGCACCTGGGCGCAGGTCGGCAACGATCCGGGACGGCGGTCGTTCGCTGGAGCGGAGCTCGCGTTGACGCCCGCGAACGTGTCCGGTGCCCACCAGGAGTGGGACGTGCCGATCAACGTCAGCGCGCCGGTGGCCGCCGGAGGGCTCGTGTACGTCAACGGGCTGAAGCCCGAGACGTCCGACCCCGCGCTGATGGCGTTCGACCAGTCGAACGGTGCCCTCGCGTGGAGCGTGCCGCTGGCACAGACCTGCACGACCGGGCGGGTCGCGCTCACCGCCACGCAGGTGATCTCGGCGTGCGGCACCGGGCTGGAGGCGTACCGCCTCGCCGCGCCGCACGATCTGCTCTGGTCGACGGCGGACACCGACCCCGGGGTGAACCCGACCGACGTCCTGATCGACGGTTCGATGGTCGTGGTGTCCGACTCCACGTCGGTCACGGCGTACTCGCTCGCCGACGGTCAGCGGCAGTGGGGGCAGATCGCGCCGGACAACGGCACGGTCGTCGGGATCTCGGCGTCGGCGAACACGGTGGTCGCGACCTACAGCGACCGGATCACCGCATACGCGCTGAACGACGGCTCCTTCAAGTGGGAGCACACGGTGTCGTACGGCGTGCCCACCGTCGTCGCCGACGGCTGGGTGTACACCGCCGATGGCGGGCTGACCACTCGGTTCGCGGTGGACACCGGGAAGCAGGGGTGGACGGCCAAGGCCGACCCCAACGGCTCGTCGGCGGTGGGCGTGTTCGCCGTCGACGGGACGACCGTGTACACCGAGTGGGACATCACCGGCGAGTTCGACGTGACCCGGGTGATCCGTGCGCTCCGGTCGAGCGACGGCTCGCTCGCCTGGGAGCAGACCGCCAACGACGCGATCGAGTCCATGGCGGTGGTCGGCAACCTGTTCTGGGTCGCAACGAGCGCACGCGGCATCTACTCGGACCGGAGCTCGAACCTCACGGCGTACGCACCCGCCGACGGATCGCTGCTGGCCAACGTCAGCTTCACGGCGCGGGCCTACCAGCCGGTGGCCTTCGCCAACGGGCACGCCCTGCTCGCGATCGACGGGCTCGTGTCGGTCGGCCTCGCGCCGCCCACGCCGGTGATCACGACGAAGCTCCTCAAGAGCGGCCGGGTCGGCTCGGCGTACAGCGAGCAGCTGGCCGCCACCACCGGGACTGCGCCCTACAGGTGGACCGTCGCATCGGGGACGCTGCCCGCCGGGTTGTCGCTGTCCACGTCCGGCGCGATCACCGGCACCCCCACCGCGGCCGGGACGCCGTCGGTGACCTTCCGGGTGACCGACGCGAAGAGCGCCACGGCGACGCGCGCGATCAACCTGGCCGTCTCGGGAGCACCGGGAACGTCGCAGTGGAACACGGTGGGACACGACGGCGCGCGCGACGCGTTCAACGCAGACGAGACCGCGGTCGGGCTCTCGAACGTGCAGCAGGTCGCCGCCCGGTGGAAGACCGCGGCCTACGGAGCGGGCGTCTACCCCGTCGGGTACCCCGAGCCGATCAGCGTCGGCGGCAAGCTGTTCGCCACCGGCCGCGACGGGGTGCTGCGGGCCTTCGACGCGACGGGCACGACGACCAACCGGGCCGCGCTCTGGAGCGCGTCGGCCGACGCGAACGAGAAGTTCGTGTCCGGGCCGACCGAGTCCGGCGGGACCATCTTCGTCATCGGCTCGGACCACGCCATCTACTCGATCCGCACCTCGGACGGGGTCCGGCTCCATCGCACCGTGACCGACACGGGGGTGACCGCTGACAACCAGACATCGCCCGCGCCGGTGGTCATCGGCTCGATGGTCGTGGTGGCGGTCAACGGGTACCCGAACGGTGAGCTGTGGGCGATGAGCGCGTCCACCGGCGCGCTGGCCTGGGGTGGCACCAGTCGCTCGATGGTGTACGTGCCCTGGTACTACACGGGCCAGGAGATGGCCACCGACGGCACCCGCCTCTTCTACGCAGCCGACTGCCGGGTCGTCGCCGTCAACGCGAGTGACGGCAGCGCGGCGTGGGACCAGACGCTGCTCTTCCACGCAGACGACTACTGCGCGTTCGACCAGGCGCTCACCGGCGTGACCTACGCCGATGGCGCGGTCTACGCAGGCGGCTTCGCGTCCACCGCCGCGCTCGACGCGACCACGGGTGCGGTCAGGTGGAGGACGGCACAAGGCATCGAGGACGGCGCCGCGGTCTCGAACGGTGCGCTCATCGTCGAACGGATCGTCAACGTCACCGAGTTCGGGTGGAGCCTCGACGTCAGCGCGCTGGACCTGCGCACCGGCGCGCTCCTCTGGTCCACATCCGACGCGAACCCGGCGAGCTCACCGAGCGTTGCGGGCGACCTCGTGTTCATCGAGTCCCTGGACGGTTACCTCCGGGCCTTCGACATCCGGACCGGCGCCCGCAAGCTGAACCTCCTCGTGTCGACCGGCGGCTACCAGGTCGGTCGGCCGATCGTGTCCGCCGGCCGGATCTTCGCCAACTCCGAAGACGGGACCATCCGGGCCCTCGGACCGCCGTAGCGGTCAGGGGACCGACCGGCTGGCGACGATCGCCTCCCGGTTGGTGCGCACGCCGAGCTGGCGACGGAGCCCTTCGAGCCGACGCTGCACGGTGCGCCGGGAGTACCCGAGGGCGGTGGCGGCCTCGGTGAGGGTGGCTCCGTCGGCCAGCAGGTCGAGGAGCCGGCGGGAGTCGGTGTCGAGGGCGGTGGGGCCCTCGACGACCGGCTCGACCACCTCGATCGTCCCGCCCAGCCGTTCCAGCGCCTCGAGGAGATCCGTCGCGGTGTCGGGCCGTTCCGGCGGCACCTGCACGTCGATCGCCGCGCCGCGCGCGACGGCCAGGACCGCGGCGGTGACGTCGGCCGGTTCCGACACGATGCCTCGGACCTCGTGCTGGTCGAGCCGCCACGGCGATTCGGGGAGGCGGTCCAGCTCACGGAGCTGCATCCGGCCCGATGTCCCGTGGGTCCGGACGGTCAGCCGCCCGTCGGGCTCCCTCGTGCCGACGAGGGTGGGCGCTCCGGCTCGTGAGCGACCGACCATCGCAGCCGCAGCTTGGAC